>Ga0208011_1000076_pt1 | contig 46774 bp, 48 predicted proteins | sample 7_EtaG_FD_184080 | JGI IMG/M metagenome (GOLD analysis project Ga0208011, IMG submission 184080) | Marine viral communities from the Subarctic Pacific Ocean - 7_ETSP_OMZ_AT15161 metaG (SPAdes) (version 2) | ecosystem: Environmental > Aquatic > Marine > Oceanic | place: Pacific Ocean | collected...
TGTTTCGATGTAGGCAGGTTGAAGTCTCGACATCGTAGCCGATGGACTTGAGCACTTCAGATATAGCTGGCGTGATACGTGGCATTGTAGTCTCGTTTGATTAGGTTTTTTATTAGGTTTCGGTTTAGTTTTCGTTTTGTACAGGGAGTATCATCGTCGGGTGATTCCCTGTCAACTATTATTTCCACACAATTTTAAATTGTGGAGACGTCCAGCGATTTTAGGTGCTGGTTTATTTCAGCAACCCCTTTAGGTACTCAATGCCCTCCTCGGTTGCCCACACGTCCGTCACTTGCACGTGCTGGATATTGCTAGGGTGTCCGCAGTCGTACTCTACATATATAGACGTTTCAACTAGCCCTCGATTTTTTAGAGCCATCACTACCCTATGCGTCAAAGGGGGTTCGGTTGATACTTGGAAGCAATACGCGTTCATCACGTCGCCGGATTCCTCCAGTTCGACAAGCCAGTTCAACGCTTCCTTAACTTCGGTACGTGATGCGGTTAGCAGGGTTGACGTTTTATGGTCCCTCATTATTTCAGCCCCCTGGCATATTGGATTCCGTCTTCGTGGTCGTTCATAGCTTGCTTGTAAGTCCCTGACCTACGCTCGAACTCATGACCATGACTAAGCACGATGGTTTCAAAGAGCCCATCATAGTACGGGTGTAATAGTTGGATGGTCGATACTTTGATACCGTTGACCACGGTCTTTTTGATGTTCTTAATCATTATTTCCTTCCAGTTGTGACGAGGTAGCACTTCGCGCTGTAGATGTTTTTGATTCGCTCTAGTTTTGACGGTTGAATGTACCCGTTAAAGACGGTCATGTTCATGGGTACGTAGACCACGGTTACTTTAATTTGCATTATTCCCCCCCCTAGTAAATGTAGACAGTGTTAGGGTTCTGACCGCACCATTCATGGTGTCGGTCCACAGTTCCACAGGCATCACAGGTATGGTCATAGTATTGTCCGCTCTGTGGCTCTGCATGAAATGGTATCTTGCCGATGACCTTGGCAGCCTTATCCGCCACCTCACTTGAGAAGTGATAGTCGAGTGACGTTAGGTCACCGCATAGATGTGCACTGTTGCACGTATCGCATAGTGTGATTTCCATTATTTTAACTCCCATTTCGGTCCGTATAGGCGCTCGCCCATAGGTGTGTTGATTACGAACGCTCGCATATATCGTCGCCATGTTTTTGTTACGGTCATTCTGTTTTCTCCTATGCCCCTCAAACTATTCATACCGGACGTATTAGTCAAGTATTATTTCCGGAATCTTTGTTTGTGTGGAGACGTCCAGCGTTTTTAGGTGCTGGTTTACTTACTCCTCGATAGTGTAGGTTTCCAATCTAGTGTGCTTGCAATTCCCCCTATAGGTGATGTCCATAGTCATCACTGCGTCCACTTCACATCCAGACCACACATGGTCGTCTGTCGTTGACTCCGCACCGTCTACAATACGAGCGTGGTGCGCCCGAATATGGTCGCCATAGGTTTCATTGAACTCTTTGTGCATGCTAATCATGCCGACCATTCTACGTGGCTCACACGTATTTTTAGCGTTCGACATGATAGCCACGTGTAAAGTTTGGCCTTTTTTCAAGAGCATTAAATCTTGCACGATGTACATCAAATTTCGCATTTCATTCTCCAAAGTTTCAAAAGTAGAGCCAAACGTCGGCAGTGTTCGACCACTGCCTAGCCTAAGGATACCGCGATACTGCCCACCCAATCAGCGAGTCGGATGGTCTATACAGCTTGCCGCAAGTATTTTGGCTCTACATTTCAAACCACGAGCCTTGCTAGGGCTCGTGTTAATGGTTTGAAAGCGTTGCCCACCCTCCGCCGGTATGAATACCGTGGCTGCCTCTATCTAGCCCTACGAGTCTCACGTAGTGCATGGCGATGATGTGGGGTGGCCTATTGAATCAACTTACTGACAGCGTTGACGATATAGACATTCGGGTGACAATTCCTTATGAGTTATGCTGTCGGCCCGTTGTCGGTGGGTTGTTGTTTCCCTCCGACAATCCCATTGTCATCATTTGATTTTAGAATTCCACATATATCTACCGGAAATTTTAAAACATTAGACCAGTACAGCGAATTCTTTTTTTATTTAATTTAAGCCATCAAGGATCCTTGGCAAAAAACCAGGCAACACGCGCGGCGTGCGCTCTACCTTAAGGGGGAGAATTCTAGGGGGTTTGAGCGGTCAGATTTCAGAGCTTTGAAAAAGCGGTCAACCGCTTAATTTTGTTAGTGCGGGATATGTTGATAGTTGAGGGTGTATTGTTTAGGTATTCAAAACAATGGGAATCCTATCCCCTAACCCCCATCCCGGAGCGGTTAATAACTAAGGTCGAACCTTGACTATGCCTGGTTCGGTATTTGTTTATGTTTTCCGGAAGAAATAGCTAGACAACCCGAACAGGATGACTAGATTAAGGTATAGCCAGGAGGGGGTAACGTGTTAAATTTACGGGTTGAGAAATTTGAAGAACTATTCAAAGGGGTTTGGGAATGGGTAGCAATTGGACATTATACAATTTCCACCTCAGCTTTATCCGGTTTCCTGTGTGGTGAAAGGAACCATGCAGAGAATGAAGGGTATCAAGTGCGATTCAGCCTAGATGGAACCCCCTATATAAACTAAGGAACCAAGCCAAGCCAGCCAGCCCCCCCCATCCTGGATTTTTGGGTACCATGTTCTATACCTCCAGAGGCTCCTCGTACACATCAATCAAATTTCTAAAGTCGCCCCTCCGGGTAAATCAAAAAGTCGCCCTTCCGGGTAAAAATTAGACCTCTAAAGTCGCCTCCAGTTAAGAGAATTTAAACTCCAGTTAAGAAAAATCCTCCCTTAATGGGGGGGCTATTTTTTATCGAATAGGGACCCAAAAACACTTAATTTTGGTTTTAAAAAACCCTCTATTTTTTAGAGTATTCTCTTAACCGTTAAGAGTATTTAACATTGTTTAGACATAATTCTCTTAACCGTTAATTTTTATATCAAGGAATTGTAAAGTTTTTTTTTTCTCAATTTCCAAAAACAAGGAGATCGTGGCAAAATCGCGTGTGTTGACCAGTCAAGAGCGCGCCATAATCCAGGAAGATCCAGGGGATTAAACGAATAACCACGATACCACGATTTTTTGTAACTAGTGCAAAGTTTTTAAAAAATATATATGAATCTCAAAAAACACATACATCGTGGTTTTTTGTTTAATGTGCTGGATGGAAGGTGGTTTTCGCGAACACATTTTCCTGTTTTTCAAAAAACTACGTGGATGTACAGCGTTTCTTGGTTAGTGGCCCGAATTGACAGTTCATTTCTGGGGCTCTAAAATGTGGAGTATTCTTAACAAATTTATTGTTGCCGCAGGAGTTTTTTTGTCTAGTCACTATAAGGGTTTTTTCTGGCCCCTTTTAAATTTTTTAGACCATCACAAAACGTGCCGAAGAAATAGTCCTCATCTGTGCTCTGCGTCTTGGAAGGTCCCGTACTTTTTGCGGCAGGCGTCTCCTTGGACCTCGAAGGAGAAAAAGAAGTACCCTGTGTTTAAGAAGTGGCTTCTTAAACAGGAGCACTATAAGGATTGGTTTAATAATTGTCCTACTGCGATGCGCGCGCCTCGTCAGTACATAATACCCAAGTTACAGAAGGTGCTGATTGTTTCTCCTCGTTATTTTGGTTTGCATTTTATTCCCACGTACACTCCCAATTTGCTTTCGGATTTCCAACGAGAGCGTCTTAGGTACGTTCGTCCGAAATTCAATCACATTGGTTTGGAGTATTTGATTGCTCATTGTCATGGTGTGTCCACGCGGCATATTTGTGATTGGTCTGGCAAGACTGAAGTAGACGTGCACAAAGATGTTTTGGATTCCTTGGATGGATTTGTGAACACGTTGCCGTATTGGATTTGGGCTTACAAGGTGGACATGCGTGCCATCCCATTTACTCAAAAGCGTCATAGTCGCATGAAGTTTACAAATCGTTTGAAGATATGGAACGATTTAAACGAGCGCCCTCAATTTATGAGGGAGCATCATGCCAGGTGTCTTCTTCCGAAGTATTTGCATACACCGGAGGCTCTTAGTTGTTTGCCTAAAAACACAAACCGTCGTCCTATTGATGGTTTGCTTAGAACGGTTTCTACGCGTTGAGTTGTTTCTTAAAAACGGTGGTCCTTGGAACTAACGCTCTGGGTCTGTTAACATAGGTATCGCGAGGTAGAAGTGGCTAGAAAGAAATCATCCGGAGAGTACGCACTTTTCTTAGAGAAGATACCTGTAGACACTCGAAATGAGATTGCGGATTCCATAAAGAATTCTCCTGTGGAGGACATGAACGATTTTGCGTATTTGTGTTCGGGTCTTATTGCGGAGATAGTTCGTGGTAACATTCCTCCTACTATAGCGGATGCGGCGCAGCCGTATGCCGAGCTAATGTACACGGCTATTGTGTCGTCTTCCAAGTCAGACAAGACGAATCGAGCAGCGGCCTTTACAACTGTGTTGGGTCGATTAAAGGAAGCCGCGGATAACGCTAAGAGTTTGGAAGCTAAGTATGTGGTCGATGAAAGTTTTGAAGCACCGAAAGAGAAAGAGCCAATCCCCGCCACGGCGTTGGGAAAGTAGATGTTCAAAGTCGAGCCCCCTAAAAACTTCATGGGAGGGAGAGTGTCAAAAATCCCCCATAAAAACCTCATGGGAGGGTAAATGTCGAAAGTCGAGCCCCAGGTCGAATCTTTTGATGCGTTGCGCAATCCCATTGTTAGTCTTCCCGCCTTTGGTCATGTGCTTGACCAAGCGACGGGTAAAGAGGTTTTATACGACCCGAAAAGAATCACAACCGACCTCCAAACTACGTTACTCTCCTACCTTGGTAACCCGCCAAAAAATGAGCTTGGGCACAATAGGTGGTTATGTCTCCTTGGATACCGTCAGGGAGGAAAATCATTATGTGCAGAACTTGGGGCCTATGCTTTAACTGCGTACACGCCTGGTCACGACCATGTATGTATTGCGGACACGAAGCATCGAGCAGATTACTTACATCAGCGGGTACATTTCAACCATAAGCGTTGGGATGAGAAGTTCCGGTCTCCCACCGTACCCAATCGCGAGTCCCGACAACTGACATTCGACTCGAAGTACGGCGGCAGGATGCGAACCCTGTCTGCCGAGAGCGGGGCGGTGGGGATCGGACAATCTCCGGATTCAGTACACATTTCCGAAATAGGCTTTTTCTCAAGCCCCGGAACCATCATGAACTTAATGCTGCCATCTATCATCAACCGGCAGCACGCAACCGCAGTAGTGGAATGCACACCCGTACCCGCAGGAGCACCAGGCGCAAGATACTGGCAAGACCTCTTCAACGCAGGAAAACGTGGAAAAGGACGCTGGATCGCAGCCTTTTTCCCCTTCTGGGACAACAAACTGGCCCGCAGACCCTGGCCACTCAACTCAAAACCCGACAAAGAAGAACTAGAACTCTACGAGCAATACCACACAAAAGGACTGACCTGGGAAAACCTAGCATTTCGTAGAGAAATGATGGAAGCAGACGCAGAAATCCGAAGGAACCCAGACCTCTTCAGAACCTTTTACCCCTTTGACTCCGTAAGCTGCTGGATGGCAACCGCTGGCGGAGTCATACACAAAAGTATTCTAGAAAAACACATCAAATCACCACTGCTCATCCCATGGAATGGACCCTTCCAAGAGTACGAAGCACCCGAAGCAGGCGCAATCTACGCCATCGGAGTAGACCCCGCGGGATTCGGAGCAGGTGACCACGCAGCATTTCAAGTCCTAAAAGTCTGGAAAGACGAATGGACACAGGTCGCGTGCTTCTCCGACAACGAAGCTGACCCGGTTTCCGTGGCAGAACGACTCGTACTCACCGCCAGAAGGTACAATAATGCCTACATTTTGGTGGAATCAAACGGTGTAGGGGCTGCAGTGCTCGCCATTTTACAAACCAAAGAGTGGGAAAACCTGTACTACCACGACAAAATGAAACCAGGCATACCCGCAACCTCTAAATCTATCGACGAAGGACTCGCAAATCTCCTCGATGCACTGATGGACAACCTAAAACTCTACGACGAAGACCTGGTCCAGCAGTTGATGACCTACAAAAACGATAAAAAAGTGCAGGACTCGGACAAATCCCTAATGCTCCGTGGAAAAGTGGGGCGGCACCGCAGAGAAAAGCACCACTACGATAAAGTCAGCGCACTAATCTGGGCGGCATACGCCGCACGAGACCTACCCCAGAGAAAAAAACCCGGAGAAAATGAAGAAGTTTCATTCGACAATGTCGTACCGTTCAACAACATGGCGTATAATGCGCGGCAAGAGTATTTGAAGGAAGCCGAAAAAGCGGCTAAGCCCAAATCACGCAAGTCCAAATACCGCTCAACCCGTATGATACGAAATAAAAAACGGAGAAGACGTGACTGAAAAGAAATACAACCCAGCAAAAAAATTCCCCTCCATCATCAAACAACACCAAACGAAGATGGACAGCGACCGTCGTAGATGGTCGAAGTGGGCACGGTGGTATCGAAGCGAATTCTTCAGAACTGCAGGAGATGACGGAGAAGTCACCGGGATTTCAGGAGTTGGAAATTACAACGCCGATGAAATCACTATGGAGCAGAACTTTGTCTACTCCTACTGCGACACCATGGTCGCCAACATCGTGCCTCCCAATCCCCAGGTAACAGTACAACCCAGAAAAGAAGAATTGCGAGAAGCAGCCAAGCTCCGAGAGATGCTCATCAATGACTGCCTTCGACGAAACAAAGTACACGAAAAACTCTGGAAGCTAACCACGCGAGCAAGCGTATGGCCGCGAGCCTTTATAAAAACCGTTTGGAATCCTAGAAGACGAACACCTATCTTCCGTGTCATCGACCCCAAAAACATCTTCTTTGATAACACCGTCGAGGAATACGAAGACATCCGATACATCATCGAAGTCACCGTACTCACCCGAGGAGAATTCGAAAAACGAGTCAAAGGCAGAGGCAAGAAGAAGGGCATTTATGATAAGGAAGTAGCAAAGAAAGCGGACTTCGGAGCCTTCCCACACTGGCTGCAAGACCCAGACGAAGAAACCCCTACAGACCTAAAAGCCGCCAGGAATGTATACCAGTGGATTACAATTTATGAGGTGTATGACTTTGTATCTGACAAGTTCTTCCACTTCATGGAAGAAGAAACAGAACCCCTCTTGGAAGATGGGCTCCCCTACACCAACCTAAGAAACCCATACCAAATTCTAACTTTCAATGACAACCTAAAAGACATCGGTGGGATGTCGGATGTACAACTCATCCAAACCGCGCAAGAACGCCTTAATGAAATTGATACCTTGGAGATGTGGCACTCCAAGACGTCAATCCCCGTTATGCTTATTAACGGGGGCCTTGTCGATGACCCCGCCGTTTTGATGGACTTGTTAGAGGACATCGGCGGTCCTGGGGAAATTGGGGTCATCGACACTAAGGCAAGAGTCGGCATTGGTGACGTCATCGGCAGTACGCCCATCCCACAGTTCTCCCCGAACTTCGCACAGATGCGCGCTCGCTGCATTGAAACCATTGAGTTCGTTCTGGGCATCCCAGCCTACAGCCGCGGAATGGTAGGACAATCCGACGTGGCGACCGAGTTGGCTCTAGCAGATACGGCTACCCGAACTAGAAACGCACGTAGACAAAAAGCCGTTTACGATGTCATCGCGTGGATGGGAGAAGCCATCATCGCATTGTACAAAGAGTTCATGTCACCCGACGACGTAATACCAGCCAGACTGGTGGACAGCCCCAACATCGAGCAGTTGACTAAAGAACTTTTGGTAATGAACGAAGACGAGCAAGCCTTGGACTATGATTACGAAGCTGTGCCGTTCTCCGCTCCCGAAGCAAACCGAGTAGTGCTGCTCAAGCAGTTGGAGCGTTTTGCACCCGTGCTCTTGAACAATCCCATGGTAGACCAGAACAAGTTGATGCAGCAACTCCTGGACCTACTGCTCATGCCCAATGTGAAAGCGGATGAGCCGCCCCCTCAACCAGGAGCCCCAGGGATGCCCCCAGAAGGAGCACCTCCAGGAGCTATGCCCCCAGGCATGAACGCACAAGGAGTGCAGGGTCTCGACCCCAATACGCTCCTGCAGATGATGGGACAGGGAGCTCCGACCGATACACCTATGAGCGGGGGAGGCACTCCCGAAAACCTACAAGAAGGCAGCGTACCTAGTGGCGTTGGCGGGGAGGGATTCTAATGCCCCTATACGATGCTCGATGCCCAGACCACGGAAGGCAAGAGGTATTTCAACTACTTGCGCACTTTGAAGACGGACTGATTTGCCCTGTCTGCGAAAAAGAAATGCTGCGCATTGTAAGCCCCGTAGCACAATGTGGACCCAGCGAAGATAGACCTCTTCGCATTAACCAAATTGGGAAGACTTTTACGACCAAAGGTCAGCTCAACGAATACTTGAAGGAGAACCCCGAGTGTGAGATGGTTAGCTCGTCTAGTAGTCAGTGGAAAGACTTAAAGCATTCAGCGCGGGAAGGCGCGGAAGACCACTATAAGCAACAAGGTTATAAGGGAAAAGACGACTACAGAAAAAACATCCACAAGGATATGGCGGAACAGAAAAGAGAAGCCTCTTCCAAGAAGTCTTAGGAGTTTATGATGGCCATCGAAGAGAAAGAGTACCACAACGCAGAAGAATGTCTGCTCGATTTGCTGAAACAAAACCTACCTCCAGAGGAGGTTATTCGGCGTTTCAAAGAAAAAGGTTACAGCCTCGACGCAGAATCTGAAGAAAAAGAAGAAGTGGTAGAGGAAAAGGTCGAGGAAGAAGAAGTAGAAGAGAAAGAAGATGGCGACAAAGAAGAGGAAGAGGGAGTGATGGACCTGAAAATTAAAAAGGTCACCGTCTTAGGCGATGACCTGGAAGATGAACACCCCATACCTCGGATGGGTAAACTGCTTCGTGTTGCTCGCAAAGCCATGAAGAAAGAACGTGGAGAGTAATTATGGAAATTTCTGAAACAGATGTGCAGTCCGCTGCGGAAATCAAAGAGACCTTACCCGCCATGGTCGCGGATAACCCCGAACAAATACGCCGGGAGCGGAAGACTCCTGCAACTGTAGGGAAGAAGCTCTTTAGACAGACCTTGGGGAAGGGCCTCCCAAAACGCTGGAAGGGCGGCGGGGATTACTTTTTTGAGCAGCAAGAGGACGGCAGCCTAAAAATCACGGGCGGCGACAAGGCACGAAACCTCACAGGCGGGAAGTCCGTAGTCATCACGGACAGCGAAAAACTTAAAGAAATTTACGAGAAAGCCCACGGCGGAGATGTACTCGAAGCGGACGTGACGTACAAAGAGGAAGAAAAGGAAGACTGGGGAGGCCCCGAGCACATTCAGATGCTACAAGCCGACACACAACGCAGAGCTAACGTAGCGGGACCAGAAGCTGCAAAGCAAATGGAAGAGTATAAAGAACAAGTTTCTTTGGGAGAAACAGAGCTTGAGGAAGACGAGGGCTCTAGAACAGGAGAGTCTTCCGAACTACTACTTAATTTTGGTTTTTCGGAAGAAGAGATAGCTGGCATGGACCCTCGGCTCAAAGAAAGGTTTGAAGAAAACGTCCTAAAGTTTAATGAGAAAATAGGAGCATAATTATGGAAGAGACTACTGAATCCCCAGCAGTAGCTGAAGCACCCGCAGCCGTCGAGGCTGCCCCTGTTGAAGCCTCTGAACCCGTTGAAGCTGCAGAGCCACCTGCAGCAGAAGCTCCTGCGGAGGCGGAAGCCCCTGCGGAGGACCCAATTACGTTCGATTCCTTCGGATGGGATGAATGGGATGGCAAGCATGAAGCCTTCCCAGAAGACATTCGAGGTTGGGCGGAGAAGATTAACGGGCATTGGAATCCTAAAATTAAGGAGCACGAGGAAGACGCGCAGCGTTATCAGCGTTTGTACGAAGCCCTTTCTTATGGTCAGGAAGACCCTCGGCTTAACGAGCTACAAACTAAGAACACCGAGTGGGAAACCAAATACACCACTTTGGAAAATCAGCTTAATGATTTTAAAGGCTCTTTAGAGGAGTACGAGAATCAGCAAGTAGAAGAGTTCGTTAATAAGTTTTATGAGTCCCACGGCCAAGAATTAGAGCAGGACCCAAACCTTAAAAAAGCAGTTACATCCTTGGTAGAACAAGATCTAGACCCGTACCATGCAGTTAAGGTTGCTAAGTTAGGGGAAGAGGCTACCGCGTTTGCATTAGAGTTAAAGAAAGAAAATGTTCCAGATAAGCGAGCCTTGGAATTGATTTCTTTAAAGTTTAGTGCTACAAATACCCCATCGGCGCAGACTCCTGTGCAGCCCCCACTCTCTAAATCACAGAGAGCGGTGACTGGAGCGACACCAGCCCATCGGCCTCAAAAACCGGTGGTGAGGATGCAGGATTTAAACCGTAGGGAACAACTCTCTAGGGCTGCAAGAATAGCAATCGCTTCTAATCGAAAGAGGTAAATAATGGCATTTTCACCTGACGTATTAGTCACCGCTCTCCAGGAATTGATGCCTGGATATTCGGAGACTTTCACTAAGTGGCACCCAGCTTTTGACGCTATCGTCAAAAAGGGACAAAAAGCTACTGCCCAAGGCCCGTACTTAGAGTTCGCTCTTGTACCGAACGGCCCTGGTCAAATCACACCCATCTTGACAGGTAACGAAGTTATCGCAGGTGGTCGTACAATGGATTCCAAGCGGGCTAATACATATGCCGCGACGATGATCTATGCGTATGACGTACCGGGTCAGGACCTTCGGGAAGCTAATGGCGAGATGGACTTAGTTCGTCTTATCAAGCGTTACCCAGAGCGTTCAATCATGGACTTCCATGAGCGAATCGCAAAGCAGTTGGTATCCGGTGACGGTGCTGGCACAGGTTCTTTCCCCACCTTTAATGGTAACGCTACCTACAATCCAAAAGGTCTCGGCGCACGAACAGGTATGTTCGAGTACGCAGCTCCTGCAGCACAGACAGACGTTGTCTTCGGTGTAGCTAAGCAGGGTGCCGCTGCAGGTCTTACGGGTTGGTACAACCAATACCGAGACATCACATCTTTCGCAGGCAACGGTCGCGCTCAAATGCGTGCAGCGTACTACGATGCTAGCCAGGAAATGGCTAACGCAGATGGCGATGTTGACTTGCTCTTCGGTGACCGAGGTTCTTTCGACAACTACCTCGAAGACCTGGACGACCAAGTTCAAATCATCACACCTACAACCAACGCTGGTGACCGCGCTCAAAGCAAGTTGCGCCAAGGGGTACAATTCCTCGGAGCTACTTTCTACGCAGACCAATACATTGACCCTGCTGCGGCAGTCAACGCTGCAACCCCTGCAGCGAACGGTCTCATCTACGGAATTCACTCCAGCACATGGCACATGTACACCATGGGGCATGACGCAGGAATGGAAACTAAAGGTGACTTCGCTCAACGTGGTCCTATCCGCCATCCGACGCAAGATATGTGGCGTTACGAGTTCGTGCTTAGCATGGGCATGTACTGTGATAACCTTCGTTGTAACTTCGCCGTAACCGGCGGAAACCTACCTTAAAGGAGATTTATCATGGCTATTGATACTGGAATTGGTATTTCACTTACTCAAGTGACTACGACTCGGCAAGCACCCTTAGGACAGACGGTGTTAAAACCTGCAGGTTCTGACGGACTTGGCGAGCAAGTTTGGATTTACGTTCAAAATGTTGCAGGTGCCGCACTCTCCGCAGGTGACCTTTGCCGCCGAGATTTGGTAGCTCCTCTTTCAACGGCAACTGTAATCCGCACACCTGCCTCCGCCGTGGCTTCTGGCCAAGTCTTGGGTGTTGCCCAGCATGCTATTGCGGATCAGAGTTTCGGCTGGATCTTGCGGTCTGGTGTGGGGGATGTGTTCGTTGGAGCTCTCACAGCCGTTGGCGTCAGTTTGGTGACCAGCGTTGGAACTGCAGTTGGTAAAGCCGACCCCGCAGCAGCAGCAACAGACGACTCTTTTGGGGTCGCGCTGACTGCAAGTGCTGCGTCTGTTACGGCAGTCATCGACTGCAAAGGCTAACAAACTTTTAGGGGAGTTCTCCGGACGGGAGGACTCCCCTCTTTTCTTATGGAGGTGTGCCATTTACAATTTAAAAGGCATTCGCGAAGCTGTATTTGCAAGAGCAGACTGGGCACCCTCTCAATCCAGCGTGGCGCTAGAGCGCACAAACCGTTGGATAAACGCGGCCTATATGCAGATTGCAGAAGAGGCTCCGTTCTTATTTTTTGAAGACATCATCCCTTTCAGTGTGGACCCAGATGCGGTGCCGACGCTGACCGATACGGATACGGTGTCAGTATTGGCTACAGACTCTTGGGTTTTGCAGCAAGACTTAGATAGTAGCGTAGCAGATAGATTGGTTTGGAATACTACAAACCAAACCGAAAGAAACTGGTCTGGGCGCACAATCAGTGTGGAAGATGCGGATGGCAGGTGGCACGACTTTAGAATCCGAGAAGTTTGGACTACTCTGAGTGCCCCGCCTGTATACGGAAGGTCCTACATGACTTTGGAAAAGCCGTGGCCAACAGCGGTCCTTCCAACAGGTATGAAGTATCGAATTAAGACTTCGGAGATAGCCCTTCCAGACGACACCATTGAAATCAGGTCGATGACTCTGAAGAGAAATCAACTGGACTACCCTTTAGCGGTCATCGGACAGGACCGAGCGGAGTTTGCCTCTCTCAACATGTCAGATAGACTTCAGGCGCAGGGAGTGCCCCGCTGGTGCTTTCGTAGGGAGTATCAGGTACTCCAAGCCCCTACGTTCGACCCAGTGGCTTCCTCCCCGCCTCGTACTACCTGGAAAGGCCCGGAGCCCCGAGGACAATTCCAATACCTGTTCACCTATATCTGGGGCCAGCGCGAGATTTGGTACACAACCCCCGGACCCCTAGAACAAACCCAGCCGAAGCCCATCGTTACTCCCAACACCACCAGCTCTCGGGTAGAAGCGTATTGGGAAAGCGGCCCATCGGACAAAACTTTGGTGATAGAGCCTGCACTGGAACTTCCAGGATATAGAGGCATCGATATAACTCTCCCCAACATCGATTTTATGTTGGGCTTCGATGATAATAACAACGTCGCCCCCTTTATGCCTAGATACCGACGCGCGGGTATCAAGAAGCGCATCTACAGGAGAAGACTGACAGATGCGGGAGACCGGGTAGCTGTCGGGGTGAGAGTTGAATCTCCAGACAATTACTTTTTCCTAGACGAGGTAGACGGCCATGTCATCTCCTACACGGACACTGGCAAGATTACACCGGACTATAATAGACCGTTTCGTGAAATCCACGGCTATCAAACGCTCCGCTTTACTCCGATTCCAGACAAAACGTATGCAGTGGAAATGCGTTGTGTCCGTACACCCAGAAAACTAGTGGATGATAAAGATGTGCCACGTATACACAGTGATGCCATCCCCACGCTTATTAACCGCACGTTGCAGTACGTTTATGAAGCGATGGGTAATGAAGCGGCTAAGAGGTCTGCACAAGCAGACTATGAGCGTGCTCTTTACAACCTGACGAAGAGGTACGGCGATGCACGTCCCTCTAGTCGTGTTCGTAAGAAGCGAGTTGCATCAGTGCACCGAAATCTGATATACCGTCGTCAGTTTCCCCTAGTAAAAGGATAAGATTATGGCCACAAAGAAAGTTACAAAAACTGTAGAAGTACAAGAAGAAGTAGAAATCGTATCGGTTATCGCTGGCGCTATTTACACGTTCACCGGTAAAAGCGGTGAGTCAGAAGAGGCTTTGTGCATTGCAACTCGCCAGAAAGGTGACGAAGCTCCTAGAGGACTGTTCCGAACTTACGGAGAGGCTGAAGCGTGGTATCAAGAGGGTGATGAGGCTCTCCTGCATTGGAAGATTGCGTGCAAACCTGTTCGCGTCGAAGTCCCTAAGAAGGCTACTCGGAAGAGAACAACTAAATCAAAAGAGTAGGTCATGGCAAATGAGAGAACTCGAAACTCAGTCGGTCCTTTTCAGCTTAGAGTCGAATCCGGTAGGTTAATAGCACCTAACGAAGTAGCCTCTAAGATTGAGAATATGTACCTGACTGATACGGGGTCTCTACGCTCTGTGCAAGGACCTGCGACCTACCAGCCTACATACCCTGTAGCTGCTACGGCTGACCCAGACCCTGGCCTGGACTTCGCTCGCAGCGCAGGAGTATACCACTGCCTCCTCCAGAGCGGAGAGAGGGATGTGCTCCTGTGGCATGTGGTTTACCAAGGGTCTCCCACTTTGTTTTCTGTAATTCAAGAACACAAGGGGTGGGATGTCAATGCAGGAGCACCATATGGAACGACGTTACTCGCTCCTAGTGGAGTAACGGCTCTGGTGAACGCAGATCTTGAAATCTCTTTGAGAGCCCAATTCCCCACTCAATTCGAGTCCACACCGGATGGCGTGGTCATCGTACCCCAAGGGGGTATAGCATACTTCTATGATGGAGATGTGATAGCCCCTCTAGGTTTCCCAGAGAAACCGGGAGCCCCCAGTGGTGAGGGTCCGATAACGACTGGTCTCCCCACTACACCAGGCACGACAGGTAGAGCGCCCAACAATTTTGGATACGCACACAGAGGGACCGACTATACCACCCCTCTAATCTATTATAGTGGTACGGGAGCGTCCCAGTCTATACCGCTTCCTTACCCCTTTGGTAAATGTAATATAGGGACTACTACGTTTTCTGATGTGATCTCCCCGGCGACAGGTGGAGGAGTGGTTGGAAAAAACACCTACGGAGGAGTCCTTCGAGCGGGTAATTGGAAATGTGCAGTTCAATTTATAGATAGGTGGGGAAACCTATCGGCGCTTTCTCCACCCTCGGGCGGCGTATCTTTAGAGAAAATGGAAAATGCGGATGGAGAATCTTCCTTCAAGTATGCAGATTTCCTACCTATAGATAATTTAAAATACCAATTCCTTTGGTCCGGAATCGACACAGGTCCCAACCATTGTGTGGGGAGGATACTTTGCAGGACAAAAGACTTATTGAATTCCGGAGACAGTAAATACTACGAATTACCTTCTAATTTTGGAGGGGGGTTTTTTGAATTTTCTACTATACCCGATAATATAACTTCTTCTTTTCCTGACGATGTACCCGATTCGGCCCTTATTACCGAAGCATTAGAGTATGTTCCTGTACCCGAGTTTAAGGTATGTAGAGTAGCTTTCAGCCGACTTTGGATAGCCAATTTTAAAAATCAACCTGGGGCAGTGCGGTATAGTGTGGTAGGCAAGTGGGGAACTTTTGAGAAAGACTCTTTAGTGTTCCCAGACCCCACGGGGGATGAAGTTACGGGCCTATGGCCTACAGACCAAGGTCTATTAGTCTTTACGGCTTCTAGCACATTTCTTTTTACTTTAAATAGTGATGGTGATGGCTTTCGAGCAGCAACTTTAAATACTACTATTGGCTGCGTAGCCCCCAGTTCTTTGCAGACTATGAGAAACGGCCAAACAGTTTGGTTGGGAGAGAAAGGCTTCTATGGGTATTCCGGAACAACGTTAGACCCCCTCAGCACCATAATACAGCCCACCATCAATAAAATAAACGCAGCCAGATCTCGCCAAGCAGTCTCCGCAATAGACCACGAAATGGACGAATACAGATGCTGGGTTCCTACAGACGGAAGCACCACAAACAATCTCTGCCTGGTGTACGATGGAGAAGGCTGGAGACAAAGAACCGATGTCAAAGCAACCAGTGTCTGTGTCACAAAGGACCATCGAAATTATATGCTCGCAGTTGGAGAGGTCGCTAAGTCCGGGGGAACCGACCACAGCCTGTGGCTCTTGGACCGACAGGCCCTTTCTTACACTAGGGCTTCTGCGAGGGATTCTGTGGTACAGACCGCGTGGCTTAGAGCAATACAGTCTAGGCGCAGGTCTACTCTTCTCACCGTCTACATTTGGATGAGAGCTACAAAAAAAGGAGATTTAACTGTAGAAGCCTATAGGGATTGGCGAGAATCTCCAATTATAGAAACGACCGCAGCAGCTACCAACCCTCCTAAATTATACGCGGAAGAAGACCCACCCTCCTTCTGGGACGAGACTGTAGCAGGGGCTACCGGAGCAGCCTGGGTGCGCCGCAGACCTTTCTGGGTCAAAGTGGATTTCCACATGCCTTCGTGTGAGGTCTTTAAACTTAAATTTAAGCACCCCGGCGACTGGGAGTTTGTCGGTATGCTCTTCGAAGACCGCGATGTTCATGGCGGCGGGGTACAGGTGCCACCATGAGTTGGAAGTTTCCGGATAAGTATTTTAGCTCCACAGGTGTGGTAAACACCGAGGATACCAATTCAGCTATGCTCAGCTCTGTAGAAGAGATAACGGGGAAGCTGGGGGAACAAAACTTTGCTAGAGACTCTTTTAATACCCCCTCGGATTACGAAAAAGATATAGCGTACCGACACGCCAAGTTGGAAGTGGATGTCTTAGGGGCGTATCGGGGGGCAAATCCCGGTTTTACGGAAACCCTTTTAGATGATAACAATGCCGCTATTCTAAGCGTAGACACCTCTTGGCAATCCATAGAGACACAGGTAGGTAATAATCCGTTTCGATACAATTTTGTTTCTCGCGGGGGTTTATTATTCATTACAGCTAGGTTGTGGGGGGCGACGTATTTCAACGGCACTGGGGTGATACCAAACGAAGCTAGACTAAACCCTGTACTTTTCGCAGTTAAACTAAACGGAGCTTTAATACCAGAGTCTGTCGATGGAAACTTGAATGTCCTTTCCTATCAGCAGGATTACAATACAGGGAATACAGGTATTTTTTCTGTTAATATAGACATTGTAACTCCCGTAGTCCCTGGAGACACAACGGTAGAAGTAGTTGCCCGCGCTCGACCCCAAAATAGGTGGAGCAACCTGTTTGACACAGCCGTGGCTTCCAGAGCCCTTATTTTGTGGGAGGTAACAAGCTAATGCCCTTTCCTAATTTCGACCCCCTAGATGAAGGAGAAGCTCTCACAGCAGCTTCTTTGAACACAAAGTTGCAAGACACCCGAGGTAGTATCAACGCGTTACCTGCGGACGCCATCTCCGCGGGCTCCCTGCGGAGCGAACACTTGTCAGCCATTACTCTAAACAATCTATCTACGGACGCAAATGGGGGGGCCGCTAATATGACCTATAGTAACCCCCTGCCTACAGCGTTTTCTGGGGATTACGCCAATGCGTATACCGCCACTCCTGTAACGGTACCCAATTCCAGGGGCACGTTTTTAGGGTGGGGAGATGGGTTAGGAGGAGCCGGTTGGGCGGGTATCTCATCTACCGGTGGTCTTCCTTTGGATACAAGAGCACAACTTGTTTTCGGTGTACCTCTTACAATCATGCCCACAACGGGGGCACCCACGAGCAACCAATTATGTACAGGGCTTCTAGTAAAAGTTAATGTAGCCGTTATAGTGTGTTCGGACTCGGACGCCAATGCTCGTGCGTATACCAGCGGAATGGGGGTTTCTATATTTTGGCAAGGCAACAGCAGCGCCTATCATTATTTACCTTCGTCTGTAGCTTTTAGGAGCAGGGCAGAAGGTATCTTGGCAGACGTGTCTACCAGTGCTTTAATAACAAAATCAGATTTAGACGCTCCTTTCGGAGGTGCCGCAGCAGAAGCAACTCTGGCTAGTGTAGGTGCTGCGGTATGCCGCCTCAATGGGGCGGGCGGGGTTACGGGGCCTTTACACATTCGAGAGTGGCGTATCAGTGCTATTCCTATTTACGGGGGGGCTCTATAATGCCTTTAATACCTTCTCCTACCCCCTTAGTAGATGGCACCGCGGTGTCTTCCGAAGCGGTTGATGAAGTCCTCTATAGACCTTTAGCAACTCCTGTTAATTTCGAGGTACTCAACGGGCGCTTAGATAGCGTGAATGCTCCAGGGGTTGACGTATCTAGTTCTATGGTACAGTCAGGAGCTTTTACTTTATCCGAGCAGGTGGGTGCTACAGGGCACAACGATTATTTTTATAATTTGTATAGTGGTGTAAAGATGCCTCAAATAGGGGGAGCTATCGCCCCTGGTATTGCGGATGTAGACAATGTAACAGGAGCAACGAGGTCTACATATTTACTAGAGGACTCCCAGTATCAACTTATACCGGGGGCGGGTAAGACTTTTTACCTACCTAGAACGAGCAACGTCCTTCTTTTTTGGCACGTTGAAACAGAAGCCCTTAACCAGAAATACGGAGTAGTTGCCTCACCGCAAGTGAACGACCCAGGAGCCCAAGACGAAGCTCTTTCTCTTAAATTATTTTTAGATGGGCAGCATGTTGTGGGAGAAAAGAGGCAATTCAAAGTAACCGACCTCAACGTGTCTGGGACCGCAATTACGAGTGACGAAGCAAAATTCTTTAGGAGAAAATGGTCTGGTCACTGTATTGTACAACTCGCTGCAGGATGGCATAATGCGGGTATTGGTATCGCACATCAAGTTTATCACGTTCGGACGACGACAAAGCGTTTTGGCTATGTCGCATTGAGGGCTTAGAAAATGGAAAGATTAGCTGCAAAAAAGAGAAAAGGTATCCTTTCTCGTATGCCAAAAGAGAGCAACGAAGACATTTTGAAAGACTTGAAAAAGGCCGAGATTAAAAGCCGGGAAGAAGGAAAGCGTAAGGCTACTGCAGCAGACGCAGAATCCGTTCGTGAAGAACTTGAAATGTATGAAGAACAAGATCGGCTAGACGCTCGAAAGCCAGCAGGTAAATTAAAAGCGAGACCAGACATCGAACTAGAAGGTCTAAAGTCTTCCACAGACATTGTGCAAGAGGCTATGCAAAAGCCCTCTAACCAGAAGGCATTTTCAGAACCGAAAGCAACTACTGAAGAAGAACGTGCAGCCCTAGAGAAAAAATACGGGAGTTGGAGGGGCGCTAAAGAGGCTATTAAAGCAGAAGGAGACCGCTACCGAGCTGCGCTGCAACCTAAGAAGGGCTTTGAAGAACAGTATGACGCAGATGTAAAGTTCCAAGAGGAAGAGTACGGTGGGGGCTCTATCCGTAGAGAAATGGAAATGGACGAAATACTAGGGGATTTAGACCCAGAAACTGACCAACGAGGATACCGTTACGCTGAGAAAGATAGGGGTAAGTTAGGTGAAGAAATTGGGGGCATGGGTGAAGACCCTGTAGAGTATAAAGAGCAGTACGCAAGGCTTCAAAAAGAAAATCCGAACATGTCTAAAACGGAACTCCAAGATGCGGCAATTAAAGCTGTTAGAGCGAAACAAGCTAAGGATGCAGAATCCGCAGCTAATAGGTTTAAGCCTATAACAGACGAAGACGATATGGAGAATGAAGTTCGTCGTAGAAGGTTGGAAGACGAAGCTGCAGAAAAGGAAAGGAAAGAACGCCAAAAAAGCATGGTCAAGAAAGCTATTGGCACAGGCAAATTAAAAGGCGACCGGATTACGCGCACCCCGGATGGAACACCTATTCAAGAAGCTGCTCGTAAATACATTGAGTCTTCTTACGGCCCTGACAAAGAAGCCTCCGAATCCAAGCTGGCACGCATACGAGAAACGGCAGATGCTCGAAGAAGAAATTTACCTGTAGACGTAGGGGAGTCAGAATCTTCGGGAGACCTAGAGTACGAACCTGAAGAGTCCGGTGAAGAAACCGTAGAAGAAACAGACCGCCGGGTTGTTCAAGAGGTTGTGTCTAGAGAACCTACTATTTCTAAAGTACTTCCAGGTCCTGACAGCTCTGTAGAAGAACGACAACAATGGGCTAGGCTTCGACCTGAAGTCAAGTCGGAAGCTATGAAAAATGTAGTTGAACCTATGACACAGCATATTGATAATATGTATAAAAGTGTAGGCAGCGCAGGGGTATTTGCGTCTAAGTTGTCTAATTATTTTAGAACCGTAGGCGGCGACCCTACTACGCCAGAAGTAAATATTCAAACCCTCACGGCTAGGTCTCCGTATCAATACTATAAAACACTACCTTTGAGTGTGAAACGTAATTTAGATTTGCAAGCTCTAGAAGCCTTAGAGTTTTTTAGAAAGAATAATAAAGGTAGAGGTTACCCGAGAAGGTCTAGCACAGCCGGATACGGAAGTGCTGATGACACACCTGAAGCAAAACTCCGTCATAAATTAAATTCTTACAAGAGAATTTTAGAGCGAAGGGTAAGAACAGGGGATTACGAAACTTCCGAAGAACTCCCCGGTAAATTTTCAGAAGGTAAGTATTTACCGATACCAACGCTAATCGGCAAACGAGGGTCCAGGCTACCCCTAGCTTTTGAAACTACAACTCCCGCATACTCTAAAGACGTACCCCTCGAAGCTCAAGAGGATGTATACCAAGATTCCCCCGTTGAAGACATTATCGCATCTGCGGCAGGTGAGTAATGAGCATGTCTCAATCCAATATGATGAAGGAAATCCAAAGTAGGGTGCAAGAAATCATCGCAAACAAATTAAAGGCAGACCAGGCTATCATAGCAGAAGACTTGGCCCCCTTTGAACAACGGATTGGTGTAGATTATGGGGGAGGCCAGCCCGCTACTGGCAAGTTTAAAGATGAACTCGGAATCCACCGCGAAGAAAAGGTAGGTTAGGTATGTTAAACGCTGCTAAGACTAAAAGAGCTGCAGATGACGCTACTATAGCGCAAGCTCAAACCCTACGAAAACAAGGTGGACCTAGCCAGTCCAAACTCGGGGATGCGATTGCCCGACAACAAAAGGCCGCTATGGGTCTTTTTGGTGCGAAAAGGAAACAAGAGGGCAGAGCTACTCCTATGTCTGCTAAAGGTATTCAAGCACCTGTACAGATTCAATCTCAAAAGAAGACAGAAGCCGAATTAAAAGAAGCCTTCGACCCAAGTAGGGTACAAGCTGCTGTGGAAGGAGAGGAAAGAGCGTACAAGCAAGATTTAGCAACGGCTGATGCAAACACTGCAAGGATAGCGAAAGAAAGGGCGGCTAAAAGAGCTAAGGTTCTTCAAACCATTGGTAAGGTTGGAGGGGGGATTGCCAAAGCTACAGGAGCTGCCCTGACGGGAGGGGCTTCGGCGGTTATACCAGGGGCTGTTGGTAAAGTATTAGGAAAAGCTGGGAAAACTGGTGCGGGTAGGGCCTTGAGTGTTGCAACCGGAGCGACTTCTCCTCAACAGTTGCAGCAACAAGAGTTTATTTCTATGCTTCAAGAGAGGGCCAGAAGCGGCTCTCCAGAAGAGCAGCAGCAGGCCCAGCAGCAACTCGTAGAATTTTATAAGGCTTAGGTGACACATGGCTATTAACAAAGAAGTCAAAGACGATACCGCGAAAGCTGTTCAAATGTACTTCCGAGCAAAGACCTTGGAGAACGTCCAGAACTTTGGGTTAGCGCCCCTAGCCGGTATTTTTGCTGCCCTAGAAGGCGGGGGCTCTAATGAAATTGCACAAGCCGCGTCTTCCGCCATGGCAAAAAAACACGGTTTGACTTTTGCAGAAAAGTCAGAGATTGAGCAAGAGGCCAGGGAGGACATCCAAAAGGCAGAGGAAAAACTGCAAACGGAGTACGGGAAGCTGTCGAAAGCTGTATTGGATGCCGAGAGTAATGAAGAAAGGGCTTACTACAACCAACTTGGTAAGTTTGCTACCGCACGCGCCTCCCTTGGAGGTAAACAAATCAGCGCAGAGCTACAAGCCCATAAAGAGCAGATGGCAGATTTAGAAACCGATGATGCCATGACTGATGAGACAAAATCTATGGCGAGAAGTATTCGAGCTGCAGCTAAAGCAAATTCTCCAAAAGTTGCAGATGATGCGGGGGAGTATGTGGTAGACCAAGATGCCTATAAAGCGTATGTAGACAAGCAAGTGGAATTAGTAATCAATGACGAAGGTATTGAGGAATCTCAAAAAGAAATTTTAATTAGAAATCTAAGACCTTCTTTGCCAGACGATTCTCCTAGTCTAGAGATTTTAGAGGGAGACACGGTACAAGATTCTGAAGAAGTTGTTCGTCAAAAAGCAGAACTTAGAGATGAATTCCGCAACCGGATTAGAACGAAATATGGGACAGGTTCTTCTTCTATGATGAGAAAAGCGGAAGAACGTCTGCAGAAAGCCTCTGATAAACGTATACAGGCACTCTCGGATTTTCAGAAAAAGAACCCCATATCCAAGGCGTTCGGGGGTTCTGAAACTATTAAAGCAGCAACTTCTCAAATAGAGCAGGTTAGAGCACTTCCAGAAAGAGACTTTAGAAGTCGACAGATTGCCACACAACTAGCTCAAAGAGAAGATGTCCAACCCTTTCTACAGGGAGCACCGTCTGTGAGAAAGGGTCTAAAAGGCTTACTTTCTGAATATAAATCACAACAAATGGCGACAAAGCGACCTAAGCTACCTGCACCCCCCAGCGCGGTATACGGAGCAGAGACCCAAGTTGCTGTAGACGAGGAACCAGATGGAACCAACCCCACAGCAGCCTAGCACTAAACTTACTTTAAAAGAGCGACTAGCTGCTGTTAAACAAGCTAGGGAAGCAGACTCGTCTACGCAAGCAACTCCAACAGAGGAAGCAAAAAGCGTGGAACCTATGGAACCCGCAGACGCACCTGTACAAGAGCAGCCTAAAACAGATAGAGAGCTAACCTTAAAAGAAAAGTTGGCCGAAGCTAAGGCCCGTAGAGGTCAAGCTACAACTCCCCAACCTACCGGTGACCCCCAGCTTCCCCTTCCTATGGAAACTAAAAAAGGTCCCGAAGTTAATCTTACATCCATACCAGCTTCCAAGAAAAAGGTTCGGGTTCCTGCGTATGTACGAAAGCACCTGGATAAAACCGCAGATGGAGAGCCTTTACTGTATATCACACAGGCCCCGAATCAAGGCTCGGGTATAAATTTCTCGAAGCACAAAGCTAAGATTAAGGCCAACTTTTTAAAGGAAGAGAAAGAACGCCTCAAAAAGATGGGTAAAGACTGGAACTCTCTACCTGATGTATTAAAAAAAGACCTTAAAAAAACTGCAGAGAGAAAAGCCGATAAGCTGCTAAATAACTGGATTGACGAGCAGCGTGGCACTGAAACGGTTTGGGTCAAAGGCGACCCTGCCTATGAGAAAGACGAGCTCATAAAGAAAGCCGAAAACAGCTTGGCGTATCGAGCTTGGGCACCTTTTGAGGCTTTGATTTTTCCACAGCAAACAGAAGTCATTACAAAAACAGATGTAGGGAAGACTTTCCAGCAGATGAATGACTTTGAGGGGGCCCTCGGCTGGCTCGCTTACTTAGGCAGATTTGCTCCTACCACGCTAGTGTCTACCGCGATTGCGGGTGGCGGATGGGGAACTCCAGAGCAAATCAAAGCCATCAAAGGGGGTAAAGACATCTTGTCTTACACGCCCGACTTGGGAGATTGGATTACAGACCATGCGGAGAACATGGGGTTAATCAGCGAAGAGACCTCCAACCATTGGTGGACTAACGCAATCACTGGAGGTTTGATTACGGTACCTCTTATGCTAGCGGAGCCCGACATTCTAACGCCTGTTTTATCCGGCGCAGGTATGCTAATGGGTGGCCCCCAGGGGGCTGCAGGAGGCTTCCTGGCTTCTAAGGGGGGTAAGGGTTTGAAGGCCCTGCCAGTGCTTCGTAGGCTAACGGGGTTAGGTACTAAAACTGGCAAAGCAAAAAAGGTACTTGCCGAAGTTGCGGAGGAGAGTTCCGAGATTAAATCTAAGGAGGCTTCCAAGGTACTCCACAATTTAACAGGCCCTATGGGGAGAGTGGTTAGAAACACCCTATCCACGGTCCTCTCTACCAATCCTATCAGCGCGGCAACATCCGCGGCCCTTGGGAAATCTATAGATGAGATACAGGCTGCTCGCAAAGCCGCTCCCGAGGTAGTTAAAAGCCTAGATCGGATAGACAATCTAACGGAGGCTTTGGCAAAAGGAACCGCTAAAGAAGAGGGTCTAGTAGATTTAATAAAAGGCAACGAAGAGGCCGCCCTTCAGTATTACCAATCTAGGTACCTAACCAACAAACTGCTAGACGAAGAGCTACAACTGAATAGAAGGCTGGCTAATAACTACTCTCAATTCAAGCCTAAGCAACAGTCCGCAAAAGCGTACAGAGAGATAACGGAAAGTTTAAATAGTAGTTATCAAAAGCTAGAGTCTTTGGAAAAGAAGATAAATCTTTTGGGTGCGACAGGCGCTTTGCTGAAGCAACGTTCTAAATTGATGTCTCAAATTCAAAAGGGGCAGAGGGTCCTTTCAAAGGCGAATGCGGAACAAGCCCTGCAGATAGCTAATAAAAGAGCAGACGATGCAAGTGCTCTAGTCTCTAAGGCCAAACAAGACCTAGATACTATAAATAAGTTAGTCGATAAAGCAGCTTCCCCCGATATAGCGGAAAGTCTACAAGACTTGAGAAAGGTGTATAGAGAGAGCGAAAAAGCGGTCAATAGGGCCCGAGGGAAACTGGAAGCAGACGTTTTTTACGACGCTGTGGTGGACACTCTAGATGACGTCTTGCAGTCTACAAACGCCCTGAAGAAGAATCTAGGGGTAAAAGCTAAAGACTTTGGTGTGCCCGAGCTTCGAAGCGCCCTCAAAGTCCTTCGGGGCACGGACAAAATAGATGAGGTAGTCACCCTGCTTGATAGGGCTTTCGGCGTAGGGGAGTTTGCGACGTTTGTCGAAAAATCTGGAGTGCCTAGCCTTAGCAGTGTCATAGACGGCACGGCTAAAGTGATAGACCCCGAACTATATGGGGATTTACAAGCAGCCATAAAGCTCATGGTTAGAGAGGGAGTAGAAAAGCAAAAAGCGGATTTGGGCATAGAGCTGGGTGAGCAACTGCTGACCGAAGGCGAATTCATGCGAAGAATCACTAATTTTACAGGTTTGAATTTTATGGCAAAAGGCGCAGAGCTGTTTGCGAATTTTAAAAATCCTGCTCGTAAGAAGTACGGAGCGCCTGCAGAAGACATAGTAAGTTCGGGGCGTGCTAGAGATAGCCTTGTGAAGAGGTCTCAATCTGAAATTGGGGAAGTGTTTACGTCTAAAGTGCTTAGGGATGACAACTTCACTGGGAGTAAAGCGAACATTCTAGAAGAGGCGACTGCCGAGATTAACAAGTTCCTAAACCCACCCGACCCGAAAAAGGCCGAAGCTATGGGGGAACACGCAGCGGCCGTTTTAAGGGCTTTAAATAAGACGGGGGAGTCGTTATCCCATGCGGGTGAGAAAAACCTCCTTCAAAAATTCCTAAACGCTCCGGATGATGCGATCCTAGAACTAATTACAGAAGGTGCCATCAAGCGTCGTAGGATCAAAGACTTGATGACGACCACAAAAGGCGTTCGAATGTGGGGCAACCACTACACGATGACCAACCTTGGTAAGAGTTCCTGGTGGGACCTGTCTAAATCTTGGTGGCGGCGTGTCGCGGTGGCCGGGGAGAAGCTACGAAAAAGTGACAAAACGTTTGAACTGTTTCTAAATACTTTTATTGGTAGGGGTAACACAAATGACCAGGCGGAGGCCCTTGTGGGGGTAGCTGAAAGTATAGCGAAAAAAATACTAGAAAAGGAACCAGATATAGATTTCGTTAAATTCACAGCCAAATTAAGGAACCAACTTACCTATGTGGGGCAAAAACCTGGTAGTCTCTTTAAGGTAGCTGCCGAGAGTGATCGACTATTGGCGATGCAGGCAGGAACGCTTTCCGCAGCCTCCTCCCAAGAGAGGGCCGCATTCGATATACTACGGCGTGTAGGGGGCTTTAGTGCAGACGATGTGGCCGACTGGGCAAGCTTCATAGCTGGAAAGGGCGGAGAGGTAAAGAACCTAAGAAAAGTTTTAAATATAGCAAACAGGTATGGGATACCAATCAGCCGGGATGCCTATAATGTCGCAGCAGGTCAAACATCTGCAGCTTTAAAAGAAGTAAGAATAGATGGTAAGTTCGCGCTAATTCCTACAATGCTAATAGACTCTATTTCGGATAATCTAGGTAAGATAACTAAGGAATTAGCGGAGTTCAATCCTAAAGGTGACCAACCTGGGCTGATGCTAACAAATGCATTGTCTGGAACAGCACGGCTTTGGAGAACGTCTCTAACTACAGGTCTTATATTTCCCAATCCTGTTCACTTTACAAACATCTTTTTTGGAAACTTTTCCCAGATATGGGCCAGTGAGGACTTCTCTACTGCAGTGCGAGTTAGCTCTCAAACTTTAAAGAATTTTGTACCCTACTTCGGCAGAAAAGTAGATGACATACTTATAGAAAACCGAGCCAAGTTTGGTAATAACAGGGCCCTAGCGTCTACTTACAATGCCTCTTTAAACCCCCATGTGAATGGGTTTTTCAACCGGGCTTTGGCAAAAGACTCCGATAAAATTTACAGCGCGGCAGGAAAGCTAATAGGTACGTGGGGAGAGCTCCGAGACGGAGCCGCGAAGAATGGGGTGCTGTCTTCCTTCGCAGGAACGGATTTAAGAGAGGCTTTATCTAAATCTATGAAAAAGCGCGTGGAGGGAGGACCCCTTCGAAGGGTAAGCGCAAAAATCTTGAATGACATAGTTAAAGGAGATGCGTATTCTAAGTTTGCTGAAACTATCGAGCAGCGACAACGGGTAGCTCTTTATTTAGACCTTATTGCCCGAAAAGGCATGAGCCCTAAACAGGCTGCCGAGAATGTAAAGAAAGCCCTGTACGACTGGGATGCTCCCCTCTCTAAGCTAGAGGCGGATTATCTAAACAACTTCTTCCTTTTTTGGCGCTTCTGGAAACTTAGTCTTGGGCAAGCGGCCCGACACCTTACAGACCCTTTTGTGAAGCCCCCTACAAACACAACGGACTTAATTAAGTACAGCCTGTTTCAGAAATCTCCGCTTAGCCGCACACTCGCACAGTCTAGGCTTGCGATGGCAGCCCCCGAGTTGGCTTATGATAAGCAGATGTCTGACATACAAGATCGCATCGAGGATGGCACCGCTACCGATAGAGACCGCTACATGGCCCTGTTAAGTATGGTCTACCCGTCTTGGAGAAAGGGTGGGAACAAAGTATTTCTATACAATTACCCTTTAGATTTTCAGGCGGCCGACCAGTATAGTCGTGTATTTGGCAAGGACGTCACGCACGAGGCCGTGACTATGCCCGGTCTTACAATGCTCGACACCTATGGTTTAATTTTTAGCCTCTTGGGGAATTTATCGGGAGTCGCCGCAACTTCTGGAAGGTTAGCTACGGGTTGGGATTCTGAAGACCTGGAGACTTCGGATGTGCTGCAGCGCATGGGAGATTTACTCATAGACCCTGTCCAGGAGTTGGCAAACCCTGCCGTAGAAGAAATTTTAGAAGAAATAAAAAACCGACTCATGGGAAAGACCTATGAGTATAGGCAGGTAAAAACCCAGTTAAAGCCCTCGGAAAAGTGGACTATTGGTTTATTAGATAAGCTGCTCTCTTCTGGGCTGCTTGAGCAAAAGGTGGGTGGTGACCCGAATGCTTTCTACGCAAGCACACTACTTATGGATATATACCGGTTGACACCTACGCTGGGAACCCAGTTGTCCCGTAACTTTGACCCGTTTATAGAAGTCGCAGAGCAAGATGAGTATGCAAAAGGTATAATGCACGTACTAAGACAGCTTACGGGCGTTGCCAAAACGTATTCTTACAATCCAGAAAAGGAACTTAATAGGTTAACCTATAAGTTTAGAGACGAAGCTAGTAAAACTAAGCAGCAAGAAAAGTACAAACCTGCGAGTGAAGAAGACGAATAAATTATCCACCCCCTACAATTATTTACCAATTTGTGTTATCTTCCCCACAACTTCCGTGGATTAGGAACAGGAGTCTAAAATGGCCATTAAGCCTCGTAGAATTAAAGCAAACACCACGACGGATTTTTTAGGTTCGTGGAAGGTTATGAACAACACCGTGTCCGACATTGATAAAGGCAAAATTGTTTACGTTAATGGCGTAAACTCTTCGGGTGCCTTTTTAACGGTCACACCTTTTAACACTCCCACTGCTCAAGTTAATGCTCCGAAGTTCGTCACAGGCGCGAAGATTGCAGCAAATGGCGGTACGGGTGATGTCCGTCAGTTCTATATCGACACAAATGTAAATGTTGGTGTAGCAGCCTTGGATGACGTTGTTTATGCGGATTCCGCCGGTGGCTGGACAGTATCCAACCCTGGAGGGTCTCCCACTAAGGTAGGCGTGGTCGTTAAAACGGGTGCCACAGGCACAGTTCTTCTTGCTCCTCCCAAGGGTACCGCCTAATTAATTTTTTATTAGGAGGCCACCATGGCTAATTCTGATTTTCCAAGGTTGCGTTACAGCGATGTGATTGAAACCGAAGCTCTTGGGACGGCCCTAGTTCCAGCTACCCTTAAAGTAGCTGCGGACGCCCCGACTGCCGAAACCGACACGGACTGCCACACTACCTCGGTGAACATCCAAGGGTGTAAGCAGTTGGACATCTTTGTAGATGTGGCCACTAATCCAGCCCCTGGCGCAGCAACAAAGCTGTACATTAAGGTCCGCTTCTCTGGAAAGCAGACTCCTGTTACTGGCACAAATGCAGACTGGGGCTACGTGCAAGTAGACAAGCTCGACACTGCTACGGGTATTAGCTCTGTACAGGATTACATGATTGAAATCGACTTGGCTAATGTGAACGGTACACCTGCGGCTCTATTCCCTCGACGGTATATCTCTCGTATTCAACAAATTAGCGGTCGCCATGCGAGCGCAGTTGTTTGGGTAGACGCTGGGAATGCAACAGGCACAGTTTACTTTATGCGCCAAGGTGGGAGCATGTAAATGCAGAACGGTGCTGTTTAAATACGTGAGGTAAGCGCCCATGGCTATTAACAAAAATCTGGTCGGCTACTACCCGCTGGACATCAATTCTGACGATTACTTGGGCCTGAATGACGGAACCGACACGGCGGTGACTTATTCCGGGGGCGCGGCCGTTTATAACGGGTCCACTGCCTTCACCGCACTTGGGAATGTCTTAAATTTCGGCACCGGCGACTTTACAGTTGCCGCATGGATAAAGGTAGCCTCCACCCCACCGTCGGACGCCTGGCAGAGTGACGTCTCCTATGGTGCAAAACCAATAATCCACTGGAAATGGACATATCCCGATACGGGATGGAGCTTGACCCTATGGCACAGTGGTGCCACATATGTCATTCCCAATGCTGACATCATCCAGTTCCATCTAGCGGACGGCACAATCGGGGGGCCGGTAGAAACGACAATCCCTGGGTTGTCCACATGGTTTCACGTCGCCGCAGTTCGATACGCCGACCCCTTTGGGTCGGGGTACTATATGGTCCTGTACCTAAATGGGGTAGCTGTGCACACCCTATATATCTGGACCAATATGAATGTATCGGCCTACACTACCAATCTCCAGTTTGGCGGGGTAGAGGACCCAGGCCCAGGCGACCCGGTTCAACGCTTTTTTGATGGAAGCCTGAAAGAGGTGGCATTCTGGGACAGGGCCGTCACTGCTCCAGAGGTAACGGCTATCTACAACGCGGGGGTTGCGGGCAATCCCTTATCTTCTCTGTTTCCAGTCGCGGTGGTACCGGACATTGCGGGCGCTCCAGCAGTTCCCGCAACCTTTGACGGATCGGGCAGTACAAATGTTGATTACTACCATTGGAGTTGGCAGCACGACGTGCCCACGCCCTTCCCAGATAATCAAGCGGCAACCCCGCTTGATATGACCGACAACGAAGGCTTGTGGCATTTCGAGGAAGGGGCCGAAAGTTATGCACAAGATTTTGAAAGTACCTCAGTCGGGTCTTTGCCGGCCGGTTTTGTGACCTCTGGGGATGCTAATTGGGAAGTTGAAACGGGAGATGATGTGGCCGGTGCCGGTAAAGCCGCCGTATCCCAAGACATAAACGATAATCAAGACTCCATTATGGAGTACACAACGACTCTAGCCGTTGACAGTAGGCTCTCTTTCTATTGGAAATGTTCAACCGAAGTGAACTATGACTATTTAGAGTTCAAAATCGATGGTGTGCAGCAAGCGCAAATTTCCGGCACGGTAGGGTGGACTGACGTAAACTTTCTAGTTGCGGCTGGTGCAAGGACTTTCACTTGGCGATACTACAAAGATGGATCAGTTACCCACGGAGACGACCACGGCAAGGTTGATCAAATTGTGATTCGAGAGACGGCTTTTGGAGATACGTCGGGTAATGGTCGAAATGGTACGGGTACAGGCGGAAATCTTGTCGCGGGTAAGGTGGGTGCACATGCGTATCACTTTGGGGCGGCCGACAATATCAATTTCGGGGCCGCGTCCACTTTTATCTCTGCGAACTTTTCAATTAGCTTTTGGCTCAAAGGTGACGCAGCATGGACTCCATCGACAGACGATTCTATCATGGGTGCGTCCAACGCTTTTATTTGGAATGAAGGCTTTGGTATATACTGGACAAACGCTACAACGATTCGCTGTTTTGTGGATCTGTATTCTACCACGCCCGCTGTTGAGATGACTGTAGTGGCCGAAGACTGGAATCACATCGTAATGACGTGGGATGGGGCTGACATTAAAGCCTATCTAAACGGAAGCTTGGCTTCTACTAGGGCGCATTCAGCGGCACTCACCGGGTTGGCAAACGACTTTTTTGCTTCCTTTATCGGGAACCATGGGGGCGGGGAGCAGACTATAGACGAGCTAGCAATTTGGTCTAGGGCTATTTCGGCTAGTGAGGTTTCGGGAATCTATGCAGTCCAGGGTGTTGGGCCCCTACTCGTACCGAGTGGTAGCACGGTGGACAATGCGCCCATCCCCTTCCCAGATAATGGGGCCACTACTCCCCTAAACATGACGAACAACGAGGGGCTGTGGCATTTTGATAACAATACCAATGACACTAGCGGCATAGGAAATAACGCAACTGTTAGCGGCACCTCCTACGTTGCGGGGAAAGTAGGCACTCACGCAATTGACTTTTCTTCTGGTGATTACGTCGAGGTCCCAAATGACGCTTCCTTGAACTCTGCTACAGGCACGTTAGCCTTTTGGATTAACACGACTACGAGCACTGCTGGGACTCATGCCAGCCTGATCAGCAAAAATACAGCGACCTCCTCACTAGAAGGTTGGCATATCTACCTCGACAACAACCAAACTGGTGCCCAAATAAAAAACGCGGTCAGCGCAACGACGCTCGCGACTGCGGGACCAGCCCTAAATGACGGACTTTGGCATCACATCGCCCTTGTCTACGTTTCTGGTGGCACATCACAGATATACGTTGACGGCAGCCTCGTCTCTTCGACTGCGACGACGGTGGCTTTCACGGTTACTGCGGCTTTCCCTTTGAGAATGGCCGTAAACGTTGACGCCTGGTGGAATGACTACGTTGGGGCGATGGACGAGGTGGCCTTGTGGAGCAGGGCCCTCAGTGGCGTGGAGGTATTCAGTATCTATAAAGCCCAGAGCGGGACCATAGCGGGGGTTGGCGATTCCGCCTTCACGTTCACTCCTGACATTGTTGGCACCTACACAGCCAACCTGGAGATCGCGGACAGCCCGGCGACTAGCACAAATGCGGATGCGGTAATAGCGTCAGCGGCAGGAGGGGGCGGCGGCCCACCAGGGCAGGGCGGTGGCTTACAGGGGAACACCCTCCAGGGCTTTAGTACAGAAGGTCTGGTATAGGAGAACAAAATGACAATAAGTAAAAAAATAAGTACATGCACGGTGGCCCTAGTGCTGTCAGGCTGCGTGTCTAAGCATGTGATCCGAGACCGGGCAGCATGGGAAACAGAGGCGGCGTTCGTCAACAATATAGTTGTAGCCAAACAAACCGCCGTGACAAACCTCATGGGGAAAGCCTGCCGGTGTGACGAAAGCAAATGGGTCAACCTGAAAGGAGAACCCGATAAAGAGTGCGCAGATGCGGCAGAGACACTTGTGGTTGTCCGCGCCCGCTGGGAGTGGCACTACCAAATGATGCTGTTTAATGCGGGAACTACTGAAACACGACCCGATGAGGCACCCCCAATCCCGGAGTCCACATCCCTGTGTGAGGAGATGAACAATGTCCAGTGACATCGAAAAAGTAATTGACGACGTGGCCCCCATGCTCGGAAAAGAGGGGGCAAAAGCTCTAGGAGACGCACTCTCTGACCTAAAGGGGAAGACCAACAACGAAGTCGGTCAGCAACTCCTGGGGTGGATTGAGAGCACAGTGAGGGCCAACGGTCCAGCGGCAGTGGTTGCGATGAAAGACTGGATGGTCGAGGCCGCAAAAGGAGAAGGGACACCACCATTCCCTGACCCAGCGCCTCCACTAAGAATACAAAGCGACATGCTGGCAAAACTCCAAAATGCAGAAGCCGACGACAAGAACAAATTCCGGGATCAAATGGTCCTCATCGGGGATAGCCTCGGGTCTGTCCTGCTAGGGGTCGTCAGTAGCCTGAAGGTATAGACAGATGGCGAAGAGTAAAAGAAACTACGACAGGGAATACAAAAAATTCCACAAGAGTATGAAGGCGAAAAAGAAAAGAGCCCTTTTAAATGGCTTGAAAGACTGCCCGCCGGGTCAAGATAATTCTCATGTTGACGGCAAAATTAAGTGCAAAAAGAGCAGCACGAACAGAGCAGAAAACAGTGACCCAAAGACAGCAGGGGGAAGATACCCCGGACGCAATAAGAACAAATCTGCGTGGGGGAAAACCCCCAAATAATGGACAACTGGTACATACGAAAACAACACGCCGCCCTAAGAGAAAGAGAAAAAGAAATGCCCAGCACAATTAGAAAAGGCTCTCAAGGGTCTGACGTTAGGCTCTGTCAAGAACTCCTAAACGACCACGGCTACTCCACCGGAGTAGACGGGGCCTTCGGCTCGGGAACGGAGAAGTCTGTCAAGGCTTTCCAGTCTGCCAGCGGGCTCACTGCAGACGGCATTGTGGGTGCGAACACCTGGAATGCCCTGGAGGCTCCCTCGGAGAAGTTAGGCCCCGTGAATTTCTCCGAGGTCGCTAAACTCTTTCCACAACTATTTCCACAGACGTATGTGCTCTCGGGGGCGCAGGCCCCCAGCAACCCCCCTGGCATGAAATTACAGCGCATAGGTCAGGAGACCAGTAACTGTGTCCTATTCACATCCTGGCTGCTAAGCGTGGCATTCAACAGTGTGTACCCCAGTCTGAAATTTACCAAAGACCAGTGGTCCAAATGGATGGTTTCTGGTAAATCTACAGGGGTGCCTCCTGTGCCAAACTACGGCCCCAAGGTCATCTTGGAATGGGGCATGGGAAAGCCCGAGCCATCTGCCCCTGGACCCTGGTTGGTGCAGATGTTTTCTGACACAGGTGGACATAGCCTGGTCGTGCTTGCTGACGACCCTAGTGGCAAAATTCTCACCTTGGAAAGCAACGCATCCATCGACGGGTGTGGGTGGCACCAGATAGGTCCTCTGCGCGACGTCGCCAACCCAGGGGCAAAATGGATGGACCGAGTGACACAAACTTGGGCAAACAGGATATACTCCAAACGTGCTGTACACATCTGTAGTTTAAACATAACGGGTGTGCAGGAGTGGTTGGAGAGTGCGTAATGACGAATGTAGAAGACACTGTGACCATACACGGCAAGAGGATTGCTAGTTTGGAGAGCGACGTGAACACCCTCAAAGTAGATACCTCTAGACTCCAGCTTACTCTGGACCACCAGGACGAGAGGCAGCAGGAGAGGTTCAACACGCTATGCACATCCCAAATTGAATTGAAAGACATTATGAAAGCCCGCATGGAGTCCGATGACAAGCGGGCTAACGAGGCGCGTAAGTACCGCGCGGAGAGGGAGAAGCAGGAAGCCGACGCCAGCCTGCAAAAGCAGAAGTGGGTGCAGTCTTTGCTCACTCCCCAAACCCTAGTTATTATCTTAGTAATCCTAGCTGGTCTGTTCGGGGTCAAGGGGCTTGACATGTTAGAAGCTTCTGGTGTTAAATTGCCCGAGACTTCACCGGCCCCATCCGTGCAACCATAGGACAGAATCATGGCAGAACCAAATCGTTATCAGAAAGCAGCCCGCAAGGCGATGGACCAAGAGCAAGGGGGAGTAGACGCGGCTCTGGAAAAGAAAACCCAGCCGCGCCCTCCTCGCCAAGGTGTTGGTGACTTGATGGGCGCCACCAGTAAACTCGTCCAACGGCGTATGGGGGAGATGTTCGGTGCAGATGCAGCCGACCGAGTAGGCAAACCCGACAGCATCGGCAAGAACTTAGGGTTTGGAAAAGGCACAAACCAGGATGCTTTTTTTGTGAGACAGGACAGCGGGCGAAACCCAATCCGGCTACCCCGGAGCGTGTATCAAGGGCCGGTTTTGCCTCCAGAGTTGACCGCCGTTGATAGGGTTCTTGAGGCAGGGTTCGTCAGGCGCCCTGGTGAATCCAGGTTTCGCAATCCGGTTGTCACGGAGCTCGGGGCACTTCCGGCTCCAGGAACCGAGAATCCTCGCGCCGAGTGGTTAGGCCCACGGGCGAGTACAGGCTCAGACGCTGGCGACACCGAAGCATATCTAGCTGAAAAGGCCTTGGACCAGCGGCTAGGGGCAGCATATGCCTGGGAAGGAGAATCTCTCCCAGAAGACATCTCTGAAAGAGACAGGTTGTTAGAAAAGTTTCCGCTTCCTTCCTACGAAAAGGCTAAAAGAATGCGAGCGGGAATTGATGAAATTCTAGCTGAGTTAGTTGCCAACAAAAGCGCAGAAAAGCGAGCGGCACATACGGATTTCCTTAAAAAGAAGTATGGTGACGTGATCGGAGGCGCTCTTAACGTCGCGGGCCGAATGGGTGGGGTGGTCGGGGGCGTGCGTTTGTCAGACGAAGAAGAAGAGGAGCTGTTTCAAGAGGCGGGTCGGGAGTATTTGAGAAGAACGGAAGAAGCCCGCGCAGCTATGGAAGATACCCCCGCAGGATAAATACTTAGCGGGCTTACTAGAAGAGACCTCATGAAAGACACCCCGGACAGAATCATGGCAGAACCAAATCGTTATCAGAAAGCAGCCCGCAAGGCGATGGACCAAGAAATCGGAGAGTCCGAAAAGGATAATTGGATCCAAGGCGCAGTGCGTCCTGGGAGAGAAGGCCAATTCACAGCTAAGGCTAAGAAGTGGGCCGAAGACAGCGGCAAGGACTTCAAAGGCAGCCCCACGGTCCAAGAGTACGCAAAGCACGTACTGGCCAACAAAGGTGACTTCGATGAAGAGACCATCGACCAAGCGCAATTCGCTTTGAACATGGGTAAGATGGCCAAAGAGAAAGATGAATAGCTAGGAGACAGTCATGCCTGAGAATAGATATACGAAAGCAGCCCGAGCAGCCATGTTAGCGGAAAAGCATCCCCAAGTGGAGGAGTTTGAGGCTGCTGGTGGTGATGTTGGAGCCCTGCCTAAAATACATGCCGTTATCGATGGTTATCCGCACACAGTTCCCGATGAGGCCAACCTGTATTTGCCGAGCAAAGAAGATCTTAGCCTAGACAATATCGATGTAATTCGCTCACTAAAGGGTGGCGAGACACCTGACCAAGCACTTACCACAGCAAAACAAGGCTTGGTTGATGCAGAAAGAAGGAAAGAGCGTGTATACGATGCAGGTAGGCGCGATTGGGAAGAAAAAATTAACCCCGCGCTTGGCGAGCTGCTGGCGGGTTCCGGCGTGGCCGTTGGCCAATACCATGAGCTTGGAACGCTTCAGGAAATGGGCCTCATTAAAATGTCTCCAGAGCTTGAAAAATTAGTAGGCTCTGCAATAAAAAGAAGAACTGATGACTCGGAAGAATTCTTTAAGGTAGATGAGATAAAAAATTTAATTGAGGATTTAAAGCAGTTTAATCGCGACAACACGCCATTCGAACAGCGGGCCAGGGAATTTCAGAAGAAAAACCCAGGCAAGCCATATCGCGAAGAAGGAAAAGAATGAATAGCTATCTCATCCAGAGCCTGGGTGGTCTGTCCATGGGGATGTGGAAGGGGGAGTCTCCTCAAGAGGCCCTCCTGAAGTTCTATCGGGAGAGAGGCTACACCAACGAGGCCGTCTGGATTGAAGATGGGGAGCTTGCGTTTGCGGACGATGTGTTGGACATCTTTGGCAGCACTCCAAACACATGGCTTGTAGAGCGTCTCAATTAGAGGGGATGCCCGCCCTGCTGGTGCGTCCCGTTGCGTACAGCCCTATACCGATGGCGTCCCACATATCGTGGGTGCCCTTTAAAGAAACCCGCAATAGTTCTGTTTCCGTCAGGGCAGCCTCTATCCGGTGTCTATGGACCTTCTTAGGCACGTTACCCTTCCACTGATTGGGGTAGACGTAATCCTTGACAAGGATCCCGTGCTTCTGGAAGGCGTCAAGAACATCAAAGAGCGCGTCTACCCCCCGAAAGGTAGCGCGCTTTTTTGTGTAATAGCGTGGAACTTCAAATACAAACTGTGGAGCGGCTTCATCAAAGCCTTCTACGTATTCAATCCAAAGGTCCTCCACTTGGGAAGGGAGGTTACTAAGGTCCTTCCCTGGCCGGATGCTACAGGCGTGTAGGAGTATGACCCTATTTGGCCCACAGCCCCACACAGATACTCCGCACACCCGCTTTCCTGGGTCAATCGCTATTAGGAGATGCGAAGCGACTTTTCCTTTTCCTCTCATCAGGACTCTCCCAAACTAGCAAGCGGCCCTCCGGGCTGTACACAGGGGCCGCATCTTTGTGCCATCTTCGCATGAGAGCGGGCTCGGCTTCAACTGGAACTCCGGGTATGTACTCCTGCATGGTCTTAACCATAAGCTCTGCCATCGCGGGGCCCCAAACTTCCGCGGTGTCTTCTGGGCCTTCTGCTATGATCTCATCGTGGATGAGCACCCAAGGGTACACCCCCTCAAATGGCGCAGAAGATGTGTAGCAACGCTTGCACAGCTCCCACATGGCGTACTTGATTCCATCTGCGGTGAGCCCCTGGAAGAATGAGTTACAAGCCGATGTGTACGTGACATCCCCGCGAATGCGGCCAGAGCGGGCTTGTATGATCGTACCATCCAGTTTAGTCATTCGACTGACGTCTTCAAAGTACTGACGGGTCTCCTCCCACTCATCTAGCCATGCTTTTCGCATCTCCCTGGCCCTGATGATGTCGATGTGCTTACCGTAGTTGTTGCAGTATTCGACGAACGTCTCTGCTGCGAGCCCACCGGGGAAGCCAAAATTGGCAATTTTTGCAAACTGCCTCGCCTCCTTCACTTCTTTGTGCTGCGCGTGCTCCTCGTTCTTCAGAGCTTCCTTAGCTAAGTCTAGGTCCATGTCGATAAGACTGGCACCAAACTGCAGGTGGGGGTCCACTCCTCGCTGAAACGCTTCGGCCAACTTGCTCTTCCCATACCAGTCCAGTTGGATTTGGGCGAAGGCCCTTAGCTCGATGCTGCTGTAGTCCACCGTGCAGAAGATGTTCCCTGGCTGCGGGACAAAGCACCCCCGGAAACCGGACTTACGCGGGGGGTTTTGCAGGTTCGGGTACTTCCAGCTCGTCCTGCCAGAGCGTACCAGGACGTTCGGTTTAGAGCAAATGGGGTTTCGAGTTCCTTGTTCTAGGATGGGCAGGTAGGTGTTGAGCAGTTTCTCTGCGTTAAGGTTTCTAGCGTACTCCTTTAGTTGGGGGTTGCCAGACTTCTGCAGGGTCTTGCGGTCTGTTTTGATTGCACCCTTGGCAGTAAGAGGTGGGTTGTCATTGTAGGCTTCTGCAACCAATCCTTTGAGGATCTTCATATTTCGAGACCCATCTAGGCGTATGAAGCCCAGGGATTCCGCAATCCCCCGAGCCTCTTCCACCTGGTCCATCACTTGGATACGGAAGTTCCCTACGGCCACAGGGTCCGTGACCACTCCTCGGCAAGCCATCAGGTGGAGAGCGAAGGCGGCTGCAGTCTGCTCTAGTTCGTTTACTACCAGTCCATCTCTATGCAACTCGTGAACACTAGTGCCCACTCGAACCTGCGAGGGGGCTTTGTTCTGCGCCTCGAACACACGCCTAGCCCACGTAGAGTCTTGAGCACTGTAGACCAGGGCTGCTTCGGGCCACTCCCGAAGGGGCACAAAGTGAAGCTCGTTGTACCGAAGTCTCCAGCTATCCCCTACTTTAGATGCGCTAATGTCTACTTGGAAATACTTCTTGACCAAGTCTGCCAAGCTGTATCTCATACGCTGCTTTGTTTTATGGTGGAAGTCCAGGTCTCCGCGCGCGACGTTGATCAGCTTTTCTCGTAGAAGTGTGTCGCGCAGCCTGCCTTTTTCAATCATGACAAAAACATCTGCAACGAATTGAGGCTCCTTTTTGATGAGCACAGCTAGGTCGAACGCCAAGTTGTGAGCCACCAGTACGACGTCTGGGTCTGCGCTCAAGTTGGCAAAGACGTAGCGAGTATGTCTAGCCGAGAAGACGACTTCCCAGCCATCATCCACAGACCTCCACCAACTCTCGGCATCTTGGGGTAGGTACTTAGGTGGCTCGCCTGCGCCAGCTAGGGACAGACACACCGCAGTAGGTGCGAGCAGTCCAGGTTTTATAGGGTAGGTTTCAAAGTCAAATCCAATTAAGCGCACGTATCCTCCAAAAGAAAAGGGGCTCCGCAAAACCGTGCTTCAATTCTGCAAAGCCCCGAGGTCGGAGGAACCTAGCCGTTAGATGGACGCCAGATGACTTTCATAAAGGGGTTGCCCTTCAGCGTAGTGATGGTCTTCGCGTCTGCGACAACCTCAATACCACCGATGGCCGAACCGTCTCCTGCCGAAAGCTCTTCACACATGTCCGAGGTGACATCTCCGTAGTCTACGCCCGAGGCAGCAGCTACAAAGCCTTTGACTGCAGACAAGAAGGTTTCCTTCTGTCGGCACATGACCACCCAAGATACGCGCTCGCCCGCTGTGTTGCTCTCTTCACCACCGTTGGTGACTTCGATAACTGTGGCTTCCACTGCCACATAAGGCGTGCTATCGCGGCGGCTACTGCCTTGTACGAACTTGTGAAGTTCTACGAGGTAGGTGCCATCAGCGAAGTACCGCTGTTGTGCAGGGGCGGAGGCTGCTTCAATGTTTGCAAAAATACTCATTAGTTTTTCCTTTGGTTTGAGCGTTTGGTTCTTTTTCTGTCTAACATCCAGACCAGTCACAATAACATAATTTCTGTTTGTTTCCAGTCGTTTCTTCAATGTACTTAGCTTGCTTTCGTGCGCTCTCCAAAGCGCGGGTTTGAGGCCAGAAATCCTGGCATATGGTTGTGAACACGGTATCCGCCTGCTGACCGTTTCGATGTGTGCGGCCGAGCATCTGCTCCCAGGTGGCTCCCGTAGGAGGAGGCTCGATGACTAGGTTGTGTGCCCAGGGTTGGTAGTTCCTCCCTTTGTGGTGGATGGGTATGGACAGCGCACAGGTCTTGCCCGGTACAGGGTCTGTCTGATGATGGACCTGAATGCCGAACTTCTTAATCAGTTCACCCACAGCGCGACTCTTGAACCAAATTAGGGTGGGCTCTTTCTGCGCCTTGGCCCAATGGCACAAGTCTCGAATGTAGTCTGTCGTAATCCACACGGCCTTCACCGGAGGTGCAGGTCTGTGTTTTACAGCAGCCCACGCGAAGTACGCGTTCCTCAATTTATGTCCTGCCCCTCCGTCCTTAATCCACTTGATGAGCAGGCTCTCACTGTCCACGCCTTCTCGGCTGTGGTACCGTAGGTAGTTACTGCAAGCAGAGTTCCACGCCTTGCGGTGTTCATTCCACTCGTGGTCCACGTTGCCGTCAGGCCAGTCCCACACATAGTAGAACCCCAGGCTTATCTGGCGGGCTGCCCGCATATACTCCAGAGCGTCCGCTAGGTACTCTCCGTTGGGGAGTTGCCACTCGGCGCTCAGCCGGTGGAGCTCTTTGAGTATCTTCCGAAAGCCACTGTTGGTGTCCTTCCACACTTGGAGCACGAGGCTACATCCCACACTGCCTTCTTCGGATGCCACGACGCCCAGAGTCTTCCTAAACCTGGACTGGAACGCCTTGCGGTACACAGCTTCACTGTCACCCAGTCCCACGCACATGCTGCTCCACTTGACCATGGGCATCAACGCTGTGTAGGCACGTCGGTCGGGCTCTCCATCTGGGTCCAATACGGATGACCAGATGTCCAAGGTGCGCCGGTCCAAGGGGAGAGGGCTACCCCCGCGGAGGGCTAACTCACAGAGGTGCCCATAGTCTTGGAGGGACTTCGAGGTGAGTGTACCAGATAACGCCGCGAAACGGGTAGAAGGATTTCTCTGCATGTACCGAATGAACCTCTTAGTCCTAGCTGCAGGGGGGTGTCGAAGACAGTGGGCCTCGTCTGCGATGATGCAATCTGGCTTGAGCACCTCCAAGATGTTCCCACGAGTAGGCGAGCTTAGGTCGCTGTAGGCTACGATGTGGGGCGTAGGGAAGTCGTAGTGCTCTGACCACTCCTGTAGGTCTCTGCGACACTGCTCACGCATGGCAGGGGGGATAAGGAGCACAGGCTTCTTACAGCCCCAAACCTTTGGGAGAAGGAAGGACGTAAGGGTCTTGCCGTGCCCTACCCCGATGGCCCCTATGAGCCCCTTGGGGTCAGGCAGTTGGAAGGCGACTTCCAGCATCTGGCCTTGTAGAGGGAAGAGCGTAGGGGCATCCACATGCTTTCGGAGTCTCTGGGTCCAGTCGAGGTGTGCTGTGGGCATCTCGGGTGTCTGGGGCAGCTTTAGGATGCGCTCCATGTCTGTCTGTATTCCCTTCAACTCTCTGGCTCTACGTGCTTTCTCAAGTGTGTTAGAGGCAGTCATCATCCAATGAACCCACGGACGATGATGATGTCTGCGCGCCGTTCCAAGATGGGTAGCAACTCTGCAAGGCACGGGTCCTTCTGTGAAGCGAAGACCGACTTGCCCAGCACGACGCTGGCGTGACAGCCATTGAGTGCCGCTAAGAACTTGGACGCTACAAAGCTAGGACCTTTCTCATACTTCACCAGATGGTAGTAAGTTAGCCCGTGTTCCTCGGCAACTTCATCCTGCAAGGGCCCCAAGATAGTAGAGAGCTTTGTAGGAATATGGTCACTAGGGAACGCATTGATGTAGACAACTACGGGCACATCCGCAGGAGCCGCAGGTGCATCTGCAACAGGTGCAGGAGCCACAGGTTCCTCCGCCACGGGGGCCGTGGTTACCACCACGTCTTCCTCAATCTTACCAACAGGCTCGTCGAGGGTCTCTGGCTCGGGAGGCAGCATAGCTCCCAACTTCTCTGCCATCTCCTTTTCGTGGTCGGACACACCCAGGCGTAGTGCAGAGTCATCTGCACCTCTTTCTATAGGAATTCCTGCAGCGTGAACCCACTTGACCAATGCCGAAACCGTGCTGCCCCTCGGAAGCCGCGTGCCCCCCGATACTGTCTTGGCGATAGTACGTACCTCGGTGTCTCCCAGAACGGGAGCGCTGCTCAAACCCATCAAAACCCTTCTCCAAAAAGCGTGCCCCTGTTCTAAGGTCCACTTAGGAGGGAGCTCTTTTGTGCTCTCATAAGCCAAGACTTGGGTGATGTAGTCCGAAAGACCGCCCGAGGGAACCTCTTCCTTCTGGGGTTTCACAGGGGTATTAACCGCCGAGATGTAGTTAACGCCATCCATCCCGAGGCCGCGTACCAGGCGCTCTCCGCAGGCTTCCATCAGGTTGTTCGCGTCTTCTTGTTTAATTTTCCTGTCGAGCTTGTATTCGAGGAATCGGAAAAGCTCCTCTGTAAGGAACCGGTTGCCCCCCGCTTCCATGAGCAACTCACCCAGCAGTTTCCAATCCACCTCGTCCTTGGGTGCCAAGGGGTGGTCAATGGTGGCTATCTCTTCGCTGGCCTGTTTGACTTCGGCTTCTAGCTTAGCTAGCTCTGCCTTAGCAGCAGCCTGTTTGGCCTTCTGCTCTCTAATTTTATCCATGATTCCCATGTCTTTCTCTCCTGATTTTGTCTTTGGTTTTGGTTTTGGTTTCTTATCTTTCTTTGGGTATGCTGTACACTGCTCTTTGTACCAGCAAAAACGACACTGTGAAACGTCAGGGGTTATTGCCTCCTGGCGTTGAGCTTTAGCGAGTCGTGCCATTACCTTAGCAACACGCTCGAAATCTTTCCAGTTCTTTTCTACATCTGCCCACTGCGCTTCGGCATCTACTCGGAAGGACGTAGCTATTTTGGATTTGGTCAAGTAATAGATGTGGGTGAACTTAATCTTCTTAGGGCGTATTCCAAGCTTCCTCGCGAGTACATACGCGTAAGCTAGCATCTGCGGACTGAGGGCTAACTCTGCTTCGGTCTTGGCGTTCGAGCTTCTACCCGTGGTCTTGTGGTCACGGATGTGTAGGACGCCATCCTCGTAGGTATAGAAGTCCACCTTCCCGCGGAAGGGGAGAGGTCCGCAGACATCTTCGACCCACTCTTCAACCTGGACTGTACCGGGCTCCGGTAGGTATTCAATGCCTGCCTTGGCTATGTTGACTAGCTTCTCCCCGATGTCGGGTAGCTCCTCTCCTTTGAGGTAGGCTTCGAGCCAGTTGTGTACATCGATGCCCGTCTGCAGTGCAGGAGTCTTAGGTACATCGGGCTTGATGATGTAGCCAATGTACCACTTGCGCTCGCACTGCATGAACTGTGTGTAGGAGGATGCGCTGATACCCATCTTTCTTTTAGGTTTGTTCATTACTCTACTCTGTTTGTTGCTTTGTTTTCTGGTTCTTCTATGGGGAGTCCGAGGTTTTCAGCCTCGGTGACCACCGATGCCCAGGGGATTGCCCAGAACACATGGCGTCCGCCTCCTTGTCTTTTTTTACTTGTCGAGAGGTTGGACAGCGCGTTGGCTAACCGTCTAGGTGTTGGTGACTTGAAGGACGGGAAGTATGCGTCCCACTTGTCAACGACGACCTCTGTAGTAACAAATACCTGTTCGTCTTGTTTGAAGCAAGCATCTTTTTTATTACCATCTCGGGTGATCATCTTGGCTATGATGTACAGCACTTGGCTGTTGATACCCACGCTAACGATGAACCTCCGGTGCCAGTCCTCTAGCCTACCCTCGACCAGCAATCGATTGCCGTAGCGCACTGTTCTGTTTACTGCGAGCCACGCGATGTGCTTGGCGATACGGCCAGGGTTGTTGCCATCCATGACCCAATCCTTCGTAGCATTTCTCCCTCCCAGGTTGCGCAGGTAGGTCGCTGCACCTGGCTGGGCTTCGATGTACAGGGTTCGAGACACGATAGCTTGCAGGTCCTCCTCGGTCAGCGAGTTGTTAAACTGCAGAGCCCGGTCATTGTTTGCACAGATGATGACACGGGCACAGCCTTGCACCCTCACCACCGGCTGGTTCTTTCGGTTGATGGAGTGGTCACTATTAGCGACTAGGTTCCTGAATACGATGTCTGGGCTCATGCTGCCTTGCGTCAGGGTCACGCCCTCATCCGCGGCCACTACTGGGCATTCGAGCAGCCCAGCGTTGAAGGGGCTCATCATCTCCTGCATGGGTGTTGCCTTACTCCCCCACACAGATGCCAGTGCAGAGATGAGCATGGACTTCCCCGTCCCTGGTTTTCCTTTCAAGTACATCGCACAGGTCGGCAGGTCCAAGACCTTGACCGTAGCGAGCCAGTCCAGTAGTACGTCGAGCTTCGTACCTGCCAACGCTTCTAGCCATTCTGTTATGTGCGTGTCTTGTTGGGCCTCCACGTCCACAGGGATGCAGCACCCGAGGAACAGCGTCCCACCGTTGTCACGTTTGAACTCCGCTCTGGGTTGCCCCATGACGTAGATGACTTGGGTGACAACGCGCCCATGGTCCGATACCAACTGCCTCACTGACGATGGCGTACCCTTCTGACTTCGCGTAGCGATAGTGGGGATACCCGCCAAGGTGTATGCCTCAAGCGCGTTGACCAACATGTTCCCTCCCACAGGAAAAGGGTGGTACTGCCAAGGCTCTTGGCGGGTATCCAATACATAGAAGTGCTTGTCCTGGTGGACCAGGATGGCGGGTTGCCGTTCCCTGTTCTGCTCTTGTGTCTTCTCCTCTCGGAGCTTACCGGCTTCGCGGGATGCGATCCTGCAGCACTTTTCCCAAGCGTTTTTGAGCGAAGGAGCCCCCTCCGACTGGTCGGCAGCCACGCTTCGGTGAATAAATCGATAGATTTGATTTGGGTCTGTGGCCTTGAGATACCCACCGAGGGACGCGATGCACTCCATCAGAGCGTTGTCCCTGTTCCCTGGCTTGCCCAAGGGCTTTCCGTCTTCGAGTTTGTGCAAGTATCTTCCAGCGAGGCTGGCCCCAATGAGGTGCCTCCACTCCTCTCGGGTAGGAGGTACGACCTCTCGTTTGGTGTCGTCGATGCTGGCGGTGCTGGTACCCACCTCTGTTCTTAATCGTGCTGGCGGTGTCCATGTGAGTGTGTATCCATCCATGAGGGGTGTGAGGTCTACGACCGGTGTTGTTAGCTGCCCATCGCGGGTGACGTAGGGTAGCCTAAAAGATGTGGACCATACAGCCAGGGTCTCGGCTGTGTCAGCAGGGATGTCATTGTCAATGAGGTACTTGCGGAACTGGTTGTAGAAGGACTTCCAATGGCGCGCCAGTACAGGCTTATCCAATCTCCAGACCAGTCGGTACCCAGCGCGGGTAGTGTAGATGCCTGCGTCTTCTAGCAACGGGTTGATGGTCAACTCGTCCATCGCTTGCTGCTTCTGCTCTTGACTCTCCCACTCCTTGTGTCCTGGGTTGTCCACGTCGATGAGAAGCCACTGCACCTTGGGCTCCTTGCCCTCCTCGATGAGCCATTGGTGTGCAGATTTGTTGATGCGTGGCAGGGCTGTCTCGCCTTCCACGTAGTAGCAAGCTACGTGGGCGTCGGTTGTGTAGTGTGTTTGGAGGGCTTCCTTCCAGTCTAGGATAGGAAATTTTGGGACGGCACTGGTAGGTCCGTCTAGGCCCTTGACGTGACGGTCGGGCCAGACGCAGAGTGTGGTCATGGTTCACCTTATATGTGGGAGATGTCTACCTGCTGGAGGCTTCGGCGAGCGGAGGAAACTTGGGCCAGTGGGTCAAATAGGTATCCGCGTTCTCGCTGTAGTACCACTTGTTCTTGTTGTGACGCAAGGCGAATTTTTGAACAAGGCCCCTCTCATTAAGCCTCTGAAGGACAAGGCGAACCATACGGTCAGACATGCCGGTTGCATCTTCTATTTCTTTTGTCGTCGCCCCACTTGCGCCGAAGCTGTGCAGCAACTTGATAACCTTGTACTGCGTCTTCCCCACTTTAAGGGAGCGCCCATCTTCTTTTGTTTCCATTCTGTTTTCCTTTTTAGATTAGTTTGTCCAGCCATCCTGGCTGGATTTCGTCTTCTGGGTTCTTCTTTGCTCTCTCTACTGCCACGTCCACTTGGTTATGTGTGAGCAATAGGTTCTTCCACCCTCCCTCTGTGTGGACCAGTACGCGGTAGTACAGCTCATTGGAACTGCGCTTGGCATCTAAATTTTTGATTAGCTCTAATCGACCGCGTTTAATTATCATGGGGGAGTCTCCTGAACTGGTTTGAACTGGTTTGGTTCTCTTTAATTACTATCATCAATTCTCTTTTCTTTCACCTCCTATTGTCTGGGTGTCTCGGCAGCACACGCAGCTTGTTGTTCACTCGCTTAGCCTTGCAGGTCAGGCATGGGTTGACGTGGGTACACGGCTGGACATGTCCAGGGAAGTACACCTTCTTCTCACACCCACGGCGAGCCACCGTGTCGATGATGGTCAGGGCATCTACGCCCAGTTCTAGTTTCATTGTCGCCCCCCAAACCATATCTCTGTGGCGTTGACTAGGTTGTAAATGTTTTTGAGTAGGTCCTGCGCCTTGGCCAGTGTCTTGAAGACCCCGACACTCTCCAGGTCGTGGACGTCTTCGCGAAGGACCATTTGCCCCTCTTCGTTGTGCACGTACTTCACGACGACCACTTCCACTGCGTAGCTTTCTATCATCCCTCCCCTCCTTCCTTTGCTGTCATTTTGTTAAAGTCAGCCATTGTGACCTTGCCAGTAGCGAGACTCTGCAAGATGTTCGCACCCTCCTCTTTTCCTTGCTCATAGACGTGCTTGAACAAACGGGTAAGTTCGCTGTTGAATTTCTCCATCGCAATCTTACGATGGGCTTCAATCTCCACTTGCGGTTGGTGGTGGCCTAGACCTTCGTATTCACCTTGTGGAACGATGGAAACGAGATCGGCCACGGCCACGAGCAAGTCCTTGCTTTCTTTCTCCATTGTCCAATCAGGTAGACGTACATCTACCTTCGCAGAGACAGGAACCTTATCGAGTTTCTTCCATGCACGGTATTCGCCCCACTCCTTCTCGCAACTCAAGCAGAGGCCGTGTAAAGAAGCAGTATAAACTTCATATTGCTGCGCCCGCTCACCTCCACAAGAGGGACACACACAAAAAAGGAAGTTCCTAGAAATTCTTACACCCCCCGTAGAAGAATACCGGTCAACGGGAACCAACGCCTTGCGTAGACAC
>Ga0208011_1000077_pt1 | contig 46754 bp, 48 predicted proteins | sample 7_EtaG_FD_184080 | JGI IMG/M metagenome (GOLD analysis project Ga0208011, IMG submission 184080) | Marine viral communities from the Subarctic Pacific Ocean - 7_ETSP_OMZ_AT15161 metaG (SPAdes) (version 2) | ecosystem: Environmental > Aquatic > Marine > Oceanic | place: Pacific Ocean | collected...
ACTATAGTTTTTGGCGCGTCCATTATCTCTTCAATCAAAGACATAAGTGTGGCAGGGTCCAAGAAGGTTTTCATGTTCTTCTCGTATTCTTCTTGGAGTATTTTCTGTAAGCTCATTATATAGACTCTCTTATTTAAACAATTATATCAGCGATCCCTAGTTCGACCGCTTCTTCTGCTGATAAATAGACATTAACCTTGCGATCCAACATCTTTTTAAGTTGTGTTTTCGACATTTTTGTCTCTGCTACCAAACAATTTATAAACATGTGTTGCAGATCCTCGATGGCTTCCATCTCATTTAGCATGTTATGAAGGGCACCGTGGTTGCCCCCGACTACTGAGTGGATCATGACGCGGCAGTTCTTGGCGATCTTGCGTTCGCCCTTGGTACCAGCAGCCAACAACAAGACACCTGCGGACATTACCTTACCCAACCCGACTGTGCGGATTGGCTGTGTCTCTCTCGTGCTGCGCATCACATCATAGAGCCCAAACATGTCGTCTGCCGAGCCGCCGTATGTGGAGATATAGAAATCAACGGGAGTTCTTTTCTCTTCTGGTTGACGCTTGTTTTCTTCACTAACCGCCAACAATGCGTGAACCAGCTCAGAAACCTTTTCTTCCTCAACGGTAGCAAAGAGTCCTATAAGATAGGATTCTGCCGCTGGGGCTTCAACCGCCTCTTTCAGGGCGCTTGGATCCATAATAATTATTTTTGGCTTCTCTTCAGTTTTTTCTGGTTCTTCCGCAACACCAGCACCAATTAACTCTTTAATGCGATTAATCATTGTTCGCCCCCCTTAAGAAAATGGGTCACAATCGACTCATTCCTATTTAAGTATTTCATTGCGCCATCCCAATCCTCAAATTCTAAAATATGTTTAAAGAATTGAGGGTGCAACTCTATGATGTTTTTAATTGATTTTTCTTTGAAGTAGTCTATCTCTTGATTCGTACGAATTGAAAAGGCATCAATATTGTGCTCTGTTTCGCCAGACTCAGCCATATGGCGCATGCGGAACATTCTTGCGTAATGAAAATCTTCCATTGATTTTGCCAATATAGCAGTTGACACAAGATGAGTAGCGCGTAGAACAGATAAGCTCAGTCGTGCCGCTCTGAAAAAGTATAAAGCTTTACAGGTAAGATATCCTAAGATAAATGTGATTGTAAATAGACTCCAACTCATGGGGCTCCCTTTCTAAAACCAAATTAGCCGCTAAAGGAGCTATCCTCAGCGGCTAATAAGTTTGCTCGTAAATAGTGTTTTGTTTTTACTTGGACTTTGATGTCAGTCGGTCGAAAATGCGCTCGGCTAACTGGTCTGCTACTGTGGCTGTTTGCTTTGCACCCTTAAGGCGTGCAGCAACTCTGCGTACTACTTCTGCAACCATGGCTTCTTCGCCGCCAGCTGCCGCTGGATCGCATTGCCTAAGCTTGGCATTCCAGCGTTCGCCTGGGGCGCATGCTGACTTAGGGTCGCGCTCCTTGCTGCGAGGTGTGCCGGGTGCACGGGTTTTTGGGTGGTTTAGAGACGCCACCTGACCAACTTCGGCGAGGTCGCCTTCATAAAGCTCGTCTTCTTGCATTGGAATCTCTTCCTCTACATCCACATCCATCATACCCATTTCCTCATCGGGGAGGGGTACTTCGTCTTCTAGCTCGGCATCAAGTTCATCACCCCCTTCGCTGCCGTCTAGGTCCATCTCAACACCGTTCTCTTCAGCCCAGTCTTGGACGCGTTGAAGAAGACTCATTACAAGTCCTTCGGCGCCTTCGTCTGCTGCTTCGAGTCCCATGTCTTCTTCGCCGGGAAGTTCGTCGACGATTTCTTCGTCTTCAACAGGAAGTTCGTCAACAACGACTTCTTCCTCTTCTTCTTCTAGGGTGCTTGAAAAGTAGTTTTCAGAAAGGGCACCAAGATTGGCCAATTTCATGAATTGCCTAACCTCTCCCTCAGATAATAGTTTTTTACGAGCCATTTAGTATTCTCCTTAGAACATATATGCGTTCAACTCAAAAATAAATAGTAATGTGTTCCATTAAAGTCAAAAAAAGTGCACTTTTATAGTTCAGGGTGCTCTTCTGCTATCATATCAAAGATATCAATCATTTGTTGCTCGCTTAATCCAAGAGATTCAACGGCTGTTTTTCCCTGCTCGGACAGCTTGCGAGTTTTAGATTTTCTTCCCTTTGATATTGACGACATATCTTCAACAAAGCTAACGATTCTAGTGTCTCCCTCAATCAACCCAGTGATTACCCCCCGAAAGAAGGCGCTCTGAGTTAGACTAGCTGACTGGAGTTTAACCTGCATCTTTGCTTGACGGTGATCATTATCAACAAAGGTAATCTTTTTTGTTAACTTACCATAGTCGATTGATGCGTCATTATCATTATCGCTCATTACCAAGTTCTCCCCATGATGTGCGGGTGACCTTCAGTTAGTCCAGATGTCGTTTGCTCAATGAACTGAGCTTTTGCATGCAGTTCCTCTATGTTGCGGGCACCTGTATAGGAAAAGCCGGAGCGAATACCTCGTCGAAGGTCGTTAAGCACCACAGACACACTACCGCGATAGGGTACTTTGGAAGCAACTCCTTCGAGGCTGGAGTATTTTCCTTTCCAGTCTGTTTGTGCTTCTTTAGATGCCATTCCGCGATATGTTTTCCATGTCTCGCCGTTAGAAGAACGGAAGACCTCTCCGGGTGCTTCAGTGCAGCCGGCAAACAAGGAGCCACACATAACGGCATCTGCGCCGGCAGCCAGAGCCTTTACAATATCACCGCTATTTCGGATTCCACCATCAGCAATAATCTTAACATTGCGGTCAGTCTTCGCGCACTCAAGGACTGTGTGCAGTCCGGGAACGCCATGCCCTGTTTGGATGCGTGTTGAACAAATCGAACCACCGCCGATATTGCATCGCACACTATCGGCACCCCAATCAGACAGGTCGTTAACCGCTTCCAAGGTTGCGACGTTGCCAGCCATCAAGTGTAGATCGGGATATTTTTCCCTTAGCGCGGCTAGCGCCTCCTTCATAAGAATATGATGGCCATGGGCCACATCGACACATAAGAAAGCCACGCCCGATTTGACTAGTGCTTCTGCTCTTTCCAGATAATCACCAGTAATGCCAATCGCAGCACCTATATTAATGCCAGTATTCCTCGACAAAGTTTTGGCGCGCTCAACAAAGCGTTGCTGACGGGCTGTGGTGTTATATCGGTGAACAATACCGCACCCACCAGACTCTCCAAGAGCAACAGCCATCCTCCCCTCTGTGACCGTATCCATAGGGGAAGAGAAGATGGGAGTTGCCAACACAAGCCCTCGTCCCAAGTCGGTAGTCATATCAATCTCTGAACGAGAGCGGATATCGGAATACTGCGGCTGCAGTAGTACGTCATCATATGATAGGGTTGTCATTTCTTTGCCTTCTTTGTTTTTGCTTTTGATGCTGTCTTCTTGATTTTTTCTTTGGCTTCATTGCGCCGCATTGTTGCCGACATCTCCGACGTTACGACCAATGGCTCTGTGCGTGTTGGTGCCTGTGTTGGGGGCGCTTGTGGTGGGGGCGCCGGAATGGCAGGAGGGTTCATCCTTGGTCCAATATATCCTTGGAGCATGGTGATTGCGTTTTCGCACTTAGTGAGCGTTTCCGACAGTCGAACTATCTCATCCATATCGGGAGTCATAGAACGGAACTGGCACTCGATGTTGGCGAGGGCTGCTGTGCCTTCTGCTTGCAATCGCAAGATTATCGCTTCGTATGCTCTTTTATTGTTTATCATTGATCATCTCTCCTTTTCTATAAAGTCTTTTATATCGCCCACACGGAACCATGTGTGCTTGTTGGGATTATCTGGGTCCTCAAGTGAGGCAACTGTTGGTTTGCTGTTGGTGCTAGGCAGTACTTTTAAGATTGTCGGTACGCCATTGAGCCCTAACTCTTTTTTAATATGGGGGGAGTCGTTAATGTTAAAGGCAAAAAAGTGTATGCCCTGTTCGCCGTTGTACGTCTTTGCGAGGTCCTCATAGTATTCTTTAAGGTTGTGACACAAATGGCAGTCGTTCGAGTATACCTTTATAATGCTCGTGATTGGTTCGGGGGTGTCTCCGTCCAAGATTTGTTTGAATCCGGAAGTCGAGAGCCTTATGACGGCTTTTTGGTGAGACTTCATTCCTCTGCCTTCTTTGCGTTTGTGATGCACGTGGGACAAAAGAGTCTAACTTTCTCTTGCTCGGTATGTACAACGACCTGCCAATTGAGCGCTTGAGTCTTGCTTTTCTTATCAAAAGGAGTATCGCAAGTGTTGCATTCGTCCGGCAACTGGTCAAAAAGGAAAAATTTCTGGGCAAGCGCTTTTTCCTCTGGAGATTGACTTTTCTCCTTCTTCTCGGCGGCGCGCCGTTGCTTTCTGTTCATCGTGTCAACACTCCCATCGACGGCATGGCGCCCGCTGCCCACGTGGGGTGCTTACGAAATACCACCACGGCAGATGGGAATGGTGCGCAATTCTTACTATCACCAAACTTGAGGCGCCCCTTGATGAAATAGATATACTCTGCCTTCATCACATAATCATGCCAATACTTTGTATCGGTTCGTGCCGGAATCAACATAACGACCTTGGTGTTCGCGTCAGCTTCGGCTGATTCATAAGCCTTCTGAATCCACTGATCGATGCCGCGTCCGTACGGGGGATTAACAAAGGCTGTGTGCCCTGTCCAATCCTTCGACAGTCCATTCTCTGCTTCTGTGTAGAAGTTGGCGCACTTCGTGTTGTGAGTTGACGCGCATGGGTCCAAATCAAATGGACCAAATCTCCAATTTAGTTTGTCGAAAAATTCTTGGGGTGTCGACCATTTACCAGTTTTGCTTGAAAACATAGTAGCTTGAGTTAGTTTATTCATTGTCATCCCACCATGTTGTGTAAAGGCTGGCACGGCGTCCTTTACCGGTTGAGCCGGCGCTAGATGGGCGGCGATATTGTTTCACATTCTCTCCTTCCATAAACTTTGTAATACAGTACAGAAAAAAATCTAATTGACGTGGTAGCGCAATTGCATCCGTCTTCAGTCCTTCTGAAAACTGCTTTTTCTCTATACACTCTTCAATGATTTTTGTTATACCATCGGTACCGGTCTTAGGAGATGAAGGTCCTCGTTCCTGATTCTTCAACTTCATAAGCCCGGACAGCAGGCGTTCATTACTAGCGCCGAAAGTCTTCAAGGACATAAGAAATGCAGTAATTACAGAGGTGTTAAAGGACTTATTGCTCCCCTTAAACCCGATAGAATCTAAAGCCACCAGTTCATCTTGAAAATACTCTACAGCGTCACGCGCATCTACTTGAGTTGGCGATTTTGCGCCGTGAACATCACGCTGCGAAGTGGTGTTCCATGCCGCATACTCCAAACATTTAACAATATTACCGGCGGCTATTTTGCGTGTATTAAACTGTAGCCCTAGTTGTCGGTAGAACCCCGTAATTTTATCTCTACTCTTCTCAACAGCATCGCTGCTGTCGATGGTGTAATAAAGCGCTTTGGCCTCTTCTTCATTCTTTACAGGATAAACTGTAACATTAATGTGGCTTGGGACCGGTCCATCATACGGTTGATTCCACACATACACACGCGTGTTCCCATTAATGCGGTCGCGGCTGCCGTCGGGATATTCTACCACATCGCCCATTCCATGAGTCTGGAGCCATTTTTTCTTTAGCATCTTTTTTACGCGATTAGCTCGTAGCTCAACATCGCGTTGGCAAGAGATAGCCCTGTATTCTGAGAACTCTTCGAGGGTGACTGTTTCGAGGCGTATGCCCGAGTTTTCATTATCGAAGAAGTTGTCCGGCTTTTGTGCCATCGGCGGAAATGATAGTAGTTGTGCATTAAGTGTCTGCATTATTATTCTCCCCCGCTGAGTAGTTCGAAATTCTCTACAACCTCATCGATGTTGAACTTTCCCTTAAACAGGCGGTAAGCCTTTACTGCTGCTCGAATCTCATCTGTGTCGAGCCAGCTGTTTTCGCGATACTCAGTTCGCAGTTCTCGGCGCTGTTCCTTGTATGGCTCCATAGCCTCTTCAATCGCTGCTAGCGACCTAATGTATTCTTTAACGTATCTTTGCTTTTCAGTGTGTGAGCTTGCCAATTGTACCTCCTGTGGTTTACTTACTCTTTTAATATAGCATAGCGGGAAGGGGTTGTCAAGAAGAAAAATCATAAACTTGCTTTAAAAACGTCTTAATCAGCTTATCACGTTCATCATCAGTCTCAGTCTCTCCGAAAAGATAGTTATAGGTTCCCTTTTCATCGGTGATCTTTTGATCAACTGCCTTTACCTCCTTTCTCATCCATCGAATCTGCTCTTTATAGTTGGTGGGTGACTCGATTCCGAACTGCTCCGCCAAGTCAAGCAGGATAAAGTAGTGTTTATTGTCTAGCGCATCCTTGGACTCTCTGAACAACCGGCTCATCTCTTCCTCTTCTTCTTTTGTTATATCAGCTGGTTGGCGATCTGGGTGAAGGTGAAACGCTAGCTTACGGTATACTCTATAGAATGATTTGTGAACATCGTCTTCTTCTTTTTCCTCTGGTGTCTGCTCTTCGTTCTCTTCTATTAGCTCTTCTAACGGAGGTGGTGTGTATAAATTGTCAACTCTTTCTTGGTTCCTATCATACAGGTCGTGAGGGTCAATCTCGTTGGAGGCGCAGTACTGGTCGTAGTATTCCTGAAACGATGGGGCTGCTTCCTTTCCTATCTCTTTTGATAGCTCTAACTCTTTGTATAAATATTTTAGTTCGTTGACAACTTTTCGCCATCTTAACTCAATAGTCGACACACCAAAGACCTCCGCCTATAAGTAGTCGAGGGTATCACTTGAACTCAAACTTTACTGTGGTGGAAATCTTGAAGCTAGGCACCCGTACGTGGTTGGCTAGCCCATGTTTTTTAGATTCTTTCGCATCCAAGAACCAATCGGCATGCCCCTTCTCATGTACAATGTCGAGGAAATAGTCTGCATCTTGTCCGCAGTTAGTCGCCATCATGTGATAGATCTTCTGGTTTAATCTCTCGGTCTCTTCGGCGGAAGCCTTGATCTCTTCTGCCTTTCCAAAGCTCATGCTGCTAACATCGTGAATCATCACTGTGGCGTCTGGGTCCATGAACCGCTTACCCTGAGCGCCAAAGCTGAACAAGATTGCCCCACAGGACATAGCTTTGCCCTCGACGATGGTCGCTACTGGAATCTTTGAGTGCTTGATTGCCGAAATCATTGTCATGAGGGCATACACTGAGCCACCGTAGCTATCGATAACCACAGGGATTACAGTTTGTCCTGTGTTCTGCGCCTTCGACATGTTTTCTGTGAAGGCTTTCGCGGATGCCTCTGTGAACTTGTTCACTCTGATTACTGTTGGCAATCCGTCTTTGAGTTCAGGCTCTTTTAATAGCGGGCTGAATGTTTTTATAATGTTCATGTGTTATCCTAGCAACCTAAAGTTGTGTCTAATAGATCTCGTTGAGAATCCCCAATCCGGATCATAGTTTAGCCGGCTCATGTAGGGTCGATTAACCTGTACTGAATCGTACGGCTTAACGCCCCAGCACCTAATCCGGGTGAGTTCGTTATTACTATCAATGACTTCCAAGACCCAATAGAGCTTTCCGTTCTTCGTCTTTCTCTCGGTCACCTTGCGGGGAATGAACCAACACAACTGCAACTCCTCATCGAACTCAGAGATTGGTGGGACAAACTTCTCTTTCAGCTTCTCAATCGTCTCTAAGTTGATCACAAGGTTGATCGGGAAGATGCCGGTCAAGTCTGTCTTGAACTGGATTATTTCCTCTTCGGAGAAATCGCCTTCGGGCTTATACGTTTCCATATTCTCGGCTAGCTTCTTCAAGTTCTTCGGTCTTTCAACCACACATGCAGACCAGAAGTGCTTGCGTCCCGTAAACCTATCATCGATAATGTTGTCTAGGGCTCCGCCTCTGCAGAGAGCATCGAGAGCTTTCTTGTTGAACTTGCTGTACGATACTCCTTCACGGAATAGCAGATCTTCTGCGTTAGTGAATGGTCGGTTGTCTAGAATCTGCTCAATGGCGCTCATGCCGAGCCCCTTGATAGAGGTCAGCGGCTGAATGAGGGTCTTCCCATCGTCGCTAATCTCCCACACGGTACCAGACTTGTTGATATCCAGCGGCGCGATATCGAATCCATACTTCTTTGCAATATTGATCGCCTTCTCTTTTCTACTCTCCGGCTCTTTGTCGAGGAATGCTGCCATCCACTCTGCGGGATAGTAGTTCCACAACCAAGCACACTGGAACGAGATGATGCTGTAAGACACGGCGTGTGATTTATTGAAGCCATAGCCGGAGAAGAACTCGAACTTATCCCACAGGCTATTTGCAGCATCACTGTCGATACCGTTTGCCTTGCAGCCGTCAACGAACTTAACTCTAAGCTTGGTTTTAATGCCACCCTTACCAGTTCCCTTCTTGGTCAGCACCTTACGGAGCATGTTGCCCTCGTCAAGTGTCAGCCCACCAAGCTTATGAGCCAGTAGAGCAATCTGCTCCTGAAAGATGAGGAACCCGAAAGTCTCTTCGGTGATCTCGCGAGCGTCTTCTGATAAATACGACACGTATTGTGGATGTCTTTTCGCCTCCACATAGTCAGTGTCAACACCAGCGGACAATGGTCCGGGGCGAAAAATCGAGGTTACAGCTGAGATATCAACTATGCTTTCGGGCTTTGCTTTCTTGCAGAAGCCCTGCGCGCCCTGCTCTGTGAACTGAAATATGCCAGCCCACCTCCCCGCGTGGAAAACGTTTTCATAGACCTCGCTATCGCTCATGTTGATAGTGTCTGGATGTAGGTTTTCGTCGTAGTACTCTCGAACCTGTTCAAAGGTTGGTTCAACTACCCCGTGATGGCGGCGCAGAATGTGTTCGATGCAACCCTCCATCATCTTAAGAGTAGAGAGCCCAAGCAAATCGAACTTAATGAAACCCATCGGCTCAAGGTGTCGAACGTTCTGTCCTTCTGCCCACGGAGACTGACGTACACCACCGGAGTTGATTAGCGGCATGTACTGGTCGAGGTTCTCAGCAACCACCACCCCACCAGCATGTCGCGAACATGACCGGACTTGCCCCACGAGCCCCTCAACACGGGCGCGCACATCGGGATACTTTGTAAGAAACGATTGCAGGGTTGGTGAAAACTCTATTACCTCTTCCCAAGTCGGCACATAAACACCTGCCTTAATGCCATGTCTCTGTTTCGCTGCTGGTGTCGCTTCGCGGATCATCGTGCTAGTAACACTGTTGACCTCTGTGAAAGGAATGCCGTGGAGCTTTGAGATGTCCTTGATAAGAGATTTCAATTGGAGAGTGTTCCAGTTGGAAATGGGAGCGACCGTATCTTCACCCCACATCTCGACAAGACGCTCCTTAAGTGCCATGCTATCAGATACATCATAATCAATATCAGGGTAGTCAGTAGCGTCCGAGCGCAAGAAGCGCGAGAACAGAAGCCCGTGCCTAATCGGATCAACTTGTGTAATCCCGAGAGAGTAAGCCACTAACGAGCCGGCTGCTGACCCACGTCCTGGACCTGCCAACATCTGCGTAGTAGCTTCGTCGGCGATTGCTTTCATCGTTAGGAAGTACTTTGAGAAGCCACGGTCATCAATAACATTAAGCTCGTGTTTGAGGCGCTCCATGTATTCTGAGTTCTTGTGTAGATTTCTCTGCCTCAAACCCTCTAGAGCATAGTTTACTAGCGCCTGCGTGGCGGTAGTATCAGCCGGAACAACAAAATCGGGCAAACGTACGGTTGTGTCGGGGAAGAAGCTCTCAATGCGATTGTGTGCGATGTCGTATGTCTCAGTAATGCTGTTCATCACCAAGTCATCATCATATTCAAAGCCTGTCGATTTGCAATAGTTCTTATAACTGTCCCACATTTGGTCGCCGTTCTTGGGATAAAGCTCATACCCAATCTCTTCCACACCTGATGGGAGTTCTGAGCCCTCACCCCACGATGGAGTACCGCGCCCAAGCCAGCCTAAGCGTTTGTACATCTCTCTATCTCTCCATGCGTCTGGGTTCGGATAGTGAGAGTCCGCAGTAGATATAAGCTTAACGTCAAACTCTGCTGCAACCTGAATAATGAGTTGGTTAAGCTCATGCTGTGCTGGAATATTGTTCCACTGCAGTTCTGCGTACCAGCGATCACCGAAGACCTCTTTCATTCGCGCTGTCGTTTCGCGCATGTCGTTTAGTGCGGCTTTGCTGTCTGTGCCTGTACGCTCACCCTCGTCATCATAAATACCATTTTCCCAGTAGTTGCCCGCGTATACACCGCCCAAACAGGCGCTCGCTGCTATGACCCCTTCGCTATATTTTGCGAGCAGTTCATAGTCCATGCGAGGATAACGGTAAAAGTTCTCACTCTTGTAGCTCTCCGAAACAAGTTTAAAGAGATTGTTAAGTCCAGTTTGATTTTGTGCTAGCAGAATAAGATGCCTGCGTCGACGGAGAATGTCTTGGCTCTTCTTGGTTGTGCCCTCATCTTCAACTGAGGCTCCCGAAGCTTTCTGCTTTGCTGCCGATCTTGAGCGCTTCTTATCTGCCATGGCTGCGTCGTATTCTTCGCGCCACTCTGAGACGGAGGGGATAAAGTATGCCTCAACCCCAAAGATAGGCTTGAAGTCCTTACCTTCAGACTGCATCTTCTTTGCGTGTAATACTTGAGCAGCTAGCCCGTTCATATTACCGTGATCCGTGAGCGCTAACGCATCTCCACCGTTCTCAAAACAATAATTCATGTGGGCATCTGGGTACCCAATCGCATCAAAAATCGAACCTGCTACACTGTGGGCGTGAAGCCCTACGAACTTAATCGTCATCTATTTCTCCCTCTTTATATGGTAACTTAACATGGCTGTGAGGTTTAATCAAGTCATTTATTGGTTTTTTTATAAAGTTTTCTGATCCAAGGAAGCTCTTATAACCTTCCCAAGTCGTGATATCGTAGAACCAATCAGCTCTTTCCACGTGAGCGTCAGTGGTGCAAACAGCATCGAAAATCTCTTCAAAATCAAAGTGGCGGGCCGACCACCTCTCATGGAGAGGGAGCTTCTCGGTGGGTATCTCGCCGGGAGGAGGGTTGAGAAACTGTCTGGTTGTTTGTTTGTTGACATGACGGCGGCAATGAATGTAATCTTGCCCAAACATAGTAAACGGAAGAGGAATGTTGTCCTTTACGGTTTTTCCCTCGTGTGTCATAAACCAGTTCTTAGTCGTGTCGGAGATCTTCAAGCGTTGGCGCCTGATGTTGTACACATTGTGAGCATTCATAGGAAAGGAGACATAGTATTTATCGGGCACAACCCATTTAGATATGCGAGTAGCTGTTCTCCACGCACTGTTAATCCCGTGCAGGATGGACCAGCCATAGCTATCGCGGCGATCACGATCCTTCGGATGAATGGGGGTATAATATATTGGAATCTCTCGACGATGTTCGCTGGAGAATCTTATGTGTGGGTTCGAAAAGTACACAGGATCGTAGATCCATTCACCGATGATTGTACGGATTATCGGTGCGGTATCGCCGTTGGCAACAATCCAGATCGTCTGGCAGCCCGCTAACGCACACTCATAAACCGCTTTCTGAATAGCGGTGAATCCGGGGTCAACGGGTAATAGGTACTCTGGTGTAGCTACGTCGTAATCCGTCTTCAATCCGGCAACGGGGATAATCCCGGCTAAATGTGAACTAGCTGTCATAGGTAACTTATTATTCTTTTATAGTTTTGACTACTTTCTGGAAGGCTTTCAATAAGAGTTTCTTTGTCTTCTTGCGCAATCGTAATCTTAGGGGAGGATGGGAGTGTGTTCTGTGGTTTCTCAATTCTCTTGCGGCCAAGATTACTTGTTCTAAATTTATAGTACTTCGCATGACCGTATTTAGGGCAATATCCGTTAAAAAGACCCTTCATTCCCCTTGTTTCCATTTCGTTGATCAGTTTAAATCTTGCCATCGTCTCCGAGAAATCAAATTCTCTGAGTTGTGTTTCCGATAAGTGCGAAACCGTGCACACATCTTTGACGGCTGTTTTGCCATCGATACGATCTGATGAGTAAAACCAAATTTGCTTGACAAATTCATCTTCTGTTTCGATATAGTCGATTTCATGCTTACCTCCACGATTGAACGCTATCCAATCATAACATATATAATGGCGCTCCGCAACAACTTTCTCTACTATGCCGGCGCAATTGTTATCACCAAAATAATGCATCTTGTCAAATCGGATCTCTGCGATTTTAGAATATTCGTTTGAACAGACGATAGCATCGCCATCACACCTGATATTCTCGCATAGATTACTCAGAGGAGCCAACCCTGCGAGAGACAATATAAACAACAGACGATCCCAAAGAAGAGTTTGGGGAGAACCTACCACAAAAGACTCATCGTGTGTCGCCAGAGTTGTTGGCTCGTTAACTAATTCGAGACAAGACAAATCGTAAGACGGCGACAAGTGATCAAACCGAAAGGGTATATCAAACCCAGTATAGAACACTGGTAACTGGTGCTTAAAAGCATACAGGAGAGCGCGAAGGCTTGAGCCTACTACTATCTCTTCATATTCACGGATCGCAACAGCACGACTGGCCGGCTGCTGTGCAACAACACGATTTAGTGGTTGGTCGTTCCTCTTCATTCTCCACCTCTTCTAAAAGAGTTTTTATATCTAAACCCGCGCAATCAATCTTATTCTTAGAAACATGATAGTGGCTAACAAATCCCTCGAACGTTCCGTATTTCACACTCTGCTCGTACTTTGTTGAGGTGTTGCCAAACTGAGTTAACGGCGCATTGTAAGGAATTTCCAATCCATTATGTATCGCTTTCCAAAGCGCTTTAAGTGCTGCTATCTGCACTGGATAAAAGTCTGTGAAGTCTGGTAGTTCCTCTCCCTGACATCGGGCGCCAGAGACAATCGGTCTTTCTCCATGCCCGTTTTCAACATACCAATCTTGGTATTTTGGGTAATAGGCATTCGAGATTTCTACTCCCACTGACGCTCTATTTGCACGCTCAGAGCCAGCGTGCCAGCATGCATGTTGCATATCAACAGTCTGGTAGATTGTTCCATCGTTGTCGATGAGAAAGTGGACTGAGATTCCTCTATTGTCTAAGACTCTCTGGCATGAGCGTGAGTTCAAGCACACATCCCAGTGGTTCACGAAATAGCGAATGTTCCTCTTGGGGCGGCTGCTATAGTCATAATAGGTGCCGGGGGAAGCCTTGTGTCCCGACTCCTCAGACCACAATACAACCTTTTCCCACTCAATCGGAATAAAGTCGCCGGCATATACAATGTAATTTGAATACTTCTCGTTTTCTGGCTTGTGCTCAGAAATCGAAGCCTGCCTCTCTGTCCAGATCCTACGAAAAGTCATCGGACCCACGAGCCCGTCAACAGATAGTCCTCGCTCCCTTTGCCACTTCTTAACTGCCCGAACTAATTTATCGTCGTAATATTTCTCCCCGAACCAAGAGGGATCCCACCCTAACTTAGTACCTGAAGCTTCGTTATAAAAGTCTTTATCAATTGGCATGTCATGGTTGCTCCAAACTCTCAATCATTGAGAATCGCTATAACGTAATTATCTTGTATAACACTAATTGTACCTTTTGCAGTGTCGATTTGTTCTACCATTGTATTGTCAATGACGATTTCAGCACCTACAACCAGAGTTTCCGCGAATCTGACATCATCTGCCCAACTTACAACTGAGGCTGTTCTGTGGCGTGACTCTTTTGGTTTAAAATCCGCTGGCAGAAGAATTCCTGCTGGGCTTTCTTCTGTTTCTGTTCTCATTGAGGTTATTTGAACATATCTGTTAACTGGTTTGACCATTATTTCTCCTTTTATTAAATTATGCAGCTTTCGCCATCACAGAACTTCGTGCCCTGCGCTTCGCCACTATCGATTCGTTGGATCGGTGTGATCTTTTTGCTCATCGCTTTGTATTCCTCTTGTGAGATCGGCTCATAAGGTGCCTGTTTGTAGCCAGTTTCCTCATACTTTAGAAAAGACACTGCCTTAAGGCGCGTTTCATACATTTCTAAAGCATCTTTAATCTGAGTAGCCTCTTCCTCGTTGAAGGTAACTGTGACTGATACAGAATTATCTGCCCAGTAGTGCTGGTATTGTGCTGCAATCTCCAGTTGCTCCCACATACTAACACTCTTCTTGCCCTTTGTGAAGTGGGGCTCGTGAATAGGGAATTCCACCACATCTGTGTTTGGCGTGTAGGCGTCTTCCTCCACCTTATATCCTGCCTCTTTGAGGCGCTCTAACACATTTGAGTCCTTAGAGAATCTGATGCGACGAATGTAGTACTCGCTCTCTGGAAAGTGTATTCCCGGTGTCGACCCGTTAAGTAGCGATACTGTGCCGGAAGGCTTAATCGAGGTCATCCTTACGGACTTGGGAATACAGAGCCAGTTAGAGTATTCTTCGTCCAACTCTTGAACGTATGCATAAGCTTTATCACACCACTCATACATTGTACGTCGTCCATGCTTATTAAACGCCTGCACTACACCAGACTGCGAAAGTCCAATGCGTCTGTTCTTGAGCATCTTTGCGTTTGTCTCTGGCCAGTGCGTGTTCGACAAGGTAATAGTTTTACCGTAAAGATATGCAATCTTTAGTGTTTTTAAGTAATCTTCTAGATCCTCGTGCTTAGCCGGGAAAGTCTCACAAAGGCAGCAAAGCTCGGCATCTTCCAGTTGCTGCTCTACACAGGGGTTAAAGCCGGCCACGTTAGCATCGTCTAAGCGTGTGCCATCTTTAAACCGTCCTTTGGTTCTGGCGTTGTTCATCCAGATGTATCCGGGTTCGCCGTTCTTTTGCGATTGCTTGGCATGCCAGGTGTAATCCATTCCAACAACAGCGTTGAAGGAGTTGTTTGAGCCCCAGCGATGATGGTATAGTTTTTCTTGATCGTTCTTCATCTGGAGATATTGCTTATCGTCGTGGGTACCCATCGCTAGCGCGGCGGAACGTCGAACGTTTCCAGATACGACGCAACGTCCGATGAGATTCTCTGTGTCAACGATGTCTACAGATGTGATGTCTCCTCCGACTTTCGAAGTGTACAGTTCGATCAGATTGCGATGGAGTTCCTCAAGAGGACCAGAGCCGCTCGATGTGCCGCCGAAACCCTTGATGAGGGCGCCAAAAGGCCTGATAGCTGAATAGTCAAACTTTGGCACCTTGCTTCCAAAGAAGAAGCCATCGAGAAGGAGGTGAACCGAATCCACCCAGCCCTCACGTGAGTCAGCAATGATGTGTACGTCATCAGTGTACTGTGGCTCTTGAATCGTCAATGTGCCGGCGCCCTCTGTGTCGAAACCCACGCCAATACCAAGCATTAGTGCATCCATCATCCATGCGAACAGATAGCCGCCTTTCTTTGCTATCTCGCGAGTAGAGCGAAAAGCGCAGTTGAATAGACCAGCGGCAGTCTTCTCTTCGACGAACTTGGTGCCCATCATCCAGAGTCCGCGTCCGGGCGGTGTCCACTTTAGGTGGAACAATCTGTCGTATGCGTCTTTTGCTGTGCGCTGTGCCTTTGAGTCGTTCCATTCCAGCCCCAAGCGCACAACGTGCTCTTTCTGAGTATTAAACATCCCCTCCACAACTCTGCGACATGTTTGGTACCACTCTTCTGAACCTGTGGCGTCTGGATCAAACTCGTTAAGCCGGCGCGAGTAAGTGCGTTTGTAAGTAACGTACCCAACAGGCCCCCAAGGCACATCTTTGTCTTTGTAGGGATCGACAAAGGAATCGGATAATCTGAATTTGCGTGTATTGGCTAGTGTTCTCATTCTTTTATTTCCTTCTTAGTTTTGTGTATTTCAGTCGCAATAAATCCTGTTGCTGCTTTACCCCAAGGGGTGCTTGCGTAGGCATATTCCCGACGGCGGCGGTCGTGTTTTGTGGGAGTATTTTTATTTTTACATTCGAAGTGTCCATAAAGATTGGAAAGATAATGCCGTCTGGTCCGTTTCTGTTTTTTGCAATGAACATCTTACCCTGATTGTTTTGTTTGTCTTCGATTGTTCTCGAAATAGAAAAGATAAAGTCGGCGACAAAACATTTGTTAAATGCCTCCGAAATCTGTTCCATTGTGATAACCTCAGCACTCAGTCCTGAACGGTTGGTCTGTGAGGCTGTCCAAATGGGACATTTAAACTCTGTGGACAAGCCTCTTAGGTCTTCATAAATAGATTCCAACTCGTTTCTTTTCTCTTTTCTTACAATAACCGGCTTCAAAAGATCGGCATAATCTACAATGACAAGTCCGGGAGTAATGCCGCGCTTTATTAGGCGAGATAGGTGAGATCGGATCGTATTAGTTGTAGCTGATTTAGTAGGATACTCCTTAACAATTAAAGATCCGTCAATGTCTCCAAGGGCTTCGTAAATTTCTTCTTTAAAGTTTATAATGTCGCTGAGTGGGTATCCTGTGAGACAACTATCGTACCTGCTAGCAACTACGGTGTCTTGTAATTCAAGAGTATAGTGCACAACTGTTTTACCTTCCTTCACAGCCTGGGTTCCTAGGTGGACAAGTGCCATACTCTTTCCAGCACCAGTGGGAGCGATTACCACTCCCAACTCGCTCTTACCGAGCCCTCCTCCCGTTATTGAGTCAATTTCTGGCCAACCAGTCGTAACGGGTTTCCGATATTTAGGTACGAATCTCGCCTCGAAGTCTTTAAGATAGTCGTATCCAAAATTAGTATCCGAGCCGAGCTTAAGCGCATTATTAATGACTGTGGAGATTTCATCAAAAGAGCATTTCTGGAGAAGTCCGACCGACTCCATCATCGCTTCTTTTAGGTTTTGTTTGCGACAGAAATCAAGCGCAGTTTCTTTAATGTACTTTGTATCTGTCGGTTCTTTAGTGTGGATTTTTGCAAAATATTCACGGGCTTGTGATTGTACAACCTCATCTTCGTCATCCATCTCAGTTCTTAACAAAACCAACATAATGTCAACAGATGGGTGAGTTTCGTACTTCTCACGATAGTCAACGATCAAGGTCGTAAACAGGCGTAAATATTCCAATTCTATAAACTGTATATCTAGCACTTCTGTGATCTGATCTGCAAATGGCCGATCTTCAAAAATAAGCTGAACGAGTCCTTCTTGAAAAGCTTTTCCGTACCTGCTAAAATCAACTCTATCGTCTCGCATTTATTCCCTCACTGCTGTATAATATATAACTCAATAATCCCTGGAAGTCAAGTAAAAATAAGTTTTATGCTCCACCAGTTGTATTGGTGCATCCCTTGCGAACTTTATTCAACCCGGCACGGAGATCTTCCCAATTTAATTCGCCGAAGCCATCCTCTCTCATCATCTTAATAACATCCGTCCTGTTAAAGTCGCACTCAAAGTTTTCAATAGAATATCGTACGTGATCTTTACCCTGCACCGATAATTGGGGCGCATATAGCTGCATCATTCTGTAATTGTGCTCGATGAGCTTTCGGTTCTCCGTGATATTGTTAAAGATTTTAAGTTTCACACTCGTCTTCTCGCAGAATTCAATAACATCATCAATTGTGTAAATCTTTGAATCTGACAAAAAGTTCAAGCGCTTACTCACCGTCGCAAAGCCAGCCCCTTTAACACCCGGAAGATTATCACTAGTGTCGCCAACAATAGCGCGTGCTAGTGCCATATTGACAGGGTGGACGCCGGTCTTCTCAATAATACTTTTCTTATTGAGGATCTCGTTCTGGGTGGGGCGCCAGAGAATTGTTTCGTCGTCGCACAACTGCATAAAGTCTTTGTCATTTGAAACGACGATCTTTTGCCAACCCTTATACTCTGGCATCTGAGTGATAAAAGCAATCACATCATCAGCCTCTACCTCTGGGAGCATAAACTGGATAATCGGCATATTGTTAAAATATTCTATGAGGCGTGTTTGTTGCCACATCTTATTTTGCAGTTCTTCGTCGTCTGTGAGGTTGTGGAAAGCTCGGTTTAGCCGAATGGGTTTCCGTCCTGCCTTGTAGTTCTTGTCTACGCTCTTGCGCTTGCGAGAGCCGTTTGGTCCGTCCCAAACGATAACGATTTGATCCGGGCTTGTCTCGCGAACGTGTCGTTGCAAGATCTTAATGAACCCCTTGATTCCACCGATCGGATCTCCGTTCGTTGAAAGGCTCGGGTCAACTATGTATGCCCTCAAATATGCGTTCAAGGCATCAAAAATTAATATTCGCTTCTTAGTTGTACTAGTATCCGTCATAGCACACCCCCAATTGTAAATTCGTTAAACCCGCAGCTATCAGCAAAACTGTCTTCATCCTTCCTCCTATTATTAATATAGCACGGGTGGGTGGGAGTGTCAAGGAGTTTATTCTATTTTGTTTCCGTACTGGCCCTAGAAATTAGCTGCACGTCATTCGCTTCCTTTCTAATTATCTCACCCTTATGGAGAACACTCACAATCTTTTCCCAAGTGTGATACTCTGCAGCAACGACTGCTCCCTCTTCCCACCACTCTTCCCATTCAGGTGGTCCTCCGCGCTGATGTGGTATAAATCTTCTAAATCTTACCCTTACCAGATCGCCAAGTCTCATCTCTATCCTTAAAAGGTATTTTATTTATCTCGGAGTTGCTTTTCAAGGCGAGCGCGTTCTTTAACGGCGCCTGCACCTTCTCCGAGGAGCGCATCTAGTTTATCTAGTTGCTGTTGTGCGGTGCGGTTTGAGCGCTCAAAGGCTCTCCCCTCGGCGGCTTCCCGGCGCCTCAGTCTATCTGCTGGTCCTCTTCTCATTGTCTTTCCTTTATTGTTATTGTTTTTTCATTGCGGCACACCCAAGACAAGATAGCCGATGGCCATTCCTGTGAGTATTAGGGCAATGATTTGGTAGTAGTCGGTGGGTTTCATTCTATAATAATAGCAAAAAGATTTTATGAAGTCAAGAAATAAGATGTCAAGGGAATATGAAGTCCATTCGTAGACCTATGGAGTGTTGAGAGTACCAATCATCTCGACGTTTCTGTTCTAATAAATAAAATGTTTTTACCTTTACTTGTTCGTGGACTTTAAGTTGTGTGCCCATCAGTGTAGTGCGGCTGACAAATATGCCGTCCACAAACTTTATTTGCTCTGCCACATACACAGGCCCGTAGCCTATTTCGATTTTATTGCTGAACCAAAGAGGTTCCAATGCATATGATGATGAAGCACAGAGTGACATGACCATCATTAATGATAGAATCTTTTTCATATGATTTAAAGGACTTTATTGTTGACAATCGCCCATTAGTGTGTATTCTACGTCGATAGTTGAGCCGCCCTCTGGGACGTGATCTGGTTCGAAATCTACTGTGTTATCTACATGGTTGTATGTCCAAGTGCTGACGGTTGTAATGCCGTCCACCGTTACTTCAATTGTCTCTTCTACTGGTGTTCCAGTTAGTTCGAATGAAGACAAATCTTGTGAAGCGTTCTCTGCGAGCGTTTCAAGATGTGAGCCCCAGTCAGTAGCACAGATAGAGAGATAGATTCCTGAAGTGTCGATAGTCGCGTTCTCATACCTTGAGTCATATGACGCTCCACAAGCAGGCGTACCATTACTTGGATTGTCTGCCGCGATAGCGTGCATTGCTAAGTCATCCGTGTCCTGTTTTAACGACTGGAATAGGGATGTGTAATATGTATACGGGTTTCCCGACTGTTCGGGCTCGTCTGACACTGCAACAAGATTTAGCTTTGCATCGTCTCGATAAAATCCTTCGTTGCATCCACCATTATTTCTATTATTTGAAGATAATGCCGATTCGAATAGACTGAAGATTCTCTCCGTGTTCGAGCCTTGATTTGCACTGGTTCCAATCATCGTTGTAAAGATTGCTTGTTGATCAGATTCTGACATGTTATTGTCAATGTATGAGTCTCCGCCAAGAATGCATCCACTGTCCTCGACAACCACCGCGACATGATAATCAGCATCCATACTTGCGAGTGTTGAGATAAAGGCGCTGAAGTTTGCTTGAACGTTAGCGATGTCTCCATACATTGAGCATGACCAATCTAATCCGAATAGAATATCAGTTGAGCCGTTGATTGGTTGTTCAAACGAGTCGTTCGATCTTCCATACTCCAATCCTGTTCCGTATTGAACGGTTAGATTGGATGGCGTTGTCAAGTCTGACGATACAGTTGTAAGATAAGACGTATCGGAGAACTCATCCAACGGAGAATAGTCTACGAACACCTCTACTGAACTATTTGGTGGGAGAATCCACGGCAGTTGTCCGTTATTGGACTCATCTGCATCAAAATATAAATCTCCTGCCGTATTAAACGAAAATGTCGACACTTCCAAGTCTGCGTTTCCGAGATTCGAGACAACGAGCGGAAGAGAGTCTTCACACCCAATGTACATTTGTCCGAAGTCATATTCAGCCGGTGAAACGTCAATAATGGGCGCCAAGCCCTCTCCCAGCAGTTGAACCTCGGTTACCGGCTGGTCTGGATCGTCGGAGTCGATAAGGATGCTGTTGTTCTCCAGCGCTGCAGTGGTCGGATCAAACGTTATAGTAAATGATGTCGTTCCATCCGGAGGCACAAGGATTGAGCCGATTGCTCCGATATCGTAAACCCCATTAGCGTCGTCAGATAGTTGGAGGTCTAGAATGTGCAAGTCTCCTTCTCCGACATTTTGAACTGAAACAACTTCAGTTACGGAGTTTTCAGCACCCACTCTTCCAAAATCGACTGAGGCCGGTGTAACGAGAATATCTGGTTCTAAACCATCTTTGATTGTACCGATGTTATCTGGATCTTCGACGATTCCGTACTCGTTGCACCCTATAAGTGGTGCTAAGGCGAGCAGGAACAATAGGCTTTTCATTCCGTATCCTCGGACTTGTGTTAAATTTTTAAACATGTAAATCTCCTTTTATCTTATGCTGCGTGGACGATTATAACGTCCATTTCGTAAGTTACGCAATAGCCGTTAGACTCCGGCAAGTGAGGCGGGTTTGTCCAATGTACCCACCAGCGCATGTGCTCATCTGGATCGTATCTCAATCCCCAGGTTTTTATCTTTCCTGTCTTGCGAATTATCAACCCCACTCCATAATCGTGCCAAATTGACTTGTGCTTTACTAGGTCTCCAGATTTGATTCGTTCCGTCGCCACTTTATTCGACTCTCTCAAGAATTACGCCGCGACCAAAGCCTCCGGCGGTTTGTGCTTTTGTAAGTCCTGCCTTGGCAACCGAAGCCATTTTAAGATTGTGAATCTCAATAAGCGAAAAGACCGCTTCAATCAGGTCTGCTGCCTCGACAAGTGAAGGATCAACCCGAAACTCTTCTAGTTCCTCTGACACCTTATTAAATAGCTCTCGCTTATGTTCAGCTACATCAGCAATATGATAAATCGGGGTTTTTCCGTCTTCTAGAATTATTTGGGGTATCTTATCTCTAACGAGTTTCACGCGGGCTCCCTGACCTTTTCGCTAATTGTAAATAGTCCAAAGCAACTTCACTTGTCTCTTCACCAGCAATTTGTCTCTCTTCGGTATCTCTAATGTCTCCAAGTTCGTACTTTTTATTCCTAATGTCATGGAGAATCTCCACCGCGAATGCAAAAATGCTATAAAAGAGAATAGACCCGATTAACAAATAAATAAACTCAATCATTCTGTCCTTCCGCGGATTGTACCGTATATTCGTTTTCTGCTATTTTTACTAAGGTAAGCATCTCATTATCTCTCTTTAGTTGTTCCCAGTATTTCGGGCCGGCGATGTGAATTTGCTCGTTAAGTGCTTTTCTGAACAGGCTCTGCAAACCCATTCCGTGCATCCAACCCCTTGGTCGAGGTAGATAGATCTTGCCATCTTTCGCCCTAATAAAGTTAGTACTCATCGTCTTCAGCTGTTATAAATGTGGGAGTACCCTCGCCAAGCCATGCGCCTGAAGTGTTGTAATCGAACCATTCGGCAGCTTCCTCGCTTGAGCACCCAAGCCACTCCTGAATCGCATCAATACAGCAATAAGTATCGTAGGCTGCGACATTCATAGATTCAACTCTCGGCCAGTGATCATCTGGCGAGGCAACTGCTCCTACAAGGGCTTTATCAAAATGTTCACGGGGCTCTAAGAATAGGGCTTCAGGGTGAATTTGGCTAATCGGCTGAACTGTCATTTTATACTTCTCTGTTTGTTGTAAATTCTCTTTGCTATCTCGAAAGACTTAATGTCATGCGCGTCATAGCCGAGCTTATTTAGCACTTTTACTATGATTGCACTGCGTCGTCCAGATCTGCAGAATACCGCAATCTCGTTCTCCTTTGGGATCTCGGATATACGGTTCATAATCTCTGAATGAGGAATGTTTATGCTGCCGGCAACGCTGCTCTCGGCTACTTCTTCTTCGCTTCGTACATCAAGCAGCGTAATTGGTAATGTTGTCATTATTTTCCTTACTTGCTTTATCGACGATTACGTTGCCTATAGCCGCGGGGTGGCGAACTAGGGCGTGGACGACCGTCAACGTACCTGATGTGAGTGCGGGGATATCTACTTAGCATGTGTCGCTGCACCCTCCGAAGCTCCCAGTGTGCGTGTTGCCAAGATCCAGTCGGAGTGTAGTGACCGGGTACCCAGACCCAAGCCTGAATATTGGGTGTAACTTGTGATATGGGCGGCTGTGTTGGGGGATGAGCATATGCTATACACCCAGTTGCAAAGAGCAACAATGTTGCTGTGAATAAAGTTTTCATTTTGTTTTTCCTACTGGTATTGAAATGTCTTCGGGTTCTTCGTAAAAGTCTGTTGCGTTGCCGGAGCGGTTGCTAAATCTGTAAATAATCTCTTCGTCCATGATTTTTTCAACATGCTCGCGGAACTCGGTATCGCTATTAATTAGTGCAACCCACTTAGATGGTTGGAATTTCTTTTCATAATTGTCTGTTTTGAGTGTATACCACGCTCCCGCAGAGGTGAGACTGTCGGATCCCTTAATAGCGTCAAACCAACTTTCTTCGTCTCGGACGCCGATATCAGCCGAGCCCCACATGATGCGGAAAGCACAATTACGCCCCTGAGTTCCAAATCTAGATTTTTCAATCCTGACCTTAACCTCCGATCCTACGCGATAACCCTTGTCATCCAATACAAAAGCTGATTTAGCCTTTCTTCCTGTGAGCCAGATCCTTAGACTATATGAATAGACCAAAGCTTTACCACCCGGAGTGATATAAGGTGTAGTCATCGCTGTTATACGGGCGAGAGGTCCACTGGTAATGTTGTCCTTAAGCTGGTTCAGTACGAGAAGAGTTGCTTGCTTATCTGCAATCGGGAGAGTAATCTTAGACATCCCCTTTGCCAGAATACGTGCTTTCACCGCCATAGATGATTGGGGATTGAAATCACCCTCTACATCGGAAATAGCGGGAGTGAAAGCCAGTGAATCCCAGACAAACAGGATCTTCTCGTCTGTTGCGCCAAGAAGCTCCTCTATCGTCTCTAGCACAAATTCAACAGATGATGCCTGCACATACATAAGGTCATCTAAGACACAACCTGCAGATTCTAAGAAAGTCGGATCAATCGCAGACTCCGAATCGAAGTATACAACCAATTTGCCTTGCTTCTGGGCGTTGGCTGCAATTTGTGCTGCCATGTAAGACTTACCTGTAGACGTTAACCCCGCAATCTCGGTAATTTTACCGACGGGAATTCCAGCTATCTGACCTTTGCAAATAATACTATCTAACCACCTAGAACCTGTTGGGATCCAATCTTTTACCTCTGTCGGATTTGCTTCCGTTAAGTTGTGGGCGACGTTTCGTCCGGCTTTTTGGTTAACAAGCTTTCTCAAGTCTTGCATGGAAACCTTTCCGGGTTTAGTTTTGGCTTTTCTAGCCATTGTGCTCTCCTATCATTAAAATTTCTCTAGCCTTTTTGGCGCTATGTGTTCCATCCGTGTTTTTCTTTCGACGACCAGCAGTGTACGTTACGTCAAAATAAACAAGGTCATTATCTCCCTGCCGAGATTCGAAGAACCCATCTCCCACATCTCTATTAGACATCATAACATGGCAGCCGGCGGATGTCAAGTCATTTAGTAGTTTAATTACCCTCTGCTGCAGCGTGTCATCAAAATCAACACCGTACTGGGTGAAGGAGCCTCGATAAGGAGGGTCTAGAAAAACAAAGCTATTAGGTTGTGCGTATTCAAGACAATCAGTAAAATCGCCAGAGATCAGCGTGCACTTTTGCAGCGCTTCGTGCCACTCCATCACGTTATCATAATCATAGACCTTATCTTTCTGATTTAACAAGCCACTCGGAGTGCCGAACCGACCATTAGTATTTTTGTTGATCTGCCAGATTCCATTGAATCCCGTCTTCATCAGAAAGTACAGGGTTGCTGCTTCTTCTGTGGCTGTCCACTTTTGATAGTTGTATGCGTGTTCTTGACGCAGGGCATAATAGAACTTTTTGCGCTCGGGCTTCGAGAGTGGCAGGAAGTCCTCTTGGTACTTGTCCAGTGTGGTAAGAAAATTGCCTACGTCATTGCGAATCGACTGGTAAATTCTCATGATGTCTTCGTTTACATCATTTAGGAAGAATGTCGCTTCGGGGTTTTTCTTATAAGCCCAGACAAACATAGCCCCTCCTCCTAGAAAAGGCTCGATATAGCTATCAAACTGCTCCGGAAGGTAGTTGGTGTATTTCTTGAGCATCTTGTTTTTGCCCCCGGCCCACATAAATAACGGCTTCATTAAACAATCTCCATGATTTGATTCACAACTTGATCGATGTTCGCAAATCCTTGTTCTATTATTGCATAGTTTGCGTCCTCAAGCAAGAGTTTTATTTCGTCTTGATACTTCTGTCCTTCAAAAGTAGTGCCTGAGAAGACTAGAAAGAAGGGCTCATCTGCCAAGGAAGGATCGTTGTGGCGCACGAGTCGCTTTAACGGCTCGGAAAGATATTTGTACACACGTTCATGTGCGTTACCACCCTTGTTGCCCGTCTTCTTTTCGACATAAAGGCTCTTACCTGTCTTGGTGTTCGTAATCTTGGTGTCCAGCACAATGCCCTTGCCATCCGAATAAATCGTCAGCTTAGGTGGGTTCTCAACCACCTCATAGTGCGGCGGTAGCCGAAAGCGCACCGCAGACGCAAATGTGGTCTCTCCGTTCTTACCTGTCTTTCCTGCCAAGTCCTGCCAATTGTCTCTATTTGATAGTGCGTTTGCACCCATGTTTATCTCCCATAATTTGTTATAATAATCTCTGACGATTTCTTGCTCTTGTTCATCCCATAAGACCATTCTGCTGCGATAATCTCACAGTCTTTATACATCTCTCTAATCTGCTCACAGTCATTATATGACATAACCCACCGATCTCGTGTTGATAAGATAGAATGAAGTTTCTCGTGCTCAAAGCCTTTGTGAAGGTCGCCATTAACGCCGTATAATGAGTTCTGACTGGTTTTAAGCATGTAAGGGGGGTCTAGGTAGAGGAAGGCTTTAGGGTGGCTTAGAATGGCATTCTCGAAGTCTGCATAATCGACTCGGAAGTTCTCAGCCTTAAAGTCCCGAAGGCGCTGAACTGAACTATCTGTGAATCGTGCGGTTGCAGCTTTCTCTGACCAGCCCCCGCTAAACGTTGCGCCTGAGAAGCTTGATCTATTGATAGCATAGAACTTGGCTGCTCGCTCATAGCTGAACATGAATGAATCAGTCTTAAGATCCTCTCTAAAACTCTGAAATGATTCTTTGGAGCACCCGACTACGCTGTTGCCCTTGCGATCAACGAAAGTTTCACGGAGGCTTTCTACCTCGTCAGCCAAGCGCTCACTGTCGCCACATAAGGCGTTCCAAAACCAAACAAGCTGTTTCATCTTGTCGTAGCCAAATACCTTGATGCCCTTGTTGGCTAGTGCCATCTCGACGGAGCCACCTCCGAAAAACGGAGAGCACACCCGCTCAACATCATCTGGAATCAGCGGCAAAATGTGCTTAACTGCTCGTGTTTTGCCTCCGGGATATCGCAATGGTGTTTTCACAATAACCTACTTATTTGAAACTTATTCTGTTCTAGGGGACTATTTAGAAGGTGGCAGACTTTGACCGGTCTGCCAGCGGTGGACACAACCTAACCAGCTACTAGTTCATTAAACGCACGATCTACGTCAGACGTTGCACGAGTATTGTACTTGGTAGTCTCAGATGATCGCGTTTCGGCGGATCCGTCTCCGGCGAGTTGCTCATCGAGAATAGCGTCAACTTGCTCCGGAGTAAGACGCTCAAATAGAGTGTCAAAATTCGGCATGCCATCAAGGAGGGCGGGGATAGCTTCCGTGTCCTCAAGCAAGGGGGATGATTTACGACGCATTTTTAGGTTGGTCTTGGGGAAGCTGCCGGGGCCGGTAGCTTTAGTGTAGGTCAGCACAATATCTGTGCCTTCCGTGGCATCTGTTATGTCTCCATAATCAGGATCGAGCACATAACCAAGCAGCAGACCATAAGCTTGCTTGCCGTACCCGTAAACCTTAATACCTTCATCTTCTTTGCCGCGTACTACGACGGGGCTGAAGTATCGGGTTCGAACGAACAGGGACTTTGCCAAATCTTTACTGGCTTCGTCGTTGTTGTCAGTTCCTTCGCGCCATAGAGTAGAAGCAAAGTCGCAGATTGGACACTTCTCCCCAAAGTTACGCTTAGGACACAAAATGCCACCACGATGATCTCCAACGTTATAATGGAAGAACATTTCCTTAAGAGGATCTCCATCATTCGTCGGCACCATTCGGATGCTAGTGTCTCCGGCGTCTGGCTTGAACCAAACACTGTTCGTGTCTTGTTTATTTTCTCCGCGCAAATTTGCGAGCTTGTTGCGCATTAGCTCCATGTTAATACCCATAATTTCTCCTTGTGGGTTCGAGACAAGCGTTCCTTGTCTCTTTGGTTTTAAAGCACCGATAGCAAACCGGTTGCTTGTATTAGTAATATAACATCTTCGTTATTCGTTGTCAAGTACTTTTTCTTGCTGAATCACATTTGTATGTGCCACAACAAATCCGAAATCTGCATGGGGAGTGCCGTATATCGCATACGACATTTTTAGAAATGCATTCTTCGGTTTACTCTTTAGCATATCGACCAGTTTTTTGTGTAGCCCGCCTTCAGTAGCAAGCCTTTCATCGTTTATACAGATATAATAACATAGCTCGCGAGGGGTGTCAAGGGGGAAAAGAAACTTTTCTTTAAGCCTCTTGATGTCGAGGAATCCTATTGTTCGGATTCTATTCATGGCGGCTGGTTTGGAAACTTGTCCAATCTCCGGATCGGAGAACTCGAAATAGTTGAGGTGGTGAACGGTCGAGAATATGCTTTGGTTCAGAGTGTCGTAATATGTCTTAATCGGCACTTCACCAAGCGCCGTCTCCAGATCTAGATTCGAGATCAACGTAAGCGACCTAAACATACCAGAGCGCGCGTATTCTTGCAAAACTCCAAAAACAACTCTTTCCACAACACGGGGCATGCCAGTAAGAAGCTCTGTGTCTGGTTTAATATAAAATAGGTCTATCTGTTTATGGCTTATTTGCTGGAGGATTCCCAAAACATAGTTTGAACTCATTGAGGAGCCCATGACGAATACTTGCACTCGATCGCGCACATTCGCAAAGAACTCCGACAGGTCTGGGGTGTTGTTTTCGCACTCTTCGGGAGAATCGAGGCTTTCTATCTTGTATTCTTGTTCTGAGTTCTCTTTTACGTTATGATTTAACATATAAACGTCGTAATTACCCGTAGTTGCGAACCTCTCTGCTATAGCCGATCCAGCAGAGCCAATGCCAATTATTGAGATCATATTTTTAACTCTTCCATTTCCAAATAGTTCTTGCCACAGGTAAGATTAACCATAAAATTGCCTATCTTATTGTTTGCAAATATTTCTCTTATTTGAGGCGCTATCTCTCGCTCACTATCTGCGAGATCTACTACGATCTCATCATGCACGATGTGAGAGATGAACGACTTCTTACCCTCTAAAAATTTATCAATCGCCACAGCGCGCTCCAATACAAGATCAGAAGTGGTGCTTTGAATAAGATAATTTAACGCTTTTCTCCTATCAACCGGAATTCGGCGCTTGAACATAGTCTTAATATAAGCACCATCATACCATTTGTCAAGTACTTTTTGTCGATGATAGCGATCAAACTCCTTGTCGGCTGAATCTGGATTATAAAGCCATGCGAAAAACTTAATCTTTGCATCGGTACGACTTATTGAGCCGGCGATGAGATTCTTTATGTGCCACGTATGTACATCTTCTTGAGGCTGCTCTTCGCCCGCTAATCCAATAAACGTTCGAACTTCAGCAGCGTTATAATCTAGTGATAAAAACCAATCATTGTTCGGCTTTAAGAGCTTTCTGAAATCTTTCTTAACTGTGAGTATGGGGAAGCTCCTCTGTGTGGTTGTTAAACGACCGGTTACCGTTCCGAATAAGTTATACTCAATATGACGATAACCATTTACCAGCTCTTTAACTTTCAGTGAGTTTCGGTGTGAATAGTGAAGACTCTTACAGCCCGAAACACTCAAATTTAGCCTTTGGTAAGAGATCTTATACAAAAGCTTTTGGATCTCATTTTGGTGTTCATAGACCTCTGGTCTTTCGTGTGTCTCGAATACGTGCTGTGTTATCTTGTTCTTAATCTCGCAGAAATCCTTAAGATAATCCTCCGGCACGAGATCAAATATGCAATGTTCCCGAAGATCAATTTTAGCAATCTCAAACGACCGAATATATGCGCGTGAGCGCCTCTGAGAAGCTTGCAACCTTGGAAGAAGGTCTTCGGGGCACACTTCTGCGAGTGTTTTGCCGCCGGTATAAAGCCACGCATATTCAACATCGGAATCGGTGAGAGAGCCCGTATACTTCCACGTCCTAGATAGATCTTCTGGGAAGCTATTGTAGTGAAGACGCCCATCAGCGTAGATCCCTATGCACTCCGATTTATCGTCAATTGTCTGGAATATCACCCATTCTCCGTCTCTTTGAGTTTGCGTTTTGCTTTGTTTCTTTCTCTAATATAACTCAAAGAGCCGCGATAGTCAAATGGTTTATTTAAAACAATCTCAAAAAGCTTCAGTGCAGCGGTGGGTGTTTCAAGGTGAGACATCTCCAAACAATCGTCAATAAGGGAGGACTGCTTGTCTGGGCTGAACTGCGACTCCTCCTCAAAGAACCTTATCCTACAGTATAGATCGATGAAATATTCCGGGGGGTATTTTTCTTTTAGCTCCTCGGCTGTGTAGGTTTCGGGATAGATCGTGTGGCTGATGGTGGACCCATTGCAAACTTCCAACTCTTGGAAAGATTGCTTTTTTACAGTGTCGTAAATGCCCAGAAGCGTTTTAACCAGCAGTTGATTATCAATACTGTAGCCTTTTCTAAACTGGGTATTAATCACGGCTGTGGCATTGCCGAGCCCTAGTCCGGCGGTATATGTGTTCATTCCTTCTGATCCTATATCTGCCACAATTCTCCATGGTATATTGCTATCGATCATGAACCCATAGCGATTGCACATATTAACATAACACTTCCAGTTGGGATCGTCAATGAAATCTTGAATTTTAGTATCGTCGTCTGAGGCGTTAAGATCGGCAATCTCAATCGCCAGTCCCGTGTTCATTACGGTAGAATACCGGCTTTTTATAAAGCCTGATTGTGTAAATGGAATGGTTCGACTGGTACGCTCTATATACGCCATAAAATAGCCCACAAACTCATCGAAATCTCTCACCTTAATATCTCTAGTGATAAAGATCTGCTGAAATGCTTTGGCATAATTTTCTATGTGACTGTTATACGCCTTTACCGGGCTAACTAAACCTTTATATGCCGAAATAGCGCCTAAATACTTGCTATCTCCGGAGATTTCTCCTTGCATTATCTTTCGGCGAAATTCGCGCGCCATATCGTTAAAGGCGTTAGTAACATATGACAGACTACGAACGCTGCGCGATTGGGTGAATTCGGGAGTCTTAAGGTCTGTGAGTACGCCGTCGTAGTTAAGGACAATGGGGATATATTGACGGTCTACTCTGCCAAAGAGAATCTTCTCTCCGAAATTGAAATTCACCAGATGTCGTACATTCTCAGGATTTGAGTCGGCTCTGTAGATCAATCTCTTGTTGAAGAGTGCTCTTGTGGATTCCTTGTTGTTCTTTGCGTAAAATGTTGACATTATGGTCCCTCGTTGATTTCAGGGTGTTCCAGATTTTCTTCTGCATCGGGTTCATCTATAAAGTCACCTAGCGACCCTAATGCTCGTAAGTTTTGTGTCTCGCGACAACGTGTTGAATCGAGGTTCGGGCCGCTATCTTCCGTATCAACAGCCTCGCCGCCGGCGTCAACTTCTTGGCTGCCCCCTTCGTGTTCTGCGACCCATTTTGCCTGAATTGTGGTTCCAGCTTCGCCGGGACCGAATCGGTGGGTAGACCTGATTATCATGAAGTACCCACCTATACCAAAGTGCGTTAAGTTGTATAGTTCGCCGCGGGCATTTCGGTCTTCCCAAAGGGCAGCGCCGGGTGCGAAGGTGGTCGGGTCGATATAGAGATATTGTCCCGGGAATGCGTTTGGTAACGGAAAGGTCTTGATATCCGCGTCGTAGGTCACTCTCAACTGTTGTAGCCCATCATACCCCTCTTGTTCAAATCTGACCTCTGGGAGGTATGGCGCTTCGGTCTTTTTGAGAGAAATGTTTCTCACAATGCCGTTCTGGAGTCCCATCCCATAGTGAAGGATTCCATTGTTGATATCGACTGATGGGTCCCCTGTCATTTGTTCGGTTGGCTTGGTTCTGCCGGCATAGTAAACCAAATAGTTCGTTTCTCGCTCCAAGCCCCCCTCAAGACCGGTCGTTGTGCTATGACGATCACCGTCGGGTCCCGATATGTTAAGGGCGGGTAGTGGTAAATCTATTCCTGCTGGGATTTGCCGGCTGATGACTGCCCCATTGGCGCCATAGGTGAGGTGGGCTGACGCAACGCGTAGTGGGGCATAAGAACCGCGGGCTTGCTTATATCTTAATGTCTGGTATGTTAGTGTATCGAACGAATCATAGTCAGATTCGACCTTTCGGTTCCATGCTTCTTGTGATGTGTAGTCGGTAACCACTGCTTGATTAACTCTTATTTTTTGCTTTATGTTTGTCGAGAAGCAAGTGTCGTCGTTAAGGAAGTTTCGGATAAGCATGTTAAAGAAGTTGTTCAAGAAATGTGGAAGAGGGTATTCGGCGCGCTCTTTAGTGAGCATTTGCTTGGTCAGCCACTCAGTAAAATACTTAACAGATACCGGTACGTTGCCGAAATTGGTAAACCGCGAGTCTTTGAGGTTTACTTGGTTTACTAACTCTATTGGACCTAGTACAGCTCTAAATCTCTTAAATTGTTCTGCGAACTTTTCAATCTTGTATTTTTCGAAATCGATTTCGCATTGAGTGATGGGCGCGGTTCGGTCGGTGGAGTAAACCTTAAAATAATCGGTGTCATCCAGCTTGGCGCGCATCCCATCAGGTCCCAAATATTCTTCTATGCCGGCGAGTATCTCATCAACAAGATCGCCGACGTAAAAGAACTGAACATTTCGGCTTCGACTATTGGAGAGCGCTCTTGACCTTGCTGCAGCGGCTGTGTGCGCGCTTTCTGCGTCGGTGTCGGACATGGCTTCAGCAAAGATTTCTGCGGCATGGATTCCGGGGATCTCAGCGTTCTCCGTCGAGGTCCCAATCTGTTGATCAGCGAAAGCTATTTCCGAATATGGTCCGCGGCGGCGCCAAGAGGCTAGCTGATCATACGTCAGATTAATCGTTCTTATCTTTTCTTTTCTGTACATACGCGCAAGAAGCGCCTGAAGAGCGTCAATCTTATTTTGAGCTATGTTTAGGCTTTCGGACTCTTTAATCTCGGACATTTTCTCTTGTTCACAGAATGTCGCCAGCTTCGTAAAACGCATTTTGCGATGGAGTACCTCTTTTCCAATGTCGAGATCTGAAAAGATATTGAAAGTTGGGCTGTCGAAAAAGTCCTCTACATATGCCAAGTATTTGATGGTCATTGTAACTCGACCCATATCGTCGAAAGCAAAATCATGCACTGTCGGCGTCAGGTTGATGGTTACAAAACTGTGGGATACCGCCTCGTATACGTCGTTATATTGTTCATCTCCTCTCTGGAGAATATCGACACGATCACCGCGGTCCCTCACACTCCAGAACTGGTCGCCGGAGGGATCCGATTCGTTGCGTGGAGGTTTGGCATATCCTACAACCGCTTTTAGCCTAAACTGCAGCTTTGCCAACTCTGCATCTTGTTGTGCTGTATTCCCGGTGCTGTCTGATCCTTGCTGGTGCGTTGGCTCAGTGCACTCGCCCTGCTCAGACGGTATTTCCCGGCGACCTGTCTTAAGAGCGAGATCTAGATATCTATATTGATTAGCAGCGTCGGATCCACGCAATTTCATTAGTTCGTCAAAACTGTTGGCGAAAATGGTTAGTGTAGCTTTGATGCTCTTTTTTGCAGCGAATGGGTTGCTTCCATCGTAGGTGAACTCAAAGTTTTTAATACCGGCGCCATGACCGCGTGTTCGGGAGTTCTGCAGCATTGTTGCCGTGGTCGTTTCTTTATAGTTCTTCTCGTGAGAGTCGAAATTGAACTCTTGTTCATGTTGGCTCCTATCTCCATTAACTGTTTTATCTGTTATCTTAAACAGGCGAATTGTGGGCTGTAGTGCTGATAGTTGGGAGTGATGCGCTTGCATGAGCGGGTATATCTTTGGATCGCCCGTTAGCATGTTCATAAATCCAAACGGAGATCCATTAACCTCGATTGATGCGTTTGCCGCGTTGCTGCTGCCGCTGACTGCTGGAATGTAAGGTAGCGGCTTTGAGTCTGTTGGGCGTTTGCCAGCTAAATTGAAAATGTCGGACAGAAGATAACACTGTTCTCTAAAGGTTGCTTCAAGTGCATTTGTGGCTGCGAGGGCGAGGATTTCGGCCGCGTCCTCTGCTATCTCTTCTCTTGCGTCTGCAGCGTCTTGTTGTTCTTCTTCTGAAACGTCGTCTTGGTCGATTCCTGATTGTCCCGTATCATCGCCGCCGCCGTCTGTGCACGACCGAAACATCTCTTGTGCAGCGATCATCCGATATTTATACCACTTCAGATAAAGCTCTTCGACTAAAGCCTTCATATTCTTGTCTTGTAGTACAGAAATCGTCGGTTGAGCGTCCATTACACCAAAAACGGAAGGGATCCCGGGAACATTAATAAAGCGTCCTTTGCCATTCGCCGACGGCTCGAAATCTTTCAGAGGATGATCATCATTACCATCTTTGGCGAGAGGAATCTCGGGAATAAAGTTAGGATGTAGCAGACCATCCGCCGTAACCGACAGCGAAATTCCATCTATTATGGCATGTCCCATCCTCGAGTCGTTACCCCACTGTGCCCCTTCATAAAAAAATGGATTGTCTCGATCGGCGTTGGGATTGCTAATAGCCCAAGGGCTGGTTATGTTCTCCTCGTCATCATTCAGCAGAAGCAGCTTTAGTCCCTGAGCGTCTAAACCTCTGGCGAAGGTCGCGCGGCGGAATCTCGCGTTGCCCGCGGGCTGGTCCTCTCCAAAAGTAACGCCCGCGGTGACGCTGTTGAGAGTATCGAGTGACTCGGCCTCAATTATCCTTGCATTCCATGCTGCGCGGATATCTGCTGCTGTGTTTTCGATCTGCTCTAGCCAATCCTCCTTAAACTCGTCCAATTTGTTGGAGCCGCATACGTAATTGCCGAAAGCGAGCTGCCAAGCCTCGGCCGGTCGAGCACCCTCTTTCGCAAATGGTCCGATCATAGCATGCTTCATTCGCAGCCCATTAATTAGGTTTGCGGCAAATTGCATGTATGCCTTTTGTGTTGCCCGACCGCGCTCTTGTGCCACTGTGAGATCCCAGTCAGGGCATGAAAGTGTTTCGCCGAGCGACCTAAACCAAGTTCGGCCCACCGTAATCGCCCCTTGAGAATGCGGTATAGTGTACCATGTTTTACGACCTTTAAAGTCCTGCCACAGGTCATAGGTGGCGGCTGGGTAATCCGCTACTCGGCGAGTGCTGCGGGACTGCTGTGAAAACATATGGTCGTGAAGTTGAGGTCTTGTTCGGCTTTGTGGCAAAAGGCACTGGTGTTGTGAGGCGCGAATCCAGCGCTTGGTGTCTCCGGAGAGGCCGTATCCCTCCTGGAATAGGTCGACATCCTCGGTGCGAGTGTAGAGTTTGTTGACAGTAAAAGCATCGCGCCGATAGCGGCGCAATGTTGGCATGTTTTGAAAAGGGTCCGACATCCCCGAAAGCGCCCCACCGCCTTCGCTTTCGCCGACAGCGGTATTGTACGCCGTATCGTAAATGATATTATAAAAAAGATTCGCCATATCCGTGTTGAGGGTGCTTGATCCGGCGAGTCCCGGGAGAAATTGCATGCCCTTCCTGAAGAAAGGTCGGTTATCGTCGACGGCCTTGTGCCAGAAGGGCGCTACTACAGTCAAGTTATTCCAATAGAGATCAGGATCATCGCGATCAATAGTAAAGTCGGATTGCCACACACCACTAGCAAGTGCGTTGTTGGCGGCGGCTGAAGTAAGTTCATCATATGATGGAATAGCAGCACTACCCTTCTCCGGTTCTGTCATCTCACTTAGCGTCTCTCTTAGCCTTATGATCGATGGCGCTAGCTTAATATCATCGGACATATATCACCACCCCATCAGACACGCAGCACATTTAAAGCTGCTTCTAGGTTAATTGGAATCGACAGGGAGGCTCCGTTGGGAATATCAACTTCCGTGGGATATCCGTTAAACCAAGCGATGATCCACCAATATTCTGCTTTTCCGTAAAACTTGTAAGCAAGCGTATAGAGGCGATCACCATATTTGTATATATGCTGGGTTGTCTGCAGGGATCTCCTCTCGGATGCCGTTGGGTGGTACAACTTGGGTGTTGCGTATTGAACCAACTTTTTAAGCCCTCTCGGCTTTCTTAAGGGTTCGTAGTATTCGCTTGAATTGGTGAGTACTTTTGTTGCTGCGTATCTTTTGGGCATTATTCGTCTCTAAAGCTGGCTAGGATGTCAGCTGCAAATGCTGCAGCACTTGCTTTATTATAGGCGTCTTCATCAGTATAAAACATGAGTTCACCAGTATTGCTAGTTATAGTGTAGACACCAGATCCAGCTATCTCACCGTTGGGCACCGTAAACACAGGTCTAGCTGGGTCCGGGACTGTGAGGGTCTCAGCCGGCGTATTCAGAGCACCCCATGGCTGCTCAAGTCCGAACTCTAGTTGAGTAGCTTGTTCGGCGAGGGCTTCGCGCTCGTCATCAGCGGCCCAGACGTAATCATCCATGCGCTCCTCCCATTCCTGAAAGTTTCTCTCAAGTTCCGCTGCCGCCGCTTCTTCGGCGCGCAGCTTTGCCAGCCCTTGACCGGTCTGGGAATTGTGGGTATTATAAGGAAACGCATTATTGCTGAATGTGCCGTCGTCAAACCAGCCCAGATGAGTTTCGTGAATCACTGCAAAGTCTAAGTTTACCTCGATAAACTTTGGCAGTATCGATGTGGAGTCGGCGGATGTGTCTTCGTCGGTGATGTCGGTGTCGGCGGATTGCTCGAATCCGCCGCCAGTGGAGCTACCATTATCTAAGTTGTGATTAATCGTTACATTTTGAATAACCCCTAACAAGCCAGTAGCGGGATTATTGGGTACAACCAGTCCGCCTTGGCCCGGGGCTGGTTGTCCGTTGCCATTTTCGGTGGTACGAATTATGTTCATAAGCCCCATGCGTACTAATGGTGCGCCGGAGATGGTTTGTGCTGGTGCAGACGTGCTGGTACCTCCAGCAGAACTATAGTTCGGGTATAAAAACGTGGTTAATTTCTGCACTTTAGATAGGTTTTCCCATGCCTCACTCTGTGTTGCTGCTGGTACCTTAAATGCGATGGAAATCGACCTTACTGTATTTTTGTACATATAGATTGGATCTGCTCTTCCGAATACTGCCTCTGAAGTCCACTCCGGTCTGAATGTATCTGTGTAGGTGGTGAGGAACGCTTTAAACGCCATATTCTGACCAGAATTAACATGATAGAACGTTATTACTTGTCCCCTATTCGCCATCGCATCTGTGGCGCGGACATAGTTAGTATTTTTCTTCTTTGCGTCGTATTTTTTAACGTCGAAAGCGTCTGGTTTATTAGTTTGTTTTGGCATCTATATTTGTCCCTTTATCCCCGACTGAGTGCCGCTGAGCTAACGACAGTACCAACAGTTTCCTCAACAAACTCTTTAAGCTGGCGACCATCTAAGGTAATTGTAATCTCGTTTCTGATTCTTTGTGAAGTCGGACTTGGTGATGCGGCGGGGGCTGCACGTTGCCGGCTTTGAACCATTTGGGGGAGTACTCTTGATGTGAGTGCTAACGCTCCAAGCTTCATGCCGCTCATGTCGTTAACTGAATCTTTCATCGATTCGAATGCAGCCATGCCGGCTTCTAGTTGATCCGCGTTCACATTTCCGTAACTATCAAAAATAGCTCCCATATCTTCCATGTTATCTTTGTCTTTCTTGAAGACGCCAACGAGCTTGCTAAGTCCCGCGGCAGCGAGTCCGACGGCGCCGATTGCGGCAACACCTACCCACGACAAAGGATTTGCCATGCCCGCAAGGGCGCCCACAAGAAGCCACAAGGCCCCGGATAAAATTGTGATTCCGGCTGCCATCATTTTGAATTCACTCCACTTCATCCCCTTGAAGGATTTAACTAGTTTGGATAGCCCAAAAGCCGCCAATGCGACGCCGGCGCCCACTCCAACAGCCGCGGCGCCTAGGGCCAGCATTGGTCCCACAGAGGGCGCTGCGGCGGGACCAATAAAGCCCAATTTGGTGGTTAGTTTAGCAAGCCCGCCGAGGAGGGGTGCAAATTTAAATGCAGCCCATACACCAACAAGTATCTTCCAGTGGTTCGCGACCCACTTGATTATATTTCCAAGAGTTTTCATAATGTCTATAAAACCAACTAGTTGCGGATGTAGCTCTGCATTACCATCCTGCCATTGTTCAAGATTTGTTATCATGCGTTCAATCCAATCAATGACCGGGTACAATATTGGAATCATCCGCATAAACAAGGCATTGAGTCTTTCTTGGAATGTCGCCATCTCGCGAGCCTCTTCGGCTGCTGCAGCGTAATCTGCAGACGTTTGGTTCAACCCTCCTGACAGGGCATCCATATCTCCGCGCATTAATGCGGCGAGATCCGATACTTCCTCAAGACCAGCGGCTTCTGTATAGAACTTCCGTTGGTAGTAAGACATATCATCGAATGTCATACCTGTGTCTTTTATGGCGTCTCGAATCATTTCGAATCTTGCCGCCGGATCGGTCTCCATCATAAGATCCATGGCATTAACGAAGTTGCCGCCCAAAGCAGCGTTAAGCATTCCGGCGCGTTCTGCGGCGCCTTCGAATGTGTCGAACTTTTCGGTCAAAGCAATCAGTTTGCCAAGTTCCATGCCGGTGATCTTGGAAATTCGTGCAAGATCCTTAAATGCGTCCACACCTTGAGAGCCCATTTTTGCTAATCTGTTGCCCATCGATCCAAATTGCTCAATAAGCATCGCCGGCGCGACTCCCAGATCCACAGCAGCGGCTCTCAACTCTAATAGCGAGCGGCTAGCGGTCTCTGCAGTGTCTCCGAAGGAGATTGTGAGGGATTGCATGGCTTTCGAGCTAACGTCGGCTGAAACGCCAAGTTGGCTCATTATAGCGACATGATCGGCCAACTCTGCACGGGTGGCTGCAGATGTCATGGTGAAATCAGTGAAAGTCCCATGTAACTTCTGCCATGCTTCTTGGTTCTGCTGCACGGAGACTGTATATTTACGAGTTCTTTCGTAACCGTGCGTCATCTCTCTTGCGAGGCTTTTGCTTCCGCCTGTGGCTTTTCTGAACGCAGACTCTGACTCGTTCATTATGAATATGAGTTTTATCATCGAGTTGATGAAAGCGCCTACACCGGCTTTGATCAAATTGGCGCCGAATGCCCTAATCGAGTTGCCACCGCCCCGAAAGCTTTTCCATACTTTTCCCAATTGGGCGACGTTGAAAACGGGGTGGCTGCCATATGGACCGAGCGCGCTGCCAAGGGATTTGCCTAAGTCGCCGGCTGCGGAGACTCCTTCTTTGAATGCGACACTGGTTTTGTTGATTACTTTTAGCTTTTCTTCGGCTTTCTTAAGCTCTTTTTTAGCATTCTCAAGTCTTTTAATGTCTTCTGGACCCTGGGAGATTCCAAGGCGAATTGTCTCCTTTGCAATGTCGAACTCTTTCTGTTTTAGACGAACAGCTTCCGCTTGTTGGAGAGAGCGCGCTTGTTGGGACTTTCCTAAGCCTTCATAAGCTTTCTGAACTTTTTCGATGTCTTCCAACTCGCGGGCCCAGCGTTCAACGGCGTCCGCGTTGGTTTCATCTTTCCCCTTAGTCGCTGTGCTTGAGGACCCGCTCTTTTCACCAGCTAACTTCTCAAGAAGTTTGATTATCGCTTTTTCGCCTTCAGTCATCGGCATGGCTAAACCCTCCGCGCATTATATACCTGCAATAATTAGTTATATGAGGAAAAAGCGGGCGTTTGTGAAAGGACACTTATATCTTTATTAGGATTTGCCGATATGTTTGGGCGCTGGTGGCTGGTTATGGGCATTTAGAGTTTGTGATCTAGACGAGCCTCCACCCTGAGCTTCTTCGATTGCTTGTTGCTCTGCCTCCAACTGTCGAATGAGGCGTTGGACAAACCACTTGCGCAATCCTAGCGGCAAGTTATAAGCTTCGGCGAACGACCAGCCTCCGGAGTATTTTAGGAAGAAGAACTGTTCATAGACGTCTTCCATATACTCATCGGTTAGGCCAAAAAAAGTCCGCGGTGAGCGGCACCTCCATATCTTGCTCAAAATCGCATTCATTACATTCGAAATGCTGCGTAAGATCAACATTGGGGGCTGCTAGTTTATATGCCATTCTCAAATGTTGAGAATCTGTGGAGGGCATGTTTTCGATGACATAATCAATGATTTCCTGGGAAGTTTCGCCTTTTACGGAAACGATGAGATTTCTCAACTGCTGTGTTACCAGCTTCTCATGAGAGTTTCTCTTATCCTTCTTTTGGAGCTTCGACGTCATCTCTCTTTCATCTGCTCCGGTCAGGAGCCTAAATACAACGTCCATTTGGAGGCGCGGGAGAGTCACTGTGAATGTCCCATCCTCGTTGTAACGAGTATCGAGAGTATCGACGTCGCTGCCGTCATATATTTCTGCTTCGTTAAGATCAAAGGTATATTCTTGCTTTGTCTCGCAGGATGGGCAGGTAACTGCTGTTGTATATTCGTTGCCGTAGCCCGAAACTCGGGTTGCAATAATTATCGCATTTCTATCGCCTACCAACAGGTGGTCGGGGTGAATGCTTTTATCGGTAATGAGGCTTTCGAGAACTCGCTCGATTGCCACGCCTTTCTTAAGCAGTGTGCGTGATGTCAGCATATCTTCTTCTTTTGCTGTCAACTGCTTGATTTCAATGGTTTCCTGATCATGGAGGGGATGCCCCTCTGGATACAGAAGTCCTTTTGATGGGAGTTCTACGAACTCTGTGGGTACCACGAAGGAGAATCCTTCGATCCCAGCACCTTGAAGTACTGGGGCGGGTGTCGCTGTATCTTGGGGGGTATTCCCTCCCGTGCGACCTCTATTTCTAGACAATATACACCTCTATTTATTTAACTTTTTATACGTCGAAGAACGATGAACCACCAGCGCCAGCAACTGCGGCTGATTCTCCAGCAGTCTCGACTCGTGCCCAGTCATACTTCAGAGTAACCGACATCTCAGTAAGCTCATCATCGCCATATGCAAGATCACCGTACTTAAGTTCAGTTACGAACGAGTTCCACAGTGTCCATGTTTCAAGCGGGTTGCCGTCGGAATCAATCTGTGTAATAATAACCTGTCCCAATGCGCCAGCAGCTTTTGCCTTAGACATCGTGCCCAGATCGTTAGCGTCAGTCGGAGGACTATAGCCTGATTGCACAATAATGTCTGACAGTGTTGCTGCCATATCGGGCTCAACTGGGTCAACCAGTGTCAAACTAACATCCTGCCATGTGACGGCTCCTGGATAGAAGAAAGTATGGTTGAGATATTTGTGCTCTGCGGCATTTACCGTAAAAGAAGGCTTACTAACCGTTTTTGCATACCAGAGAGCTGCGCCTCCCTGTGCTGCTTGAATTCCTTGGAACTCCACGGTGAATCTAAATTTTCTTTTAGGATCTTGAAGGGCGGTATCTTGACCGAAATTTGTTGACCAGAATGGCATTAGTTGGAACTCCTGTTATCTATATTATATAGTGTTGTGAGGGGTTTTATCCCCCCATCTTTCCTAATCATCGAATGAAGCCCCTGTCGAAGCGATCACAAAGTCGATTGCGATATATTCGATAGCTCTTGCGGGTTTCACCATAATCTTGGCATACATGACGTTTTGATCGATTAGATCTGGCGTCGTGGTAGACTCATCAAGAATCAACTTGTAGTCTGTGATACCAAAATCAACTTTTGTGTTGGCAAGAAGCGGCTCAATCAGAGATTTGAACCGGTTCCATGTTGCTTGGACATTTTGTTCGAAAAGGACCTGTGTTGAAAGGATAGAGATTTGCTTCTTGAGGTAAATCACCATTCTTCTAACGTTGATCCTATCGAGTGCGCTTGAGCGCTCTTGGAGGGTTTTCTGTCCAAATACCACGATTCCACTAGATGGGAATGAGGCAATAGGGTTAATGCCGGCTTCATATAGAGTATCTCTATTCTTCGAAGTAAGCTTCTCGGTAACTCCCGTGATTGGGATACCGGCGGCGCCTTCAGAGAGTCCACCGCGATTAAATCCTGCTGGAGCAAACCAGACTTTGGATTTCTTCTCGGAACTTGCAAGAACTCCCATCATTGCGACAGTAGGCGGAATCCACAACATTTGACCAGTTTGGTCGCGTGTCTGAACCCACGGGTAGAAGGTTGCACCATAAGAGGAGTCAATTCTTCTGTCTTTAAGTGAACTAGCAGCATTTACCGGAGTAGTTCCGATTCTGTCGGTTTTGTCAGCGTAATACTGCTCTGAAGCAGGGAAGTAAACATCTGGCAAATCAATCAGCGCCAACGCGTCTCCACGAGCCTCACACATGTTAATCATGCGTTCAGTAAGAGTCTTATTGGTGAGTCCCGGTGCCGCCACAAGGTTCATGTCCAAAGTCTCTGGATCTGCGAGTGTATCAATAGCTCTTGCATATGTGTGATATGCATAACTGTTATCTTCAGTAGCTGCCGATGTCATACCTCTGTTATAGAGAGGATCTGGCTTCGTAATGTCCCAGCCATCGAATCCGCCCCAGAAGGGAGCAGTAAACTGGTTCATGCCGGCGTCAAGCAGCGCGGTGTAGGAACCAGTGCTGACAGCTCTTTCGTCGGCGCGTGAACCTGAAATATAGCGATATGCTCCATTTGTGCCCATCATAATGTTATCTAGCGAGAAAACGTAAGACCAGTTATCAACACCAGTTGTGGAGTTGACAGCAGCCAAAGCTCCGCCGGTTCCCTGCGTTGGATCTGCTGGGAAATCAGCATAAAGTAGTCTGTGCCAGTCGTTAACACTTCTATCATAACGTGTAGAACCTGCGCTTGAACTTGGAGTTCTAACGGTTGACCATCCCCAATATGCGTCAGTGGGGTTGGAAAGTCCGCCAGCACTAGCTGAAAGACGCATGCGGTCTTTCGGGAAGTTGAGTGAAGCAGTTGCGGGGGTTAGCGCCCATCCGCCGACAGGAGCGGTAGATGATGTAGTTACTAAGATAAATGGGCTCCCTTGATCCCAGTACGTGCTCCATGGCGTGCCAGTTCCCGGTAAACCCCCAGAACCAATGAGAAACGATGTAGTCGCCTGTGGCTTGGAGGAGGTTACTGCTGTAAGTCCTGTAAAGTTTGGTGGTCCGAAGTAGCCGAATGGAAGATATAGCGAGTTGGCGCTGCCTTGTTCAACAGCCTCGTTAATCTCTACATAAACAAAGTCAGATTTGTTGTCGTATTCTCCATAAGTCTTCAGACGGCGTTCGTTTGAGTCCCAAGAAGTATACTTGGTACCAATCTTGCGGCCGATATAATCGGGAGAAGTAGGATCCAAAGTACAGTTATCAAAGCGCTCGATTACCACAACCTTGTTGTCGGTGTCGCGAACGTCTCTCAAAATAACAGAGAATGTTCCATAATCAGAAACTCTAGAGCTTGATTGGCGAACCTTAGCAATTGATACCTTTACGTTCTTGTGCAGCCATTCACCGTGTCCGCGTCCTTTGAGGCGGAATAGCTTCTGTTGGGCAGCCGGAGCGTAGTTAGCTGCGTCTCCGCTTAGATCCTGACCAATAAACCAACCAGCAACAGCTTCGCGTGAAGCCTGCTTCATGTCTTGTGGTCCAGTTCCGGTTGAACCACTGAGTGCGATGCCTAGGATAACTCCTTGAAGGCTCGTGTCAGTGGTGAAATCTAGATCGCGCAGTTGTTGCTCAAAAGTCTCTCCAACCCAGAAGTCCTGTAATGAGGCACTTGGGTAAAATCCTCCTGCGAGGAGTTGAGGGTTAGTGTTGAGCTTTCTGCGCACAAAGTTGGCGCTGTCGTCATTAAAGTTAAACTTGAATTCTTGCCCGCCATTCAGGGTACCACTAACAACAATATTGAACAACCCTTCCGAGTCTGTTCCTATTAAAACGCCCTGTTGTGTGATGCTGCTGCCGCGGTTGGATGGAGCGACCGCGGGATCACCCCCAAGGCTAAGAGGAGTTCCCTTAAGAGATATCGAACCCGTGTTCATATAGAAGATGGCTGCTAATACAAGATCGTTATCAGCTGCTGTCAGATCCGCAACCGTTCCCGATTGACAGACCCAGAGTCCATAAGCACCACCAACTGCTGCGGGGTTAGTGCCGAGATCTTGAGATGTTTCCCAACCTGCACCTGCGGCGCCGCCAGCAGAGCCACCGGTTGAGGTCTGTTGACCAAGCAAGCGCATGTAAGTAACTGGTGCGACAGATGGCTGCAGGAACGCCTTCGCGGCGTATGTGCCGTACATTGGCGATTGATAGTTTCCATCACGGTAAACATCGTTAGCGCCGCCGGCGCCTGGTACAGTGTCTCCGAACGCCTGAACAAACTGCGAATATGATTCGACTTTGATCGGCTGCATGGCCAGACCGCGAGACGATCGACCAATAACTACTGGTCCGATTTCTTGTGGGTTTTCTGGGCGAAAAGAATTGTCAATTTCATTGACAAAGACACCCGGCGATACAAATTTAAAACTTTTTACTGACATGTTGCTTAGTCCCTCTTGTGATGCGTGCAAGATTGTATTATAGTGCAATCATAGATAAATAGTGTGGGTATGGTCGAAAAGCTGAAAAAGGACCCTGAACTAAGCAGAAAAAAGCCCGCTGTGTTCAGGAACTGTCAGAGAACCATGGTACGTCGCCTGCTGGCATCTCTCTTTCGGAAGGAAACTGATATTCTACCGTATTTTCGTCAATCCTAACGATGGGTCTATCATCATTCTTTCCCTCGCCAATAAGATAGCCTAGAACCTTGATTGTGATCTCGGTAGTAAACATCCTCATCTCTTCTGCGAGGTTTGACACGTTATTACTTTGGGCAAAGCTCTGATCGATGAACGCCTCGTATAGGTGTCCGTTTCGGCGCATCACAAAGGTGTTCGCCTGTCCGGTGCGAGCCATGAACGGGCTGACTAGCGAGTTCATCTGCTGTTGGTATTCGCTCTTAATCACTATCTTATAGTCAACATTAACATATACTGGGAGCGGTATTGACAAAGTTTGGACCACTACCTTCTTGTTCTTTCTCGGATAATATGGTTGTCTCTTTACTTCTAAGTTTGTGCGAGTATTGCCTACGGTGGCAAAGTTGCGAGTCTTGTCAGGAACTATTCTTTTCGCTAATACAAATCTACCAGCGCGCCCATTCTTATCTTTCGAATAGTAGTTTGCTTGGAACACCCCACGCTTCGCAGGATCTTTGGTAATACCAGTCCTTTCAACACTTATAATTGGGAGTTTAAGAGCACCTCCATCATCTCGGAGTTCTTTCTTGTGCTTTATTTGATATGATCGCTCTGGCACCTGCCATATAACAGGTACTTGAGTGAATCCTTCGTTAGTGTGGGTTTGTAGGTCTAGGTCCTTCTTAAGCCACGATACAAGGGAGAAGTCAATATTCTCGATTGTAGAAGCCAACATACCCACTTCTTTAAGTGTGAGTTGCCCGTCCTCTCCCTCTGGGAGCATTGCAAAGTCAAAGTTATCAGGTAGCATCGAAAAGCCCCTTTCTTGCGCGCTTGCAAACTGCATGCACTTCAAATGTTTGGTCGACCTGTCCGAACAGCTTCTTGGGCTCAGATAACTTAACTATTTCATAATAGAAGTCACCGTACAGTACAAAATCGCCCTCGCGAACGAACAAGTTTTGATCTTCAGTCAGTCGGCGCTTATGAAAATGCACATTAATCTCCCACGACATGTCGATTCCCGCATTCTCCAAATAGCTTGTTTCGAACTGCGTGAAATCAACCAGCGCATATACTCGGACTGGTGGGAGGTAGGTTTTCTCTATTGCTTCCCCATATAACTCATGGAAGTCCGTCGTTTCGAGATCAATCGGATAATAAAGGATCTGTTGCCCAATGACCTTTTCAATTAGCTCGTCATTTACCTGCTTGACAAGATTTCGCTCTTTCTCTCCCAAAAACAAGGGAGCAGGCGGAGCAGGTGGTCTTTTCCATTCGTTATCTGACATTTATCTAACCCACCATGATTGGAAGCGGCGAATATTTTAGCGTTTCAGCTGTTGCTACTGCTTTTTCTTGATCATCCTTTGCTAATTGGACATATTCCATCTCTTTGAGTAGCTCTCGGAGCTTGTCTCTTAACGAGTCTTGTTCAGCTTTAGCTTGTGAAAGTAGATCCGAGTGATTTAACGTAACTGATTCACCCGGAATTGGAATTGTGGTGAACTTTCCTCGGATTTGTCCCAGCATCTCTTTGCAGAGTGCTAACGAATACTTGCGGATCCATTGTTTACCAATAGCGTTGATGTTTTCGTAAGGAATGTTGCCGAACGGGGCTGTATTAATGTTGTTGATGCCGTCGACGCTGCCAGATGGTCCCGCTCTGCCTTCCCATGCGTTGTCTTCTACATAAAACTGAACCCAGATACGGCTCATTTCGCCAAGACCCCAATAACTAGGCATTGGAAACAGGCGCAATCTACCATCGATTAACTCATATGAGTAGTTTGATGTTCTTGTCCTTAATGAATCTTCATACATGATGGCTTGCATCTTGTTTTGCCATGTAGGAATAATCTCGAAAGTAGAGTCATCAGAGAACTGTCCATACGTCGACATATTGCCTACGACACCAACTCCTCCGTAGTATCCATAGAAGCGCCACATTGCACGAGGCGAACGGAAGAACACCTTGGTAACGTTAATGCGCTTATTGTTGACTTTTCCGGCATAATCGACCGCAATACCGCCATCATCCACACCAGAGTCGGATGCGTCCATGATGATTTGCCGAATGTCGTAATCCTGCTTCCCTGTGGCTGGTGCAAACGATGCTGAGTAGTATCTGACGTCTCCGCCCATACCAGCATACGATGTAAGTCCGTCTGCGATGTTTCTCGCTGACTGAAACTTGAATTTTGGGTATTTGAGTGCCACATGTGTGCCGCTTAAGCTCGAAGATAGCGGACTGGCAATCATGTCGCCCAAGTGGTTAAATGTACCGGTAGTGTTGCCCAGCATTGTGCCGAGGGCATTTTTACCTTGATGGAGGTTAATGATATATGAGTATTCTAATACTGCTTCTTCGTAAGCTGCGTATACGTTTGACGGGGTTAACTCAATGTCAACAACATCGCCGCCAAGCTTCTTATATACATAGGCTACCTGAGCAACCGCTCCTGTAATGAACTCGGCTGAGCCAGTATAAGCTCCAAAGGGAAGTGATGTCGCGACTTTGATCGCACTTCCGGTCGATGTAAGTACGATGGCGCTAGTTGTCGATAGTGGTTGAAGATCAGTTGGCATATATAGAAACTCCTGCTGTAGTAAGTAGTCTTTTATGTCTAAAGGATCCTGCCCGGGTTTGGAAAAACGAAAATCTCAAAAAATTGGGGGCCATATTTTTTAGGATATTGGCATTTTCATAAAAGAAAACCCCCGCCAAATAACTGAATACTTGGCAGGGGTTTTAAATTTAGCTACTGATTATTTATCAGGCGCCTGACTCACCGAGCATACCTCGGACGATAACCAAACCGTAGAGGTCTGGACGAACCATCTTCTTGGCATAACGAGTCATCACGCCCTTGCGAGGCACGAAGTCTTCTGGTCCAAAGATGGTAGGAGTGGTTTGCAA
>Ga0208011_1000080_pt1 | contig 46031 bp, 18 predicted proteins | sample 7_EtaG_FD_184080 | JGI IMG/M metagenome (GOLD analysis project Ga0208011, IMG submission 184080) | Marine viral communities from the Subarctic Pacific Ocean - 7_ETSP_OMZ_AT15161 metaG (SPAdes) (version 2) | ecosystem: Environmental > Aquatic > Marine > Oceanic | place: Pacific Ocean | collected...
CTTCAGTAACAGCTCCTTGTAATAATTGTTCTAATTCAAGTTTTCTTTTATTTTCTTCCGAAGAGTATAATTTCTTTTTAGAGACTCCTTCTACTTTACGTGCTCCTATACCATAATATTCTGAATCTAAATAAAACCTTAACATTCCTTTATAGTTTGCTAAACCATCTTCAGTAATTATCTCTTCAGTTTCATTATTTCTTCTTTTTGCTATTCCCCCTTTATTTTCTACTATTTGTTTTTTATTATTAAATAATTGTTCTGCTAATTTAATTTGAGGTTCTATAAAACTTTTATGTTTAAAAGCTAATCCCATCATAGAATATGCTTTCATTATTTTTACTAAATCCCAAGATTTTTGTTTAGATAAATAATCTTTTGCATCTTCTTTAAAAGCATTTATTTGCTCAATAGTAGGTTTTTTTCCATTATTTTGTTCAAATTCAATAATTTTTGTTTTAACAATATCTAAAACTTGAGCATTAGTATCAGCTATAAATTGTGTTGCTATTTGTTTTTCTCTAAGACCTGTTCTAGGATTTTGATCACTATGATCTATTTCTGCTAAATCTGAAGTAGTAACTAAAGATTTCATTTTATCCCAAAAAGGAATTACTCCCATCATCATACCTTTTTCACTAAACTGATCCATTAGGCTTTTCTGAATAGTAGGAAGAATATTAATTCCAAGTAAATTTTGTTTACTTTCAGGAAAAATATATTTTAATTCATATAAAGTATTAGTAATTAATTCATGAAAGGCTAATAAATCTTCATTGGCTTCTATTTCTTCAAAATTCTTATCATACCATGCAGTTTCACTACCGTTTTTACCGAATTTTTTAGGTATTTGATAAGTATATTCATAAATACCTTTAGGTATATAGTAGGATATCCCATCAGATTTTTTTCTCATAGCAGGATTTTCTGCCATATCTAATCCCCAATAAGGAGAATGTTCTTTATTCCATTCTTCAAATAATGTTTTTTGTTCTTCTAAAGAAAGTTCAGAAGTCGTAATCTTTGACCACATTACATCTCTTTGTAATTTCCATTTCTTAAGTTTCTTTTCAAGCATATCCATATACTTCTCAAAACCTTTTTCTCCTAAATGTGATTTTAATGTTGTTATATGAGCTTCTTTTTGTTTTTCACTTTTAATAACTCTTTTATATAAAAATTCATTAGGAACTTGAGAATCTTCTAAAAAACTATCTTCAAATAATAATCTAACATCCATATTGATAGTATTATTATCTATCCAATTGTAATACTCATCTATATTTTGTTTTTTATATACTTGTGCTCCTGATGCATCTCTTTGATGAAATGCTTTATTAATAAGATTAGCACGCACTTTAAAAAACTCATCAGAAAATCTATTAACTAATTTTCCAGTTTCTTTACCGTCTTTAGTTAATTGTTTAAATTTATTATAATTGTTTAATTTTTTAATTACTTTATCTCCTAAAGAATCTAAACCTTTCCAAATTTTATCTGCTTCTTTTTTTGCTAATATATTAGCAGTTTCTACTGCTCCCATAATACTTTGTAGTAAAGCATCTTCTGTTCTACTTAAATTTAAAGTAAGAGAATGTACTTTATTAATATCTTTAAGATTTTTAAAAATTTCTTCTTTCGTTAAATTTTCATTAGTATATTTTCTAACAAAAGTTGTCATTTGCTCCCTAGCAAGTATTAATAATCTTCTTTGAATTTCTTCAGCTTTAATCCTACGTAAAGAAAAAGCATTAATAATCTCAGGAGTATCTCGCTCTTCTTCATCTAATAAAATATGTCGTCCAGGCTCTTTAGTATTATCTCCTGCTACTATCCATAAATCAGCTGCTCGTAATCCATATAAAATATCAGAGTAACTAATTATAGGTTGTTCTAATACTTTTTCTAATTCTGCTAATTGTTCATCAGCCATTTCTAATACCCCTTCAAAATTTTCTATAGTAGATGCTTTTACTTTACTAACTTTAGTTTTTTCTATAAGCCTTTCTATAGTATTTTTTTGTGTTTGTAATATTTTTGACTCACTAATAGTAGTAACTTTAGCTAGTTTATCTTTTATCTCATTATACCTAGTCTTTAATGCTTTTAATTTTTGAGTAGTAACAGCTTCTACTTCTGAAGAAGCAGCATCAATTAAAAAATCAGTATCTTCGAATAAAGATTGTTGAATATCTTTAAGAGGTGTTTCTCTAACAATAGGCCCATCTAATTCCTCTACTCTAAAAATTTCAGAAAGTTTCGCATTTCTTTGTCTTTTCTTTTCTTGATTAACAGGTAAATAATTATATCGCATAGTTATTTCCCAAGTATTTCCCCAAGCAAGTTTCTTAGTAAAAGAATGTGAAGTATTATTAATACTATTATATTTAGCAATTCTCCCACTTAATGGTCCAAAATTTTCAACATGTTTCTGAAAACCTATTCCTTTTTTTATTTCAGTAGCTGTTTTAATATTAGGAATTTTACCGCCTTCCATAGTATATGTTATGTGAGCTAATTTTTCACCTACTTGTTTAGAGAATTTTTTCCATTCTTTAGTTTTAAGATGAGCATTTAGATCATCTGCATCTATAGAAAAATCTATTTGAAAAGCCTTTGAAAAAGTTTTTGAAGAAGATAAATCTACTTCATTCCAAGTATTACCCTGTTCATCAGTAACTTTTTTTACATCATATAATTTATTAAGAATATTAGTAACTTTATTAGTATAAAAAGCTTCTATAGGTTTAAGTTTCTCAATACCTTGAGATTTCATTTCTTGTTTTTCAGCTTCTAATTTTACTTTTTCATTTTTAAAATGATCTCTCGCAAAAGCTTTATCATATTCAGCTTTATTTATAGGTGATAAAGCTCCAAAAGGATCATCATTTTCACCTTTATAATATTTATTTTTTTGTATTTGATAATTATAAGAATTTATAGTAAAATTTTTATAATCTTTTTGCGCTAATATTTTTTCTAAATTAGCTAATTGATTATTAATACCTCTAATCTCATCAGCAATAGTTTCATGCCCTTCTACTTTAGCAGCAGTTTCACCTGTAGGGAATAATACTTTCTCATAACCTTTTTTAATACTATCTTGTACTATAGATTGTATGAAGAAATTAACCCAATTACCTTTTTTGTTTAGTAATTGTAGAAATTGGTTTTGTTTGTTTAACTCTTCATCCTTAGCTAAAGATTGATATTGTTTTTCATATTCTTGTTTACTAATGGTTTCTTCTTTTACAGTTTTAGGATTAGTACCCCAAAAATCTATCTCTTGAGTATTATCTACTTTAGATTTTACATAATATTCATTTGTTTCACCTGTATCTTCATTTATAGATATTTTAGCTTCATATTTAACATCACCTATAAAAAACCTTTGCTGGTCTTCTTTAGATAAATCTAATTTAGGTTTGATTAAACCTTTCTTATCTCTACCTTTCTGAAATAAATCAGATTGTACTTCTAATACTCTACGAGTTTTACTACCATATTTATCATCACTCCTAAACCAACCTATACCTTCATCAGTGCTAAATTGTGCATGTCCTTTAATATTAGGTTTAATTGCAGGTGTAGATATCTCATTTTCTGTGTAGTTAGTACCTCCTGGTACTGTTAGATTGGCATAATGTTGAGTAGGTGTTTTATCATTAATATTTATTAAATCAGTATGTATATTAAATAATGGTTTTACTCCATTGGGATTAGTTTCTGGGTCATATTCGTTTTCTAATGGCTGCAAGGTATATAAGTTTTTACCCTCTTCATCTATGACTTTATATTTATCAGAATATCCATCAACAGTTACGATATCATTTTTTCCAAGAACCAAATCCCCTCCATAATTAATATAATTTTCTTTAGTAGCAGTATTAACTTCAACAACAAAACTATTATCAGCTAATAAAGATGTTATAATTTCTTCTCTATTAGTTATATCTTTATCTAATATAATTTTCTTTTGACCTTTTGATACTTGTAGTTCTGTAAGAATCTTATTTAAATTCCAACCATTCTTTTCTCCTTTAGTAAATACTTGTTTAGCTTTATCTGATAATAATATATTAACAGCTTTTAATCTATACTGAATTTGAGCTTTACTAGATAGTAATTCCTCTATGGTAGGAAAATCTTGTAAATTATTATTCTCTGTTTGCCAAGAAACAATCTTTGCTTCAAGAATAAAAGGATTCCAACCTGTTTCTTTTGTTAATTTCTGAAATTCTGGAAGTGATTTATTTAAACATTGTGCCATATTAATTACATTTTTTTATAGTTTCTTGCTCAGACAAAGATAGACTATTCCACTCATCTTTCGTAATTCCTAAGTCAGAAATTGTTTTACCACTACTAACTCTATCTGAAATTCCTTTAGTAGAAGGTAATTGATTTAAGTAATCTGTTAAAGCATCTGCATCTATTAAAAAGTCAGGACTTACATTATCTTTATTAGTTTCTCCTAAAGAAGTTAATAAACTAGTAGAAGTATCTTTACTTTGTTGTGTTGATTTACCTACAAAATCTTTAAATCCTTGTATATCTTGTTTAGAGCCTAATACGTGTATTCTATCTACATCTCTAATAATAACTTCTTGTGGAACTTTTGAATTAGGGTTAAACTTATCTTCAGGTTTAATATTAGCAATAGCTAAAGTTAAAAGTCCGTCTTTGAGTATAGATTTTACTGGAGTGGGGGATTCGTAAAAATAATCTTGACCTATTCCTCCTGCCATTATTTCATAAACAGATTCCTGAAAATAAATTCCTAATCCAGAAGCGTTTGTTCCTTCTCCTTTTCCAAATTTTTCTTTATCAAACTTTTGAATGTTTTTTCCTCCAATATGATATAGTATTTTTTTATTTGGACTATCAGGAAATATAGTATCTAAATATTTAGAATATTGTTTTTGATCACCAATATTGGCTAGTTCAGGTTTAGCTTCAAATAGTTCTGACAAACCTTCTTTAACCCCACTAGTTTGTTGTGCTGGTTGAGTGGTTGGTGTGGCTTCTTGTCCTTTTATAGTATTATTACTTATATTAATAAGAGTCATCGTATCTTCTAAAGTACTTGCTAATAAAGAATTAGGGTCTACAGTTATTCCTATACTTTTTAATAAATCCATTAAAAGATCTATAATTTTACTTAAAAATGGTTTTCCATCTGTATCAGTTATTTCATTTAATTTCTTTTGAAAGTCAGGTTCTGTAAGAGCCATTGCTACAAATTCTTGAACATTAATAGCTCCATAGAATTTATTAACCATTTCTTGAGTAAGGTTTTTTCCTGTACTAATAAAATTATCAATTTTTCCAATTCCTGGAACTCCTTCTTTTAACATTTTAGCATGTTCTGCTACAGTAAGACTTTTATTTGCTAATCTCCAATTAAGATATGATTCCCAAAAATTAGCTAATCCTTCAACACCTTCTGTATTTTTTAATGCTTTAATATATTTAAGTCTATTACCATTTAGACGAGCGATAGTAGCTTTTTGTTCTTTTGTTAAAGAAGAATAATCTTTTGCTGCCCATTTTTTAATTATAGGAGAAGTGAAAGTATGAGTAAGTTCATGTAAAATAGTTGTAGCTAATTCATCATTACTTACTTCTTTAAGTTTTGCTTTATTTAAAAATAATTTTTTAGTTTTACTATTATAATTCCCTTTACCTAATTTAATATCATCAATTATATTAAGAGTGAATTCTGAAGGCAATTCAATTTTACTAAATAGTCTAATTAATTCTTTATTGTATTTAGAAACATTATTTGATAAAGTTAATCCTTCTAGAATATCTCGTAGTAATTCTTCTCCTTTTAATTTATTATTAATTTTTAATTTTCCTAATAATTCAGTACGATTTTCTTTAGGATTATTTACAGCTTCATAAGTAAATTCTGTAAGTTTATCTTCTTGATTTATATCTTCTGTTTGATTAGGATTAGTGTTCGTAGGATCAAGTGTATCTATTGTTTCTTTATTTCCAAAATTATTTCTTCTTTGTATTGCATCATTTATAGGAGCTAAATTATTATACTGTTTGAAATCAAAATTACCTTTTAAAACTACAATTCTTTTATAAGAATTAGAAGAATAATCATATTCGAAAAGTGCAAAATTACTACCTTTACTAGCTAAATCTTTATCATATACAGATAAAAAATGGAAAGGAGTCATTTCTCCTCCTATTATAGTTGAATATTTAGCATGTTCACCTTTTTTAATACTAAATTCAGTAACTGTATTAATATTTTTACTGTTTAATTTAATATCTTCTATAGATGCATTAACAACTTCTTGTGGATTATTTTGAAAATATTGACGAACAAATCTTGAAGGTTGTGAGAATATTTCTTTTCCATTAGCCGTAACATTAGAATTAAAAGTTTTAACAGGATCAAAAGAAGTTTCATTTAATACTTCACCAAAATTCAAAGACTGTAAATAAGAAGTAGGTATATATTTTACATATTGTTTTGCTTTTTGTATTCCTCCATCTAAGAATGCTGCTAAAATTATATCTTGAGCAAGTTTTTGGAATGTATATTCGAAACCATTAATATTACCTATACTTTTAGTAGAGTTTAACATTTTTTGGAAATGAGTATATATTAATCTTTCATTAAGATTTTCTCCTGTAGAAGATTCAAATTCTATTCTTGATAATTCTCCATTAGAATTTATATCAAAATTTAATTTATTCAAAAATTGATTTTCTCTAAACCATTTTTTAGTTGAAAAATTATTAAGTATAGTAGCAAGTGATTTATTAGTTTTTGTATCTATAAATAACCTAGAGCGTTCTTTTTGTACATTTTCAGTAAATAAATTAGTAGCTTCATTACTATAAAAATATGCTTTCATATTTTCAAATACTCTTTTTTTAATAATTACTACTTTAGCAGGAGTTAAGTTTGCTCTATTTTCTGCTTTATGATTAATAATAGCCTCAATTTGTTGATCAAATCCTTTTTTATTAAAAGGGAAATAAGAACTAAATAAGTTATTAGCGGCCATTGCACCATAAAAAGAAGCAGCTCCTAATAATGTAGTTGGAGTTGTTAAAGATTTATTCCAAGACCCTTTATCATATTCTCCTAAAAGATTAATAGCATTGGCAATAGGACTAGTTCCTAATTTATCTATTTGTTTTACTTTATCAGCATTTTCTATCATAGAAGAAGGAACACCTTTAGAGTCAACATTAATTGTACTTTGAAGTAATCTAATTTCTCCTCCTATTCTTACTGTTTCTAAAAATTTATCTAATAATACTAATTGAACTAAATTATTATCAGAAGTTGCAGGAATATTTAATATTTTTTGTCCTTCTTTATTAATAGATTCTGTAGGAATAATTTCTTTTAATGGTTTTGATTCTATTAATTTTAATAGTTCTTCACCAGACATATCTGCTCTATCTTTAAATACTTTAGTTTCTTTTTCATTTAAAGAAATATAACGTCCTTCAGGATCATATTTATTTCTTAATCCCTCTTTTACTTCATACTCAACATTAGCAGTAAATTCTTGTAAAGAAGAAGAGGCCTCTTTAAGAGAATTTATATACTCAACTATTATTGGTTGATTAATTAATCCTATTATATCTTTCGAATCAAATCCTAATAATGCTAATGCTTTTATTGCTTCAAAAGTTTCTGCATTAGTATTCAATTGTGATAATAATCCTGCATTTGCATTATCTACAGATGCTGATTGAAAAGCTGTTATTATATTAGATTTTAATTCTTCTCCTGAAAGAGTTTCTGGATTAGATAAATCACCTCTAGAAATATTAGTACCAAAACGCATAACAAATTTATTCTCTGCTAATATTTCAGTATAAGAAAGGCCTTCAGCACTTATATCAGGATGTTGAAAAAATACTAATTCTTTTCCTTGTGCTACTGCATTAAAAGTAGAATCAATAGAAAATGCACCTGTTCCAATAGTACCAGCTACACCATTTAAATATCTATTTCTTTGATAAATATCTGATAATATAGATGCAGTAGTATCTGTGGTTATATTAGATAATCGTTTTGCTAATTTTGGAAGATCCCCAAAAGAATCAGGTTTAAATATACCTTTAACAACAGTAGGAGTATCATTCATTAATACAGCTCTATGAATATCTAAAAGTTCATTTTGTCGAGATGCTAAATAAGAGCGTTTTAAAATATCTTGTTCAGTATTTAATTTATCTAATTTTTCATAAATTTCTGTAATTTTTTCTGTAATAGTATCTTGTTTCTTTTTTCCTTTTTGTTGTAATTTTTTTAATATTTTACTAGCTTTTACCTTATCATCATCTGATAGTAAATGTTTATTAGCTTCTAAATATGCTTCTTTATCTTTAAAAAATTCTAAAGACTCTTTTTTAGCTTCTTTATCTAATCCTAATTCTTCTAACAAAGATTCAATTTCTGCTGTAGTTTCTTCTAATCTTTTATTAATTGCTAATTCACTTTTTAGAAAATCTTTCTTTAAATAACCATTTTCATAATATGTATTATACATATAAGAATAAAGTTTATCAACATCAAAATCAGAACCCATTTGTGCTATAAAATCTCTAGGTGCTAATACTAAATCTCCTGATTCTTTAGGCAAAAATCCTACTATTTCTATAGCCGCAGTAGAATTAGGACCTTGAGTAGGAATACGAAAACCAAATAATTGTAATAATTCTGTAGGTAATCTTTTAGTGTTTATAACAGCACCTGATACTAATTTTCTAGCAAGTGTATCAATTTTATCTATAAGTTCTTTTTCTTCTTTAGTAGTAGTATATTCTCTATCTGCTTGTCGCTTCTGTTGTAAATCAGATAATTTTTTTCTTAATATCTTTAATTCATTTGCTGTTTGTTTATCTGCACTTCTGTCTAAAGTTAAAAAAGTTTCTATAGGTAATAAATCACCATCTTGATCTCTAAATTTAAAAGGAACTATAATTTGTGCAGGTAACATTCCTCCTTTTCCATCAGGTCGCATTGGTAATAGTCCTTCTTTAGGATTAAAGTTTTCAGTAAATACAACTCCTCCTTTTCTTAGTTCTTCAATGGCTTTTGGCCCTTCTTTCAATCTAAAACCTTCCTCTGCTCCTAAAACACTAGAAAATCCTGATGTTTCTTGTTTAACTATTTTATTAGTAATAGTTGCATTTAATAAACTTTCAAATTTTGCAGAATATGGAGAAGCCCATAATGGAATTTTAAAATCAGTACCTTCTTCATTAAGAGTAAGAGCAGCAATCATATTTAAAGGATATCCTTCTCGGTTATTAATTTCTCTTATTAAAAGTTTTTGAATCTCTTTAACTGGTATTCTTCCATTTTCAATATTAAATTGTTTTGTAAATTCATTATATTTATGATGAAATATTTCTATATGAAGATTCTCATATATTTCTTGCAATTGTTTACCTGAATATTCTTTATCAGAATTAGGTAAAGTAAATCCTTGCGTATCTAAAATATTTAAAAATAATAATTTACTTGGTTGTGTTGCCCTATTAATTTCTTTTTTACTTTCTTTATAAGGAACATCTTGTTGTATTCTAAAATTAGCTCTTGATAATAATAAAGCCTCTTTTTCTGTTATTTCTATATTATCATTAACATTTCCATCTTTATCAAATACTTCTATACCATTTTTAATTCCTCCTACTTTATTAGCTGTAGCAAAAGAAGCTCGTACAAATGGTGAGGTATTATCTAAAGACTTATTATCTTTTACAGACTCTTGGAAATTTTCTAATGCTACTCTAAGTTTATCAATTTCTAAACCTGCAGTTAATTGTGGTAATAAAGGAAAACTAGAAGATTTAATATAAATACGTCTATCAAGATTATTTTCTGCATCTATTTGATTACCTACATATACAGGTTTCATAGGTTGCATTATTTTACCTAAATCTTCTTTTCCTAATTTAAGACCTTTATTAAGTGTAGTATATAAATCTTTATATTCTTTAGTTGTTAATCTTCCTAATTGTTTTAAAACATATAAATGTTCTTGCCAAGTAGTATATTCTTGAGCATCTGTAGTTTTAATATTTTCATATTCACCTAATTCTTCTTCAGTAAGTAAACCTTCTTCAGATAATTTCTTTAAATATTCTATATTTTTACTACTAGTTACAAAGTCCTTTAAAAATACTTGATAATAATGGTTTTTAGAACTATTAGCTAATTCAAGACCTGGAGCTATATCTCCTGCAAGACGTTTACCAATATTTATAAAAGTTTCTTCTAAGTTTACAATACCATCTTCATTGATTGTTATGTTTTTAGCATATTGAGCAGGATCTCCTATAAATAATTTAAACATTTCAGCATTAGCTATTAAGCTATTAAATACAAAATCTGCAGCTGCATAAGTTCTTTTATCTTCTCCTAATCCTACTGTATTTTTATCAATATATTTTTCATCCATAAAACTAAACTTTTTAGTTTTTGGATCATATTTGCCTAATCCTAAATTATTCCAATCTTCTAATTTTTCTGATACAAGTCCTTCAAAAGTTTCTTTAAGATGTTTTACTATTTGAATTTTTATATTTTTATCACCACCTATTATTTTATTATCAATAGCTAAGTCTCTAACAAACTCTCCTCCAATTTTTAAATTATTTAAAGAAGGGAGAAAATAAAAATAATTAGGTTCATAGTTTGATAAACCAGAATTAGTCTTACTAGTTGCTATTCTATTAATTTCAGGAAGTATTATAGCCGTATATAATAATTCTAAAGAGTCTTCATCTATGACACCATCTTTCCAACCTATTTTATAAGCAAATCCATCAATAGTCATCATAGTACTTTTATCAGACATAGTAGGATAAAAATAACTTACTTTTCGTTTGTTTCCAATATCTTCATGACTTTGACTTTGAAAAAGTCCCAGTTTAATAACTTCTTGTTCTGCAGGAGTAAGATTATTTAATTTTCTATTATCTTGTGAAGGAGTGAATAATTCTTTAAGGGCTTCTAAAGATAAATAATTAACTCCTAAACGACTTCGTAAAGATTCACTAAAAGCATCATCTGCTAATAATTCATTTAACCATAAACTATCTTTTGTAAAACTAATTTCTTTTAATTTATTTGCTAAAATATTATCAACAGATAATAAATCTCTCATTCTATTAACAAGATATTTATTATTAGTATAAGTATATAAAGTTTTTCCACCAGCATTAAAAGAATTACTATAAGAATTCTCTTGATATCTACTATCTAATTTTGCTAATGCTTTAATAACATTATCTCTAAATAAATTTAAAGTACTTATGTCAGTATTACTTCCTACAGATTTTAATTTTTTGGCAAGAACTTTTACTAAACCATTATTATTAGTAAATAAATTGGAGTAAGAGATTTTTCTATTATTGTAATATTTTCCATCTTTTAATGCTTTATAAGTATTATCAGAAAGGACTATACCAAAATTTCCTAACCATACTGCTAAATCTTCTACAGGTATATTTTTACGATCTGTTTCAGACATTTTTTCCCATTTCAGAGCCATTTTTTTAAGGTCAGTCGCTATTTCTTCATTAAAAATATAATTACCTGAATCAGGGTCTATAGTTACTAAATTAGAACTTAATCCTTCTGTATATATTTGTGAAGTATTTCCTTTAAAATTAGATTGCCACATTCCTAATAACCTTGCTTGTATAGAAGCGGCATTGGCATCTATATTCATTAGTCTGTATCCACCGTTTTTAGTTCTTTTCCAAAGTAACAATTGCATAGTAATAGCATGTTTTGTCATATCAGAAACAAACTCATTCTGAATACTCTTATCAGCATTCTTAAGTTTTTCAATAATAGGTTTCATCCAAGGAAAAGTATCTTGTGCTTTTTCCATTGTTTGAATTAATATATCAAAATCAGCAGGTTGATTTGCTAATAATTCATGAAGAGTATTATATACAACATCAAAACTTGCTGTTTTAGGAATTAAAAATGCGTTTAATATTTCTACTCCTTTTGAGTCTACTATTGGAGTAAATCCAAAAAATGCTCTTAATTGTGCGGAAGCAGTTGATTTAGAATCTAAACTAATAGTAGCTTCATCAGAGAAATTTGTTTTTTCTAATTCTCCAGCAACTTCATCAGCATTAGCTTCAGATACTCTTCCAGTTTTTAATAAAGAAATATACTCGTTAGTTAGTATTTTTATTTTATCAAATTGTGTTAAAAGATTATCTATTCGTGCCGTTCTATTAGGCATATTAGCCTCTTTAGTCTCTTTACGTAATCTTTTAAACTCTTCTTCAAGTTCTTTAAATATTTTTAAAGTATCAATTTTTCCTTCTTTACCTTCTATTCTATTTTTTTCTAATGCTTCGAAAATATTTTTAGAAATAAATTGAATAAGATCTTCAGTTTCTTGAGGAGATACTCCATCTAATACAATAACTTCAGAATCTTGTATAGTACTAATTCCTAATTCTTCTAAATTAGGCACAAACATATCTTCATTATCTGAACTATCTTCTATATCACCTGTAATTTCTTGGTCTCTAACAGTTATTGTTGGTTGTTTAGATTCTATAGCTTTTATAGCTTGTTTAACAGCATTAAGATCTTCTTCACTTACCTCTTCCCCACTATCTTCTATATTCTTTAATATATTTTTTAATTGTTCAAGAGTAGCTCCTTCTTCTATTAAGTTTTCTGCTTTTTTTGATAAAGGGTCCTCTGTAAGTTCATTTACTATATCTTCTAAATTTTGAATTTCAGGACCTTTTTTACTACTTTGTTGTGTTGGTTGATATAGCTCTAATAAATACACTTTTTGAGTAGTATCATCAAACATTAAAACTTTTGCTTTAGTTATAGCAACTTGTTCTCTTGTTTTAGCGTCCATTGTGCCAGGAGTGTCTCCAAACTTTTCTTTAAAGTCACTTTTTTTAAGCACTACAAGAACTCCATTTTTAGTTTTACCTGCGTAATCTAATGCACGTGCTAGTCCTTTTTGTCCTACACCATAAAAAGTGCCTTTATACTTAGCTTTACCTGTTTTAGTGCCAGAAGGTCTAATTACACCTGACTTTAAAGCATCCTCTAATCCTTCTTGCCCTATACTTCTTACATAACTATCAGGAGTAAGAATATCTTGTAATTCTTTATCTGACAATTCTCTCTTACTTAAAACTTCAACCTCACTAGTTTGTTGTGTTGGTTTTTCTTTTGCTGCTCTTTTAGGATCTACTCTTTCTTTTTGTTCTTGGGTTAATCCATTCCACTTTTTAGGATTCATAATTGTTTGATAACCTTCAACTTTTCCTACTTCAACTGTTTGTCCACTTTCTTCAAAAGTATTTAAGGCTTCTCTTGCACTATTTATTCCAATCATGCCTATATCAGCAGGTTGATGTACATCTCCTTCTTTAATTCCTTTTCTTGTCCATGTAATCGTTCCATCTAATTTTGTTGTAGCTGTAAATATTTGAGAATCTCCATCTTTATCAGTTACTATAAACTCTTCTTTTTTAATTGGAACCTGCCAATCATCAAATCTTTGTTTTTCTTTTTTAGCTGTAGTTTTTTTATCTTTATCTTTTTTAATAGCTTCTTCTGATACTTCATATTCTACATCAGATTTTATTACAGGTATTATTTTAGATTTATCAACATTTTCAGTACTAAACATAATTCTAGGTTGTATAGTATATATCCAATTAGGATTACTTTCAGTACCTATATTAACAGAAAAAACATTAGTTTGAAATTGTGTTTTTACAAACTCAGTATAAGAAGCTACAGTATTTGTTTCTCCTTTATTATTTACTAATACTACTGGTTTATTTGCATTAAGACTTTTTGCATCTGCATTAGTTTTAACATATTTAGATAAGAATTTTTTTAGTGCTAATAGATTTGAAGCATTATTTTCCGTAAAATTTTGACTTAAAACTTTAACTCTATTTCCTGGTTGCCCTATTCCTGGTCTTCCAAATTCTACACCGTTACCTGTAATAGTAATAATACCATTATTAGAAGTAAATTCTTTAGTATTTCCTGCTAAAATAGTGGCAAGACCTTCTTGGCCTTCTGTTGGAAATAAATAGATAAATTGAGATATATATTCTCTTAATCCCGCAGTATTAGTAATATCTAAGCCTGTTTCATTATATATTGCTTTTACTATTGGATTAGTCTCCTCCCCAGAAAGATGCCCAACAATAGCATTATATATAGAATCAGAAACTTCTTCAGACAAATTTTGTCTACTTAAAGGCACTCTCATAGTTTTTCCTTTACTCATAGGAATAACTGCATATACTGCACCATCTGAAGGGTTTGTTGTGTTTACACTTTGTCCTTCAATTTTTTTATTATTTGTTGTTAAAACACCATTTTTTCCTATACCAAGAACTAATTCAGGATCTTCCATAGCTTCTGATACTGGAATATTTTCATTATCTTTAGTTCTTAAAAGATGTCCGTCTCCTTTATACGTAATCTCACTCTTTAATTCTCCTTCTTTTACTATATGTAAACGAGTATTAAGTAATTCTTTTTTATCAGCAATAATTTCTTCTTCTGTTCCTGCTAAATTTTCTTCAGTCATCCAATTAGCATCGTGAAGATAAAATAATGTTCTTCCTGAACTATCTTTAGCTACGATAGGTACTTCACTAATATAAGCAGGACTTTCTTTATAATTATCACCATATTTTTCTTTAAGTTCTTTTAAACGAGCTTGCCAAGAAATCGTTTGTTTTGTACTAGAAGTAGGATCATACACTTCTCCATCATAATCTTCATCAACAGTAAAAATAATTTTAGTACTTGGTGTAATATTATCATGATTTAATAAAAACTTATTTAAATCATTTTCTAATATAATATTTCCTATGTCTTCTCTAGTTATAACAACTTCTCCGTCTTTTTGTATATAATCTTTACTAAGATGTGCTGCAGAATCATTACCCATTCCTGCTTCTGTTTTAATATATGGATATTTTTTACCTTCTGGATCCATAACAGATTTTCCACTCTTTGCCCAATCTTCTAATGCTTTTTCTCCTTCTCTTTTTAATCGTTTTTCTTCTTCAGATTTTGTTTCATAATCTGAAGGTCTTGTATTATCAGCTAATTCTTCTTCATTCTTATTGTCTTTTTTATCAGCATCTGATACTGGATCAGTAGGTGATACCGTTTGGCCTACACCATTAAGTTCTGCAGATTTTGCATTAATTAATTTTCGTAATTCTGTTTTATCTTTTTGACTTATATCTAATTCTTTTAATTCATCATCTAATTTTAATAATTCATTAGGGTCTTTTGTAGAAGTTATTCTATTAGCAAAATCTTTATAAATTCCTTCTTTTTGTTTTGCTGCTTTTTTCTCTGCATTAGCTATTTTAAGATCCTCTATCTTCTTATTAATAACAGCTAAAATATCTTTATTACCACTATATCGTGCTTTTAGTTTTTCTAAAGCACTAACAGAATTAGTTTTTCCTACTTTTTGTAAATCTTTAGCTAATTTTTGCGCTTTATCTTTTTCTTTTTTAGCTTTTACTTGATGTTTAGGAGAAGTAATTTTTTTAATATTCTCTTTTAAATTAGCTATAAGATCCGAAGTATTATTTATTTTTTCTGCATAATCTTCTAATACTTTAAGAGAAGTAGTTTTTTCTACTTCCTTTAAAAACTTATCATAAATTTCTTGATTTTCTTTGGTGTCTCCAGTATTATCTCTAATAGAAGCAGCATTAAAAGATAAAGGACGAGATGTACCATCTGCATTTTTAAAACTATATTTTTTGGCAATGTTACTATATAAGCCTTGACTGTCATTAAGAGCATCGTTATATAATTCTTCATAATATTGTAAATTTCTTTCAGTTCTAAAAAGATTAGTATGTTCTTTAAAAATTTCATCCACATTATGATACTCTTCATAATTAAGATAAATATCTTCTAATTTTTCTATAGTAGCAATAGCATTATCTATTTGTTTTATATAGTCTTTGCCATATTTTTCTGCCATTTCATCAGGGTCTCCTTCTTTAAGAATATTATAAGCATCTATTAATTTTTGTGTAGTGCCTAATTTAAATGCCTCTAATGCTTGTTGATCAAACATTTCAGTTCTAAGAGATTCTATAGTTTCAGTAGCTGCTTTTTTAGCTTCAGGAGAGGCTTCAGGATCATTCAATATATTAGCCGCTTCTTCCATTTTATTTTGAAATACTATTTTATCTTTTACATTCATTAGTAAATCAGATACTTTTAATCCTTTTTCTTCGAGTTCTTGAAGATAATTTTGTTGTAATTCATATCTTTCTTTTTTCTGTTGGTATGCAGAAATTCTATTACCATCAGCATCTTTAATACTTCCTGGACCATATTTAGAATGACTAAGAGCTATTTGTCCCCCTGTTTGTGCTATACCTCCAATAGCACCTAAAAAGGCTGATTCCAAACCTTCCATACTTCCCATATCATTAAGAGCATCATTAAATGTATATTTTTCATCTCTTCCTTTAGCCATACCTGCTTTACTTGCAACTAAATTTACAAGTTCTTCTGTAGCCTCTTGTCCTGCTTCAAATCCTAATCTTCCCACAGTTCTACCAATAGTTGGTGCTTTTAATAATCGTCTGGTAAGTTTTAATGGTTGTAAAAAAGCAGCAGCAGAGGTTAAATTTAAAAGAATATTAATTCTATTAATACTCATAGTAGTAGCAGCTGCTGAAGCTGCTTTAGTACGAGCTTCTTCTTCTGAGTAATTACTATTTAAACTCTCTTCATAAATATCATTATATACTTGAGTAGCTTCTAATACATTTTCAGATTGATTAAGCATAGTAGAACTTAATAATGTCTTTGTACCAAATCCAACCATTCTTTGTGCATTGCCTCCTATCTGCGCAGTTTTAGCAAGTTTTTTAGCAGCTGTTGCCCAAGCAAGTCCTCTAAGTCCTAAACTAGCTATTTTTGCAGCACCAAATCCTTGAGCTAAAAAAGATCCCACAGATTCTACTAATCCTTCTCCTCGACTCATCCACCAAGCAAAGTCATCCATTTGCATAAATCCTTCAGGATTTTCTTCATATATAGGAAAAGCATCATTTGTCCACTCTTTAACATCAGCTGCCCAATTTACTATAGAGTTTTGTGCTGCCCATTCTGCATCAAAATATCCAGGTAAATCAAGCATAGAAGCAAATCCTCCAATTATTTGTGGAACTATATTAGTACCTAATCTAGCAAAGGCATTTGCTGCTTGTTCCCAATTACTTTGATTAAGAGCACGTTCTTTATCCATTTGCTCCATAGTTATATTACCACTCTTTAATATATTATCAGCTATATAGTCTTCATGTTTATCAAAATAATCTTCTGATAAAACAGGATAAGCACTTTCTATTGTGTATCCTGTAGCTTTTGCTGGATCTATTCCTAAATTTAAATATTCTCCAGTGGAAATTGTTCCCGCTTCTATTGCTTTTTTATTTTCTTCAGCAATAAGTTCGGATAATGTAAGACCTTTTTTGGTTTCCTCTTTTTGTCCTGTTACGGTATTGAGTGATTTTTTTGCCATATTACAAATATATAAAAAATTTATTAATTAATAAGATGTAAGAGCTACAGCAGGATTATATATGCTTGCTCTTCTACTAACGTCTCCTATTACAGTACCTGCTAAATATGCTTTAGCATCTTCAGGTGTGGGAAAATGTATAGCTTTATCTGTAGCTTCGCCATTATTATCTGCTAATACTATTCTATTTTTTACACCATTTGGTGTTATTCGAAGTAACTCATATCGTACTTTGCCTTCTTTTAAACCTACTTGAACTACTTGCATTCTATTATTACCTGCAATAGCAACATCTTCTATTACGAAGTTAGTTCCTTCTGAATAAGGTAATGTTTCAGCATATGCTGTTGTTAAACCATTATTAGGATATTTAAAATTATATTTAAGTGATTGTGCTGCATTATAAGTATAAAGATTTGCTTCACTTGGCTTTGCTTTTTGTAATTTAGTTGATTCTATAACAAAATTATCAACCAATTCTGCTACACTAGCTTTATCTATAGCACTCATTCCACTAGGATCTGATAAATCAATTAAAACACTACTGTTTGATTTGTCGCTACCTGTTCCAGTTGTATACGGAACATTTGCGTATACTTTATTATTAAGCATAACTAATTTACTAGTTCCTTTTGCTATTTTAGTAGAAGGGTCTGCTCCAGAAGTTCCTGCTTCTGAAGTAAAGCCGTCAATCTCTCCCCAAGAAGCAAAGAGAGCAGGTTGGAATTGTGTTAAATGGCCTGCATCAGCATCATCGGTTAATATAGCATTTAATCTATCATTAAAGTCTTTAGACATACCATGAACATAATAGCTCATTATATTTGCTTTTGCAGCATACTTATCCCAATCTATATATACGTCAGCTGTCATTGCTTGTGCTGCTTGGTCAATAATAGGATTAATTTTATCCATTGCAGTAGCATCACTACCAACATTTTCCAGATATTTATTATGTAGATCTTCTACAAAATTGTCATATATTTTTTGTTGAGTAGTATTATAATCTTCTATAGGAATAGTATCTACATTATTAGAAAAGTTAATTAGCTTTAAATCTTTTAAAGCATCTTGTTCTGTTTGTTTGCCTGCTATTAGGTTATCTATTATATTTAAAGTACCATTAAATACATCCCCATCATTTTTATACTCTCCTGTAACTTCATGTACAAGGTTATTTAAGTTATTTACTTTATCTATTTTTTGATTTAAGGTTGCTAAACTAGCTGTCCAAGCACCCATTTTACCAAGTTCTTGATTATATTTAACAGCTTTTCTTATATTATTTAATTTATCTTCTGTTAATTCTACATTTTGCTCTTGCATTTCACTTATTATAGTAGCATTATCTTTATTAGAAGATACTTTATCTAATATTTGTTGCATTTGTGGAATATATTTAACTCTGTCTTTTTCGAAACCATTAATTTGTTCTTGGCGCACGTATGCTCCATATTCTGGAGTACCCTCGTCTGCTAATTGACTTCCTTCAATATAATCTCCATTTGCATCTGTTACTAAAGGAGCTGTGATTTTAAGTTTATCAAAAGGAACAAGTGCTGATAATAATTGATCTGTTATATTATTTTCATCATGAGCAGAAAAATATTGTGCTCCTCCTTTATCGTAAAAAACAGTACTTGCTGCATTAAGGTCATCTTCATATTTATCAAATAATGTTACAGTATTATCTATACCTGTTTTTACATATGTATGTGAAGATATACTGGGACCTTTTAAATTAGAAGCTGTACCACTGCCACTACCTTTTCCAGAATTTCTATAAGCATATTCATTATCTTCTTGAAAACTAAATACTTGTCCCATAGCATAACCTTCACTATCAAATCTGTTTTCTATTACATTATTCATATAAATACCTTTATCTATACCACTAAGATCTGAAACTTTATTTTCTTTTAAAGTATTAATATTATTATCAATATTATCTATTCCTTGTTGTATTTGGTCTTTCTCTGTTTGAGTAGTAGCTTTGCCTTTTCTTGCTTCTAATTCTGTTTTGTGTTTTTCATATTTTTTTATTTCTTCATCTACACGTTTTCCTTTATTTTCATCACTTGCAAAGTCATCATCTAACATATTATACCTATAATCTAAATTTGCTCTATCTTTTAAAAACTCATTAAATCTTCCACTATTTTTTAAAGCATTTCTTACAGACTTAGCAATTTCTTCAGGAGTATTACTTTTTCTTAATTGTTTTAGTAACCCTTCTTCGTTGCTTAGATCATTTTTTGTATATGAACTTAATTGACTAAGTAATACAGCTTGATTAGCTTTATCTGCATTAGCATATTTATATGCCCATTCTTGAATCTCCTTATCCATATCATTACTTAAAGGATTTAATGCTATAGAAGTATATTCATTAGTTTTAGAATCATAATTAGCTCCTCCTCCTTTATTATATTCTCCTAAAGTAACAGTTTTCCATTTTTTATAATCTTCTGCACTTAATGTTTTATCTTTTACTCTTTCTTTTTGTAGTTCATTTTCTGTTTGATAATTAGCATAATTAGTTTCATATCCTTTTAATTCTTCATTTATTTTTCTTTCTTTATTTAAAGATTTTAATTTACTAGCAGCAGTTCTATAATCTTTAGTCTTAAGAAACTCCTCTTGTAAATTTTCTAAATTTCTATTAAATTTTCTTTCTAAAGCATTTTTATAATCTTCATCTCCTGATAAAGTTGTAAAATCATATAAAGTATCTTCATATGCCGATTTAGTAACATCATAAGATTTCTGCATTTCCTTTAAAGGAGCTGCAAATGCGTCTAACCCTAAAGGCTTATATTGATATTGTAAAGGTCTTGAATATGGATTTGCCATTTTTATTTATTTTTTTTAGTACGCTTTTTTTGTTTCTTTGTTTTTGCTTTAGGCAAATATCCTCCATATTCACTAATTAGATTTGAATATAGTTTTTGAGCACCTGTTTTTATTTTACCCATATCTTCTTTAAATATATCTCCTGAAGATTTATAATCCACATTAAAATCAGGACTTTGCATATTTGCATACATAGCTCCCATCTCATTTTGTGTACTTGCTGTGTCTGCACTTGCAAGTTGGTTAGCAAATTGTCCTAAATGGGCTTCTTTTGCTTGTTTAGAACGAGCATTCCAATCATCTATTCGGAATTTCATTTGATTATCCATACCTGCTGCTTGTTGATTTGCTAAATCAGCTCTCATTTGATTTTGAGCATTTGCATTTTCAGCATTAGTTTGAATTTTATCAGTGGCAGCTGCAGCTTGATTAACTGTATTTCCCATATTAGCAAAATATTGACCAGCATTACCTGCACCAACATTAGCCATATTTTTCTGTGCTCCTGCAACACTTCTATTAATAGCATTAAGTTGAGGATCAATATTCATTTTATAAGGATTGACTTTATCACGATTCATATAATCTTGAGGATTTAACCTATCTTCTTTTTTAAGTCCTTGCCATAAATTATATGCCATAGGAGCAGCTTGTATATATGGATTACTTCCTTGTATATTATAATCTTCTGCTTGATTGAATCCTTTTGTGTCTACAACATCACTTCCTATAATTTTATCTGCATTAGCAAGTGCAGTAGCTTCGTCTAAATCTTCTAGACCAAGTAAATCATCATCAGTAGTTTTTAAATTATTCATTTGTATTTGAGTAATTTGATCTTTAGTTAATGCTGTTCGAACAGGTAAATTATCATCATCACCACCAGTATGTGTATAATATGGATCATATTCTCCAGTAGTTGGATTATAAGATTTTTGCATTTCTGATACATCAGATATTAAATTACCAACTTGATCATAATAAGGACCAACTGGATCGACACCATAATGTCCACCACCTTGATATTGTTTTCTACCACCGTTCATATAATTCATATAACCACCAAAATTCATCATAGGAGGACCACCTTGAGGCATTCCTCCTTGTTGTGCCATCATTTGTTGTTCCATCATAGCTTGTTCTTCTGGTGAAGGACCTTGTTGTTGTGCCATTTGTTGTTGCGCAGCTTGAGCACCTTCCATAGCTGTTTGTTGTTGCATTGCTTGCATATACTCAGGATATTGTTCCATCATATTTCCCATATCTTCTTGAAAATTTGCTTGTTTTTCAGCTTCTTCTTTAGCATTTTTTCTTTCAGTAAGGAAATTATGAAGTTCTATAAAAGGCATTATCTCTAATTGCTTAGAGTTTTCTTCTATAGTATCTCCTTCTCTTTTAGAATTACTTCGTAATAATCCTTTAAAGATAGAAACCATATCTTTACCTGCATACTTTTTAATTTCTTTTTCAGAAATTCCTAATTCTTCAGCAACAGCAATAGCTTCTTTATCATTTTTCTTATACATTATTTTAGGAGAAACAATAAATTCCTCTTCTGTACCAGGAACTGTTATTTTTAATTCCCCTTCTTCAACAAGAGCATCACTTCCTATAGGAATTCCACCATTGGGGTTTTCTTCATGAGAACCTCCGCCATTAAATTCAGTAGTAGGAATACTATTCATTTCGCCCCCGTTTTGATATTGTTGGTATCCTTGTTGAGCCATTTGTTGAGGCTGTTGTTGGGCCATCTGCTGAGATTGTTGTTGTTGAGACTGCATTTGTTGCATTACTCCTTGAATAAGTTGTCCAGCTTGTTCTTCAGCCATACCCATTTCTATAAGTTTACCCATTATTTCTTCAGGCGGCATCCCTTGTTGTAAGGCGCCTGCTACTTGTTGTATTATTTGTTGTTCTTGTCCTCCTTGTTGAGGTGCTTGTGGGTTACCTCCGTTTTGCAACGGAACAGTAAGATTTTGATATACATTTTTTAATGAATCTAATTGTGGTTGATTAGGGTATTCTACACCACCGAAGTAATCATTTATATTTTCATTTTCCCAAAGATCTTTAGCATCCATTGCATTTTGTACATTATAATATTCTGTAGGAAATGCTATCTGTTTTTCCCTAATTTGTGCGTTTATTGCAGCTTGTTGTTCACGGGTATTACCAACTGTATTTAAACCTCCGTCTTGGAATTTTTTAGTTAATCCAAAAGAAGTATCTGTTTTTTTTGTTAAACCATCTTTTTTAATGCCTGCACTAATACCTAAATTTTTTAACCAAGCGTTTTTTCTATTCGCATCATTAAAAGTATAACTTCCTTTCAAATAAGGACCTGTATTATGTGTATTCATATAAGCAGCCTTTGAGTTAGGTCCCCAAACACCTGTTCCTCCTATACCGCCTTCTAAATTTAAATCACCTGCTCTTCCTTTATTTTGATAAGAAAGTCCTAAAGTTGTACCCATAGTTGGTCTAAATTTATTATCATAGTAATTAAAACCAACAGACCCTCTTGCAGTTGGATTAAATTTATTATAAGTATCAGGTTTAAGTGTATATCCTATGTTTGCAGAACCTTCTACTGCAGATCTATTAGTAAAAGGTGATTTATTATTGGGACGACTTTGAAACCTTCTTTGTCCTATTTCTCCTGATACAAAAGGACTCCAACTTTGTGATAGAGCACTTCTCTTATTTATATCAGGCAAAACAAAATCTCCTGAAATACCTGTAAAACCTTTATCTCTTCTATTTAATGAAGTATCTGAAAATCTATCATCAAACTGATTTGCTATAAAATCTTCATTAAGGTTTACATTTTTATTTATTAAAGAAATATTAGATTTTTTAGAAGAATTACCACCATATTGGAATCTAGTGGGAACAGCACGATTAAAATCTACTTCACCATGTTTAGCAGTATTTGTTTCAGATTCCAAAATAATTTCTTCTTCAGGTAATAGTAAGTCTTCTGTATTTATTGGAGATGACTTAAGAAATCGATACTCAAATGGATATTGTTGTAAATAACTAGTATAATCATTTATTATATTAGGGTCTACAAGATTAGGGTCTACAATTAAAGGTCCTCCATCTTGAAAAGACACAGAAGGTGTCGAAGTTATTCCTCTTCTTTTTTCTCCTTTCTTCTTTTTTCTTCCTCCGTTTTGATATTTTGTTGCCATAGCTTTAGTTTTATAAGGACCTCCATATTTGAATATTACTTCAGGAATATATCGTGTGTCCTCTATTTGTGTAGTTTCTTTTCCTTCTTTTTTCTTTTCTTTAGTAATATTTTGATTTTCTTTATCTATTAATATTTTTAAATCTTCATAACTTAATGGTTTAGAACCATGAACAGTTTTTTGAGCAGTATGATAAATTATATTACCATCCTCATCTCTATCTCCTTTATCATACTCGTAATCTTCTAAATAAGTTTCTCCAGGTTTTGCTTTAGTTTGAAATGTAGTTCCAAAGTCTTTATCTAAAAAAGGATCTCTATCTATTGTTGTTTTTGTAGGTTTTGCAGTAATGGGATATTTAGACTGATAGTGTAACATAGTTGGATCTTTTGTTCTTGCATAGCTTAGCCAACCTTCAGTAGATGACCTTGCCAAAGTTCCATCAGGTAATATTTTATAATACCCTCTATCTATTAAATGTCCTTCTTCATCAGTTGCCAAAGTATCGCCTTCTTCTAGCGTTTTAAGCATTTGATTATATTCTTCTAAATGCATAGATTTAATTTCTTTAGCTATTTGTTCATCTGACATACCAGGGTAATAATAATCCCTTTCAGTTTTAGTTAGAAATTGATTAGAAAGTCTATCTGATAAAGATTTAATTCGTTCATTTGCTTGAGCTATTGCCAGCAGACGAAGCTTATCTAAATCTTCTAGAGTTCTATTATATCCAATTAAATTTTTATCATATTGTTCTTGATTAGACGCTACATCAAGATCATATTGTTCTTGCATGGCTTTTTGCTTATTAATGCTATTATACCAATCTCGGGCTTCTTTTGAAATAACACCGCCATTTTGTTTCTTTTTAAATTCTTTTTCCTGTAATATATTCGTGCCTATTTTATAGTTTTCACCAAACCATGAAGCAATTTCATCATTAGGCAATTTAATTCCCAAATCTCTTCCTTTTTCTGGATTATATTCTAATTCTCCTTTAGAATTTTCTATAACAGTAGGGAATACATAACCATCACCAGATGCCATATAATGTGTAGATGGTTCTTTCTTTCCTTTTAAATAAAACTCTGGATTTTTTTCATAAAGTCGTTGTACCCATCGTTTATCCATATTAGCATTAAATACAGAATCAACATAATCTGTAGTTTTATAATCTAATCCACCATTTTGAAATTGTTTACGATTATTTTTTATGGTTCCTCCATATCTAAAATCTCCAGAGATTGTTCTAACATTATTATTACCTGAAGAACCAACTGCAGTACCAACTCCTGCTGTACCAATAGCTCCTGCAACAACAGGTGTTTTATTAATTAAATTAACCAATCCTTTAACTTGGTCAGGGCCTGCTTTCATAAAAGATAATATTCTATTTTGTTTTCCAGCATCTGTCTTCCAAAAGTTTAAAAGAACTTCAGAAGTAATATCATCTTGAAAATTTTTAATTGCACCATCTTGCAATAATTGAGTCCTTAATTCTCTTAAATGAGCAAGAGGTTCTAAAGTTCTAATATTTGGATGTGCTGCAAGATATGCTTCTTCATTTGGAAACTTTGTTACAAATTCATTAAATTTATCAAAATTAGGAGTTCCACTTCCCATATCATCCATTGAAGGCATTAATGCTTTCAACTGAGCATCATAGTCTTTACTCCAACTTTTTTCATTCATTGGCAGTTTTTTACCTCTTGCGATATTATTATATTGAGTATAATTATAATTTTCTATTGCATTATCAGAAAGCAAATCATCTGCTATTTTATTATTTTTAAAAAATAATGTAGCTTCTTTGTCTAAATTTGTTGCTGATTGTAATCCTTTTTCTTTTAAATATGCTTGTATAACATGTCCAAATTCGTGGTCCAATACCATTTCAGGAACATCATCTATATAATCAAAATGCATATCAGTAGTTATATCCCTACTTCCTAAATTTACTGTAGTTGGTTCAGTTGTCGTTCTTATACCTCCAGGTACTGATTCATCAATAATTTCATATTTATCTTTAAAGCTAACACTTCCACTTTTTCCAGTTTCATCAACATATCTTACATCACTTCGTAGATACCTCATAAAATCTTCATGATCTTTAATTCCTAATTTTTCTAATTTTTTAGCTGCTTTTGGATTATTTAATTTTGCTATAGCAGCTTTTACTTCTTTATCTACATTCGCATAAGGACCTATAAATGTAGGTTTCTCAATAGGTTTGCCTACTCCTTCATACTGTACTTTTGTCTGCCAATCCTTAAGAATTTTTTTATTCTTTTTTATTCTATAAAATTCAGCCCAATTATTTTCAGCAAACGCAGAAGGTTTATATTTTCCACCACCACCTGAAGGCTGCATTGCCGCATTATAATCAGCAATCACATCATCTCCTATATTAGTTAAATTTTTATTTGATGTAACAGATTTTGGAGTAAAAAGTTTAGGTATTCCTTTAGTAGGATTTAATAAATTTGCAGCTGAATATGCTCCTCCACCTATTCCTAAAAGATCTAGTCCTATACTTCCAGCATTAGACCAAGAAGGGTTTTCAGCAAATTCTTCAATATCTCCAGGAAGTGCTTTACTTCCTTCATATGCTCCATAATATCCTGCAGCATCTAGTAAACTTGTTCCACTTGCTCCAAGTAAATTTGTATTTGCTGCATTCCACAAACCAGGTCCTATAAACTCAAGCGCTGGTGCGGCTAATGCGCCAGCTGCAACAGTCATACCTGGTTTTACTATATCATCTTTGACTGATTGAGTAAATGATTTATTTCTTTGTCCTGTTTTAGGATTTATGAATCCATAACCTGATTGACCATGAATATTAGCACTCCTAAGCATTGGATTGTTTTTATAAGGATCATAACCATATTTCTTTATGATTGCTGGATCAGTAGGTTTTTTAGAATCTGCTATATTTTCTTTTTGAGTTTCTGTAAGTTGATCATAATATGGTAAATCGCTGTCAACAAATTCAAATTCAGGTAAAGTGTGGGAAGGTATTAATTCTCCATCATAAGCAACAGTGTTTACAATCTTTCCTTCATTATAAAGTTTTTCTATTTCTTCTGTTGAAGCATTTTGTATTGCTTCATCAACATTTAGAGATTTTATTTTATTTGCCCAAGCATCTTTTGCCTTTAAATAATCTGGATCTTGAGAATTTGGATCTCCTTTAACATACATTTGTTGGCCCCAATCAAAACCTTGATTGCCAGTATTAGTACCACCATATTGGAATTTATAAGGAAAGTTTTTAATAAGTTTATTTGTAAATTCTTTTTGTTTATCTATTTCTTCTTGGGTAATAATATGTCTATACTGTTGTGATGTTTTTACAGGAGTTGATATTTGTGTATTTGTTATAGGATCATATTCTTGCCTCTTTGCTCCCATATCTACTTCTCTCTCTCTTATTTCTTGATCCCCAGCTTTTGGGTATTTAAACTTTGAATATGAATCATTTGGAATTGTAAGTTCTGCTTTTGAGTAAGGAAGTTCAATTTTTGCAGCTTTTTTTGAAGGTATAAAACCCAATCTTTTTTGTCTTTCTTCATCTGATAATAGAACAGGTTTTGTAAGTTCTTCTAAATTCCAATGAGGACTTAATGTTCCTTGATACTTATTATCATAATATTTTGTATACTTACCATAGTTTCCTCTATCACCAACTTGAGTCCCAAAAGTACCTTTAGGTGTATTATAAGTACCTTTTGTATAAGAAGTTTCTATAGGCATATTAGTTATATCCTCATTCCAACTATCTGGTAAAATACCTGGATTAAAATTATTTTTTATATCTGCTATTTTTTGTTTATAATTTTTTCCTTTAATAGCATTATCTATAGTAAATTCTCCTTTATATCCTAATTTTTTTAAATCTTGAATACTAGCTCTATTTTTGTATTTATGAGTTAAATAATCCTTTCTATTATCAGCATCTTTATAAGAGGCTGTATTAATGTATTTCTCATATTCAGGAGGATTACGCCATATAGCATCTCTTGTTTCTGCATAAATATTTTTCCAATCATCTCCTACGTTGTTTCTGACTTCTTTCGTCAATTTAAAAAATAAGTCATTCATTTCTTCTGAACTCTTATCTGTTACATTTTTTGGATATTTACTAACTATATCTGGAGCATATTTTTTATAACTGTTGTAAGCAGTATTATATCGGTAATTATTTCTAATAGAATATTCTTTATCTCTTATATCAGTTAAAAAATTTAACTCATCTTGTACTGTTTTATATTTAGTTCCTTCAGTATCTCTATAGTATTTATCATCATATCCTTCGTTTTTTAAATTAGCACTATTTTTGTCTCTAAATAGGTCAAAGTCTCCATATATTAAATTTAATTGCTCTCTTTGTTTATTTAATTGTACTTTTTTATTATATTCTGCAAGTGCTTTATTATAATCTTTTTGATTATAATATTCATAATCCTCTTTTACTTTAGGACCTCCATTTTGATATTTAATAGGTGTTTCTATAACTGTATTACCAGGAAATTGATAGTCATTACCTGGAGTCATAAACTGTGTGTTACCCAAATTATCAGTACCACGTACAGGAAAGTCTACACCTTTCATTGTGATATTTCCTGAATTAATTACATTATAAGGATTGTTTACATCAGGGCTGTTTCTTTTATAACCTCCTTTATTATAGCCTCCATATTTTTTAAAATCTTCAGGTTGTTCAAAATGAGGAACATTTCTATAATTAGAAGTTAATTCTTCTCCTTTTTTAATATTTTTATGAGCAATTAAATTTCTAAATTTTCCTTTTTTAATATTTATAATATTAGGTTTTTCAGAATGATTATGATAAAAAGAAACATTACTTATATTTTTATCATTAATATAATCAGGAGTATTACTAATAGATTCTCCTTTTTTATAGTTTTTTGTAGCAAAAATTCCTTTACCATGAATTTTAGAATTATCAATTTTATAACCTTCTTTACTGTAGCCCCCATATTTTTTAGAATAAGGATTAGGATTAAAAGTATATTGAGGAATATTTTGAGTAATGGTTTCTCTTGCTATTTGTTCTTCTTTTGCTAAATCTTCTAATAAAACTTTTTCTGTTTTTTTTCTTTGAATTTGTTCAGATATATTTCTTTCTTGTGCTAATTTTTTATCTTTAGGAGACTCAGTATATTTAGGATTTAATACCATAACTCCTTTATAACGAGAGTTTTTCAAAGAACCATCTTCGTTTAAATATACTTTTTTCTTATTTGAATAAGTATCTGCTTTTAAATTTCCTCCTGAAGTGTTCCCTCCTGCTACTAAAATATACTCTCCTTTATCATCTTTTCCTTTTCCTACTATAATATCAGAATGCATTACAAGACCTGCTCCAGGATTTTTTTTAAAATACTTTTCAAATTGATCAAAAGTCCAATCTTTTGTATTTCCACTTTTTTTTGCATCTCTTCCTGTATATAATATATCTCCTACTTTATAATCTGTTCTTCCTTCAGTAGTAGCAGTATTATGAGAATTATATTTTGATGTAGAGTTTATATAATCTTTATCTGTATTTACAGCATCTGAAACATAATTAGCGTGTTTAATAGCTCCTCTAAAAGGAACATTAGAATCTTTCATAATAGTAGAAATAGTAGCCGCACTCCAAGCTGTTCTATTTTTAATTCTATCGTTAATATTTTTAGTACTATCAGTCGTTGATCTCCATATTCTGTCTAATGCTTCAGGATTATTACTTTCAGAAATATTAGTTACTATTCCAGTGTCTTCATCTGTTGTTGTCCAATCATTTTGCAAACTTTCTGCACTGTTTATAATACTATTAGTAAATGCTGAATTTTGAAATTCAGGACTATTAATCGCTACTAAATTTCCAGAAGAGTCTTTAAAATATTCAGAAGATAGTTGTGGCTCTAAATCTGGATATGGTTCTGGAATTAACATTGCTTCCTGTCTTGAATTTAAAACAGGAGGTTGTTCTGTATTAGATTCCACTATAGGTCCCCCATTTTGACGTTGTATAGGAACTGTTCTATCTTTAATAGGAGTATTAAATCTAGGATCATTTGAGACAAAGGGCCTCATATCATTAGTATTATGGATTCTACCAAACCAAGTATTTTGATAAGCAGGTGACCATGCGCCGAATTTGTCTCTAATCATATTACCATACTCATCATAACCATAATCATAATTACCTATAGGAGCTGTATTTTTATAATACCAATCTCTGCCCTTATTCATGAGAATTCTTCTATCATTCTCTTTTAGGCCTTCCATCTTTTCTAGATATAATTTATTCAATTCTGTATCTGATAAAGTATTTCTCCCACTCCACTTACCTTCTTCATCTAATAGAGAAGGTTCATATTTTCTATAATATTCTTGTAAAGCATATTTTTGAGGATTTTTTCCAGTATTATAAATAAAGTCTCCTGCTTCACCTTTTTCTATTGCAGACTTATAAGGACCTAATAATGGAGTAACTTCTGTATCATATTTTTCTGTATATTTAGGATCTGAGTAATAAGCTAAAGGATTTCCTTCTTTACTTCCTCTTACTGTTTCATATGCTATACTCTTATCACGTTGGAAATTTAAACTATCTAAAGAAGCTTGTCCTGCATAAAATTGATCTAAATTACCTCCATTTTGAAATTGTGGAAATGGGCCTCCATACTCTAGAGGCAATTTATCTTGAAAAGCCCCATCTGGTCCAAACAGTTCCTTATTTGTATTCCAATGATGCCCTTTACTTTTAAAATCATCAACATAATCTTTACGGAATCCTTTAAATATATTCCTTCTTCTTTTTCTACCTTCAAGTCTCTTGTTTTTAAAATCACTTTCTTCAAAACCTTCTGCATTTGAAGTTCCTATTGGTTGTTGAAAGTCTGAGTATTTTAAAAGATCTTCACTATAATCAAATATACCAGGATATGCTCCCCTATTAAGATCATCAACACCATAAAATTGTAATCTTTCTTCTGGATTATCAGTATGCTCATCCAGATATTCATATGGAAAATCATATGAAGGTGCTAATTCTGGTACTTCTTGTAAATTACCTCCATTTTGGAGTTTATATCCTCCATTCTTTTTATTTCCTACATATCCTCCATTTTTCGCCATTTGTCCTTGCACCATTCCTCCTACTTGTCCTGCTACAGCTGAATATTCATCTGCTGTGTCTGCCATTTTATCCAATTTATCTGTATCAAAAACAGCTCCTGTATCTCTTATTGCCTCACCTGTCCATTCAGCACCTCCTGCAATATCTCCTTGCATATAGTTTCCTGTAGCATGTGATGAGGATTCCATTGCTCCCATTACTTCTCCAAATTTAGAATCTTCATCAGCATAATCTCCTATACCTCCCCAGAAGTCTCCTCCAGAATCTATCATTCCTCCTATATCTCCTGTAAAATATCCTGCTACTGCTCCTGCCGCACCTGATAAACTTTGTGCCCATCCTTTTTCTGAATCTCCTCCTAATGCATTTACTAATTTATCTACACCTGTATTAACTGTATCAGCTGTAGAAAAACTTCCGCCTCCTTCTCCTCCACCACTTATCATTTTCATCATATCGCCTCCTCCTTCTCCTTGGCCCATCATTTGCATCATACCAGTAGTTGACTCTGTACCACTCGCTAATGCTTCTGTATTTTGCACAGTTCCTCCAAAGTCATATTGTTTAGGATTAGAAGGTAATTTCTTATTCAGTCCTTTAGCCTTATACTTATTTTGTAAGTAACTTAAATATGATATGGGGGCATTTTTTTTGGCCATTAGTATACTTGTATTGTGTAATGAGACATTACTCTGTTTAAAATAAGTTCTTTATTTGCAGTATTGTCGTAATACAAAGATAAGATAAATTTTGTACTTCGCAAACGTCCACGCTTAGAAATTGATAATTGATCTCTAGGAATTTTCAATCTCCATTTATCAAATCTACGTTTTATATTGGCAGCACTTGCTGTAACTTTACCAGTATCTTGGTATTCTGTTTGTACTCTAAAAGCTGTTATAGTATTACTTCTATCAATAACTTTCCCTTGATCTCTTACAGTAGAAGAAAATTCAAGGAAACCTAATATTTTATTTATATCAGCATTTGGATTAATTACTAATCTAATAGATGCTTCCTCTACAATACCGTAAAAATCTCCATATTTTCCTTTATTATGGGTATATACATTTTGACGTGCTCCAGGATTACTGGACATTAATATATTTCCATTCTCTATATAAATAGGAGGAACAGCAGAATAAAAAGAAGAAAACTGTTTAGCAAATTCATCATACACTAAAGTTGCTTTATTAGTAATTAGTTCTGCTAATAAATATTCATCAGTAACTAAAGTACCATTAGCTTGTAATTTTGCTACCATTACTGCTATTGTTTCTCCTGCAGTTACTATAAAAGAAGTAGTTACTATATAATAAACATCTCCAGCACCTAAATTATATTTCACATAATCGCCTATATAGTAAGTAATATCAGCACCTTCTTCAAACTCAGCAAGAGTATTAATAGTAAATCTGTTATGGAAGGAAAATAAAACTTCGTCATTTACCATATCCCTTGTTATATGTAACCCTGTTCCTAGTATTGGATTATCTCCACCGTTTTCTTTACGCAATAAAATATTACCATTCATAGGAGATAACCAGCTATGAAGTCCTTTAACTTCAGAAATAGGTTTGTTTCCTTTTGCTATAGCAAATATCTTTTTATGAGTAGCATCAAAGTAATAAATACTTGTATCAGTTGCTTTAACACCTTTTTGATGAATACTACCATGTTCTGTAGTCAAATATTGATGATGGTGAAAACCTTGTCCAGAACCTAATTCTGTAAGTTGTCCATCAGTTGTGCTAGTTACTGCTCTAGGATTAATACTATAAACGCCTACACCTGAATCTTGAAAGAAATATACTTTATCTTTCCAATTAATAATTTTATTAATAGGACCGTGTACAGATTCTACATCATAAAAATTATTAATTCTAAAAATCGTCCATGAATCTAAATATTCTCCATTAGTTTTAACATCAGAAAGATATCCTCTTGTATCATATTTGCTACAACTACTAGAAGTAGAAGGGGCTTTAAAAAAAGATCTACCTGAGTCTTCTACAGAGTATACAGTATTATATGCATTCTTATATGCATGAGTAGTCCATCTTGCTGTAGTAGGTGAACCTCCTGGACCACTTAAATTACCTTCTTCTTGCCTTAGATATCCTTCTATATCAGCAGATCCTCCGTAAACATAATAATCTGTTGAGCCTGTTCTAGAAGTATCTCCATAAGCTAAATCAACATTAATTTGGGATTCTACAGGAAAAATTTCAGTACAACTGATATTGTCGTTAAATCTATAATGATTATTGGGGTCACTAAATGGGGCTGTATCAATGACCATACTTTTTTGTTGAAAAGTAAACATATTTATAAAAGTATCTCCTCCAAAAACTTTAGGGGTAAGAGTAGCAATATCTATAACTGGACTACAGGCAAAGAAAGTATTATTTTCTAATGCACTATCAGAATATCCTCCATAAATTTCTTCTTTTAAAGATATTAAATCTACTACAGGAGTACCAGTAACAGTTATAGGGGTACCACCTACTGCAGGCCATCCAGTATAATTAAGAGGAAATACATAACTATATTTAATAGGTGCTGGTGCTACTGTTGTTGTAACAGCAAAATCCTCCCCTGTTGATATTTGATCTATAGCTTCTCCATAAGGTCCTACTACCATTGCTTTAGTCATATTTCCTAATAAACAAGAACCTCCTCTTCCTAACCAACCAGTTCGATCCGCTCTATTTAATCGTTTATTGAAACCACAATACGCATATACAGGCCTCATATAGTTTCCTGCTGGTGGTGATCCTGCAGCATTAGGAAAAGGACCATAGCTTTTCATTATAATTGCTTCTCTATCAGCTTGAGGTATATCTTCATTAGCTTGTTCACAAGTTGATCTTACAAGATCTCCATATATTTTTTTAAAATACTCTACTCCTCTATATTCTTGTGGTATAGGTGTATTATCGTACTGTCCTAATATACCATATCTATTTACAGGGGAAGTATATCTTACTTTTCTTAATTGTTCATTTAAATTATAACCTATTTCATTACCATAAATTGGACTTATATCATTATCATAAGAATAATTAGAATTAGAAGCAATAGTAGTATGATATGGACCATAATTGTCATAACAACCTGTTACTAATACTCCCATTTCACCGCCTGCATCAATCTCTGACATGTTAAAATTATAAGATATTTTAGGAGAACAAAAAGCAATGTGACCTCCCCATACTGGCCAAGTTTCAGCGAATCCATCAGCAACACGTGAAACATGAAAATCATTATTTAACATTGACCAAAATCCAGCATCTCCATGACTTTGGGCAGGATTCATGTGTAATACATTATTATCTAGACTTACTTGAAAATCATATTCATCTCCTCCATCATCTGTTCCTATACTTATTAGACTAAAAGCTTTTATAACTCCTGAACTAAGTCTTCTTTTGTCTGCTGATGTTCTCTTTACTCTAACTATTTGGTAAGAAGTGGCAATAGAAGGTAAAGAAGGGCAACTTGCAAAATTAAGAGTAAATTCTATACCTAAATTACAACCATAAGTTGATTGGCTTGGTCCTACTGGTGATCCTGTATAACCATCTACAGATACAGGAAAATGTGTTAAATCAATAGGAATAGCATCTTTATCATTTTGTGTAGTAGTAAAATCAGTAGTATCAGATATATCAGGCATTTTAATGTCTCCTATATACTCTACAAAAGAAGCTTCTCCAGTAGCATTATAAAATATAATACCAAAACGATAAACTTCTCCTCGTTTATATCCTCTAATTAGTCCTGAAACATAAGGAGATGCAGGGGAATTAAAACTTTTATTAGTATAAGAATATCCATCATTAAGACTTATTGTTTCTGTAGGAGGTTGCCATAATCTTGCCATATTTGCAGTATACTCCGAATCTATCTTTCTATCTTCAAGTATAATTTTATAAGATACATTAACACCTGAGCCTCCAATAGTTGTTCCATTACTTTGATATTTATATTGCCTATTCTCATGCCAATCTCCTATCCAATGTTTATCAAGATTATATTTAAGGTTAAATTTAACTTCTTGGGCAGTTCCTGTAGCAACAGCACCGCCAGCATCATATCGTAAAGTACTAGCATCAAAAGTCTCTCCTCCAGATAATAGATCACCAATTCTAAAAGTATTTTGTGAAACATTAGCTACTACTAAAGAATTATCTTTAGGAACAAGAGTTTTTGCTTTAACAAAAGGATATAAAATAAGTCCAAAATCTTCAATAGTAATAGTAGTAATAGTATTTTCACTACCTGTGTAACGAAATTTTGTAGAATTTCCTTGAATAGTTTGTGATTCAACAGAAGTAATATCAGGAACACCTGTTAAAGAATTATAAAAAAGACAAATTAATTCTATCTTATCATAAGTATTAAAATAATTAGTAGTATCTATAGTTATTTCTAAAGATTTACTAGTATTAGTATTTTTAGGATCCCCATAATAGTCAACTGTATATGCATTATTTTCATTTTCACTTACTGCATGAATAAGATTTCCAGGAGGAGATATTAAAGTTTGTTTACCGTCTGATGTTGTAAGTCTATATGCAAATTGATATTCTCCTGTAAGTAATGTTCCTCCTGAAGAAGTATCTGTAAGTAAAGGTTCAGTATATTGAACTTGAGGAAATATATCAACAACAGATATACTAGTGGTTAATGGTAAAGCAGTAAAATCTTCTATAAGTAAACTACGGATATTATTATTATAATCTGTCCAATATATTCTTTGTTTACAATCAGATTCATAACGTCCTTGTCCTTCTATAGGAAAAGATTTACTGAAATTTAAATCTCCACCACCACCACTGTAAATAAGAGGTGGTGTAGGACCAGTTGTTATATTTCGAGTAGTCTCATCATATTCAACATAGTATATCCAACCATTGTTAACAGCACTGTCATCTGCGCAAAAAAGAATAATTTTATTACGAATAGTAGTTACTCCTATTATTTCTTTAACTCCTACGGCACCTGTTTGATCAATACTAAAAGCTAATTCATTTCCTTGAATATTAGTAATAGCTCCTTGAGATTCCCCATCAGAAGTTGTAATACGAACATCTACAGCATTAATATATTGAGTATTTTTAATACTGTCGTAAGCAGCGTCTTTATTTAATCCTCCGTATGTGTTTAAATGTTGTTTCATTAAAGAGTAGTAAAGCTTGTTTGATTTCCATAACTAGTACCGATTGAAGTAGTGGCAAAAGATCTAACATAGTAAGTAGTAAGGGTAGTCAAACCTGCTAAATTACTTACAAAACTAGAAGGACTTCCTATACCACCGAGAGCATCCACTGAATCAGAAATTGTAGGATTAGTACTAGTAGACCAACAATTTCCATGATTTGTAATAGTAGTAGAACCATAAGAAGTTAATTGACTAGTGACAGTTGCTGTAGTAGCAGTTATAGCTGTTGCAGCTCCTGTTACAAGAACAGGTAAAGTATTAGGATTATTACTAAGTAAATTATTAGAACTTTGTACTGTAGATTTTGCTTCAGCCCTATTAACAACTGCTCCTCCTAATTTAGGACGGAAGTTACGTTGTTCTGGTATTTGTAAATTTGCAAAGAAAGAACTATGATCTTGTATATTAGGAATAGTTTGTACTAACATATTTTTATATACTTCTGCTTCATCTACACCATTAGGTTGACGACTGAAATTCACAGCTTGAGCAAAATACCAATCTCTATCTCGTTCTATAAGTTGAAATTTATCACCTGCAATTTCATTACGTATCCAAAGTTTACGAGCTATTTTATGAGCCACATACCAAGCCGCTGCTTCTAACCATTGTTGTTCTGCAGGAATAGTAGGATAACCACATTCATCAGTAGGAATAGCTTCATAAGATATTGCTACCATACCGCAATCAAAAGATGGAAAGATATAACCTTGTCCAACTGTATAAGTATTACGAGATTGTGTAGTATAATCTCTACTATCTTTATGATATCTTGTATGAAAATTATCAGTAGACCATCTCATAGGAAGTAAGGTTCCTCCACCACATTCAGCATCTTCAATAGTTTCTGCTCCTTCTATTTGAGCTGTTTGTTTAATTTTATAAAGATCAAGAGGAAGATCTGAACGACCGTCTTCTACTTCAAGATAACAAACTTTATCTTCCATAACTACTCCTGAATTAGTGTGAGCCATAAATTCAGCAAGCCATTCGAGAGCTTCTTCATCATTAATATCGTATTTAAAACCGAAGTCTCTAAATACTTTATCTACGATTGTTTTGTATGATACTGTATTTCCTGAGTACATTTTTTATATATTTAAAATTGATGCTAATTTATCTATTAACGATTTTTCTTCTAAAGGGTTATCATTATGAATAGATTTTATAGTATCAAATTTCCAAGAATCTTCATTTTTTTTACGGGTTGTAACACTTTTTACGAAACCGTTAGATACTTTTTCAACAATAGTACTTATAGAACTACCATCTTCATAATCTACTTCTTTTGTCCATGTTTTAGCACCATCTTTAGTAGTACTTTCTGTATAATCACTCATAATAATATGTTTTTCTGTTAGGGTCTTTAACAACTTTTGCTAATAAACGTGAATATTTTCGTAAAGGTACGAATTTATAAAATCTTTTATATCGTAAAGGAGCAGTATAATTATCCCATAAATGAGAATAGAATTCTTGATTACTATGTTCATTTATAAAATATATAACTTTTTTTCCTTTAAGGCCAACTATCTCATCTCTGGTAAGTCCTTCATATTGTTTCTCCCAATGTTTCCAAGTAGCGGGCCAATCTACTCGTAAACTTTTATTTTTTTTACCTTCTTTATTAAAAAAGTTAAGTTTTCTAGTACGAATGCGCACTTCTCCAAGATAACCTAATTTAATAGGAAGATTGTCTTCTACTATACTAGTAGCAAAAGTATTTAAAAGTTCTCCTAAGAATTTATCATATAAAGATTTTTCTATAAGAGAATGCTGAGTATTAGCTTTATAGTAAGGATAGAAATGGCGTTTAGCAATATTTGCAATATGTTTGCCTTTTCCTCTTTTTAAATATGTATTACTTTTTTGCACTTTGAGTTCTTAAATCTGTTTTATTATCTTTAGAATCATTTTCAGCATCTTGAGGAATTTGTTGTTTCTGAAGAAGTTGTTGTATTATTTGTGGTTTCATATATACCCACATCCATTGATTAAGAGGATAAGTATCTGAAGGACTCCAACATGCTGCTCCTGAACAATCTGTAAATTCTCCTAAAGCAGTAGGGTCTTCAAATATTCCTCTTACATTAATATATTTAATAAATTTTGCACTGAGGTCTTTACTAATAATATATATATAATTATCATAAAGAAATGTATATATTGATTTTTGAGTAGTTCTGCCGTTTCCTGCATATGGTACTCTGTTATAATCTATAACAGTAAATCTTTTTTTAGTGATGTCTACAGGTCCTACAGAAGTAATTCCTTTTCTGTAATAAAGTTCTATAGTATTAGGGATTTGTTTTTTACTACGAAGTACTTTACATTTAAGGGGTATTTCTAAATTACAACATGTATGAGCATCTACAAGTTCTAATTCTAAACATCCTATTTCTTGTTGAATATTAGGATCTATAGTTCTTAACTTATTATACTCATTACGAAGCAGTAATGCTCTCTGTTCATTTATGAGATCTGTATAATATAAATCATCAAATACTGAATCTGAAGAATTAATATTTAAAGCTTCATCTAGTTGGCTATGGAGGTCTATGAGTGGTAACATCTTACAAATATAATCAATTTAACGGTATATCAAACACTGCAGGCTTATTATGTTGGTTTTGTACTATCAAAAACCCTGCTGAAGACGTAAATCCTGCAGTTTCTGAATAATAATTGCCCGTAAAAATACTAGGACAAGTAATTCCTCTATAATCCCCACTGTCTGAATAAATAGTTTCTGTGTTTATAACAGGCACTTTACTTTTACGTGTATGCCAGTGTCCTTGTAATACGAGATTAAAGTGTCCTTGTTTCCCATATTTCCAAATAATATGTTCTAATGATTTTTTAGTGAAGTTATGATGACCATGTGTGAAGATATAACAAATGTTGTCTATTACCTCAGTTAATAGTAAAGAATTATACTTAATAATAGTTTCTAATTCTTTATTCAAAAAGTAAGCAATTAATTCTATTACTTCGCCTTTTGTATCTTCTCTTTTACTTGAGGTGATTCTATCATGGTTTCCTGAAACTAAATAAATAGAATGTAAATTAGTTATTCTCTTAAAAAATGAAAGTAATAATTCATAAGCCATTATTATAATATTAGAACCATGTCCTTTATACATTAATTCCTTCCACGTTGAGGGGTGGTTAGTGCCTGTAAAACTCTCTATAACATCACCAAGTATTACTATATGAACTTCTGAATACTCCAAAGAGTTTACAATTTCTGCAATTTCATCTAACATATCAGATATTCTATCTATGTCAAAATCTGGTGTTTTAATTAAGCCCCTTATGTATGCTCCTATGTGAAAATCTGCTAATGGTATAACCCCTATTTTTGTACTTACTTTTTTCTTATTAGATATTTTTTTTCTTCCTTTAAGATGTTTCTTTAATATCTCTTTTGCTTGTTCGTATGCTTCTTCTTCTTTTGCTCCTTTTTCTACACTTTCAAATATTACTTTTATTTGGTAATTTTCTCCCCATTTATTAGCAGTTTGTTTTACTGCTTTCCATTTTGTAGTGTCTATTTTAGCAAACTTTATTAAATCTTCTTCTGTTTGTATTTTCTTTAATCCTGAGTAATCAAAAGAAGCTGTTCCATTTTCGTAATCTTCTTCCCATTTTGTATTCTCTTTTGACGTTTTAACTGCATAACTTGGAGTATGTTTTACAATTAAATCTTTATCAATAATAAAAGTATTAATTGCTCTTCTTATAGAATCACTTTTAAAACCTTGGCTATATATTGGGTTTAAATGTCCTCCTAAATGTAATTGTCTAAATATTGTTGTTGAAGTATGGTGGCCTTCAAGTATTATTTGTTCTATTCTAGAAATTAAACTTTCTAGAATAAAGTATATACTATTTTTTTGTCTAACACCCTTTTTCCTTCCCATTATAATAATATTTTAGTTATTTTCTTAAAAAATAGTAAACTTAATATTATAAATAATGAAATTATTATAATTGACCCATATTTTTGCCAAAATGTAAGTTCTTCGACCACGACAACCTCATACGGAATATGGATCTCTTTAGTAATCGTATCCCCAATGCAAGTGACGTGATGGTGGATTTCTTTTGTAAGCGTATCATAAAAATATTTTAATATTACTTTCTCATTATTAATTACTGTTGTACTATCGTGTAATTGAATATTAGTTATAGTATCATGGCTATAACTTTCAATTATCACAGTATCCCTAACAATTAATGTATCTTGCTTCAATAACTCTGGATGCTTCTTTATTAAAAAGTTCAGACGTCTTTGTGGAGAACAACTCGTAAAAATGGTTGCAAAGATAATAAAAATATTAATATAATTAACTACTTTTTTCAATATTTAAAATGCTTTTAAAATGGCTTAATGCTATTTTGTGTTTACCTGCTTGAGACATTAATAATCTACACTCTTCTCTATTAGTCATAAAAAAATTTTCTATTAATATAGCTGGACATTTTGTATATTTTAATACATAAAAATTTGCCTCTTTATCTTTATCTCCATCTCTTGTATCTTTTCTAAGTTTATGATCTGGAAATGTTCTTTGCATATTATCTATAAAAATACTAGCTACTTTATCGCTTTGAGTTTGTCCTTTAGAAGTGTAAACAGAATATCCATTTGCTGATTCTTTAGTAAAACCATCAGAATGTATAGATACATATATACATTTTTGTATAGAATTTAAAGCATTAGCCCGAGCAACCCTTTCACTTAAAGATATGTCTTTATTACTAGATACTATATCCATAGCATCAATTCCCGCATCTTTACACATTTTAAGTATTCTATCTACTATATCTCGATTACCGTCACCTTCAAAGTATTGAGAACCGTCTTTCCAAATGGGACTACGTTTACCTGATGTTTGGTATTTACCCTCTAATATACCACCATGTCCAGGATCTAATAGCCATAAATACTTACTCATTATTTAAACATTCCTCCGATTGTCCTCAATCCTATCAATGTGCACCCAGCTACTAAAGTTGGATTAAATAAATCTTTGGATACATTATAAAAGTTAAACCCATCTATAACGAAGGTTACACCACAAAGAATTAGGAAAATATTTCCCCAAAACTTTTTACTTGAAATCTTACCACCTTTTCTTTCTCTAAATAAATCATTTATAAAATTTTTCATCTTTTTTTGTTTTTATTTTTGTTTTTATTATTAATTTGAATTCATTTTATTTTCCCATAATTTCCACATTACTATTGTAATTAGTATAATCTGAAATTCTAAAATTAAATCAATCATTTTATTTTTTTAATCTTTTTATTAATTCTTTATCAAAACCACTAATAGGTTTTTCTTTTAATTCACTACGTAATTTAATAATATTATCATTTATTATAGATAATTTACTTATTATCATTGTTAATGATTCTAAAGTAGTAGTGTCTACTTCTTCGAGATTTTCTTTAATAATAGTATCTAACATTATTCTACTGGTATTGGTTCACTCCATTCTGGAGTTTGCATTATTTCTAATATCTCTGTATGTGTATAAGTTCCTACAGGAACTACTGAACCATCTGTTATAAATGTTGGAGTATATCCATCTTTCCATTTAATTACAAATTGCGTATCATCTAAAGATTTTCTTATAGTGAAAACACTTGTTTCTCCTATTTGTGCAAAATCTATTTTGTCTATGTCTGTTAAGTTAATTACTGCGTATGTTCTCATTATTTTTATTTTCAAGGTGTATCGGGATCTATATCTGCTGCGTCCATATTATATGAAAGAGCATTGTTACTTGAGTCAGGAGCATCTCCTGTTCTGTCGTATATATCCATATTTGCGCTAATTCCATCGTTACTTCCTACTTGGTCTGGAATTGTCCATTCAGGTGCCGCTGGATCAAGTATTGCTTCTTCTCCCATTCGCCACCAACTCACTAGTCCACTTTGCCCTGTTAAATCCGTAGGTTGTCCTAAATTATACATAGCTGTTACATCTCCCGCACTTAAAACACTATCAAAAATAGCTACCTCGTCTATGTTACCCGTAAAAAAAGCCGTATCAGCGGTATGAGAACCTATTTTCAAATCAGTACTTGCGGAATTTGTACTTGAAGAACCAGCTGTAGTCGCTTTTAAAACTGCATTAACATATATTTTTCCCTCATTTAATCCCTCATCATAAGTAACTGCTATATGATACCAATTATCTACAGTTATTCCTCCGTGGTACCAACCAGAAACACAGTCTTTAGTTCTGGTATTACGTCTAAACTTTAGTCTTTCTGTACTGTCAATTATAATATCAAATCCCGCTTTAGAACTTGAAGCTGTATTAGATATCAAATAATCCAAACTCGTACTTGTTGTTCTATAAATCCAAAAACTACAACTTAAATCTCCATTATCATAGGCAGAAAAATCTCCGCAATCTATATTATCGTCCACACCATCAAAAGCCATAGAATAATTACTAACCTTATCTTTGTTAGTGTTTTCAGGCATTAATATTTGAGTTTCTTTGAATGTAGAGTTTTCTCCCATACGATACCAAGCTGTAGGGTTTAGTGAAGTTAAATCTGGAGGTGTTCCTCCTCCATATATAGTTGCCGCATCTCCACTTTGGTCGCTACTATAAATAGCCACTTCATCTATATTACCATCAAACCAATAACGACCACCACCGTAATTGTCATTACCAATACTTAATTTATCATAAGATGTAAAGTTATCTGAAGTTGTATCTGTTCCTGTTGTTTGTGCTGCTACTCCGTTTATGTAAAGATTAACATCTTTTGAAGTTCCATTTCTAGTACACATAACATTTGTCCAAGTGTCAGAAGCAATCCATCCTGAAGCATTATTATAACTGGCTAAATAATAAGTATTACTACTATTATCTCTTAAAGAAATTAGTAATCTAATGTTTGCGCCTGATTTAAACGTACTAAACCATATAAGTGCTGTTCCTCTAAATGATACTATTTGATTTGTTGCGCTAGCGCTTGTAGTTTTAATCCAAGCACTTATTGAAAAATCATCTCCAGCAGCAAATTGAATAGGCCCACTTCCTGAAGCGCCATCATAAATAGACACAAAATCATCTGTACCGTCAAAGTCTAAAGACTTAGTGCTAAATACTGCGCCTCCTAAAGAAGTAATTCTGTTTTTAATATTATAACTATAATCTATTGGATACATATTTTTTTTATCATATTAATGTTGGCATTGGATATTTTTGACTAATACCCATAAATATATCATTTCCACTTTCTACGGCATCTTTATAATAATCTGCACCTAATTCATTATCTACATATATTTCTAATTCATCTTCAGTTAAATACACCAATAAAATTGGTTGCCCTGTAGTCAATACGTTTCCTAAATCTACTTGGCCAAATAAGTGGATATTTGAAGTTTCATCTTTAATGCAATACCATCTTTTTTCTTGTGTTTTATCTATATATCCCATAATTTTTATATTCCACCCCCATCTGTTATAGTCCATCCTAACCCTGCAGGTGCAGGATCAGTTAAAGCATCTCTGGAAGCCTGTGTTGTAGCTATTGTATATTCTGCATCTTTTACTATTAAAGAAACTCCTGTAGTTACAGCCGTTGCTGCTAATCTTTGTAATAATACATCATAATCTGCGGTTGATAGTGGCGTATATTGTCCTGTATTAAAGGTAATAAAATTAGACATATTAGTTACTGCTGCGAAACTAACACTTGCACCTAATACAAATCCTGTTATTTCTTGCATATACCCAAAGTGTGAAAAGGATGTTACTGCGGAAAAATCACAATTACCAAAATCTAAATCTCCACTATACTGTGCGCTTTGTAGAAAATTTCCCATATGTGTACAACTAGATGTAATTGACCAATTAGAAGTATCTAATAATGAAACACTACTACTTCTAAAGGCATTTTGAAAAGTAGTTACATTACTAACATCAAACCCTGAAACATCTGGATTCCCTCCACCTGTCCATTTATACCCATTCATAAAATTATAGAAAGTTGTAACAGCAGAGGTGTCCCAATCTGCAACATTTACAATAGTACTACTTGGTGTAGTAGAACCTACCTGATAAAAGAAATTTGAAAAGTTCTGGCAACTGCCTAAATTAGGGCCCCAATTAGAACCAAAATTAGATTTCGTAGCTCCAAAGTTAAATATCTTAGTACCCTGAAACATAGCATTAGCAAGTGTAATTGAAGTAGCATCAAATTCATCTAATCCAGTAATATGGGTTAAGTTATCACAGCTATATGCAAAACGAGCCATAGAAGTCACATTGCTTGTATCTATCCCTGTTGCATTAAGAGATGTCATATCTGAATCTCTAATAAAATCATTCAAAGTGGTAATATACCCAGTATTATTCCAAGTTGATATATCAACGCTAAATGATGGGCCACTACTCCCCTCTCTTGTTTTACGAAATAAACTACTTAAAACAACACTCTTACCAAAAGTCCATCCTGATACATCTATACTTTTTACATTAGTTTGATAGAACATACTTGATATATTGCTTGCATTAGACCAATCTAAGTCAGGCATTATAAATTCACAACCATTTACAGCGCTGCCAGATCCATAACATAAATTATTGGGAGCGCCAATATTACTTGTATCCCAATTTGTTAAGTTTAAAGTTTCTAAACTATCCATACTATAAAACATGCCATAAAGAGTTGTTATATTACCTGTATTAGTCCAGTTACTTAAATCTAAATCAACAACACTATCGCATTGACTAAACATTTCTCTTATATTTGAACTTTCTGCTAAATTAGAAATATCAGGGAAATCTGTGGCAGTATACTCCATGTTCCCACAATTCTGAAACATATATCCCAAAGCACTCCAAGTAGTATCTGTTCCCCATTGAACCATGTTTGTTAATCTATCTTGATTACTTGTATATCCAAGACCATTACTCCTAGTCATTCTCAAAGAATGAAACTGATTTGTTATCACTACTTGAAAAACTTTTGTTCCACCACCACCAAATGTGTAAGTGTGAGTTTTATCTTTTGTTGTAACATTTGAATCTGAATTACCATCACCCCAATCTACATCATAATCTAAAGTTCCTAGTGGAAGTGTATCATAAGATGGTAATACGATAGTATCTCCTGAACTAACTGTCCATTCAGTGACAAAAGCGGCGGGATCTAAACCACCAGAACTCAATGATTTCGCCTTAATATTATATCCGTAATCAATTGAGTACATATATTATTATTATAATAATATTAAACTAACACTTCCTGAAGTTAATTGAATTGCTGAAAATTTACCATCTCTGCAAGTGATAATTACTCCTCCTTTTACAGCTGTTCCTGGTGTACTTACATATCTACTAAGGTTATTACCTGCAGTATCATTTATATATAAGTTACTTATTATTGTGTCTTCTGCAATATATATAGCAGAGAAATCCATAGTAACAAGACTTGCATCATTTACTACGAAAGTTCCTGGAATAGCTGCCATTTTTTTTAAAGCAGCTAATTGTTCTTGTTCTGTTGTTGCCATTTTTTTAAATTTTTATTAATTATTATATACTATTTTTATGGCATAGTATATGTGCCTGAAAATACAGGAGGTGTGCTTGAAATTGCAACTGTTGAATTCTTTTCTTCGGAAAGAACTATAGCAGTTCTTGTTTCATTAAAATTAACTTCATCAGGTCCTGTACAACTAATAGTCTGAGGAAAAGTATCAATAGTACAAGCAACATCTACAGTACCAAGAATAGCGCCTACAGGTGGTGTTACTGTAAGGTCTACAGCAGCTGTTTCAGCATTATAAGAAGCTTGATCAAAAGCAAGGGGTATAGAAACAGGAATAGCCACTACATCTACATCTAACCAACCAGCTGTATCAATTATATATGTTACACATTCATCATAAGTTAAAGTAGCTACAGGAGTAATAGTTGCTACCCATGCAGGAGTATCTATATAGGATACTATAAATTTATCTTCAGCTAA
>Ga0208011_1000082_pt1 | contig 45434 bp, 32 predicted proteins | sample 7_EtaG_FD_184080 | JGI IMG/M metagenome (GOLD analysis project Ga0208011, IMG submission 184080) | Marine viral communities from the Subarctic Pacific Ocean - 7_ETSP_OMZ_AT15161 metaG (SPAdes) (version 2) | ecosystem: Environmental > Aquatic > Marine > Oceanic | place: Pacific Ocean | collected...
ACTGCCGCCGTTGCCGCCGCTACCATTACCATTGCCACCATGGCCATTACCATTTCCATTCCCGTTATGGGACCCATTGCCATTACCGTTGCCATTTTTTTTACCATTCTCATCTGGTTCAATATATCCTCTGCCACCCATATGGTAACCACGAGGAATTATCCGGCATTTTTTGCCTTCAAGATCATAAAATTCTCCATTAGGGCATCTTTTAGCAGCTGCCTCTTCAATAAATCTATCAAAATCTTTCATTAGTCAATAATAAGGTTGAACCATTCTTCACTCATACCCATTATAATTGAATCAGCGTCTTTTGCATCTTGAGCATAACCTTCTTCAATTAGATGGTTTACTATTTTAGCATGTCTGTCAACTGCCTCTTTATGCTCTTTAGGAGTAGGTTTCATGGTAATACTACTTTTATTTTTATTTATTCAGTTACAACTGTTGAGTTTTTCCACCAATCAGGTTGATACGTAATAGTCTTATCTCCTAAAGTGTAAGTAACCGTAGTTGCTGCCTGAGCATCGGCATCTGCTTTATTGGTATATACTTTTCTTTTGGAATAATCATCATTCCAAATATTATTTCCAGTATAATATTCTACTCCACTATTAGGAACAGCAGAACCAAGAATACTAGTTTTCTTAATATGATATGGCATTAGTTCACGATAGGTTTCTTTTTTATTTATAGAGTATCCTTTGCCATCTGCTCTTCCAACTTTGCCTTAGCAGCCTTTATTCCAGCTAGTCTTTCTTCTAGAGATTCTTCAAAGAAATTATACATTTTTAGTTTCTTTTCACGACGTTCCTCTAGAGTCATTTTAGAGAATTTGCAAAACATAGGTCGTAATATAACTTTACACATTTATTTAGACAAAAAAAAGACCCTTCCGAAGAAGAGTCTTTGTAAATGATTGAAGTATATAAACTTCTGTATCACATGAGATTTGCAACTTTAACGCGACGATAGTATACGTTGGAGTTACGGATGATAGCACCAGGATTAGTGGTTGTAGCACCTTGTGAGAAAGGATTAGCAACGATTCCGTAACGAGTCTTAAACCCGATTTTTGGTTGGAAAGTATTCTCTCCCACTGCCCTGACCATTTGGAGAGGGACATATGGACAATAAAACAGTCCAGCGTCATAAGGTGAAGAACCCTTATAACCAACAACGTAGTATTGACCACCAAGTGTTGCAGGTGCACCAAATTGTCCTTGGTTCTGACCACCAGCATATGGGTCAATGTATACCTTGTACTTACCTTGAAGAGTTCCAGCAAAGGTATTGCCAGCATCATCAACGTTAAGGTTAGCATTAAGAGCAGGAGTGTAGTCAAGTACACCAGCCATTGTTAGAGCAGAAGCAACGTCTGCGGAGCAAAGGATCATATTGCCCTTCCCGCGACGAGTGAGCTGCGCGATGGCGTTAGCGTCTCTTTCCATCTGGAAAATTAGACCCTTGAATTTCTCAACTGACCATCTACCATTAGAGTCAGTGTCAAGGTCAAATGTACCGGCAGTAGCAACGTTTGACTGAGCACCAGGCTTAGCAACGTTATAAATGGTACGAATAACTTCCCTGTTGATTTCTGCAAGAATCTCAGTAGAAAGAATGTTGGCAAGTTCTGCCTCTGCATTCAATCCGTGGATTGCTTTCAAGTCTTGAGCAAGTTCTAGACTGTACTCTGCCTTTAAAGCACGTGACTTAGCAGTAACCGTTACTTTCTCAATTGAGAAAGCCATTTCGTTGAACTGAGGTGATCCATCACTACCTAGAGCTTCTGCCCAAGCAGTTGTGTTACCTTCACCAACGTTGTAGACTTGACCGTCTGTACCAGCAGAATCGAGAAGTCCAGGATCGCCACCTCTTTGGGCAGTTGTACCTAAACCAACGCTTACTCCACCACCACCAGCAACATATCCTGTTGAACCGGATGGATCAGCAAAGTTTGTACCGATACCAGAGAATGCAGAGTCTGCTTCATCGTAGAATGCTTCGTTACCAGTCTGTGACTTGTAGCGAGAACGCATTGCGAAGATAAGTCCAGTTGGACCATTCATTGGTTGAACGCCAGCTAGGTCATAAGCGACCAAGTTAGGCATTGCACGACGAATCAGGCTGATAAGCACTGGATCGAAGTTTGCGACATTAGCACCAGTTGAGTTGGTAGGTGCTGCTTCGCCAAGGAATTCGGATTCCTCTTTAAGAATTTTTTCTTGATTCTCCAGGAGAACTGCGGTGACCATTCGACGATGATTGTCTTTGATCTCCCCCATACCATCATGGTCTAGGAGTGGTGCCCACTTCTCCTGCAGGTGTTCAGCATTGAACGCTTGCATTTGATTTTTTCCTCTTTAAATTTTTAAGTTAGTTTGTTCTATAATCTAGAAATCATTTTGAGTTTTTAGAGACTCTGTTCATAGTCTGAAGGTAGCTTTCCATCAAATCTGAATTGACTTGAGGTGCCTCGGCTGTTCCTTCCGAAATGGTTTCTGAGTGATCTCTTTGACTAGTATTTGTGGGAAAATAAGATTCTCTCAACGTTACTAGTTTCTCACGATAGGTTTCTTCACTAACAAACTCAACATTTTGTGCAAGAGAAGCGAGTTTTTCCTTTTGGGAAAGTGCTAGACCTTCAGCTACATCTGATTGAATTACATCAGCAACCGATTCGGACAATCTCTTATTAAGAGCGACATTTTTGTCGATCTGTTCATTGAGTTTTAACTCCATTTCATCAAGTTTTTCTACCATACTATTGAGTACATCATATTTTTCTTCAGGGATAGTTACATAATGATCTTCAAATAGACCTTTCATTCCAGTAAGGAATGATTCAGTCATTTCTGTTTTAAGTCCATGTTCTACTGCGAGAGCATTCTCTTCCAGCCACTCATCAGCAACATACTCAAGATAAGCATCAGTCCTATCTTCAAGTTGTTCTTTAATGGACACAATTTCTTCTGTTAAAGAGGTTTCATACTCTTTAGCAAGTTCTTCTTTGAGTTCTGCAACCTTAGATGTAATTGCAGCTTCAAAAATTGTCCGTGCCTTTTCTTGGAACTCTTCGGAAAGTTCTTCGCCAGCAATAAGAGCATTGAGATCTTCCTCAACATCAATCTTATTGACAACAGTTTCCTCTTCGGAAACTACATCTTCTCCGTTAGCAGGTTCTTCGGCAACGATTTCCTCGTCGGTGTTCTCCTCTTCAGAAACAACCTGATCTTCAGGTCTTTCTTCTTCCTCTTTTTTCAAAGTAGGCATTGCTTGATCGCCAGGTACTGCGTTTTTGTTAACGACATCTCTGACTTGCTTGAGGGTTTTTCCAGGAGTCTTTAATTTAGCTGAATCGTTATCAACCTTATAGTTCTCTGGAGTCGGGCCGCCTAAATCCTCAATAGCACCTTGGCCGGGAGTTGCACTACCAGGAGTGGTCTCTTGAGGGCCCTTGTGCATTGGTTCAGCAGGCGCAGCGTTTTTGTTTACTACGTTTTCCATTTCTTGTAATTCGTTACCAACGGACATTTTTAGATATTTAAATTAATCTGTATTTATTTATAGAACTTAAAGATTTAAGAGAAAATCGTTGAATAGATTTAACTTGTGTTCTTCAAGTGCTTTTTGACCAACTAGAGTATTAATTCTCTTTTTGGTCTCATCAATAAAATGTTCACGAAGAATTCCTCCTTCCCAAACCCATTCTTTTCCTTCCATGATTCCATTAACAAAAGCATCAGGTGCAGAAGGATCAGCAACGATATCAGCAGCAGTCGCTAACTGAAAATCTTCACCAACAACCTTAAGACCATCACGATCTTCTTTTAATGTTCCAATACCACGAGAAGAAACTCCTAACGTAACACCTTCTTCAATAAGTGAAGATGCAATCTTACCCATAGGAGTACTAAGAATTTGTGCCCTACCAACAAAATTATTACCTTCTTGTCTCAGAGAAGTAATTTTATGAGAAACTCTATCTAAATTTACAGTGGGTCCATCAGGATGTCCCAACTCACCAACGGCACGACCTTTTTTAATAAAAGATTCATTATATCTACCAACTTCTTTTGCAAGAGTATTGACAGGATACATTCTCCCATTACGATTCTTTAGATTTCCTTGTAGGAAAACCCCTTCAATATAGCATTTTTTAGTTTTACCTTTTCCTTCGGTAATAAATTTAACACTTGAAATTTCTTCTGTAATGAGTTTCATTTTCTTAATTGGTAAATCCTACTTTGGCACCTAATATAGCGGCGTTTTCTGCAAAAATACATTGAGCGTACTTTTTCCGTAAATATTCAACAGAACCTGCTGGCATTGTAAATGACCCAACAGTATCACCACCCTGAGTTTCTACAACAGTTACAAGATAAGCAGTACTTGCATGGGAATTATAAAGACGAACTACAGGTGCTTCACTAATACTACTGGCAGCACCAGTAGATGTAGGTAATGCTGCTTGAGTACCTAATACCTGGGTAATGTTTGCCATTATTCTTGATCCTCGCTTGTGTCTGTATCGAGTGTACGTGTATCAAACATAGAAAGAGCTATTTGTGGTTTACGAGCATCAATTTTTTCTGCTGCTTTTGTATACAACATATCCTTCATTTTATCACTAATATCTGCTGCCGCAGAATCAGTGGCTATCAACTTTACAATTTCTTCCATGAAAATTTAATATAATCCTATTCTTTATTTATATCTCTGCTTTCTTGGTGTCTTTTTGTAATTGTGCATTAGTAACCGCATCATCTACTTCAGGTTCCAATGGAATATCACCCATAGTACCCATTTCACCTTCTGCTGGTAATGGTTCACCAGTTATAGGATCGATGGAAGAAGGATCAGGAATAATCCCATCTTTTATTTCTTTTTCTATCTGCTCATCTTGCTCAATGATTTCCCCATCAGTCTGACGAAGTACATTCTTACGAACCCATTCTTGTGAATAATACTTTCCAATATAAGGTTCTATAGATGCCAGAGTTCCAAGTCTTCCTTCCATAAGTTCAGTTTCTTTTAATTCAGCAAACTGATTATCATATACAAAATCATATTGAATATGTTCACTTAATGATTCCCAATCTTCAGGAGTAACGATATTCTTCAGAATCAATTGAGTCTTGAGCATATCGGTGAACATATGAGCAAAACGCTTTCTTAAACGTCCTACAAATTTAGAGAACTTAAGTTCATCTCTCAATATCTCTGATGAACGTCCTAAATTAAATCCACCATCAGATGCAATTCTAGATTCGGGAACTGCTAACGCTCTATAAAGTTTCTTCTGGAAATACTCAATATCGGCCAGTTCTCCCAGATTCTGTCCACCAGGAAGTGTTGTGATTTCGGTTCCTCTACCACCTTCTCTACGAGGTAACCAGAAATCCTCCATCATAGACATGAACTTGCGATCATCTCTAACTTCACCCGTATTAGCATCATATACCAGTTTATTCCTATAACGATTCATTACCTCTCTGAGGTATTGTTCTGCTTTTACTTTAGGAAGATTACCAACATCAATATAAAAAATTCTTCTTTCTGGTGCTCTTGATAGTCTATAAATTACAAGACTGTCCTCAATCATTCTTAACTGATTAAGTGCCTTAATTGCTTTCTGCAAATATGAGAGAACAATGCCCTTATTCCTATCAACCAAACCAGAGGTTACATAGGTAATTGAATCCTTTGCAATTTTTACACCTTTATTTCCACCACTACCACTCACCATTCCTGAGGGGTAATTGGATTTAGGGGTATATACAAAATACTCTTCAATTTCAGGAGCTACAATTTTTGTATCATCCTTCTCACTATTCATCTTCACATTCATGATATCTGCTTTGCTCATCTTCTTTTCTTGACGAACAAATCTCATTTTCATGGGATCAATATATCTTAAATCCTTTATCCCATCTTCGGGTTTTTTAATATCAATTACCTTCAAATAGTATAATCTACCATCAACATACCAATTTCTAAGTATTTCATGCGATTTTTTATCAAAATCCATGATATCTTTAATATTTCTAAACTCGTCTCTAATTGCTTTTTTTAACTTATCACTTGCGTTTAAATTAGAAAGTTCAATCTCAATTGGAGTATCATAAAGATCACTTACAATTGCTTCATTTATAATATCTTCAACAGCACCATCACATTCTGGATGCAATGCCATTTCGCGATATCTTCTTATAAGATCATATTCAGTCCTATAAACACCTTCAATGTCTACGTAAGATCCATAAAATCCACTACTGATGTAATTATCAACCCCGTCCTCATTATTCTGAGGAACGGGGGATACTACAGAAGGATTTTGTTTTTCTTTTTCAATTGAAAAACCAAATAACCTGGCCATATTATAAATCCATGTTTATTACTATTATAGCACTATTTATCTGATATCTTCACCGCCAGCCGCAGGAGAAGTACCTTTATAGGCTTCCCACCACTGAACTTGCATTTCTACAGTAAACTCTTCTAAAGTATCCGTAGTTTCATAATTCAGATCAATCGTAGATAGATTTGTTGGAAAAATATCCCAAAACTTATACGACCTTAGAATACCACCATCACGATCTAACTGATGAACCATAGCATCTTTCTGATACTCATCAGGATTTTGAATTCCTGTAGCATCTTCCATGCTGTTGATGACATTCATCCACTTTTCAAAAGCAGAACGAATTACAAAATCAACATCATTAAGAACTGTAATTGTCCATGTTTCGAATGTTCTATCTCCGGCGATTTTTAAAATACGACCTCTGAATGGAACTTCAACTGGGGCAATTGTAGATGCAGGAAGTGCTGCTGCCTTAACTAAAAACCTTGATTTTTGCAAGGTATCATTTTGAACGGCAACTGCTGTAGGAAACGCTAACTCAACCTCAAAAAGATTCGGCCTAGCTCCACCACCAGTTAACTTACTTTTAAAGTCACTGATTTTCCTTAGTGGAATACTGTTCTGTTGAACTCTACTTGGCATTGTTTGTGGACCTCTTAATTAATTAAACGTTACCTATTACTTCTTCAAATGCAACGCCAGTTCTAGTGGCGATGAAATTAAGACCAATGAAGTTGATTGACCTTGCAGGCTTAATGTATATATCTGCAATAAACTCATTTGCGTCAATTACAGCACCGGTGTTATTTGTTTCATCACAAATAACAACATAATCAGTAATTCCTCGTTTTGCCTGAACATCACGTAGGAAAGGTTCAACGATGTTCACAAAGTTTGTTCTTGTAATTTCATCATTGAATTCAAAGAGTTGATCTTTTGCTGCGGCAGAAATTGCATCTTCAAGGAAGAGGAATAATCTACGAACATTAATACGATCAAATGCAGATGCCTTAGCAAATGCAGTCTTATCACCATAAAGGATAATTCCAGCACCAGGTGAGAAAATTACCGGATTAATACGTGCAGAATAAAGACGATCTCTTTGTTCTTTAGCAGGATTATATGCTAATTTCACAGCATTAAGAATTGCACCTCGTGCAGTACCTGCTGGTGAGAACCAAGGGAATGCGTTAATATCCGTCCTGGCACACAATCCAGCAATATCACCATTTAGAGGGATATAACGGAATGTATTGTTAAACCTATCATAGGTATACTTGTATCCACTATCAAATACAGCATATGATGAAGAAGTTATGGGTTCAAAGAAATTAATTACATTATTTGTAATTGCTGCATCACTCAATACAACATCTACAGTGGTTTGATTAGGATTATCCGTAATCATGGATGCTCTATAAGGTGAAATAAATGCAACTGCATCCTTTCTCAATTCGGCCACTTGTATCAACTTAGTGGCAAGTGCTCTGGACTCATCCTGACCACCTTTGGCAGATCCCATTAATAAGAAATCTACATCAATATTAGTATCATTGGCAAATAACTGATATCCACTAACTAAATCATCTAATCCAGAATTAAGTGCTCCGGTTGTAGTTATAGTAGAAACACCACTATAATCTTTACCATCACCCAATGTAGTATTTAAATTACCGAGTGAATTGAAAATGATGCCTTCAGCATCTTGATCCCATCCACCATCAGCAAATTCAGTATATCCACCAGCATTAAATCCAGTGGTTACAACTCCTGTTGGTTCACCACCAGCAAAGATGTTTGGTGAGTTTGTTTCAATATATTTTCTCCACCAAGAAGGAGATCCGACAGAGAACTCAGCGTCCTTTGCCTTAGAAAGTGCTAAATGCTTTTCAAGAATTGTTCCAGCATTACCGGTAATACTTCCATTTCCGTCTATCACAACAACATGAACTTCATCAAATCTTGAGCCTCGTGCAGAAGCAAATTCAGATGTTGTTGGACGTTCTGCTAAAGTATTCCATTTAACAGTAGTGGTTGTAGTTGCTCCACCTACGGTTGCAGTTGACATCTCAAGTTCCTGAGAATCAAACCAATCTGTTGCAACACTAACTGTAGGATTTGCTGTTGAAAGTCCAGCATTAGTACGAACCGTAAGTGCTCCTTCAGTTCCAAACTTATAGATGCTATTATAATCTTGTGCTGTTTCAGTTCCTGCAGTAGATACGTGAGATAAGAACTTAACATCAACATGTGTTGATCCTACCTTCGTAATAATCCCTTTATAATAACCATTAAGAAGTGTAGTCGTTCCGGCACCAGTTCCAGTATTAGAAACTACCGTACCATCCGGTACTGATTGTGTAATTCCCATACCAACAGCAAGAGTATTACTACTTGCATCGGTTACAGAACTTATGGATAGATTTTGATCAGCAAAACCATCAATAATTCCAATTCTAATTCCATTAGCCCAAGATCCGGGATTTCTGGCAGCAACGGTTACCCCAGAAATACTATTCAGATCATAACCCAATTCCTCATAGTTTTCAGCACTCTTAATACGTACACTAGAAGCAGTACCTACAAACGCATTCTTTACTCCAACGCCAGTAGTAGAGTTATAATCATCAGCTCTTATAACACTTAATTGTCCCCCATATGCCAAATATGCCGATGCAGTTAACCAAGTTTCATACTGTTTATCAGTCTCATATGGTTTCCCAAATGTATTTAATAAATCATTTTCATTGTTAATCAAAGTAGGTGTCCCTACTGGACCTTTAGCAAAAGGCCCCACAATTCCACCTATCTTATCTGATGTAGGATCAATTCTCCCCAGAGTTAAATCAATCTCCTTAACCAGAATTCCAGGAGATGCTAGATTTAGTGGCATCTTGTTTTCCCCTCGCAGTCCAAATTTATTCTAAAAATATTTATTAAAATATCTATTTACATGTAATCCCACATGTAAGAACGGTCTCCATATTCGTCTAAATGCCACGTATCACCGTCTTTATCTACAAAACTTTCATCTTCTAACCCTGTTTCAATGAATCCAAAGGGGGCCATATCCTGTTCTATTTGATTTCTTTGGTCTTCATAGATCCTTTTACGAACATCATTGTCCGTCATTTCTTTAAAATAATCTTGTGCACATAGCCATGCAAATATAACTAAACACATCGCAAGATCATCATTAGACCCTTCTTCTGCTTCAAATGAATTATGTTTTTGGGCAAAAGTTGTTAATTCTGAGATAATATCATAGTCCCATAAGAGTATTTTATCGTCCTCCAACATAGTCTTTAAGTTAGAACAACCCAACTTTTTAACTGCAGCAGTTGTTCTTACACCAAGTTGAGTTTTCTTTCCAGAAAATCCCTGACCAACAATTTGACCATTTCTTCCTCTCATGGTAGCCATTAAGAGATTTTCATATTCAAGATCATATTGAAGAATACTTGCTACCTGATCCCCAATATCATTCACTTCTATTAATAAATATGACTCATTATATCCTTTTGCTACATCCATAATAATATTTGGAAATAACATAGGTTTAATTTCATTATTCCTATATTTGGCAACTACTCTATATGGAAATTCGGTTATATCAAAAACCAGAAAAGCAGAATAATCATTACCCAACCCTCGTGCCACATCAACCGTCATTATATAATTATGATCTTTTACCGGATCTTCATAAATATCCAGACCAGCATTTCTCTTCTTAGGTTCTTCATATACCAGATTTTTTAGTTTAGTAGCAGCAATTAAAGTATTAATAGATCCTAAGAACTCACACTCAAACTCAATCTTAAACTGTTGTTCAGAAGTATTAGCAATAGTTTGTTCTTTCCAGACAGAATCTCTACCAGGAACTTCACTCCAATGAACTTCAGTGGGGATATACTCATTTTTACCCTTTTCACTATCGTGCCACATGCGGTAAAAATGATTCATACCCCTTGGGGTGGAAACAATAATTACTTTAGTACTTTGTCCAGACGTGATAGTAGGATAAACAGAGGCAAAGAAGTCATCAGCAATGTGATTCGGGATGAACGCGAACTCGTCAAGAAAGATGACATTATAGGATCCGCCTCGGACAGCAGATGAAGAAGTAGAGTTTGCCGATATTTTACTCCCATTTTCTAACTCTAAAGAACCTTTATTCCATGATATTATACCCTGCTGCATCCATGTAGGCAAATTTTCATATGCCAATTGTAACCTTCCAAGTAAATCTCTAGCAGTAGATGCTTTGTTTGCTAGAATTGCTATATTGACATTATCATTAAAAACTGCATAATGCAAAAGATATGAAATACAGGTAGTAGATTTACCAGTCTGACGTGGCATTTTACATATATTAAATCTATTCTCATGAAACCTTTCAATCAATTTCTCTTGGAAATCATACATATTAAATCCCACGAGTCCCTCATCAAGAGAAACAATTTTTATGTAATTTCTTGCAAAATATACAGGATTGTCCTTACACTTAAGAAACTCAATAATCTGTTCCTCAGTATATTCAATCGGAGTATTAGCTCTCTTTAAATTTGGATTACCAAGATATACATCATTAGCAGACATAATTTAATCCTTATTATCCAAAAATCCTTGCTTTAACATTTTTGAAAGGTCGGATGTTGATCCTACAAAGACTGCATTATTAGTAACATTATTAGTAGTTTTATTAACTTCTTCATCAACTTCTCTAACTTTTTTCTGAAGATCCATCAATTTATCCGTACTATCTGCCACAGATTTAAGAAGTTGGCCAGCAACTTCATAGGCTCTTGGACTAGCAGTTTCACCTGCAACTTCCATTATACCATTAATTGCTTCTTGACCTTTTTCAATTAAGGAGTATAAATTAGCACGAGTATATTCATAATCTTTTTTAACCTCGTCCGGTTTTGGGGCTACTTCAATCTCAAGAGAATCATGTGCTTTTATGATATCACTTTGAGTATTAAGTGCTTCATCAATAGGGTCATAACTAGACATAATAATTAAATATCCTCTTGTCGTGTGGGACTATAAGTTTTAGCATCACCCAAATCTTGCCAATTTTCACTAAATCCAAAATCATCACCAGGTCCAGCATCTGGAGGAACTGGAGTTACGGTATACCTCATTTCACGTTTAGCCGTCTTAGTATCAGTAGTTCCATATATATCTGCCTGAACTTTCTTAATAAGTCCGTCGGTCGTATCCGCAATAGGTCCAAAGAGATAGGATTTTGCAGTAAAACTTAATGTGTATATAAGTGCTCTTCTAGTGGAAAAATCTCCCTCATAATCATCTTGAAATGATATATTATCCAATACTATAGGAATATCTCTTTTCTCCCCAATAGAACTAACCAAATCAACAGTTAAATTATAGGAAGGTTGAAAATAAGGTAATATTTGCTCTACAATTTGCAATGCATCATCATTTAACTTTGTAAAAATACTCAACTCAAATCCAATATTATATGGAACGGGCATATATACTTTTTTCAAATTAGTCCCATCAGACGTTTTAAATGTCTGTGTTACACCTGCTTTTCTGGTGGGATCATATGTAATATTATTCATTTCAAATGACATTCTAGGCAATGTTATCTGAACCGATTTATTTAATTCTGCTTGTTGCTCCAATCTTGCAAGAAATTTTTGAGCAGGTCCATAGGATAAAGGGACTTGCATTTGACCTGTGTCATTATGCCTAATTCCAATTTGATTGAATACACTTCCGAAAGAAATGATAGTCTTGCGGATAATTTCGTGATAATAATAAGTTCCTAGCATTATACTTGACCAAATGGGTTGCCTTCACTAAAGTCGATAATCTTATCTGCTTCAGTTTCGAGTATTTCGTTCTGATCATATTTATCATCAAATTCAGATGCCATAATATAATCAACGGTATATCGTGCTCCAGAAGTAGCTCCAATCGCTATATCTCCGGCAGCAAATGTACCATCAGTAGTTCCGAGTTTTAGAATACCCTCATCTAGATCCCAAGTCTTAACTCTACCTATAGCACAAGAAATAGAACCACTGACTTCTTCATTAAGTTCATAGGTTCCAATACCTGTTATTGTTGGTGGTGAACTTACAGTTGCAATTGCTGTACCAGCAGTATATCCGATACCAGCATCAATAATAAGAACCTCTGAGACAGTATTGGCAGCACTGACTAACACTCTTCCACTAGCAGTTACGATACCAGCAGCAGGAGTTGGACTGGTGAAATATAAGTCAGGTGCAATAGGATAACCAGTACCAGGAAGAAGAATATTAACAGTTCCGATTCCTATACTATCAGTAACTAGTGATGCAGTTGCAGCTGCCCCCACTCCATGGTAACTTGTAATACCATTAGTTGCAGTTGTTGCTGTACTTACTATAGTGACAGTTGGTGCGACAGTATATCCAGCACCAGTATTTGTTAATAATATCTCTTCAACAGAGTAAACATTATTTACTGATGTAGTGATAGCAACCGCAGTGGCATTATTCCCTGTTGGTGATGTACTTATGGCAACTGTTGGTATAGTAGTATAATCATATCCATCATTATTCAGATAAATTTTTCTAACATAACCACTGGCAATATTTACTCCTAATTGTGCAGTTGACCCAATAGAGATCATTTTCAACTCAGTCATATAACCATATTTCAGTAAAGCATTATCAATTTCTTCGTTAGATGTATATTCTTGATCCCATCCACCTGCTTCATCTTCAAGTTCAAAGAGTTCACACTGTAATTCATATACATAATTTTTATTAAGTTGATAGAATGGTTTTTCATGTTCTACAAACTTTATTTCAAACATTCTTTGCCCTAATGGGAAATATATTAAATCACCTTCTCTAGGTCTACTTGCCACATCAATTTCATCATCAGGCATTGTCAATAAAAATGGAGCAATAAAATCTTCAAATCTCTCTCTTGAGATTGTTACAACCAAATCATCCTTTAAACTCATACCAAATTTAGTCATTATATCCCCAGCACCTGTATACCCTTCATAGGTATTCACATATGCTTCTATTGCAAAATTATCATTAAATGTGGAAGATTCTACCTCTCTAAAGATATTATCTGTATTAATAAGTTTTCTGGGTAAATATACAACCTCAATTCCATACATTGATAACTGTTCATTAATCAGGTTCTGAACTAATCGTTGCTCAGAAGCAGATCCTTGGAGAAAAAATGGATTTAATGGCATTATCTTATCCTATCAGATCCAGAGGAGGTAACTCGTATTCACTACTCATTTTTTCTCTAAGATAATCTATCTCTCTCTGTCCATCATCATATATTTCTCTCCCATTAAATTCAATTCCACCAGGCAATTTAACTCCTCTAAACTTAATTAAATTCTGGCCCCACTGTCTCTTAATTAAGGCAGTCAAATATAATTTAAGGAACCTATCATTATAGACTTTTGTAAATTCTGTAGGATTTAATGCCCTATAACAATCCATAACAAAATAAGTACCAGCATCTTCTGAAGCCCAATCAATATCCAAATATAATCTATCTTGTCTTTGATTAAATCTTATCTGCTTATCAGTAGTTAATAAAAAATCTATATCTTCTAGATAAGTTTTTGTCATTGCATATTGAAGCAATTCGACAGAATTAAAATAATATAAATCATTTAAGAATAACTGGTATTTAATACTAAACATTCCACCAGAAATAGAACTAGTATCAAATTTAAATATCTTTTCTACACCAATTACTGCGTCTGGCACTTGTATAAAATTAGAATTTTCATACCAATTAAATGACATAGTTCCCACACCACTCACATTAGTAGAATTAGCGGTTGTAGTAACAATACCCACACCAGTCGTAGGATCGGCCTTTCCTCTATCAATATCTTCTTGAGTTACTTTGTATTTTAAATACATTCTCTCAACACCATCAAAATGACGCTCATGAAAAAGTTGAAGTGCGTCATCAAACAAATCATCTACTTGATCATCATCAACATTAATCTCTAAAATAGGAGCTCCTAATTGTCTTAGACAATAATCTTTGAGTTCTTGTTTAGTCGTGGGTTTTGCCATTAATAAGTACCTCCATCAATTAATCCAACAAATTGAGTAGCAGTTATAACTCCAGTTAAGTTAGTGTCAGTACCATAATAAGCTACTGAAGTTACTGAAGTAATTCCTAAAATATTTGTGGAACTATTTCCTTTAATAATTCCATTCGTTCCATCGCTGTATATTTGTAGGTCATTTCCATCACCAAATGCAATTTGTGCAAGATCATATAACTTGAATTTACTAGTAGCCTGATCCCATAATGCCTCATATGCTGCACCCTTAAATTGCACATCATTATTCAGTGTAGAAACACCAACAACGGTCAATCCACCACCGGTTATTCTAACTCCTGATCTTGCAGTTATAAGGCCAACCGAATCTATATTAGTTACATCTTCTTTAGTTAATGTTCCGGCAATAGAAACATTACCATCAAACTGGGCATCCCCTACAAAAGTAGAAACACCAGAAACATTAAGAGTATCTAACTCAGTCTGACCATTTACATCTAATTTAGCAGTTGGTAGAGCTGATCCAATACCAACCCTATCAGTGCCACCATCAGAAAAGATTAGATTCTCATCATTTAATCCTTCAACACGAAAATCGCAATTATTACCACCATCATTAACTATAACGGTATCAACAGTTGCTTCTTGAACTGTAAGTATACCTTTACCACCAGCATATAATTCTATTTGGTCATCACTAAATGCAATATAGGTATCAGTATCACCTGTATGCCTGATATTACTGTCTACATATACTTGCCCACCAAAAGTAGAAACACCAGTTACATTTAATTGATCTAATGATATACCACCAGATAATGATATACCACCAGCAAATGTAGCAATACCAGAGACATTTAATGTTTGAGTTTCAGTATTTCCAACTACAGTAACACCAATTCCAGTAGTGGCAAATTTCTCATCACCATTATAAAATAATTTTACATCTGAATTAACAGTAGCTTCAAGATATGCCTCACTATCATCTGCTCTTTTGAGTAGGATCGAATCACTACGAATTCTAAGCTCATTAGTAGAATTTTTTATATGACTATTTGGCCCACCATGCCATATCTCAAGATCATCAGAATTGCCAAATTTTAATCTGGCAGCATCAGTAAACTCTAAATCATTTTCAGAAGCATCCCAAGTCATATTCTGACCTGCAGATTGTCCTTGGAAAACTACATCAGCATTATCGAATTTAACAGTATTACTGAATGTAGCAGCACCAGCAACATTTACATCATCAAGTTCAGTATGACCATCTACATCTAAATCTCCATCAGCATCTATAAGACCACCAAATGTTGAAATACCAACTATCTTAAGACTATTACCCGTAATATTATCTAATCCTAAATCATCTCCCAGATGCAAATCACCACTTACCCATAAATCACCCGTGATGGTAGCACCAGTAGAGATAATCTCAAATTTCTTCTCAGGACTTGCACCACTCCAATGTAATTCTACTCCACCGGTAGTATTGAATAAAGCACTATTATTACTAAGAGCAGTCCCTTGAACTACTACATTACCAGCACTTGCTAAAGTAAGATCTCCAGTACCAGCATCAGTCACATAACTATGCGATCCTGAATGATATATTTCTAGATCTCCATCATTACCAAACTTAGCTTTTATACCATCCGCAAATGATAATCCGGTACCAATAGTTGCAATACCAGTTACATTTAAATCCTTTACTGTTGCTTGTTCACTAATAACAAGATTTCTACCATCTACTTCATCATACTTAATATCATCCTTAACATATAAATCACCACCAACATATAAATCTCCACCTGTAGTAACAACTCCCACAAAAGTAGAAATTCCACTTGCTTTAAGATTTCTGGTATCAATATCGGTACCAAAAATAGTATCACCTACTTGAAGGGTACCACCAATAGTAACATTAGAATCAAAAAACGCATTATTAAGAAAACTAGCTACACCAACATAAGTGCTAAATCCAGTAACTTTGAAAGTATTTTCAACAAAAAGGTTATTTAAAGTAGAAATACCGGATACATCTAGTTGTGTTACTGATGCAATTCCTCCCAGAACATTGGTAGCAGTATCAGCAAAAAGAGCATTACCACCAGAAGCAGCAGAAAGTACCCTTATGGCATTTTGAGCTCCTACTCTAGTATCTGTATAATTTTTTGCCATTAGCGTGTTACTCCTTCTCTGACCAGAACCGAACCTTCAACCACCGTCTCCTTTATAGCACCTTTACTGATTATTACATCGTAAACTTGCCTACCAGCTTTTAAATCAGCAGTCTGAGATGAAGTTAATCCTAATTCTATAGTTCCTGATGTAGCAGGAGAAGTAATAGTAGCAGTAAAATCAGTTGCTGAAGAACTTCCCGCCCATTTTCTCATTTGAGACGAGATGCCATAACCAGTCAAATCCAATGGGGCATTCGTACTGGTAGCTTCTAGTTGAAATGTTTGATTGAAAGTACTTCCTGATGTAATTACAAGATTACTAACATATACGGCAGCCATATAGTCTTACGAGAATCTTTATTAGTTATTTATATTTCGAATTAACCAGTTCTTTTAAGAGACTTTTTAATTCATCAATTTCACCCCTCATCCTCTTCAATTCATTCTTTTCATTTTCTATTGAAGATATAATATTTAATCTAGACCTATATCCCGTAGTATCGGTATTAATAATAGATCCGGTATTTTCATCACGATATAGATGAGGATATCCTTCAACTTTAATCATTTAATTGCAATAGTACGAAGATTTTTAATCCGAGGAACTGATGCTTGATTAGTTCCTGCCATTACAATCTTAATAGAATACCCGACAAATTCACCGAGATTATCTGCACTAAATTGATATTCTAAGAATTGATTATCCCGACTTGCTGGTACTTCAGAATCAGGTCTACCATTATTTGCAGAAGGATCTATTACCCTATCTCCAAAACCATCTCCAGTAGAATCAGTTAAATTATCATAACCAGGGAATAATTCAAATTCCTGTTCCTCTTGATCAATATCGGCAAGTCTCCTTAAAGAATAAAGAACTCTAATATCTGATGAAGCATTTCTATAAGCTGAGAATATCACTTTCAAAGAATCGGCAGGTTTATTCAATGAAACCCTATTAGAAACATAAATTGCACTATTAGGATCAAAAATCGGTGAATTAACCAATCTATTAGTTGCATAATCTGAAATTGGATTGTTTATTCTATTAGATCCAAATTCAGTAAAAGCAAGATCAGTAAATATTATAGGAGATACATTCTCATTAGTGCTGCTTAAAGTTATTCCTGTAGTAAAGGATAAATTTCGAGCAATATTAGTTAGATGAGTTGTTTCATTTACTTTAGAACATACAAGTCTTGGTGTTGAGAAAGTATTTAAACTATTCAATTGTATAGGAGAATATCCTTCGTCTACAAATGACAGTTCCGTACCATCTACACTAGTTCCACTTACAGTTCTAACAGAAGCAGTTACACCAGTTGCTGATGATGGTGTCGCTACATCATAATTTGGAATAATGGAATCAAATTGAATATTTCTTGTAGCGGTTGCATTAGGTCCACCAAAGAAACCTTCATTGTCAAATGATAATGCTGGGATATTATTGGATAATTCATCAGCACTTCTATTTCTTCCTATGGTAGCAGCAAAACCAACGTAATAACTATCCAAACTAATACCAAAATTAGCAACTGTATGAGTCGTATTCAATCTTCTTAAAGAAACTCCATTAAGTTCATATTTTTGAACCTGTACTGGAGAATCATGAGGTATAACCAATGTATCATCTACACCTCTAGTCAAAGATTGTAAGATTCCTGCACCTATTCCCTCATATCCAATGATTTCATCTTCAACTCTAATATAACCAGTATTAGCAGCACCCACTGCAATTCCTTCAAAAGTATTAAGATTAGGACTAGTGGTAGATGCTACACTAATTGTAAGAGCATCAGTAGTTAAATTGGTATTAATTGCAGTAGTTTCTAAATTACTCTTAAGACCCGTCAATACTAACTTATTGGTAGTGGAATGCATTCCATGATCAAATTGATTTATTTGGAAATAATTTCCTCCATATGGATTAGCATCAGGTGCTAAAGATTTCCAAAGTTTTTCATTGGTATTCTGAATATCTCCCGCATCATCATAATATCTTAGGTCCCCACCTTCTACAAATGATATATTGGTTCCCTGAATTCCAGAAAGATAAAGAGTATCAACCCCACCATTATCACTAATTCTAATTACTGCACCCTCACCAATCTTACCGTCTATATCAGATGTAGTAAGACCAACCACATCACCACCAGTATATCCAGTTCCTACGGCAGCAGTACCGAATCCTGTAATGGATCCATTAGCATCTACAGTTAAATTATTAAGTTTGTATCCACTACCTTGACCAGTGATCGCATATGTAGCAACTGTACCTGTAGTAGCATTATAGTTAAAACCACCAGTAATAATTCCACTAGCACCAGCAACTGAACACCCAGTACCTACAACATAACCAATAACTCCATCATTATCCTTTCCAACCACTTTTCTTCCTGCAGCAAATGTATTAATTCCACTATGCCCACTTATAAGAGTTGTAATACCAATACTGCCAGTTTTGGGGAATGTAACTATTGAGTTACTATCAAGTTGAGAAACATAACCATTACTTAAACTCAATGTAGGATTGCCAAAAAATGCAGTTCCTGAAGATGGTGTAAATTTAGCTTTATATAATTTAAACTTCATATCTTCATATTGACTTGCAGACCAAATAGATCCATTCTGAGATTTAAAGAGACTACCTAGTGCCCATTGCTGATTATATTGTGTTGCACTTATATTAGGAAGAGATTGTAGATTTACTGCATCTTCTCCCATTCTAGCAATCCACATTTCATATTGATTACTAGTTGGAGCAAGAACAACTACGGCATATTCTCTTCCTGGTGCCAAGTAAATTGGTTCTGGGAATTTAACATTAGTAGCTACGGAACCAGTTGGCGATGTTGTAATATCATCAGGGGTTAAAGTAACCGAAGGTCCTAAAACAGTTAAAGTAGGTGTTCCTAGTTCTACCGATCTAATCTGAACAGTTACAGGATTGCTTCCACTATCTTTATTAGCAAAGAAGAGATCGATGGAAGTTACAAATACTCCATGATTATCATTTTCCATACCTCCCATTCCTGGTGCTTCTACATTGCCACCAACAGTAAATGATTGAGCTAATGGGTCTACTCGTCGTGCCCTCCACGTAACCGTAGTGGTTGTAATAGTATTTTCAGTTTGTATTTGTCTGGCAACAAAAGTACCTGTTGATTCATATTCTGTTTGAGCTGATGCAATTAATGTACTTCCTCTTAAAGGAATTGCATTAGTAGAACTACTACTAATCCTATAAACTTTTCTGCCAGTTTCAATTCTAACAGTAGGTGCTGGATCAGCATATGGATCTTTTAAGAAAAATGATCCAATTAAATGACCATAGTTATCTGAAATCAATCTCAAATCTTTAACATAAGCAATTGTCGTACTAGTTTGACCAACTAATCGCATTCCTTCTGTTACATACCCACTATATAAACCCTGTGCTTCCCTTGAGAGTGCCAATGTATCAATATTCAATATTGGTGATGAACTCGTATATTGTGCTTGTAAAGTTTCTAAAGGATTATAGGGATTGAGGGTAAACGTTTTATCGGGCACATTAAATGCTCCAGTCCGATGATTGGATCTAGCAACTCTAAAATTAATTACCTCTTCACCATTAAGATAACCTTTTACGGTTTCTCCCACTTCAAATGTTCCTACAGACCCTGAATTTGCTAATGTACTATCTGTAGCAATTTCTAATAATTTAGGAATAAAATAAACATCAGAGTTTCCATCAAAGAACTGGTAGTATCTTGTAAGGGGTTTTAAACTATTAGCAACAAATTGAGTATTTCTTGATCTCATCCAAGCGTCTACACCACTATCAACTATTATATCTTGACTTCTAGTTTGAACACCCACTTCAGTTGTTGTACCGCCACCTCCCCATCTCGTTTCCTGTCTGGCTACATTAATATTAGTGATACTTTCATCTAATCTTACACTTCTTACCCAACTATCATTCCCAGGCGATAAAGCAACCGTACCCTCATAAGAAATTACATGAAATGGATTAACATTCTCAACCCTGGTTGCATAAGACTGTTCAAGCCAATCAGTTTCCTCATATTTCAAAGTTACTACATTCCCAGTTTTTTGAGTATTAGGATCTAATAATTCATAATTGGTAGAATAATCCAACTCCGAATCAATTGTAGCTTCTGCTGGTAAAAGTTTACTTTGAACACTATTTTTTGCAATAAGAGGTCTTATTTCTTGATTTTGAGTATCAACATCTATTGAAGATAATCCCAGATCAACAAAATTATCATCTATAAAACTATCAACAAAAAATCCACTCTTAAATCTATTTCTTCCATTTATATCTTCAATCCTTAAAGCCTCAGTACTTACTTCAAGAAGAGAAAGTGTAGTAACATCTTCTAAATTCTCAATACGATCTTCAAGTTCACCAATATCTCTCATGGTATATCTCTTATTATCCGTTAATGTAATTCTTGCATTCCTAGGATTATAAAGATATGGAGGCAAATTAATTGTTGCCAATTCCATTGAATTGTTAATATTAACCGGAGGTTCAGGATTTGGTGCGGATTCGCCCTTTAATATGGACAATATGCCATATTCACTTAAATAAATTTTATCAATTCTACCCAAATAATAATCATAACCTAAAAGTGTACTTCCACTGGGAGACAATAAGAATTTGGGATTGGTATTAAAAGCCGTAGTCCTAGAAGTAAAATCAAACGGTGAGATTCCCGTACCACTAAAATTCGACACTCTTGGTCGGAAATCCAATGTATCAGTTGCTCTAATTTGAGAAGGACCAATCAATGGTATATCTTCACTATACCTATCTTTGTCATAACTTAATACGGTAAATACATCTCCAGTATCATTAGCAGGTACTGTATAATTATCATAAACAATTAATAATCTTTTAGACGGAACGTAAGAATTACGCTTTCTAATTATTCTAGAATAGTCATAATATTGCTCCCTTTGCCCTTTATCTAAAGTAAAGGCTTTTGAAATATCTTGATACTGTGCATCGGTATCGGCAGTATTAATACCTTCAATAACTGTTGTGATATTAGAATCTTCAAATACTACAGTTTCATAATTAGTAAATATTTTATCATTTAAATATATAATACCTAATTTATTGGTACCCCCAGAAGATGGGGAAGTTGAGTTATTAATAACTACCCTTGCAATTGCATTAGAAGTTTGTCCTACAACATTCTCTCCAATAATTGCATTGGTTCCAACATTGGCACTTGCATTAAGTGTTATGGTATCAAATGTTGGTTGTCCACCATTAACTGATTCATAAACAGCTAAAACTTTTGCTACATCGGGTACATTCAAAGATATTTCTTCATCCTGCACTCTCAATCCATACGCAATAGTATTAGGAGTTAATCCATCATTAAGAGATGAATTGGCAGTAGTTCCAGACTGAGTAAGTCTTGAGAGAGTTACATCAAGTATTTTACTCCTCTCATAATTTTTTATTTTACTCTGTATACCTTGTTTAAGAGCAGTAATGCTGATAACAGTTCCTGAAGCATCATCAGTTAATCCAGTAAATGATGCCTTAAATCCTGCACTATCCAAGTCACTATAACTATCTAACCTGACAGTACCAATTCCAAGACTCTGACCATAATGAACGGCATACCTATTAACGGCATAAGATTCAAAAAATGCAGTTGAAATTGCTACGCCACCACCATCATTAACATCATTGATGCTAACAGTAGCTGCCGATCCAATAACTGATTGACCTGTTATTTGAGCTGAAATACTCAGAGTTGAAGCAGAGAAATCAACCGAAGATATATTAGGACTCGGTAATACTTCATATAAAGCTCCGGTATCAGTCTTAGTCCATATACTTCCAACCGCTAATCTAACTCCTGTACGCTCTCCAGTTTGAATAGATCCATTATAAACTCCACTAACATTTTGTCCCATAGCAGCAACAGTTAATGTCATAGAATCTGAAGAAACTACAGTTACTCGGTTATAAGTAGTATCCGTTTGGCCGCCATTATATTGAATAATATCTCCAGCTTTAATGCCACTAAAAGGTTTCCCAGCAGTAACACTAGTTCCACTAATTTCTACATCACTAATTCCATTTCCTAATAACTGTGAGGTAAAGGACGTATTTGCGGTAAAATCTTGAAGGTATGGTGCAACAGCAGATTGTTTTACTGATTTAATATCTCTAGCATTATGAGTTACCACTTCCTGAATAGTCCTTGAAGTATCAGTAATTCCATTAATACTAATTTGTTCTCCAGCACTGAATCGGCCAGAAGTTTGAGATAGATGAACCGTTGTTACACCACTACCAACCGCAGTAGTATATCCAGTAGCATTACTATTCAATCCCCTAACATAAGCACCTGCCGGTAACTCACTAGCGGTAACCGCACTAGATAAGTTAAGTTTGGTATAAGTATTGACATCATAAAGATAAAGATTCCAATCACTAGAAGGTCCAGTATATGCAGCATCTTTAGAATTTAAAGAATATACCCTTGCTTGACCAATAACAGTTCCTGTTACTGCTCCACTACCATTTAAAACTCTATCATATAAATTAACAACCTTTCTATACTGTACTTGACCAAAAACATTATTAACTACTAACCGACTTCCCATTTCAAAATCAACATTAACCGCACTTATTTTTTCAACATCTCTGGGTTTCTCAGTATCTAAAATAGTTAAAGAATCAGTAGTTACATCATAACCTCTAACATAAGCTTCTCCACCAGAAACTTTCACACACATTAAATCATCAGAAGGTGTGTTTCCCTGTTCTGTCTTTTCTCCACTAAAGAATATTCCACTATTACCTAACCTATTATTTAAGGAATTTTCAACAGATATACTAAAGGGATCTATTGCATAATTTCCAGACTCTTCATAGGTTCTTTCTGCCAAATAATCTTTAATTATATTATAATTAGTTTTAGTCTTAATCCTTCTAATATCACCATCATTGAGTCTTAATATCTCAAAGAAATCTGCATCAATTATATCGGTTAATAATTTCTTAGTAAGAGTTAAAGTTATTTTTAACCTATCAGCTCCTGGTGCTGCATAGTTAGTAAATCCTTGTGCATTATCATATAATGATGAATCATCCTTTGGACCAATTATCTCTTCATCAATTCTCAATCCCACCTTATAAGATGGATTATTGGTATAATGATCTAAAATTAAAGTTTGACTATTAACATTTACAAAAGTTCCTCTAATAAAATAGATTCCTTCCCCCACAAAAGCAGCCGATCCAACTGCAGTAGCATTAGCAGATATTAAAGTTACTACTCCAGTACCAGCATTAATAGTTGTATTTCCATAAACAATATTCTCTTTTGTAATTAATACTTCACCATCTAAAAACGTAGTTAAACTTGGATTATCAGAACCACTATTTAAATATTTTACATATATGGTTAAATCTTCAACATCACCTCCATCTGGTAATACCACATAATCTACAGATGCAGTTACTCCAGAAGTTTGCCCCTCTACAACTTTACCTACAAGTTCACTCGTATAAAGAGAAATATCAATTCCAAATTGACTGGCATTAAGTTTGACTGCATTATATTGATTGTCATAACTGGGAGCTCCAGGAATTACAATAGATCCTTCCTTAAAAACATGAGATCCAAATGACTCTATTTGATTTTGGAGAATAGACTGTAAATTAGTTAATTCTCTAGCTTGAACTGGAAATCCTGGTTTAAATAAAACCTTATAAAAATTATTACTGGGATCGAAATCATCATAGTAAGGACTGATATTTAAATCTTTTGCTTGTGCCATGTTACTTTAAAATTCCAGAATAATTTTGATGTCTTCTTTTTGTTGAATATTTCTGGCAACCTCTTCTCTATTATCAATATAAAGAATATCGCCAGTTGTTTTATTTATCTCTGGATCTGCAAGACCACTTGTAAAATAAACACCCAAATCAATATCTTTTGTTCCAGAGGTCATTGTACGACCAGTAAAAGCAGTTGCTACCGATGTATCATCGGGACTACTTCCTGCGAATGTAATAACTGAAGAGGAAGACTCAAAGGCTAAAACTTTTGCATCACTACTAACTCCCACATAATCTTTTTGATTACCAGTAGTTGGATTGTAGTATAACGATCTATCTTGATAGTATTTTAAAACACTAGTAATTTTATCATAAGAAGCAACATAACCTTTAGCAACTCCATCAGTTACTGATTGTTCTATTTTAGAACCAATAGTTGGAGTAGTACTCCAATATCCAGTTTGTCCTTCAGCATCACCATCTTGCAATTTAATTGCACCTATAGAAGAATATTGACTAGAAGTAATAGTTGATCCTATAGAAGCATATGTGGAGGGATTTTTTACAATACCTACTTGTGCAAATTTTGTACTGACAGGAAAATCCTTAGTTGAATCATCAAATCTTGCATATACTAAAACTCTATCTGCACCCAATTCTTTGTAGATATTATATCCATGACCTCTACTAGGAGGGATAATAACAATCAGCTCAGCATAAGTCGTAGGAACTCCTGTATCCGGGTGTACTGTGCCCAAATCTACCATACCATAACTATACCCACTTCCACCAGCAGTGACAGTTGCATCCGTTATCTTACCAGATACAAGTGTTACTGATACTTTACCCCCACTACCATCACCCAATATATTACAACTAAATGTTCCCGTCTTATATCCATTTCCAACATTTTTAACATATACTGTCTTAATTTGATTAAAGTTAACAGTAGAATCTCCTGCTTCCCTAACACCTTGAATTTGAGAATTTGTAGATGTTTCCCAATTATTAGGAACAACAATATACTCTGTAGAATCAAATTTTACAATATCACTAGGAGAAACAGAAAAAAGAAATTTCCAAACATAACCATCAGTACCAGCAGAAAATGGTTCTAAATCTGTAGAAGTTGGTTCATACTTAGAATTCTGTCCATCAGGATCAGCTCCCGAAGATCCATTTTCTATACAGATATAAACATTATAATCACTATTAAGTACAAAATATTTTGCATCATATAATCTTGCTGTTTGAGAAACAGGTGCTTTATTAGTAATATCATAATCCTGCCGATACATGTCATAGGCAGTGTTGGTTTTCCACTCAGTTTTTGGTACAACCCTTCGGATATTAGTACTATTAATCTTTTTTCCAAAAAGAGAAGTACTTCCATATTGCCATTCATAACTAAAGTTATCAATGGGATTAGGAGGCCCACCAGCGGAGGTATTCCAAGTAGAACTCCTTCCAAACCCAACTGCAGGAGTTGTAGGATTACTAAGACCTAAGAATACATAATAAGAATTATTAGTATCTAGTACAGAATCTACAAAATTACCAGCGTTAGATATTCTAAATTGATCTGTGACGACAGCAGACATATTAATTAGTTTTTAGGTATTTATAAGAATATTATGAATAGTATGGATCCAAAGCTCCAGTGTCTCTTAACCCTACACCTCTTCTCTGAATAGTTGGGAAAGTGGTCAATCCTGAGTTGACAGTTAATCCAGTAACACCAAGTGCTACAGGATTGGTACTTCTTGTCAGAGTTCCACCCAATTTGCCCCACGAGAATCTACCAATAGAATCCATAGAACTGCCGGTACTCGTAAGGCCGACTACGGAAGGACTCTCTATTACATTACATGTAATAATTCCAACCTTACCACTACTCCATGGAGTAAACGAAATATTATATACATTATCCAAAAATGTAGTTCCAATACCAACTACTTTATCATTCGCATCATAAATTGAAGTAACTCCAGTTCCAATTTGAGTATTAGTAATATAGATGGGATAATTAATCAACAAATCAGAATAACCTGAAGTATCTTTAAATAAATCAAATCTCAATGCTAACGAGGTACCATTACCAGTCGTGGTTCCAATACCAGTTACAATTCCCGCAAATCCTCTAACTGATGTTATATCACCAATTACTTCTGTCTTAAATGATGGTAATGTTAAAACTTGAGGAGGAGTAGTAATCGTATATCCTAATCCCGGATTTACTACAGTAACAGCAGTAATACTACCATCAGTTACTGTGGCAGTTGCAGTTGCTGTAGTTCCCAAACCAACTCCTATACCTGATGTGGGTATACCAACAGAAATTGACGTAGTAGCACCCAAATAACCACTACCACCACTCACAATATTAAATGAGGTAATAGTACTAGCAGAAGATACTGTAGCAGTAATAGCAGCAGCAACAGGATCAACACTATTATCAATAACTATTGAACTAGTTGGTGAAGATCCTGATACTTCTCCTTCTTCATCAAAGAACTTTGCATCATCAACAAATATGTCATTATCAGTAGTTGAGAAATCACCAATAATCTTTGCTGTGGGGAATATTAATGACTCTAGAGTCTCTCTTGATTTATAAACCACAGTTCCATTAATAATCTTATCAACTTTTTGTTTGGACCAATTTAATGCCTTTTCTTCACTATTGATACCTACCCCCCTATAAAGAGTAGTTTCTAGAGTATCTGTAGCAGTAATAGCAGTAGCAACACGAGATGTTTGATTTATATCACTATCTAAAACTTTGTCCAGTTGAATAGTATCACCCACCTTTATAGAAGGATATACATTAGTAATTAATGTAGTGTCAGATCCACTGGTTCCACGATAGAAGAATATAACAACATCATCTGCTGCTTCAGGAGCTTCGGTGAATACAAAAGATGTACCACCCTCAAACAGATAAGCAACATTGGGTTCCTGGACCACCCCATTTATAACAATCAATAAAGCATTAGATAAATTAACACCTGAGAAACTACTATTTGGATCAGTCTGGAAACTTAAAAGTTCATTATCATATCTTAATTCAAATCTCTTTCTAATTCCATTTTGCAAAGTCTTAATACTATCAATATAATCAAATTGTCCAAATTGCCAAGCAGAAAAAGCATCATTATAAGTATCCAATACGGTCAATTGAAATTCAGAGACTGGGGATGATAAACTAGAATCAGTAATCAATCCTACTGGAGTAAATACATCTCCAGGTTTAAATCCATATCCATCCCTAGAGATTTCCCATTTCTTAACTTCAAAATAAGTAGAAGCGATACCAACAGTAGAACTTGCTCCCACTTCAACATTTAATAATAGTCCCACTCCAGTATCAGTAGTTGCACCGATTCCCCGTCTTGATACACCAGTGATTGGGAGATTACTGTAGGTGGGGTTAGGAATAGACAAATAAGGATTGATGTAATTTGTACCGGCAGCACCGATAGAAAGTGCTAGAGTGCCACCTGCGCCCACTGTGGCTACAACCTGTGCACCAGAACCAACACTAGCTCCCACATTCACCGTTAATGTATCAGTATCATAAGCAATAACATCAGTTATAATACCAACAACTGGATCCGATGCCCTGGGATAAGTGTGTTCAGTTGCATAATCATCTTTAGAACAAGTAAATATTAAAGACCCAGTTCTAATTCCAACATTATCACTTGTAGTAAGTCCATGCGTTGGAATACTTAATTTTAAATCACCACTAAATGCATTATACGAAGCACTTGTTGCTGTTAACGCCGCACCAGCCCAACTAGTAACATATAAAGTAGTAGAAACACCACTTACAAATTTATGTGTATAGGAGACATCCGTTACTCCTACAGAAACAACCGATCCAGGATATCCAGATCCCATTGAAGCGTTCGCATACCAAGGCATAACAGAACCACCACTCGTATACGTATGAGTAATAGTACTAGTTCCTACATTAGTTCTAAATGTATTCGTAGATCCAATACTAAGAACAGAATAATCAAGACTTGTACTTCCTAAACCTACAGGTTCCTGAGGGAATATAGTAGTAGTTAATCCAGCATAACCAGTGGGACATGTAAAGGCAAGACCAGACAACTTAACTTGATCAATAATTCCTGCTTCAAAATTGTGTGCTTCATTAGTGGTAATTTCCAATACCCCAGTTACCTTATTATAACTTGCGGTGCTAATTCCCATAGCAGGTCCCGTTGTGGCAAAACCAACAATATTCGTAATAGATCCACCAGCATCAATTTCAAGATAAGATGTTGCATTTTCTAATGGTGCATACCCCGAACCTGTTGTAGAACCTAACGAAACTATCAATCCACCCCTAGGCAGTTGATTCTGATTTACGTCTGAATCATTAATAACTATAGGATCATCTGTAGAGGTTCTAATACCTGTAAATGTTATACTGCTTATTCCACTAACCAAATCTTCTCCAATCTGGAAATTATTAGAAGGGTTATTTTCAGCTGTAGGTCTTTGGAAAATATTTCCAATTAATACTAATCCATTACCTCCAGTACTTCCCAATCCAACAGTATTAACACCCGCAGTAGTTAAAGTAAATGTCTGACCAATTCCAGTAAACTGCTCTGAAATATCATCATATATCTGATTAGTATCATAATCATTTCTCAGATAAACTCTTCCATTAAAATCAGAAGTTGCATAATTTAAATTACTCTGGTCTTTAATTAATTGAGGATTTCCTTTAGGAGACTCTGTAAAATAAATATCCTTTCCAACAATATTAAAAGATCCTCTATGAATCTCAATATTTGATGAATTGGTATGATTAGTTGAACCTGATCCAATAAATGCTCTTTCTACTTCTACCAGGTCTATAGTCCCCAGACCATCAATAGGACCTATAACAGTAGTTCCAATACCAACATTAGTCAATTTCATATATTCATTACCAATCTTTAATATATCACCACTAGTTAATGATGCAATTCCACTCAAGGAGAATATAGTTCTAGTAGTACTAATTCCTGCACTAGCATCATCAATATTATTTTGCAAGGCATATGTTATGGGGACATATGCTATTGGAGATTGAATGACATTATCAATAGTAATAATAGATTTGGTATTACTCTTTGCCATTGCAAATTGATGCATATTTCCTGTTCCAACTCCAACAAAAGTAACAGCACTACCACCTCTTGTGGTGGATATTTGGAAAGCATCTTCATCACTCCTAATAGCAAAGACCGATGATGGTAATTCATCAACAGCTCCCGTGGAACTTTCATATAACATCGGGGTTGATCCTACACCAACAAATGTGGATCCAGCTGTATAAATCAATTCCTCATCAGTTCTAAAGAAATGCTTATCAATATTAAATGTATCTCCTGTACCTATTGTAAGAACACTTGAATCAGAAGGATTAAAAGTTTTGGCAAAAATTGGAGTAGTGTTGGATTTCAGTGTAAAACTCTTTTTATTAATTCTTTGACCATTAATTGCATTAAATGTGTAGATATTTGTAGATTCAATTGCTCCACCATATTCAAGATCTTGCACAGTATCAATATTATCTACATCTACTTCCGTATAGAAAACTTTATTTAAGGAAGAAACTTGAATAGTATCACTTATAAACTCAGCATCTGGATAAAACTTCAATACAAAATTACTAGAATCAGTTTCTGCACCAAATGTTCCGATCCCTAATCTAGTGTCACCTTCAATATCACCCGCAGATGAAAGAATAGGTCCTGCTTGAATATAAACATCACTAGTATCATTAATCATTGTAAGTTGATGAACTGCTCTTGTAGAACCTACACTAACTTCAACGATAGATTTAGATGTATTGAATAGATTCTTCGCTAAAGTAACTGCGGTGGTAGTTCCTACACCAACAGCATAGTCGGATTGATAAACTAAAGTTCTTTCATCTCCTGCAGGTTGATTGGGTGATGAGAAACGATATGTATCATTACCAACAGCAGTTGTACCGAAACCAACTATACTAGTTTTATACTGAACTTCATCTGTTAAATCATTTTCATATTTTAAGGAGAATATGGATCCAGTTAAATCTCCTCTAAAAGATCCCATCAGAGTGTCAGAATAACCATCCCTATCACTATGAGTATCAGTATAATAATCAGAAATATAAGTATCTGTTCCATCATGAGTAACATATAACTCAACATAATTCATTTCAGATGTGGTCTGATTCGTCAACTGAGTTTTTGCATAAAATGAATTATACTTATTAGAATCAACACCTATAATGGTTGTAGTACTCACTCCCAAAACACTATCAACTGTAGATACCCCAACTACCCCTGTAAGATCAATAAATCCTACAATTTGAGTACCAATTCCAGAAGAACTCTTAAAGTCTAATTCAACTGTCTTAAGATCATAATCAGTACTATAAGGACTTGAAGGGTTGAATCTCAAGTAAGAGTCCCCCAACCCATCATCTTCAATACTAAACGACCCAATAGATTCTTCATCGTCTAAGTTATTTCTTTTTAATAATGCTGAATCAGTTCCATTATTTAAGACTATCAAGTCTGATACCTGAATATCAGTATTATCTAAATTAGAGATTCTAAATAAAATATTTTTAAATGATACACTAGAATCTAATTTGAAGATATTTAAAAATATACTTGGATCGGAAGATAAATTGGAGAATTGATCCTTAATATTATCAATAATTAGAACTTCATTACTCTTAGCCAAAGTATATGCAGTTAAAATCTTATTCTGTAACTTTACAGTTCGTGATATATCATTTGACCCTAAATCATAAGCAATATCATAATTATAAATCGTATCTACTCTATTGTCTTCAATAATATCTTGAATGGCAATAACAACACTTGTACTAGCAATACCTACTGTAGACGTAGATGTAATTCCCGTATCTGCAAAATTCTTTAATCCACTTGTATGAAGTAAAGATGATACAGGACTTCTTAATTCATCAAACGTTTTACTACTCTGAATGGCATAAGAAAGATTCTGATAATAATTATTATCAGGTGTTACTTGTGTATCTAAATTTAATGACCCAATATTATCTACCCACCCAATATCCTTTTTAACCATATAATCAACTGTGAATCTACCCAGATTTTCAGTAATATCATTAATGGTTGCCGTTGTTCCCGAATCCTTCCCAGTAATAACTTCACCAACGCTCAACCTATAAGTACCTGATACCTTAATATAATCATCTTCACTGCTTGTAATAACTAAATCTCTTACAATACTATCTGAAATTATCTTTTCACCAATATTAAATAAAGCGGCCGCAGTGGTAAGTGTAAATGTTGGATAATTATTTTTATTTACAAGAGACGCTAATGAAGATTGGTCAGTAACTGCTATTCCCGTATTGGTACTTAATCCAGCAAGATCGATAGTTACTCCATCTTTATTTCCGCCCGCAGCAACGGCATAAGCAGTAACTTTACCAAATTTATATCCTACATCTGAAGAATTGAATCCAGATCCACCAGCACCAACAATTCCTGCCACCCCTTCTATATAAACTTCATCATTAACAGCAAAGGGAAGTGGGCTAAATCCTAAAGAAGGAGTATTGATATAACATGTAAAGATACCTGTAGAATTAGAAGAAATAGTACTAATTCCTACTCCATTAGAATTATTGACGGTAAACAATTCCACTCCTGATTCGGGAAGTCCACCTGGAGAAACTATAATGTCTACACCAGAGATGGTAGTATTATTCAATTGTGCCTCAAGAAGACCGCTATTGATTTCTTCCCTACTCACAGAATCAACAATCTTAATGTTAGGGACAGTTATATAATTATCTCCACCCGATGTTACACTAACAACACCAATTGTATTTGATCGTGAAACAATAATAAAGGGGGAAATATAAGCAGTTGGTTTTAAAGTTGCATCTGAAGAATATTCAAACCCCTCATTAACAATTCTTACTTTATTAGAATTACCAACCTTCGTAGATTTAGCAACAACATAACCACCTGAACCTTCGGTCGAAGAAGATCCTACAAAATTAGGTAATTTTTTATAATTAATACCACCTGATAAAATAGTAACATCATTAATACCACCTTGTGTGGTTAAAGATTTAGTAGTATAATCTAGTGCAAGACACTCCGCCATATTATAAGATAATTTTTCAGGAATTTCTTTTAAGGAAATATCAAAAGTTGTATCTCCCACCCCAATAATATTATAAGAAGAATTATATGAACTATTAACAAACTTTATTTCTGAATAATTGGGAGCCTCTTTATCAGCAGTACTAATAAATCCAGATCTTTCAATATTATAATATAACTGTTGAGGCAATGAAGTGGTATAGTTAATAGTAGAAGATGCATCAGGACTAATTCCTGCAGTTCCCACTCCTATAAGATCAAATGTTGTCCCAGCCGTAGAAACAAATTCATTTTTAAATTGATTATCATAATAAACTTTAAACTTATAATCTTCTAATGATGAATGCGATAAATCGAAAACTAAACTATTAGTCTTAATAACTTGAAGTTGAGAATTTATTTGAGAAATAATTTGATCAGCTCCACCTGTAGATCCTATTGATATAATAGTAGGAGGATTATTAGTCGCATCTACAGAAGTTTCAGATAATTTTATTGAATCATCATTGATTTTATAAACAAAATAACTTTGGGAAGAAATACCACTTGGGAAAAGATCTGCAGAATAAGAAATTTTATCACCAGTCTCTAATCCATGAGAGGTTATAGTTATTTGATTTGTAGTAGTATTAATTCCCGTAGAATTAAATCCTATAGGATTAATCAAAATATAACCATCACCTTCGTGTCTTTGTACAACAATGTTGCTAGAAGTTCCTATTCCAACTGATAAATTTGGTTGAATATTTAATTTAACTGTATCCCCTCTTTTTAAATTATGAGAAGTGGATACAGATACTGTAGTATTAATTTGCTGAACTTTTCCGGTTATGTAAGGATAAGTACTTTCAAAAAGGTAAGTATCTTTATCCTGACCACTACTATGAAAATATACATCTGAGAACATTGTTCCCACACCAGTTTTTATACCAATTGTATTTTTATCTTTATTGGAAACATATACCGTAGAAGGTAACGTAAATGTACTCGCACTAGAAGAAGTAGAAATAGAAAGATTGGATCCACCAGCCGTATATGATATCTGCTGATTATTAGTAAATGGATGATTTTCAAGATAAATCCTTTGTGTTAAAATATCTCTAGTAATATCTACTTGTGCAAATTCAAAAGTCATAGTGGATGAAATACCACTTACTGTGCCAAAACCTATTGATTGTGTAGGATTAAAATATGCTTTATCATTTAATGTTGAATCAAAAGAACCTATACTCTGATCAATCGTAAACGAATCAGGCAAATATGCTACTACAGAAGTTGCAGTATGTGCAATGCCTGTAGAACCTCTTTCAACAGTTAATAACCCCTTATTTCTATAGATATTGAGTACTTTTAAAGTTTCATTTCCTATTTTTAAATTACTTCCAACAGAAACTGGTTCAGGAATTCTAGAAACCCAAATTTCAGTACTTATTCCAGAAGTTGAAGATTCTAACTCATAAGTCAAAGATGTGGTAGAAGTCGTGAATCCAATAACATGAGATCCATTTAATTCAGATAACTGAGTAGAGAATCCAGAAATTATAATGTTATCGCCAGTATTCCAATTCTGATCAGGCAAAACATTTACCTTTACTTTTGACCCATCTTGCCAAGTAAATATGGCATTGGCATATTCACTAGTTGCAGTACTCACATTTACAATATCTTTACCTTTCAAAGAAGAAACCTTAGATATTAATCCACTCCCATTGGTATTTTCGTTATCAAATGTTAAAGAATCATTAACTTTATAATTATCGCCCGATGAAACAACCACTAATTCATCAATTGGACCACGTGTTACCGATTCTATAACTGCTTTTTGTCTTGAAATCTCATTTGTCTCAATTATAAAGTCATTATCAACATTTTTATCAGAAACTCTATAGGGAAATGTGTTCCTAATCAAGTTAGATGTTAAAAAATCGAAGGATTGATCAATATTTTGCTCTAATGGAATGGATCTGTAAGATTCTCCGATAAAATATGGGAATTCTGGTTCCTTTTGAGATGCAGCATCCCCTATCGTAGCAAAATACGCATAAATGCCGTTAGGAAATTCTGGAGTTTTGCCAAATCTACCATTATTTTGATCCAAATCTCCCGAATTCGTGAATTTATAGTCTTCAACAAAAAATCCAGCTTCAAAATCAGTAAGAGAGGGTCTATCAACCACTTCAGATGTGTTTATTTCATAACCAGAGACTAATCTTTTTACTGTTAAAGCACTATCAGGGTCTGAATACCCATAAGGTCCATAAATTGGGTTACCATCATATGCCCATCCAATAATATGAGATGCATTTACCCCATTTTCACCAAATGACTCTCTATATGGTTGAGAATATCCACATAAACTATAAGCTAAATCATTAGAACTGTCTATTAATAATTCACTACCCTTATATTTTTTACTAATATTAACACTTAAAGGTCTAACATTGACATCAACAAGTGCATTGTTACCGGCAGAGACAACATTTATAGAAGTTTCTATACTAGAATACCCAATTCCAGCGTTAATAATCTTAACATCCACCATTCTATTGTTTTCAATGACAGGTCGTAACTGAGCTCCACTCCCTTTACCACTTGCATCTATAACATTAAGGGTAGGAACTGAATAATATTCACTACCACCAAATTGAAGATTGACTGATTCAATGCTCCCGTTTACTATTGACGGTTTTAATTGCCCATCTTTACCAGTTTTTATTGAAATTATAGGTTTCTTCTCAAAATTCAGAATAGATGACCCATATCCCGTTCCAGATTCATAAAGATAGGAATCAATTAGAGACCCTCGGATAGTAGGAGTAAGAATTACACTCTCTACATTCTGTGTAGTAGTTCCAAATCCGACAGGAACATAATCTAAAGTAACTGTAACGTCAGGATATGCAAAATTATGATAACCAGTACCCCTAGAACCAAAACTTAGGTAATTTTTTGTAGTATAATTGGAAATTATTGTACCACCAATCCCGGCATTGGTTAATTTAAACGAATCATCATCTATTTTAACAATTTGATACTCATTTGTGGTATTCAATCCAGATATTGCAGTCCCACTATGGGAATATGTGATTTTTTCACCACTTGAGAACCCATGATTATTAAATGTAACAGTATTGTAATAAGTTGAAATCCCACTAGGAGTAACAATCAGTTTTCTATTCGTAAATGTACCCCCATCTACCACCTCAACACCTATAATAGCAGTTTGATTAAAAAGAGTAGCAAATTTATGAATACCACCAAGACTTGTTGTACCAAATGCTACAGTATTAATACCTGATATAGCATCATTACTGGATGTATATAATTGAACAGTCTTATTATTAATTACATTGACATAATAAGATGCATTATTGACTAAAGATGATTGGCCTATACCAATACTTATTCCCGTATTGCCATTTGACTTATAAATTACTTGTTGTTGATTTTGTAATCTATGATTCTCAAGGAATGTAAGTTGTTCTGTGGTAGTATTAATTCCTCCTGAATTATTGGTAGATCTGCCATCAAATTCAATCTGTCTAGATTTTTTAATACTTAATGGATCTAAAACAGCATTACCATTACCACCAGTAATTCCAATGGATACAACTCTTCCTATATCAAATAATTGAGGATCTACATCAACTTTTGTAATAGTACCAGTAACTACTGGTTGTACTAATGCCGTAACACCAATACCTGCGGCAATGTCTATTTTTGGGGGATTGATGACATCATAATTAGATCCACCATTTAAAATACTTATCTTACTTAAAGGTCCAGAATAAATTTTATCGTTAGATTTATAATTAGTAACCTCTACTCCATTAATCAACATTCCAATTGATCCTGGAAGAGTCTTAATTTGTTCTCCTCTATTAAGAGTTGATTCTAAAGAGATCTTTTTAAGTAATTTCTGAGGGCCTATTTTATTAGATTTCTGTGTAAATAAAGTAAACCTATGGCCTCCAGTATCAATTCCACTAGTAGTAGAATCAATTCCTATGGATATAAAATTCTGATCATCAACAAAAGATCTGGATGAATATATTCTTATTTGCTTTCTATTACTATCAGAAGTTACTATTCCCACATAATAGGCACCCGTAGATAATCCCACATATGGAGATTGCCATGATTCTGGTTGATAATAGACCTCATCACCATCAATAAAAGGAATTGAAGAACCAAAGGAAATTACTCCATATTTTTCTGTAAGAGTATTATAATCTGTTAAACCAACAGCAATTTGTGATTGAATATTAACATCAATGGTATTAACAAAACTTGAAGTAACTCCACTAACTGCTGCTGAAGGTAATGAATTAGAAGCTACATAAGCAGTTGTACCACTTCCAATATATAAATTTTGAGTATCTGATATAATATTATCAACTTCTAAGGGAACCGTAGTACTTGATGCATTATTGATTCTTCTTCTAAGATCATATTCACTACCAGTAAGTGATCCAACAGAATCACTAATAGTTACCTGTTTACCATCAATTTTTGTAACATATCTTGTACCAGATCCTCCAAATACGACATTATTTGTCCCTCTTTCAATTATTTCTATATGATCATCTACTTTGAGACTTGATCTATCAATATCTCCTGCTGTTATACATTCAGTACCACTTATACTTGTAAGTTTATACCTTACACTTGTATTGTATATCCAGGAATTGGCAAAAATCTCTTTATAGGTCTTATTATTTGTAGGATTTTCTATTAAATCTCCAAGATTATTGACACTTATGATTTGACCTTCATCTATGGTCACATTCTTAGATAATTGATCGAAAGTAGCTAATACACCCGTAAGTCTTATTTCTACTTTTTTATCAATGTCCCCATCTTCATATCCAAAATAGATATCATCATTTCTTACAACATCTGCAGATGCAATTTCTGCATCAATACCAGTACATCCAAAGAATTGGTTAATACTTTTACTGGTATAATTAATACTTGTATTACCTCCAGATACAATAGTACCGGTAACTCCAAATCCTATAGTAGAATCAACAGAAATAACAGAAGATCCAATTGCAACCGTCTCTAAACACTTAGATGCGGGTGTAATACTGAAGTTACCTTGGATTGTTGATGCAGATTCATCATATCCCATGAAAAGGGAGATTTTATAATATTGCTTATTTTCAGTTAAAGCTACTCCTACTCTAGTAAAAGGTTCAACCTCAGAAATAGATCCATTAGTGTTTAAATCAGATTCTTTAAATATAGTTTGACCGACTAAATTTAAAGGATTGCCAGATATGACATCCGCAATAAGAACTTCTCTTCGTACATAATCAGCTGAAGAGGGTTTGAGTAAATAATCCTCTAAATTGATAATCTTAGGTGTCTCACCATAAAGAACATTAAACAAAATCCTAAAGGATTCATCAGTTCCTTTTGATTCATATAATGATCTTGCTTCTTTTATAAAATTACCCGCATTTACATCAGATGTGAAAGGAACGTCTTCCAGACCAGGTGTTAAGGTTGATTTCTGTTTTTTATAGAATTCTTTAAGGAATAAAGAACTTAAGTTTTGTATAGATGCATCTGTATCATGGGATTCTTTATTACTATCACTAAAAATCAATTCCCCTTGATTTAATTCTTGATGGTAACTTGTAATACCACAAAATCCTCTAATACATCCAGTAAAGGTATTAGTTGTTAATCCAGTATATGTAATAACTTCATTATCAATCTTCAATAAACCATAATGATTCGGGAATCCCTTAGTAGTCGAAACCTCAATAGTACTTGCATCACTAGTAATATCAACACTGAGTGTAGTAGAATCAACCACCACATTTGGTGTTAAATTATCTAATTTTAAATATTGATCTAAATTATCTGTAATATCAACAGGACCACCTTGATACTCCTGAGAAATATAATATTGCTTTAAAAAATCTACCGTATTGGGATTCTCACTCAATACGAAGTCTGGTAGTTGATTGTCAATTATTTGCTGAATCTTAACTTTAGATTCAAAACCAGTCTGTATCATATTACTCGCGTATTAATTGTCCGTTGGAATAACTAGATGTGTAGAAATCTTTAATAAAGGTGGTGCCTGTTATCTCATCACCAGAACTAATAACATCCCTGACCATATTTATTTTACTTTTAGAAAGACTTAAATTGAGATACAATTCTCTGAGTCCAACAACATCATTTGATTCTGGGATTGCCTGTACTTCGATAATACCTGCGTCATTAAAGGTTGAAATGATATTGATAGTATTTAATAAAATTTCACCCTTTATATAATCCACAGTTCCTGCTGATTTAGCAACAACTCTATATGTACCATCATCTAGTATCTCTACAATAGCAATGTTACCTAATTTTAAATCAGCATTAGGAATATCAGTTAAGTATACCTTCTTAGAACTTCCTGCAACTACAAACCCAGTAGATTTAATATTACGACCAGCAGCATTTACATGAAATTGATTACCATAACACAATTCATACTGAGCAAACTTATTAAGAGCCGCCTTCAAATCTCTTCTCATTCGTACTCTTGTAATATTAGATGTTATTGCAGTATCAGTATTATCAATAACTTGTAGAATTTTACTATACTTAAATCTTCCTCCGAATTGATTCATATCTACAGAATTGCCATAGGTAGTAAGAGCGTTAACTACTTGGGTCTTTAATGAGGCAGAGGATGAGACCTTTGTATTATCAAAATAAACTGCACTATCAATCTCTACATATAGCATCTTTAAGTCGGTTATCTGTTGATTAATCCCAGATACAGAGTACTGCTTTAATTTTGATAAAATGATGGATTTATTGAAATCTGAGACAAATGATCCATTTTTTGGTTTGATACTGATATAAACATTACCAAACCTAGGTGGGTCCATCTCCTCACCGCCTACAACGGCAACTGATTCGGTATCAGGGTATATTTGCTTAACTATTGCTTCATAGTCCCTAGGAGTCACTGCACGGTACTGTGAAGAGTATACTCTGGGAGCATAATATTTGATTGAACTTACTTCTTCAATATCAGCACCATTCTGAGAGATCTGATTGGTGACAACTGATGGAGCGTTTGATAGTGAAAGAATTGTTTTTCCTGCACTAATTGGATCAATGGTTGCTATTTTACCTGAGAATGTAAATGAATCATTCTTACCTGCACCATTTCCTTCTTTACCATCGGTAATGATATATTGAATGGTGATTACTGCATCATTCTCTAATTTTTTACCAATATGGCCATCTCCAAAGAGTAATTCATATTTTTCATCTTGTATCTCTTGAATTAAGAAAATCTCAGATGATCCATCAATATTTAAGATATTATCTACTAATGAATACTCATTACCCAGTGCTGCATCAGGATCGGTACCACTAGGAGAGTTTACGTAAACTTTTATGGATGAACTATCAATACCGGTATTATCGAGTATAAATCTCTGATCTAATGATGCATCTACCGTAAATGTCTTGGTTAAGAATGTTCCTTCTTTTATGTCAATATTATCAAATTTGGCCCTATAACTTCCATTTACCTCTGTTATGGGTGAAGATATATTTTCAGGAGTAGAAAATACATATGAAGTATCACTTACATTACCAGTGCACACCAGACCTGCCTGTAGGTATGCCGTAGACTGACCAGGATCAGTGGTACCAAAATCTGCGGTAAACGTTATTGCTGCAGTTGCTGATGTCCTAGAACGTGGTACATATCCTATATTTCTTGCTAGTGAGACGACATTCTCTCTTAATGTAGCAGAATCTAAAAAAGATTCATTAACAATCATATTAGAGTTAAATGCCGTAATATACGTATTATATGCTAACGTATCAATTAAAACTGAAAAATTAGACCCCTCAAAGTCAAATCCGGTAAATGTAGAGTTAGCACGGAGATAGTCTTTGATAGAGGTCTTAATTTGATCAAAATCAAGATTTGTAAATTTAGTAAACGGCATTTTATCTTGTTGATTCTAAAAGGAATGAATATTCTTGTGCAGGAAACTCTTGTCCAACAATATCATAATATACCGTTACTTCAAATGTATTTGCATCTGGTTGAGGATCAACCAGTATTCTTACATCTTCAACTCTGGGTTCGAAATTATCTAATGCAATTTCAATTTGTTCCTGAATTGTGGAAGCAGTACCAAAATCAACAAACTCAAATAAACTGTTATAAACGTCAGATCCAAAGAGTGGATTAAAAAACTTTTCAGTAGGAATAGTTTCAACTATATTACGTACTGATCTGCGAATGGCATCTTCATTTTTTAATACCTTTAAATCATTTGTGACAGGATGAGGGATAAAGGATAAACTAATATCTTTATATGCCCGTGATATCCTTTTAATGGTCATTGAACAAAGGTTTATATTTATTTATACCCAGTTCTTAATATTTTATTTTCCTTGTCCCCTTTTGGGTTTACGAGCCGAGTTACGAGAGGTTGCTGCATACTTTGTATGCTTACCCGACCCTTGACGAGTCTTCTTCGGCGGCGTTTGTATAAAGTCCCCTCCACTAATGCCACTTGATACTACTTTAGCCATTAATCTTCCTCATAATAAATTTCGGTTTTTAATTGATCGGAGGTTGGAGAACCTGTCTGATAATACTCAAGTGCCAAGTCCTCCATTAATTCGAAGTATGCCATTTGTGCCATATCTTCGAATAATACCTTACCGTCTCTGTATACTCTATATAACTCTCGTTTTTTCATGTCCTACTCTTACACGAGGATCGCACCAGATTTCGAAACCTGCGTCTTTTGCATCTAGACAGAAAGAAACATCTTCTCCACACATATCCTGTACTTCGCCACTCTCGAATACCTGCATCTTTGGTGCGAACCATGGATATGGCATTCCTTCGTGTTCAAATACTCCCTTCTTAATTAATAACCATCCGAAGCCTGTATAATCTACTGTGAATGGTTTTTTCCGCTTGGATATACTCTCGATGGTTTCGTGGTTCATTACTCCACCATTATTTCGAAAATCATCCTCATCTAACCAATGTGCTACAGAGGTTGTCTTACCGTCTTCGGTACAATACCACCCTCCTGCAATGTCTTGATCCATTAATACAATTTGCCAGAACTTCTCAGTATTAAAAACAATATCTGAGTCAATCCATAATTGCCAATCATATGTTAGTTTCCCATCCCACGGAACTTGATTCGGGCCTCTCAATACATTTGCTCCAAGGCACTTGCATCTTGCAAAGTTTACCATGGAAGAATAATCTTGGGAAATTTGAATGCTTGCACCGGTTTGTACTAGATCAAAACATAATTGTACAAAACTTTTTAAAAATGCATATGAAACCCCACGCCCAGGTAGACAGAATACCACGGATTTTCCTTTCACAAGTTCTTTTGCTTTATCATAGTCCCATTCTGGGGCTTTGGTTACCGTGGGGGTTTTTGCTTTTACTGTAAATCCTTTAGCCATAACGTTACGTAATTACAAGTCAATTATACTAGATTATATAGCAATTGTCAATATGAAGATTCTTCGTATTTGTCTGTGCGGTTCTCCGTAATCTCTGAATATGTGAGGTCCTCCTTGAAGTATGATCTATAAATTCTATTCCATATTATATCAAACTCTTCTTCATTTAAATTCTTAAATAAACACTTGTTTTCCAAATAAATGTGGTAAGTCTTTGTGCTCATTTGTTTTCCTTAATAATAGCTTCGTCCCCGTCTAGATTCCATCCTATTTCACTCTCTTCGTATAAATTGAGTTCGTTTATAACTTGCTCTGGTATTATTGTATAATATTCACCGGTCGCAGTGTTAACCTCTATGGTGCTAAAAATATCTCCAAAATTTTTCAACATACAATCAAACCCCTCTGTTGTTTTTATATAGCGAAAAAAAATTTCATAAAGAGAGGAATAAACAGCTTGCTTGGGTAACACTTTGTAGGTTAGGGTAGTTACGCGGTTTTAGGGACGGGGGGGCATCACGCCCGCCACTGTCCAAACCACGAACGCATCAGACTGTTACACATCACGCAGGGGCACCCACTCCCATGTTAAAATTAGCATGACTGAACACCTCACGGTTGACCAACTTCCATGATCCTGATTCAGTGTGCATCACAAATCCCTCAGCAGTGATGCGGTCCTGATCAATATACGCATTAGGACCATGGGCATAACGGCAAAGGCGCAGGGCATCCTCTTTGATGGATTTCACAAGTAACCAGAAATTCACGATGCTTTCATTATCAGGAAAATCATAGGACTCAATTTCTATGCCCTGACGGATGCACGCATTAAAAACCTTGGTCAATCTCTTTGCTTCCTTTTCACTCACGAATTCGACAGCACCTGCCATGACCTTAGCAAACTCAACCGATTCTCTCAATTGAGCAAAATCGGTTTTAAAGTCATCCTCAAATGCTGGATACTGACCATCCCATACGTATGCGACCGGTTGCACGAATTTGCATTCACCATCAGGGTCAACCATTTCATCTTTCAGGGGTGCCGCGATCGCATCACGCAAATCTGACTCAGCAGTATAAACGGTATGGGGTGCCATGATGATTGCTGCATCATCCACCACGAATGGAAATTCATAGGTTATGGTGTTGGGGGTGTATTCTCTATCACCACCGAACCCGATGAAATCACCTTGAATGATTTGGTCAGTCCAAGGCAGATAGTCAAAACACGCATGAAGGATTTCTGCCACCTGACCCTTATGATTTTGATCAATATCAGCATGGCACTCATTGATCATGATTTTCTTCTTATTGAAAACCGATTTGGTGCCCACAAAGAAATTGCCGGTTGCTGGGTTCTTACCCCAAACGATCGCGGGTGCTCCATCAATTTTCACGGATAGAAAGCAGGTCATTAAAAAAGCATCCAATACGGCAAGGGTGCCTGTGAGGATGCTATCTTCAGGGTGATCAAGATGGATGTTTTTCATATAAGTATTATGGCATGAAAATGCCCCTTGCGGGGCAAATGGTGGACGGTTCCTAATGTGTCATAGGCATGTGCAATAGTCTGAAGTCTTCCTCTATCTTAGAAAAATAAACCCATGCATTATCGATGAATGAGGTCGTCTTTCTCAGGTAGTAACGATCAGCACGACTAAGAGCAGGTCTCTTGAGTTCGGGTGAATTGACTCTCATAAAATGGGGGTGATGGTTTGGGGGTGTGGGTTTGTCTCCCACTCTTTTAATATACCAATAAAAAACCCCACGTGGGGGGTTTGGTGTTCAGTTTAGAAACCTGCACATAGTCCGTCGAAGTATGCCTGAGGTTGCTCCTTTGCAAGCACCCCATCTAACCACTTGTTGATATGACGGGAAGTTGTGACGGACCACTTTTGAGAAGTCCTTTCATAACCATTGTCGGTCAATGCGGCAACGGGTGTCTTATATGAGAATAAAACTGATGTGCCGTTTGCAAGGTCCAACTGGGTCATGTTGGAAGCGATTTGACGAAGTTGCATTGATGCTCCTTTTGATTACTTTCTTATAATACATGAAAAAAGCACCCCGTGGTGGGATGCTGTGCCAGTTTGTCAACTGATTGCTTTTACCCTTTTAACCAATTCGGTGTGGTAGGGTTGGAAGAAATCAATTGCCTTGGTGAGGTCTTTGATTAATTCCTGAATCTCAAACTGGTGGATTGCCCAACGGGTTGAGATGTCCTTTTGATAGCGTTCCCATGTGATGAGGCGGGCAGTCGAAGGACGGGTGAATTCTGATTTCTTAGAAATCACTTTACCACCTTGGAATGTGGTGGTTGTAACCTTGGCAACGGGTGTTGCTTTAGGTGTTGCCTTGCGGGTCCGGGTCTTACGTGCTTTAGGGGCAGTGGTTGACTTGGATGCGGTGGCAGTGCTTGGCATGAATGCTTTGCTTGTTTACTCTTATATCATACCAAAGAAAAAACCCCTGTTACGGGGTTTGTTACACAATGTTGTAAAAAAGTCCGGTTTGTCAACTGTCCTAATATGCTGCCCTGAGTAATTCATACATGACGTCACGGACTTGATGGGTGTCCTCTTCTGCACCTTCATACGGTTTAGACTGTGCATAGCAGTCAAGTGCCTGATCAATTACATCCCATTGGGTTTGAGTGAAAAAATCATACATGGTGTTCAGTTCACGATGGGAATAATGATTGCCGTTGATTGTGAAGAGGGTTTCTTCCAAAACTGTTGACATGGGTGAATTCCTTAAGAACTCTTTTATCATACATGAAAAATGTCCACTGTGGTGAAACAGTGGACACTTTGGGAATTGGCTCTACCTCTCACTCAAAACTGATCTGCCACGGTATGCTGAGAATGGTTTTCTAATTTGCTGTTCATTGACGGCATACTCATCAAGGAAATAACCAACGGTGAATTGGTTCTCTTTGCAGAATTGCTCAATCTCAGCATAGAGGGACTCAGGGTGATTGGTCATGGTGTTCATAGAGTTTCCAATAGTGCTAGGTGATCGCGAAGGTACTCAACGGTGAATACATCTGTACCAAAGAACTCATCAAGGAAATAATCAACCGTGATTTCTTCCTTGGCACAAAACAGTTCAACGACTTTCCATTCAAGGTCTGTGAGGTCAGGCATAATCAATTTCTCCGTTGATGAATTGCTCTACATCGAATTTGGTCTCCTCTTTGGTTTCAGAGAGTGCCTCTTCCATGAGTGCTGAGATTGCCTCATCTTCAAACCTGGGGTCTAGGAATTCATTCATGGTTGAATTGCTTGGGACTTTCTTAATATACACGATTTTGGGGTGCTGTGGGGATTTAGTGTGCACTTTG
>Ga0208011_1000083_pt1 | contig 44809 bp, 61 predicted proteins | sample 7_EtaG_FD_184080 | JGI IMG/M metagenome (GOLD analysis project Ga0208011, IMG submission 184080) | Marine viral communities from the Subarctic Pacific Ocean - 7_ETSP_OMZ_AT15161 metaG (SPAdes) (version 2) | ecosystem: Environmental > Aquatic > Marine > Oceanic | place: Pacific Ocean | collected...
ACAACACGATATCCCTTATCAAGCAATAACTCTGCCAGATAAGAACCATCTTGCCCAGTAATCCCCGATATTAATGCTGTTTTCAATTTATGCCCCTAACCTTTGGATAGCTAATCTTAAACCATTCACAGGTTTTTTTTAAGCCAATTCTCAAAGGAGTGTACCATTCTTCTTTCCAGCCAAGATTCAACAACTTTTGGTTGCTGCTTGGTTTCCTGAATTGCCCCGATGGTTTTGCCGTGTTCCACACTATTTTTCCACCATATTCCAAAAGATCACACAATATTTCAACAACTTGTTTAATCGAGTGTTCTTCCGTATTTCCAATATTTACGGGGTGCTCTTCCTCATACTCTTCCAACAAGAATAATAAAATTTTTGCTATATCTTCAGAATAAGTAAATTCTCTCAAAGGAGAACCATCCCCCCAGCACTCTACCGATGGCTTTTCGTTTATTTTTGCCTCCCAGATTTTACGCATTAAGGCTGGAATGACGTGACTATTTTCTAGATCAAAATTATCATTTTCGCCATAAAGGTTGTTTGGAATTGCTGTGATAAAATTACAGCCATATTGCTGACGATATGCACGAGACATCACATCAACCATTCTCTTGGCATATGCATATCCAAAATTAGAGTGGTGAGGGGGACCCAAATGAAGTTGATCTTCGGTCAGTGGGTAAGTTATATATTGAGCATCGGGATAAATACAAGTTGATAAAAGTGAAACTACCTTTTTCGATCCTGCCATCTTTGCCGACTCTAAGAGTCGTTGATTCAGTTTGTGATTCTCAAAATAAAAATCACCCACGCTATTCAAATTAGCTTGAAGACCTCCCACCTTTGCTGCAAGATGAATTATGTTCTTATCCTTTAGGTGAGTTTCTCTCCAAGGAGGGCCCAGTATTAGTCCCAAGTAGGATCGGTCTGGGTAAGATGCGTCTGGCAGGGCTCTTTTCATTGCGTGGCCAACCATCCCTGTTCCGCCCGTGACAATGCATTTATCTGGTAGCTCTTTCATACTTTATTCTTCTCTAAATTTGTATCCAAAATATTCAATATCTTTTTTATAGTGTTGTGCTACAATCTCTTGCAGTTCATCATTATAATATTCCCAATATGGCTTGTGTTCGGTTCTAAGATAGTGTGGAAGTTGACTACGGGGAATTCCTATCTTGTCAGATATAAAATCAAAATCTTTTTGCAAATTTTCAAATTGGCCAATAAAATCAAAATAATCGCATGAATTGTTTCTATCTCTAAAGAGATCATACATGGGACGCATGTGTGCCACCACTGGTCCGCTGTGTCCAAAGAATGGTTTATGTTTTACAAACATTTCAAATGAAGAAAATTTATCTCTGTTAATCCAGTTTTTAGTCAATACATATTTTTTACCCGTTACAAACATATAAGCGGAAAGCAGACGATCCCAGGGGTTTCTTACAAAGGTATATTTCCAAGAATTATTAAATATTTCTAAATGACTTCTTTTAAACAGCTCGACGGTACCATTAAGAATCAAGTATAAGTGGCAGTCATCAAATGTAAGAATCTGATGCTTGCCCTTCTTCTCGTGTTTCTTCGCCTGTTCCGAAAGGCATATTCGCATACTGCTCCAGGCACATTTCGGAGTGCCTACCCATATAATATTTTTCATTATTTTATTGCCTCCAAATTTAAGCTCATAAGTTTGCCACTCTCCTTGTCCAGGTGTGGCAAATATGCTTGGCTATAATCATCAATATGCGAATGTTTGGTTTCGCGCCAGTCGTAATGTTTGATTTCTTTAAAACCGACACCTTTCAATGCTTTAGACAAGCTTTTAAAATCAAAAATCACTTTATGATAATCATAGATATTTCTTTGGCCACCGACAACGAGCCCCATAATATCTTCAACATTCTTATTTTCCTGATACCACTGATTGACCGCTTCGAAGTTTGGAACTGATATTCTTATTTTCCCTCCGGACCTTAGTTTAGAATACCAACACTGAAGGACTTCCTTATACTCATTTCTCCCGAAGTGTTCGAGAACATGACAACCATAAATTAAACTTACAGAATCATTATCGATCTTGTCAAGCTTAGAGACATCGTCGATTAGAACCCCTTCCTTATCACTCAAAATATCAATATTTATAAATCCTGGAATTATTTTCTCGCCGCAGCCTAGATGTAACCTCGTCATGTCGCCCTCCATTGAAATCCTTTTACTCCAAAATTAAAGAAATTCTTTGCCAATTCGTTGATAAAGAAATTCTTTATAATCTCCGTCATGGCCATGAAACAAATCAAATTGTTTATAAATAAGCTTGAATGCACTTTCGTTTATCTGATATTCGGAAGCTGGAGTTCTTTCGAAGCCTCTATTTATTACCCCCTTTCTGTCCATATTGTTATGCAAAAAATACAGCCTACATATCTTTTCTATGCACTTAATATATTCTGTAGATGTTGATTTCGGCATTTCGGATAAACTGAAGCTATTGTAAAATACATCCACCGCTTGATTGGGAAAATTCGGCAATTCAAAATTCGGCAAGAACAAACAATCATAATCATCTAGATTTATTTCTGCCACATTGTCATACTCTCCATACAATAATACCTTCTTATCTGGGGCGGCAGACATAATGTAATACGCACCAATCACCAACATTTCTGGCAGATCAAAATCTATATAAGTAAGGCCCGGTATTTCCTTGAGCATATAATACGCCAAGCCACAATAACCGGCACCAATTTCTGCAAATATCGGATGAGAAATATCTTTAGTTAAATTCTTTACTTGTTGGCCGTGAGTATGATAACGAGTGGCTTTCGGGACTACCACTTCTCCTTCTATCTCAAGACCCCAATGATTGCCAACATCGGGTACTCGCAAATCTTTTACATCGAGGTCGAACAGCTCCTTCCATATTAAATAATTTTTTGAAACTCGATTTACAAACCTCTCAACAAACTCAACTTCATCATTAATGATTTGATCATATTTGGCGTACTCCTTTACAATCGGACTTAGATCATTTCTCCAAAAATTCGACAAAGTTTCATAAATTCTATCATAGTTATCTTCAAGCAAATCATTATAGAAAGAATGGCGCTCTGCTATATAATTGTCCCACTCGCCGCCCGCAACATACAATTCGTTTATATTTTTGCTGTCGGCTTTAAGCCTTTGATACATTTTGCTTATTCGTTTTAATATCTCTATTTTATCCCCACTTGACTCAGCCCTTTCCTTCATCCCGTTTGCCAAGCTCAAAGAAGGTATATTACTTTTGTCAAATCTTTTTAAAAAATTCAATTTATCACCCCGCCCATCGTGTCATTTTATTATATCAGCTTGTAGGGTTGTATTAAACACAAAAACAAAATTACCGGGACCACAATCAACAATTCCTACCATAGTGGCACCGCCCTTTTATCATTATTTCGTATATTCTATTTGATGCCAAGCCATCTATGACCCCTTTAGAGTTCAAGTGCATTATAAATAATTCTCTTCTATTCTTATTATAATATTCTATTTTTTCTGTTAGTTCTTCAGAGTCTATATTATTAACCTTATCACACAGATTGTTCTCTACCAACTCCTGAATTAAAAACCTTTGAGATGGGTTTTCGACAAAGTTAATTGTGGGTAAACCAGCATATACAGATTCATATGTTGTAATACCACCGGGCAATATAAGAAGCGAGTTAAGACTTAAAATCTTCCACATTGAAGAATTGGTCTTAGCTAATATTATTTCATGATAAGATTTTTTCGTTTCCTCTATTAGTTCGTCATATGAATGTTTATAGCCGTGCCCCAACATGATCCAAACAACATATTTGTTCTTCAACTTGTTAAGCTGTTTAATCACTTTTAAGGTTTTGTTGGCTGCGTCTCCACCCCCCATTGATACAGCAATGGACATCCGGTCTTCATTCAAGTATTTTTTGTATGAAGCCGTATCTATTTGCTCACAACCTTCTTGGATTAAAGCGTACTCAAGACCCTTATGAACTGTCGTTTTTTTATTGAATAAATAATTGTGGTATTTGGTTCTATGAAAAATTGTCTCAACCTTATCCATATGATTAAAGAATGGAGAAAGCGAAACAATACAACTTGACGAGTTCGCCAAATTGAATAATTTATCTCCCACGGATAATAAATCAAAAATAACTATACCATCTAAAAAAAGCTTCTCTCTCTGAGAGAACAGCTCTTCTTCCGATTTAAATATCTTATAATTGAAACACACATTAAATAACAAACCATCTAATGTTTTATTCCCGATTACGTAGTAAAAGACACGATCACTCTCGTGTTTTAATTCCTGAATAGAGCTTGCGAGCGTCTTACTTCTGATTAAATGTCCATAACCAATTTCAGTAGACGCCTTTATTATAAAAGAAAAGTTCATCGTTCACTGTAAATATTTCTTGGTAATTCCCGTGTGTTTTTTTACATTTACATTTACTTTTTTTCCTATCACAAAATCAATCTCATCGGCATTCATTTCTCCTTCAGGTCGGACCACTAAAATATCTCCGGATTCGATTACATGCCCCCTGGGCAAATCTTTTGAAGCATATAACGAGCGTCGCGCTCTTTTGCGAGTATATAATTCAGCCTCAGAAAGTTCTTTTTTTTCGTCTCGGAGGGCCTCAAGCGTCATTGTAATATCTTGAATATATTTAATTAATTCATCTTTTTCCATCGCATAGGCATGATCTAGCCCCGGCTGGGATTTGTCTTCTGTAAAATGTTTTTCAAACCACGTCGCCCCCATCTGCAGGGCCAAGCAAGCCGCTATACTATCACCCGTGTGGTCAGAAAATCCAACTTCCACCTCAAATTCATTTTTTAAAGTTTTTATATACTTTAGGTTGGCTTGATCAAGGGTGGCTGGGTACGCTGACACACAATGCAATAACACAAAATTGTCAAAATTAAGCTTCGACAGCTCATTAACCGTTTTTCTGACATCCTCAATCGTTGACATTCCCGTCGATATAATCATTTTAATATTACGAGTTGCGACCTCTCTTATCAAGCTTGTATGATTTAGGTCGCAAGAAGCTATTTTTATATATGGTGGATTAAACTCCATCAATAAATCAAGCCCATCAACATCAAACACAGATGCACTAAACGCAATATCAATTTCCCTACAATGTGCTGCCAATTCAGCATACTCAAAATCTTCCATTTGGCCGCGCTCTCTGATTTTTAAAACTTCCTCGATATCGTAATGGCCATACTCATAGTTTCCAGGAAGATATAAACCCCATGGATTAATAATTTGAAATTTTACAGAATCAGCGCCAGCCACATTTGCAATTCTTGCTAAATTTTTAGCTTTTTGTAAATCCCCATTGTTGTTGGTGCCAGCCTCAGCTATTATATGAATATCTTCCCTTTTTAACATTTTGAATCTATCACCAATCTTGCAAATTTTTCTGAGTTGTATGTCATTGTATTTCTTAAATCAGCCCACGTAGATTTACAAAGTTCCTGCTTTATCTCCTTCAGCTCTCCTAGCCTATTGATTCTATCCTCGACCGCTGGCAATAATTCTTGTTTAAGCAAATCAATATTCCACTCATCCATTCCCAGGGTATCCACCATACTTATGGCCCTTTGATCATAACTAATTTTAATGGCCGGGACATCATAAGAGATGCAAGGAATAAATGAATGTAAGCGAAAAGACACACTCAACCTAGTGCTTCTCAAATATGTTAAGTACGCGTACACATCCTCCGTATACAGGTAATCCATCTCCGCAAACGAAGCTGCAAACGGTATATCTCTATGATCGTGACATAAAAATTTTACATTCGCATATCCCTTTTTTTTCAACAGCTCAATCATATCAACTAGTTGGTTTCTTAGCTCATATTGATAATTCACCGGTATACTCATAAGAGAGGGAGTTCGAATAGAAATTAAAGCATCGGTCTTATTTGCTTCCGTTATTGGTACCAAGTGCTGGAGAATTTCATTAATAAACAAGGTAGGGCAGCCGCCCAGTATGTTGTTACAGCCTATAGAATCTATATATTCTTTTGTTGCCTTGTCTCTTGACAGGGAGATATCGGCTCTATTGTTTATCAAAGCAATCTTTTCACTTGGCATTACGTCAGTCCTGTCTACAAAGTCAAGTTTTTGATTATAAATCTTCCCCCTCGACACGCTAAAAATCATCATAGGTTTTTCTAACGCCGATAAAGCCGTAGAATCAACTTCTAGCTCACCATTTTCGTAAAGATTGCCGCCGCCTACAATAACGCCATCTCCAAATTGGTTAATTTCATAAACGGTCTGAGCACTTAGCCCCGATTTTCTTTGATTCTCATACTTGCCCGTTGCTGGGAGTGAAATAACATTAATATTTTGTCCGAAGGCCCTCTTTATAAAATGATTTAGACCAAGGTGAATTACGTCATTACCAATATTGAATCCCTTTGGCCGTATGCAAAAAATATTCATACAAAATCTCTCCACGTTTTTGATGTATCGTTGTCTAGCAGCTTATTGAGTTTTTCTAGATCCAGGGGGAAGTCAACAGTGAACCCCAAATCTTTGTTGAATTCTATTTCGCTCTTTATATTTAACAAATTAAATTTATCACTGTTTTGATACAAATAGCTTGTAACATGCTCTCTCTGAATTTCATTCATTTTTGAATAAGCAGTTTTAAAACTAGATGTTTTGATAATCTCCATCGATATTCCATATGGGTAACTTCTTTCATGAATGTTTGTAATTAAATCGTAATCAGTGTTCTGACATATTTGCAGTCCTCTAGAAATAAGTTGCAGATCAATCATTGGTGAATCAGCATTTAGCCTAACAAAGTAATCTGCATTATATTTTAATGCGCAGTTCAGTACTCTACCAGCAACATCAAGTAAGTCGCCTCGAAAACACTCTACGTTATTTCTATCCGCAATATCATTAATTCTATCATCTGGTGAATTTATACTTGTGGCAACAATCACTGGCCACGGGTGGAGTGCTTTTTCCGCCCTGTTTATTACGAATTGCAATAGCGGTATCCCGCACAACAATTGTTCCATTTTTCCCGGAAACCGCGTAGAGTTCATACGACCAACGACTATGCCAACTATTTTTCTGTTAGACTCCACTATAACACCGTTTCTATTATTTTACAACCAGATTCGACAGTAATTCCCCCGCTTGATAAGGTGCAGGTTTTTATCCCCGCGTTATTCAAGCTTGTCACATAATAACTAAAATTTCTAATATTTGCCGATGCCGGCGGGAGGTGGCCGCCCCAAAAACGTTTGCCAACTTCCCTAGAGGTGCCGAACTTGCCCTCAAACCCAGGAACTTTTCCCAGAATATATTCAAACTCTTTATGCACGTTGTGAGCCTTGGCCCACATGTCGTTGCGATCATAACAATATTCATTCCAGTATTTTCTACTCTCTAAGATGCTTCTTATATTTTTTTGCATCTTGTCTTCCAAATCATCATTCCCATTCCAAAAATGAGTATTATATTTTTCTTCAAACCCAATATAAACAATTTGGGCAGCACCCATGATATAGGCGAGATGAGTTGCCAACAGTAACACGCTGGTGTTGCCCCTAAGCGAAATGTCACTTTCATTTTGTTTTTTATAAAGAGGCGACGATGGAGGATCAGAAGAAAAAATAACAATTTTTTCGTCATCCCAAAAAAAGTCCTTCATATATGAGAAGGCTCGCCTTTTCTCACCTTTGTTGAAGGCTACGAACAAGGGCAACTCTTTTCGTGTATGTTCAAATAAATAAACAGCAGGTGATATATGAGCGGAAATAGCATATGATAAGCTATTAATACCTTCATAGGTATAATTCACTCCAATCGTGGTTTTATTTTCTAGAAATTCTAACTCATCTCGCGTTAAACTTTTGAGGGAGGGGGCAGACCCCAATATGTAGATGGTCTCCCCGGCGTGCTTATCGTTATAATCATACAGTGTCTTTTTCATTCGTACCCTCCAAGTCTTTTTAATTCTTCTAGCACTATGGGCACCAAAGATTCAGATAACAAATGAATTGTATCATACCAATAGTTTTTTTCATGCATGGTACTCGTGATCTTCTCAAAGGTTTCTATATGACGAAACCCCTTCGCCATAGATTGCTCTTTTAAAATTTTATTAAACTTTCCAGTTATTTCCAGCCCACGTGAAGGGGCCTCACACGAAGGAACAAAACAAGTGCCTTCGTAGCCTCCATCAGTGCCACAAGAAATGTCCATCGTAAATAAATTCTTATATCCGAGTCTTTTTATTTCCTCATAAACAAGCAAATATCGCTCAACAACACTCTCAATAATTCTATTTACAGATACATTTTGTTTTTCTGCTTGTTTCTTGATGTGGGCGCGGCAATCAATTTCTCCATAAGATAAACAAACATTAGAATCCAAAGAAACATTTTTTAGCTTTGGCAATAAACTTGTTTGGGCTTTATCACATAGGGTATGTGCCAAACCGGCGTCTACGCGCCAACAATACAATTCATAGTCTTTGTGCTTATGCCACCGAGTCTGAGGGTGACCATACCTAACATCAAACCAGTTATACCTTCGATTTGGATTAACTGTCCCATCAGGTAAAAAGTGTTGTCCATCATTCCCTGATATTCCCAGTGCATGACTGTCGCCTATAAAATAAAACTTTTTCATTTATAATACCCTCCCCGTATCAATAATTCTTTTAATGCTTGGCCACCAGTTGTATTGAGTCAGAATCCTAATTCTCGAATCAACAATACCGTTAACAACCTCTTCATTAACTGAGTTTGAAATTATTTTCAGAAGGTCTTCACAAGCATCGGGGCTTTTTATATCTAAATTATAAAACGATTGAGACGAAAAATACTTATCAATATCTGGGGCTCCCCAGTAAATCGGCACTGTGTGCGCCATGAGTGCGTCGGTTATCTTCTCTGTAAAGTAGCCATTTAATTGGCCATTTTCAATACACAGTGCGTATTCATATTGTGATAACCACTCCAATTTTTGTATATCCCCAAACGTAGAAACCCCTTTATAATCGTCCCCCAAGCCCTCGTTCACCATTCCCACGCCGTAAACATCTAAAACGCCAGGATGCTTACTACAAAACTCCTTAATAAATCGAAGTCTCTCGTGGTGGCCTGTGCATATTCTTTTGTTGGATGTTATAGTACAAATTTTCTTTGTTCTTGGCTTCCACTTTATATCCTGCAATTCTCGATAAGAGAGGGGGAAAGAACACACGCCAAACAAATAAGAGTTTCCCAAACTATGTTTGAATTTATATGGAGTCGAATACCTATCCCAATTACACCCTCCTATCCAGGGCGGTTCTCTCCCGCATAAAATAATCTTATTTTGATTAATTCTCGACATGTCGATATTGGAGTCCGCATCTTCAATCGCAATGAGCCAATCCGCGTCATATGGGTCAGCGACGCCAATTAGATTTTCCCATATACCATCGCCGCTTGGGGTTGATCTTTTAAGGCCGCTCAATAATCTTGAACCACTCATCCCCCACGGACAACAAAATGCAACCCTAATCATCATGAACCTCGATTATAGGAGGTAGTCAAATCTCGCAGGTGGCGTAAAATCTTTACTCTATCATAGAGATCTTTATTATTATGAATGTAATAATCATGAGATGAATATTTTAATTTCTCAATAATATATTTTATATTTTTAGGGATAATATTAAGAAAACAAGATAGATTTCCACGATCAAGTGCACTATCTCCTATCATCAAATAAATGGCAGACTGAATATCGCGGTGCATCCTCTGATATATCTCGTCTATTTCTACCAACGGGTCCTGGCGGGCCAGAGAATTATACAAAGAGTTGTGAATTGGGTGTGGTTTCCCGTGCTTCATACACTCACCAGTACTTATCTGAGGATTAACTGCGATTGCGTTCGCACCTAATAATATAGCATGATATATCGACCCGTAGGCGCCCATCGATGACCCAAAAAAAGTAACATTGGGGGCGCCGAACTTAGAGACGTAAGGCTGCAGTAACTCTTGGTATTCTTTTCCTTGATCCTTCTCTAGATACCAATTATTTTTGTTGTTAATAAACAATAAATTAGACTCAGGATTTTTGCTTAAAGTATTAAGCTTAAAAAACTGATGACCTTTATCTCGTATGATACCATTTTTATCGTGCAGTCCGTGTGGAGCAAAAGAAACCAACAAAACTTGAGACTCTTCTTTGGGAATAAAAATATAATCTTTGTTTTTATAGACTTTCGTGAAATTCATTCCTGGCGCCCCTTCAAGTACCAATTTTCCCACACAAAAGCATAATCATAAGTAATCGAATGAGTTTCCTTTAAATTTTGGCGAATTTTATGTCTCTTTACCAAGGCATCCTCAACAAAAGAATGAAATTGCACTTGGATATTTTTCATTTTAGAGGTTAACTCACTTTCTATGCAATGAGATAGGAGAGGGAATTCCCCTCCCTCAATATTAATTTTAATAAGATCTATATTGTCTATGGACAACTCTTGCATAACTTTTCCAATCTCTCGTAGTTGAATAACTTCCATTTTTTGTGCGCGCTTATAAATACTCGATGCATCACCATCGACACTAATTTCCTGATCCTGGTCTCTTTCTGCAAGACCATAATCACAAACCACAATATTCGGATTGTTCGCAAACCGGCTTACAATTGATTCATAAAATTTTTCCACAGGTTCAAAAACATAAACCTTGCAGCCATATCTTTGATTTATTTGAGCAGCAAAATCGCCACGGTAACCACCAACATCAAAAACAACGCTATCTTTATTTAAATTATAATTTAATCGGTGAACTAAGTCTCCCTTGTCTGCAAACCATCTTTGAAATTCCATTATATTATCTCCCACCCTGCACAATAAAGGTCTTTGGTGTTATATGCCACACTGGGGCCAAACCACCGCTGTGGAGCAACCACCACCTTGTCTGTGTTGGCATTTAACCACGCGGCCCACCAAGAAAAACTACTATTAGCTATAATATTGTGCTTACACATTGACATAAGATACAAATCAATATAATCGGCTTCATTCTCAACCACATGAGCCAATGATCCAAATTCGTTTTTGCACCACTCGGCATCATCACTAAACACCACTATATCATACTGATCAGCATCTTTAAACATGCTTAATGCTTTTTGATAATAGTGGGGAGAGCACGTTGGATGTATGTTTGGGTGATTTGTGTAATCCCCCCTTCGAACATGTATTCCTATTGTTTCTCCTTCTAGAATATGAGAATATTGTTCATCAATATACTGTTTTATTTCTTCGGTTGGCTCGAACAGGGCTTTAATGTCATCGGCCCTGTGAACAAAATATTTTTCTGATTGGAAATATCCCAACAAACACATATTTTTTTTGTAAGGGAGCTTCCCGTAATAAAAATTTGGTTCTCGGTATGTACATTCAATTTGTAAATCACGAGAAAACTCTACTTTTGAAAAAATGTTGGATAAGTACTTGCCACACTTTCTATCAAGAAATTGAGGGGGAAGGTAATGTGTAGTGGTATCAAAAATTGGTTTGTCGTCGTGGTCTTTAGCCAGAGCCACCACAGTGGCAATCTGAAACATCATGTTCCCCAGGCCGCCCATCAATTGTATTGTAATCATTATTCACTTTTTCCAAATATGGTATTTATCTCCATTCTGGATTATTTAAAAACCACTCTACTGTTTCTTTGAGTCCGTCGTTTAGACTAGTTTTCGGGGCCCACCCCATCTTTTTCATCTTCTTCCCACACAGGGAGTATCTAAAATCATGTCGTGGGCGCGTCTTTTTTGGATCCACTAGTTTATACTTTAGTGGCTTTCCAACTATTTCAGCTACCGATTTTGCCAAATCTAAATTATCACTCTCCTGATCGTAGACAATATTATATTTTTCCCCTACGGTGTGGTTAACCATCAAAAACATTACAGCCCTGCAAACATCTCTTGAATGCAGATAACAACGCCTGCTGGCTTTCGTTAGCTCGGGATTGGAGTGGATCTGGACCGTCTCCCCATTCAAAATCTTCTTGATTATTAGAGGAATAAACTTTTCAGGATGTTGTCGAGGTCCGTATACGTTCATCGTGTGAGTTATGATGATTGGCATCATATACGTGTTTTCATACGCCACACACAACTCCTCTGCACCAGCTTTTGTTGCGGCGTAGGGATTTCCAGCACGAAACCTGGAATCTTCGTCAAAAACAACTCCTTCGGGGGCAGCTCCAAAGACCTCATCTGTGCTAAAATATAAAAACAACTTTAAATCTTTGCAGTGTAGCCTCGCATATTCCAAAAGGTTGCAAGTGCCAACAATGTTGTCCATAACGAATTCCATCGGATACAACACGCTTCTATCAACATGGGAACCGGCAGCGAGGTGGAGGATATAATCAACTTTTCCCAATTTATCAATTGTGTAATCATTCGGGAATGCCTTCAGGTCATGCCACACAACAGTCAAGCGATTTTTCCATTCCGGATTTTGAGAGACCACATCCGCAAGACGGTTTAAGTTCCCAGATACGTCTAATCTATCCAACGACACAACTTCAAAATTAGTGTTTTCCAAAAAATATTCTATTAACGCATGGCCAACAAAGCCCGCGCCGCCAGTGATTAATACTCGCTGCATTACCAATCCTCCTTTAAATCTCTTCTAACAAATTATATTTTTTCATATGGCGGATTCTCATTTCAGAATCTAATAATTTTCGATGATCAACCTTGTCCTCATTCAGTGGATTGGCCCTGTTATAAATGTGTAAAATCTCTTTTATATAAAAACTTCTGGTCCCAGCCATCTCTAGCATCGGAAACATAAAAGCCAAATCCCAGGCTCCGTCACAAAAGCGACCATCTTCTTCTTGAAGATCTTCCTTTTTGATTTTTGACCAAAGCTTATATTTAAACGTTCTCAGATGAGAGGAACACCAAGGCGCTTGTCGAAATGCCTTATTGGCAATGATTTGATCTGAAATCTGCTTTGCAAATTTTCCGCGCTGGCCGCTGGGGTATTCAGCGTAACTACCGTATGTTATCAAACAGTTGGTCTCCTCATAAACTTGTTTAAGCTTGGATAACACTTGCTTATTCGCAAGCCAATCATCACCATCGAGAGTTACGATAATATCTTCAGGAGCAGGGTTTGAAAGCTCTATTCCATCATAAATGTTTTTCAGAGCAAGGGCTTTTTCTTTATTTTCTACGAAAACGAATCTCTCATCCCCTTCAATCTCTTTTTTGATAATCTTAGCACTATTATCTGTGGAAAGGTCATCTAGAACGATACATTGGAAATTTTCATAATCTTGTACCTTCACACTTCTCAGGCAAGCAGTTATCCACGCTTCGGCGTTGTAAAGGGGGGTGATGATTTTAAAATGCATTTTCTATTACCGTGGGAATTGTATCTCTTTGATCCACAAAATATTGAATTAATTCTTTCCCCTTCTTTTTAAACCAGGGCTCTTTTGTTGCTCCGATTAGATTATTAGACATAACAGCCATTCCCATCATCCTGGCTTCAACCACCACCCTGGAGAGGGTTTCGGGCGTGAGAGGAAAAAACACTAAATTTTTATTTCTAGATAAATTTTCTAAAAACTTTTGGGGTGGGGCTGGATCTATCAGATCATATTTCATATTCTTCTTTTTGCAAAATCTAATCGCCCCGAAAGTATTTTTATGAGAAATATTAGAGTTCATTATTGAACTGCAATCTCGTTTTTCTCTCGTCGATAGTTGTTCTAAAAGTTGAAGAGAATCGGGCGACCACAAGTTTCCACTTAAATTTACAATATTTTCTGTTTTCAAGTTATTTGAAACAATATCAGCATGAAATTTTGTTTGACAAACAACAGCAGATGCTTCTTTATAAAATTCAAAATTTATTATATCTTCTTGGGGAGCGATATAGTCTTTATATGCTGCGGGGTTTCTCCCTCTTAAATATTTGTGATCATGCTCATATACAATATACGGAACCCCACTCTCAATAATTTGGTTACGAAGATTGGGCTTCAAGTTAATAAAATTAGATATAATGATATGTTCTGAATTAAGAATATCTTTAGTCTGTACAAGATGACTTTGCCGTGGAACCACATCCCACAAGCGTGAAATTAGCAAGTCTATGAGTTCTTTATTATTTAATTCTGCGCCACCAGTTATCTGATCAGCAAAAAAGTCATCAATGAAAAGAAGCCTACTCATGAACTTCTACATTTAATTCGTTGAGCCAGCCTTGTACATTAAAATCTTCTTCTGGGGCGTACTCCTCTAGGTGCCCCACAAATTGTCCCCACATTTTTCCTTCGGTGAATTTACTACGTATATATTCTTGCAAATCCTTCGCTCGATTTTCATAAATTCTATATTTTTTATGAACATCGCGCAGCTTCATTTTGAAACTTCCCTGGTCAGCATAGGCCCACTGAGAATCCTCCTGTAAAACACCGGCCCAGACAGCATTTTTTTGGATAACATTCACAGTGAACTCGACTTCAGCGAATTTAGCCACCATCTGCTTCTTTCTTTTGCCTTTTATTTTTTCTGGGGCGTATAGAAAATCAGCTTGGCCGCCCCACGGATGCGTAACAATAGGCTTCCCGTATCCAGCCATCTCAAACATCGGCAAACCAAACCCTTCTCCGTGAGCAATATTTATTAATGCTTTAATTTTTGGATGTTGATACAGCGCAGACATCTCATCATCTTTCAGATACCCGTGCAAGAGATGAACTGCACATTTTCTTTCAGAATATTTTGCGTCTGCTAATAAATTTTTAATACTATTTCTTGTGGTGTTCGCATCAATATAAGAATTGCTTGCTGAGCTGACCTTTAACAGCAGACCAACCTCTTGATCGTAGAACTCTTCTATAAACCAACGGATTGTATTCTCGACATTCTTTCGAGGACTAATTTGGGCTACAACAAGAAAATTAAAATCATATTTTAAATCAAAATCAATATTTGAAGGAATGTACGGTCTAAACGGATAATTTACAACTTCAACCGGACCTTTAGCACCCATGTCCCTAACTTCGCCTGTTTCGGGGTTTGTGGCTTTATAGACAGTATTCACAAAAGCATGTTTTGAAAAATTCGAAACAACAATGATTTTATCTACAAGATAAGATTTTTGAACCCACTCTGGAGATATTTTTGTTGTTTCAATTCCGGCTGTGCAGCCAATATTAATTGGAGCCAACTTTTCCCATTCATTCGGGATGGTGACTTGTAAAGAAATGTCAAACGTTCCCTTCTGCTGGCGATGGTGAACAGTCTTTAACAAAACAGAATCAATCCATTGTCGTTCTTCTGTATCTTCCCACAACCAACTTGTCTGGCCCCAGCTCAAATTTTCAAGATAAATATCAAATAAGTCTTCTCGACTTTTTAGTGCTCGCAATACAAATCTTGCATGTTCCCCATACCCGCTTTGACTTAAGGCAGGGCCCCTTATTAGTGCTTTTAATCTCATAGCTCTTCCAATCTCCATGATTTATAATTCTTTCGAGAATCCCAAGACCCATATTTTTCATATACATCTGTTAAAACCCTATCCCATTCGGTTTGGTAGCGTTCGAAACTATAATTTTTTATAACATGTTCTCTACCTTGCGTTCCCATCTCGTGTCGCTCTTTTTCGGAGAGATTATAAAACTTTTCCAGAGTATCAACGAACTCATCGCCATTAATCCTATCTTCATAAATCCAGGGAATATCTTGTGATCCAATTATTGCACGAGAAGAAGGGCTAATACCAAACCCAAACCAATTTTCTCCATCAGTCGCCTGCTCTTGAAGGCCCCCTGTCATGTTAACAATGATGGGTATTTCACAAGCAAGAGATTCAAGAGTCGCGAGCCCGAAGCCTTCTGCATCAGATATATTAATTGTGCAATCAGACATATTATACAATAAAGATAATCCTTCGGCTGAGATTTTATCTTTTGAAAACATCACTTGCCCCTGGTTTAGCCCAAGTTCATTAACTATGGCCTCCAAATCTTGTCCATGCATATCCTTTGGGTCGGTGTGCATAAGCAAAGCTGCCTTGTCGTGTCCAATTCGATCTAAAAAGTCCTTAAACCAAAAAATCAAAGTTCCCGATTGTTTGCGCCTCGCGTTTCGATTGTTCCAGAAAAATATCATCTTTTCTGAGTTGTTGAACTTTTTTAAATTTTCATTCTTGAATTCGGCAATTGTTTCAGAATCTACTTTCTTAAAAATTTCTGTGTTGACTGCGTGAGGAAGGTGAATCACTTCAGCCTCTTTCGCAACAATGTTTACAATCTCGTCGGTAAGCTTAGAAATAGTTACTATTACATCCGTTGAATCGTATGCCAAGCGATTAAATTTCGGAGGAGGATAATTATCCCAGACATGATAATAAACCATGGGAACCAACGGACGAATCTCGTCCTCCATTTTCCAAAGCCATCCAAAAAATCGTGGATCAGTCATAAACCACAATATATCAGGTTTCTCATTTCTTAAAACCGAACGGACAATCTCTGCATTTCCATACCCATCAATTGGAAAAATTGTCCAGTCATCACCCCACTCTTCGGTTTTCATCGGCTGATAGTTCTGGTGTTTGACCGCCCCTCCGAGAGATACAACTTGGAACCGGCCTGTCTTTAACAGGCCCTCAATCATATATTTTGTTTGAGTTCCGACGCCGGAAGGAGAGAGCGGATGGTCTGAAATCGTGAGGATCTTAATTTTTTTACTCATATATCACCTAAGTACAGTATTTTGTTTTATATAATTCGCAACCTCGGCAAGATAACCGATTTTTAATGAAATTCTTCTTATCGATATTGTACACAGCTTGATGAAGCAAGTTAAGGGCATTATTTGTTTTTTTTGGTCCGCTCGTAACTCTAAAGATCTCAACTTGATCTTTTTTGGCTGTGCGCTTGAGAAGAGCAAAGTAAGTCTCAATATCTTTTGGATCAATATCATATTTTTTTGCGAAGAAGTGCTTATACAATGTAAGCTGATATGTGGTCATCTTGTCTCTTCGGCGTTCGACATCCCAACCCCAACCACAGGTTTTCCAATCAATGATATTATATGTTCCATCTTCTGTTTTAATAATAAGATCGATGAAGCCCTTAAACTTTCTGTCTTCGATATCTAAATCTCGTTTTTCGATATCTTCATAGAGACGATCCTCGACCCCTACAAGTTCAAATTTTCCAAAATATTCTCTTAGGGCCGGGATTGCATGTGCTGCCAGCTCTACGCCCTGTGGAATCATAGATTCAAATAATTCTTGATCCAACTCTTCATGATCAGGGAGATTTTCAACCTCGTCAAGGAAAGTCTGCTTGAAAAGTTCCCCTGCTTCACCTTGAGGGGTTTTGCCCTGCACTACCTCTTCGCACACGTGGTGGACTGCTTTTCCAAAGGCGGTAAATAAGTTGCCCTCAAACGTGCTTACTCGATCAATATAGTTAACCTTGTGATAATGTGGGCACTTTACCCAGTACTTCAGTTCACTAAACGAAATGTGTGTCATGATAAACTCTATCTGTATTTGTTTATAAGAGTGGTGATTTTGTTATGAATCTGTGGACTAATTTTTTTAATTCGATGAGGACTTCTTACAAAGAATCCCTCAAACCCATTAGCCCAGTATTCCTGAATGGATGTGGCTCCATACGGAGAATTAAAAAGGTCTGTGGTGTGAGCGGAAAGAATCGGGTACCCCACCCCCATATAAAGAAACTCATCAAACTCCTTTGAAAAGCCAACTTGGACAAAATCATCCAAATCAACATCCCAGCCATCAGACTTTAGACGCTGAAATAGTCTTTTTCTCTTGCCGACGAATTCCGCTTCAAGCTCACTATCATAGATGTACTCGGGAAACATCCTTTCCACTGCATGGGCAGTTTCATGGACGATATCGTCGAGGAGATCCTCATCAGTTGATTGTTTATTTGTGATGAACAAAGCACCATCAGAGTAGAATGCGTTTGAATCATTCTCATCAAACTCTTTGAAGTGTCCAATAAAAATAGAATCAATATCATGAAAAAAAACTGATGGTACCCTCTCTTCAACTGTTTCAATCACGTGTTGAAGATCAATGTGTTCTGGGAGTGGCTGGAGTGTATATACGTTCACCCGTCCAAAGAGTGAGTGTTCTCCCAATTCTTTCTTTGCTTGTTTGGACGATTTAAGGTTGAACATCTTCGCTGTCAACATCTGAATTTAATTCCTGTTGGTGCTCATGATACCCCTTTACCCACTCATCATCAGTCAATTTATTCTCAGTACCTTCGTCTAGTTCTGCTCTGCGACCGGAATCCACGTCTTCCAGCGCCTGATGATATCCTCGAATCCAATTTTCTTCTGCGACGACCATGAGAAATTCTGGAAACTCCTTCGCAAAAAGTTCTACGACCATCTGCACAGTAACTTCGTTCTTCTCGCCACCGTAGTGTATAAATTCTTCTGAATTAATTCCAACATATTCTACAATCATATTTTTTAAATCAGAATCTGGTTCGACCATCTCTTTAAGGGTTGGATTGTTAGTCGCTTCCTCTTCGGTAATTGTTTCCATTTTTTTCTCCTATCCTATAAGGTTATCGTACCATGTCTTCACAGCACTACTATTCGCAATTATCTCAATTGTATACTCAATTTGGATGGAAGTAAAGAGAATTGTTCTGTTTTTTTCGACGATAGAGGTCTTACGTATGTTTGCTGGTGTCTTTACCGTCTCTCTAAATTTCCTTATCGCCTGCATGGTAGCCACCATATTTGAAGCTTCATCTTCATGGAGATAGATTTTAACGAAAGCCATTTCATCAATATCCCACCCCGACTTATTCCCCCAGGAAGATTTCGGAAAAGAGGCCCCTAGAATTTCAAGATCATCCCACAAAATATATGGACTCTTCATTATAATATTTTGGCAGCGAGCGTGGCAACCCTACTCCTTTCACCTTTAATTAAGGTGACATGACCAGAAAGATCATATTCTTTAAATTTTTCGACAGCATATGTTAATCCGTTCGAAACTTCATCAACATACACATTATCAATTTGTTCTATGTCTCCGGTTAAAACAATTTTAGTTCCTTCTCCTACTCTCGTTATTATAGTCTTTAATTCGTGCGTTGTCAAGTTTTGTGCTTCATCGATGATGATAAAAGCATTTGGAATGCTGCGGCCACGAATATAAGTTAAAGCCTCAATCTCAATAACGCCTTGACCAATGTAGGAGTCCAAAGTCCCCTTATCGTTTCCCATAAGGTATTTTAAATTGTCTCGTATTGGAGCAATCCACGGCATCATCTTATCCTCCATCGTACCTGGGAGGAATCCGATATCCTTGCCCATTGGCTGAACTGAGCGTGACACAATAAGATGATTATATTTTCCTTTGCCCTCCAGCACTTGTTCCAAACCAGCACTTAAAGCCAGCAGCGTCTTTCCACTACCCGCTTTTCCGATCAACGAGACTACGGGAACTTCGGAATCTCTCAAGAGGTTAAGGGCAAACCCCTGTTCTTTGTTTCTTGGTTTAACTCCCCACGCAGGTATTTTTTTCGTGGCGCCATTACACTCAGGAACCTTCAAGAGCGTCGTCGCCTTATTTTTAAACCTAGCTATGGCAGTTTTCTTCTCATTGGAGCTTGACACAAGCATTACAAACTCATTTGGATAAAATGTTCTCCCCTCTTCGTTCAATAGGATCTCTTCATCATCATAGAACTGATCAATAATCTGATCATCTACCAAAACGGTTTTAAACCCCGTGTAAATATCGGTTGTATCAGATACAACTTGTTCCTTAGCATAATCTTCAGCGACAATCCCCACTGAATCACACTTCACCCGCATATTAATATCTCGGGATACTAGAATCACTTTTTTGGGTCTCTCGGCTTTATTCTGAAGATCAATTTGTGTTAACGCCGTTACAATAATTTGATTATCAGGAATTTTAATATTAAACCCTTCTGGGGCAAGTGTCGGGTCATAGTTTGCTGCACTCAGCAATCCCTTGCCGCGCTCAATCCTCACCCCCTTCACTAAACTGCCTCGCTCGCGAAGCGAATCTAGAAAACGAATAAACCCGCGGGCATTAACACCAACCCCATCTTGTCTCTGCTTGTGGTTATCAATTTCATCAAGCACTTTAAAGGGAATTAAAATGTCATTGTTTCCGTAAGACCTAACAGCGTTAAAGTCAGTTAGACAAACGCTTGTGTCAAGAACATATATTTTTTTTGCCATAAGAGAAACTGCGTCGTGCGCTCTGCTTATAATTAGATATACATTTACAAAAACAGCATTTTTAGAAGTCTTTACAAAAAAATCGCCTATCTACTAATGGAGGGTAAAAATGTGTTGTATAAATCCTTAAAACTCGCGATAGCTCCTTTTCTCTGTTTAATTTTCCTATCTTGTTCCTGTGTGACTCCCGGACCTACCGCTCCATCTAGTAATAACATGACTGTTCCACGGGCTTCCTTTGTGAAGGTCGAAGTGGACCTTTCTGTAAGAATCTGTGATGAAGAAACTGGAGCGTGTGAAATTAAGAGTGGGCCATTTATCTCTGGATCCGGCTTTGTTGTCGGTAAAGGACGCTATAAGGGCTCTTACGTTATGTCTGCTGGTCATGTTTGTGATCCAAGTGCATACGCAAAGGTAGTTGCTGGTGGCAATCCCTGGCAATTGGGCTTCTCCGGAGTTACAAAAGAAAAAAAGGCCTATACGATGCACGTTCTTGAAGTTGATAACGATAAGGATCTTTGCCTATTATACGCGCCCGACTTAGAGCGGATTCCAATCAAAGTGGCAAAAAGAAAACTACTTCCTGGTTCAAGGATCTGGAATGTTGCTGCTCCGCGAGGAATTCTCTATAGAGGTGCCCCTATCATCATTGATGGTATTTTTAATGGAACGAATCAAGAAACAGGACACGATATGTACACAATGTTCGTCGCAGGAGGTTCTTCAGGGTCTGCCATTTTAAGCGAAGAGGGAGAAGTAGTTGGCCTAGTGAGCATGATGGACTTAAGATTTCCCTTTATTGTGTATTCGCCGTCACATGATGATATCTCGGAATTCTTTCACCGCGCTATTGCTTATCACAGGAATGTTGGTGCGCCGGCAGAAAAAATATATAGAATTGTATTACCAAGCTTGCCTGAACTTCCCGACCTTCCAAAGATCGAGCTTCCAGATTTACCCAAAATGCCAGATTTGCTTGGTATTATTGAGGAGTGGCTAGAAAAGAAACTAGGGTAGATAGCGGAGTTTAACCATAAACTGTTTCCCGCCAGTCCCACAACGCTTGACTTTAACCTGAAAATCTTGCCCCTTGTTGCTTTGTTTTTCGAGGCCCAGTTCAACAACTAGCTCATTCCTCTTTTTATCAGCTTCCTCAAAAGAATTAAAAAGCCCTTTCTTTTTCCAGGGCTTCCCTTGTTTTTGTTCTTCCACTTGATCTCCTTTTTTGTGTTTAGTATGGCGGGACATATTTGTTTCCAACCTCAAAGCTTTCACGCTCATTGGCACAAGCAGTGTTTATTATTGTTTTTGTTACAAGGTAAGGGTCACAATTTGCGTTTGGTCTTCGATCTTCGATATATCCCTGCCCCTCTTCTCGGACTTGCCAAGGAATTCGAACTGAAGCTCCGCGATCTGACACACCAAACTTAAAATCCTTATATGAGCAAGTCTCGTGGTTCCCTGTTAACCTTTTTTTTATTCCTGCACCATAGTTTTCAACATGTTTGCTGGGGTCTTTCGCCAAAGATTCACAGGCAGCAATACAAGCAGCATAAGACTTTCTCATTAGTGCTGTGGAAAAGTTGGTGTGACATCCAGCACCATTCCAGTCACCCCCAACAGGCTTACCATCAAAAGATACAACAATATCGTGATCTTCCGCTATCCTGTGAAGAAGCCATCGGGCAATAATCAAATGATCAGAACTTTCAGTGCCAGATGCTGGCCCAATTTGAAATTCCCATTGTCCTGGCATTACTTCAGCATTAATCCCAGAAATTTTAAGACCCGCGACCAAACAAGCGTCCAAATGTGCTTCAGCCACCTTTCGACCAATTGCCAAACCAGTTCCAGCTGAACAATAATAGGGGCCCTGGGGAATAATTTTATTGTCCGACCGGCGAGCATGTTTAAAACCATACGGGTACCCGCCCGGTGTCAGTAAAGTATATTCCTGTTCAAGGCCAAACCAACACTGGTGTTCTGAATAAGCTTTTTGACTGCTTGCGCATCCCGCTCTCGTATTTGATCTATGTGGTGATCCGTCCACATTCAGAACTTCGCAGAGAACTAAAATATTATCTCCCTTGCGAATAGGATCTGGGCAAGAAAACACAGGGTTTAATACACAATCAGAAGAATGCCCTTCTGCTTGATTTGTGGATGATCCATCAAATCCCCAAACTGGAAGATTTTCTGATTCTTCAATTACTTTTGTTTTTGACCTAACTTGTGCTGTTGGTTCAGTGCCGTCAAGCCAAATATATTCTGCTTTTATCATATTTTTCCTCCTGGAGCTTACCACTCTTCTGGCTGTCCAACCCAATCGTTAAAAGAATCTTGTCCTCCGCGAATGCTCCAATCAGAATCAATCGTCAATTTAGAAGAAATGCCGCCTCTTGGATTACAGACTATCACAATCCTTAACCTTGCCGGGTCATAAACCTTTATCAAGTCATCATAAATAACATTAATGATTCTTTCATATGAAAAAATTTGATTGCGAAATGCAAAGAAATATTCCTTAAGCGATTTAAGTTCAATGACCTTATCGGATGGATAAAAGGTGAGATATAATTGAGCGAAATCAGGTTGTTCTCTCACTCCCTCGAATGTTAATTCAGGGATTTTCATTTTTATTTCATAAGCATCACGCGTGGGATTTGGGATTGATCTTAATAGATGTCTATTCTTTTCCCAGTTTTGATTCTTATTTTTCATAATGGAGATGGTGGGAGTCGAACCCACGTCCTGCTCTGCTTCAACTATTCTTTCATTCACAAGGTTAGTTGGTTTTAGGCTCCAACAAGCACAATCAATTAAAAATCAACATCAATACAGTGTTGGTTAGCAAGGCCACTGCAAGCCCCGGCAATAACTAAGCTGCCATTGCGTATTCGAAGTAATCTTCGTCAATTAATATTTTTGAACTTTTTAAAGTCTGTTCAAACTTCCTTGCAAGAATACCCTCCACAACCAGTCGATACCATTTCATCCCCAAAGGGTGATCGCTACTCCTCGCGAGCGATCTAGCCAGCCTATCTTCAATGAAAGTGTGCATCACCCCCTATTTCTGCGCTCGTTATAGACAATGAGTCGCTATTTTAGAAAATTATAAATTTAATTTTACGGACCTGCTCGAATATACATCACCTTTCTTCAAAGTAACTGTAAAGATCGAATTTCTTATAAAGTTTGTGTAATTTTATACGATCAATGCCAAGAACCCTGGCAGCTTCAGTCCTAGATCTTGAGGCTGAGATAACATATTTTAATACTGCATCTCTCGTGATATTGGTTAGGGCTCCCCACAACGGAAGACCATACATCATATAACCCACAGACCTAGAAGCTAACTCAAGTCTAAGTGCAATAATCTCTTCCAAGGTTAAACTGGATAACATTATCTCAAATTCATCAGTTATCTTCTTTTCTTTTTTTAGTTTATTGGAAATTGAATACTCTTTTAAAGCACCATCGTGTCTTCTTGGCACTTTCCTGTAAAGTTTTCTTGTCCATGCCATAATAAATTATATCAAGTTTGTTTAAGTAATTTAACTTTTCTTTCTAGATACCAGAGTGCTTTTTCTAGATCTTCAACATCTGTAGAGAAATTCTTTTTACCGGCTCTACAAATATATTTTACAGTATTACCTAGATGAAAGTCAAGGCTCCAATCTTCAATAACATCGATTGCTTCAATATTTCCATGATTATAGTGCTTGGGGTGATCTACTGATTTCTTCAACTTTTACTCTTGACTTTTTAAAAAAAACATGATAAAATCAAAAACCTAGTTAGAAACTAAACTCTTCTTCTTCTACTTCTTCACTATTACTCTCAAAAGTAGATTCTTCTTTAGTATTTTCACCATGAAGTTCAATATTCTTTGTTAACCATTCTTCATAAATTGCTGCAATTTCGGGATCAGGTAAAGCCATCTTATGAATTCTTTTAATTTGTTTAGTTACTTTGGGCCAAGTTGTTTCTTTGGCATATCTAAAACCAACTTTTTCTGCATCGGAAAGGGTTAAGAACAATTCTTCTTCTCTTGTTTCTTTCGGATCTTCTTCTTCAATCTCAACTTCACCCTCTTCTTCTTCTTTGTCATCAATAAACATTGCATGATCAGAGGGCTTAATCTTAATATCTAATCTATCATCACCATCATCGAGAAATTCTTGTAAAACAATTTCTTGCGCCCCTTCAATATTCTCTTCGCCCTCTTCCCCGTGGTCTTCTTCGAAGTCGTTCTGCAAAGCGAGCATACAATATTTAATAAAACCATCCTGAACTTCTGGGTCTTTGAATTTAGATTGATCTGCTTTGATAATCTTAACGACGGCAAGAAGCGTATCCCTTACCAAGGAGATGGCAACATCTTGCTTCGTTTCTGTGGAGTCTTCGAAAAGAATTTTTGGAATAAGAGATCGCACAACACGCCTTAATGACTTCTCTTGTCTGTTGTGTTCTACTATAACAGATTTCGTTTCCGATTGCCAGCTGTTTGTCAGGCTTTTTAGAACTTTTTGAATATGTTCTCTAAGAAAAATCTCTTTTGCCAGTTCGTGTCTATCGATTTGCATTTTAATCAACCCTTATAACATTAGTGTTCATTAAATAGTCATAAACTTCACGAATAATCGTATCTTGTTCATCTCTTTTTGTGTCTACACCACCACCCGCTACATTTCCACCTGCCATCGAAGAAACTTCTTCCATAGTTTCATCGCCCTCTTCCTCTTTTTCATCGTCTGATTCGTCTTCACTCAATAATCCTTGAATAGAGTTTTTAAGACTTTCAAGAATCATTTCATTTAATTGTTCGTTATCAATATTATTCACAGGTAACTCCCTCCCTAAGATCTTCTCCCAGATATATCCGGCCTTATTTAAGGAACTTTCCGGTATATATTCTTTAAATTCCTCAAAATTATTATTATTTATCGCGGCCCTCATCCCAGTGGCACTTAATTCTACCCCAGCACCTGTAACCGGCGTTACTTCAGTCTCCAAGCCCACTACTGTAATATCTGGTCTCTGTTTTGCTATTCGACTTTTGAAAACATCTGGACGTGTTTCATCTTTTTTGCTCGTTGGGTTGACAATAATACTGCCTTCAGGCACCGCTTCTCGGTCTAGGGCTATTTGTACCATCGCATCCATAGGGTTTAATGGTCTAAGTCGGCCTGCCCTTCCTAAATCTCTGTTTCTTTTATTGTCTGTGTAGGGAATATCAGTGTTTCCCTTCACGGGAATCACGTCCACCCTCCCATTTCCATTTCCAGAGAGGATACCCGCATCATTTAGGAAGATATTAAGCATTTCAAGGCTTTGGTCGAGGGTAATACCACCCCTTTCGCTTTGGCCAATAAATATCTTATAACTTGAGCCCTTAGCGGCGGCTTCTCCAACCGCAGCCTTGATCATATGGACGTGACCTTTGTGGGGTGGTTTAAAGCCAACAGCGCTCATAAAATACACGTTGTTGCCCTTTGCCATTTTTTAGATTTCCTGATCTATTCGTCGTCAGTCTTTTTAGACTTTTTTGAAGATTTGCGCTTTTTACGAGGTGTCACAACCTCTACAACTTCTTCGACGACATCTTCGACAACATCTACAACATCCTCGACAAGCTCTACAACTTCTTCGACAACATCCTCGACGACATCTTCAACTTTCTCAAGCAGGGTTTCTTCTTTCTCTTCTTTGGGGGCGGGGTCCAATCGACCTGCCCTTTCTAGTCTTAGCCGCTGCCGAATCTTTCTCATTCTTGAACTAGCCATTATATTAATCTCCTATTTTGTCCACTTTTTTACAAGTGAGTCATAAAGTGAATTCTTATACCATTCTCTATCTGAAATCTTCTCCTCAGCGTTAATTATAACCTCTTCTGTAAGAACTTTTTCTTCTTTGTCTTCGAGGATTTCTTGAATCTTTTTTTGAAGATCTTTTTTTACTTGTTCGCTCATTATGTTGTTCTCCTTTTTAATTTTATCCTCAAAATCTCGAAAGATCATAAGGTCGTCTCCGTTGCTCAGTAAATAGGCTTCAATTTCCATTTTTCTCATGTGTTCGTCATCTTGAGCATATCCTTGGTCAACTTCTCGCGAATCATCGAATTCACCTCTACAGTTCTGCGCATGGTGGATAAGTTCATGAGAAATTGACCTTAAAATATCTTTTGGGTGCCGATCATCAATATAAACGACCACTTCGTTGTTGTCTGGGTCATAATACCCGGTTTTCCCGAGAATTTGTTGAGCATTTGAGCTATCAGACCTGAGAACAATGGTAACGGGCTGATTTATACCAAGTCTTTCTTGGGCGTAGGGATAAAACCTGTTAACAAACCCTTCAACGTCCGACAGATCCCTGCCAGATTTATTTAAGAGTTCAAATTCCATTTTTTCATTAGTTTATCACCAATTAGGTGACTTCTTCTTCTATAACTCTCGCTTAGTGTTTGGGGTTGATTATTAAGATACGGAGAGAGACAAATTAAAAGAATTTCTTCTCCATCCTTGGTCAATTGAGAATAATCAAGAGATTCTTTAAGTTGGTCCGCGCGACCACCCTTTATATAAAAGCTTTTTAGAACTTCAATTGCATTATCGAAAGCATCTGATAGTGGCTTAAGCCCTTTTTCTTTAAACTCCTTATTTATTTTTAAAAGGGCTTCTTTGGCCCGCCCCTTTTCCTTTGCGGTCACCCCGAAGCGCCCCACGTCCGCCTCGATTGCCCCATCAACAAACCCATCTATTCCACGCACGCTGCTGCTTTTATATGCGATAAGCTTTCTAATATACTCTTTTACGTCAAATATATCTGAATCGAGCAGATCAAGGGCTTGTTTCAAACTATAACGTTGAAGAGCAGCCTCTTTTCGAGCATCATCTGGCGTTTCCACCGGCTCTGCGCGCCCATCAGTATCAATATCTGGTTCTTTTTCTTCTGGTTCCGCTTTTATATCTTCAGAACCGAGCGTAAAGTCGTATTCGTCGGCTTCTTCTTCTGGTTCTGGCTTGTTTTCTTCTCCAGGTTGCTCATGTTTGTCGAAAATGGCCGCATTTGCGTTCAATTGTTGCTCAACATCTTTAACCAGGGCCCTCAAAACGCTTGCGGGGGCCTTATCCCCGTCTATTCGAGGTACTGCGGCTAGGCTTTGTAGCAGAGATCGCCGCCCTTCTTCTTCGAATTTATACTCTCTTAGTGCTGATATCTCAATTTGACCGGGTGGAATCTTCTTATTTTTAAGATAATCCAAGAAAAATTGGTGAATTATCTCTTTAACCTTCTTTGTGTAGCCACTTTGGAGGTCAAATCCCGCTGCCTTTAGTCGATTATTGATCAATTCCGAAGAAAAGACCTTTCCTGGCTCTTTTTTTACCCGTCCACCGACGTTTAAAGCGTGTGGTTCCCTTTTAACCTTTTCTATTTCCTTACCTAGAGTGGATTTACTGGACAGCCCCTCCTCTAAAAGGGCCTTTTTTACCTCCTCCTGGACTATTTTATCTAGTTTTGAGCGCTTAATATGGGTCATTTTGGGTCCTCAGAGCCTCTTTTGGGGGGTATATAGGCCCCTTTTTACCCACTAAATAGCTTAAATCTTGGCTTTATCGCCGGAAAAATAGATAGAAATTCCGGTTTTGGAGAGATTTTGATGAATGAAACCCTGAAAATGACCTTCGGAGCTGAAATTTAGCAAATTTTCGCCAAAAAAGGCCTTCCAAACGTCGATTTCACGCAAAACATCCATTTTATTGACCACTAGGTGGGTTACACCATTGATTTTAATGGCTTTTTCGACCAAATCCCAGTTAAACCAGTTAATTTGGCGCTTTCTGCCCGTTGTAGCCCCATATTCTTGCCCAATTTCGCATATTTTCTCGAAAATAGGGTCATTTCCCTGAAAATCCTTCGTTCCAACGTAAGTTTCGTAGGCTTTTGCCACTCCCCACACGTTTCTGACGGCTTTTGGGGGTATTCCATTGAGTAAAGCACCTGCAACAGTGCAGTGAGAGGACGTAACATAGGGGTAATCGCCCCAATCTATGTCCAAACCGAAGCCTTGAGCCCCCTCAAATAGGGCAATTGTGTCTTCCTGGTGCATTTCTTCGAGGAAATCGACCAAAAAAGGCTGTAATTCGGGTACTGATTCGGCTCGAACACCTGTTCTGGCGTACTTATCGCTGTATGCAGGCCCATTTCCACGCTTCGTGGTGCCTATTTTGGTGTCTGCTTCATCAAAATTGAGGTGTTCGGGTGTGATAATGTGTGTATTTTTCGCGATTTTTACTAAATTACGGACTTGAAGGCCCTCTGACTCCAATTCTTTGATCTCTTCGAAGAACTTTTGGGGATTTACGACGCATCCGGGCCCAATAATTGACTTAATTCCGAAAAAAACACCCGCAGGGATGTGATGAGTGACAAATTTCTTTCCATTATGGTAAATTGTGTGTCCTGCGTTGCCCCCACCGTTATATCTAACGACATGAGTGTACTTTCCTGTGCTACAAAGGTAATGGGTGATCTTTCCCTTACCACAATCTCCGTATTGCAAGTCAACAATAACGTCCGCAATCATAAATCCTCCTATAAAATGGTTTATTAGTTAGAAACAGTAACTTTCTTCGAAATTCCATCGACATTCATTGTATCCGTGACGATCTAGGTCTGAACACCAGACTTCCACGCAATGTCTCGACGCTTTCCACTCACAACACTCTTCGTAATATCGATTCACCCAACAATCTATTGGATATTTACCTTTAATTTCGTAACATACGTCATCTTGGTCTTGGGGAACGACTAAACACCCAGAAATTACCAAAAAAAATAAAAATAGTGTTCTTTTCACAGCAGTACCTTGTTGTAGGGTCAGTATAACGTATTGACGTTGACCTTTAAACAAAAAAAAGCACCCCGAAGGGTGCTTTTTTGTTAAGTACTAACTTTAGGTGAGTGGATTCCAGTCACCACCTCCAGGACCATCAAGATACCAAGTGACACCATCACAGAAGATTTCTAATTTTGCGCCCACGCTGGTCGTCCGGTTGCTGGCGCCTGAATTCGCCTGCACTCCGCTGTGGATACCAACAGCCAGCGGCTGCTCTGCCGGCACCATGCCGGCACTAACCCCAGCCTGCCCTGCGACTGTATCGGTTACTTGGTCAACCCTTTCTACCGAGTGAGAGTGGTCAGATGCCAACAAGACTGTACAGAAGAAACCAGTTTCTACAGCAGAAGCAGACGGCAAAGAACAAGTCAACGCTGAAGTTCCGCTAACAATTAAAAGTTTCCCTGTATCAAACCGATCAAGAACTAAATCGGCATTTACTGCCTGCTGGTGTCTCTGTGAGACTCCAATTCCCGCAATGTTTACTTGTTGTGCCATCTTTTATTAAATCTCCTTGTGAATCTTAAATTCTAAACTTAAATAGTATCTAAACTGGGAAATCGGTTAAATCAATAAATTGTTTTTGATTATATGCCGTGTTTCCCTGCAAATAAATAGTATCTTGAACCCATAATCACTCCTTAAACAGTAAGATTTTTTTGTCCCTTCCAAAAATCCCTCATCCATACGACCTGAAGAACATGAAGAGCATTTTCTCCCCCCTCGTATGGCAGTAAAATTATTAAATGTTCTGGAAAACTTTTTATGTTGGCCGCAACGAATTCATTATAGGTTTTGAATTTTTTTGGATCAAGATAATCGTCGTCTGCGTCAATATCGAGAAAATCTAAATGACTATTTACGGCCTCTCTTTTCTTATCCATCATAATAACTATGCTTCACTTTTTTTATCACGGAATTATCTTCCACAATGCAGTTTCATCTTCCCCGCAAAACCACCCAAGCTCAAAATGTAGATAACTAACGAACAGTTCTTGTCTAAACCAATAAATTTCTATGTAACGATCTGCTTCTTCTCGGTTTTTAATTTTTGTGACGATACCGATATCGGCTTTTTCAAAGAAGACCCCCTCTCTCTGAACGATCAAAGCGCCGACTCTGATATTCTCCATACATTAGATTTTTATTTTTGTCAAACCTTCTTTCTTCTCTGTTATATCGATACCGAACATTTCTTTCACCTCATCGTCGGTGAGGATCACCTCTAATTCTTCTTTGATGAGTTGTCGGAGATAAGATTGGGTGATAATTTTATTTTCTTTTTTTAGTCTCGGAACAACCGCAGTAGTTCCCCCTAGAGAATGCGCCGACTGCGTCCTTGCATAGGGGTCAACTTCATCATGTTCGTCAGGAACGCGCTTGCCAAGTGCCTTTAATGCTGGGGGCATCAGTTTGCCTTTCGCTGCTAAGGCTTTTTCGCCTGCTTGTGCGGGATCCAACTCAGTCCCGGCAAAACTTTGCCTTTCTCTCGTAGCTACGGCTCTCAAGAGTGATTGAAGTTCATTCCTCTGTTCCCGACTCAGTCTTTCGCCCGCCTTCTTCGCTGTTCGGAGATCACTAAATCGATCAAATTCTTCATCGGTAAGAAATTCCTGTGCCTTATAATGAATATCGAGAATCTCTCGGGCATTCTCTTTCAGCTGCTTTCTCACCATCTCTTCTAATGTTTCTCTGGTCATCATTTTATATCTTGGCCCCCATTTTTCTCAAAATACCGGCTAATATTTCTCTAAGGGTTTCATTGCTTTTTTCAAGCTCCTCCACCCTGGATAAAACATCATTTAATATAGCCGCTGTGCTTCTTTCTATTCCGGATTGCTTTTCTGTGGGGGCCCTCCCCCTGGGAATGGCTGGCGCGCCCTCTGGAGTGGTTGCGTCTACCGGCCCCTCTTCGAGGCGTGGATGAATTAAATTTAAATAAGGTGTTTCTTCATCCGGCTCTCCGGTTTTCTGACTATAGTCCATAGTCCCTTGCTGCCCTCGTCGAAACGCAGCCGACGTTGCAAGGGAAAGAGCTTCCTCCTTCGATAGTGAGGGATCACCCCTCATCAATCTTGCTGCGATTTCTTCGACCTCTTGTTCGCCGGCCTCTCTGAGCAGCCCACTCAACTCTTCTTCAATAATTTTTAAAAGTTTAGTCTTGGGGAGTTTTTGAATTTTCATTTTTTAGCTTCAACCACTTATTCGCGATATCATAAATAGTTCAGCGATAATGAATTTTATTTTTTAAATCTGCCGGGTTCTTTGGGCTTGTGGATTTCGCTTTCGATGAGAGAAAGTTCATCTGCGTGAACCATCTGAACCCACGGTTTTGCCTCATACGTGGTGCCCATACAAAAGATTACATAATACCAATTTTTTTTATTAGGAATATCAGACGGCATCAAGATAACCCCCTCCTCGGCGACACACTTCTTTAAACGAACATGATCTCCGGCCCTGAAGATTTTTTCTACCATCCTAGTGTTAAATAGATCAACTTTTTAGTTAAGACCACTCATAGAGAGGATTGCGATGAGACCAGGAACATTCTTTCGTATATAGATACCAGAGAAAAGAGTTTCCGTGCGGCCCCCCACATAAGAGATGGCAGCATCAAGGTGTTTGCTTACTTCTGGGTCGTTCGCCATTTCAGGTGAAATTACGAAGAGCATTGTCCCAGTTTTTGGCTTGCCGGAAGGTTTTGAACAAGGGGACTTCTTCAAACAGTTTTGAAATATTGTTGCTCCAAGGTTTCCAACTCTTGGATTAGGAATAACTGTGGAGCCAATAAAAGTTCTTTTCGGAGTTCGCAAACACCTTTCAAGATCCTTCGAGTCAAAGGACTGGATTGGAGACTGTTCACTAGCAAGCTTTAAAATTTGATGAAATAACTTTGCGAAAGCTCTGTTGGCGGTCGGGAGAAGATCAAGCACACCAACCTTCCCGCGAAGGAACTGCATTTGTCTTTCGTTGTCGAGAATAATGTGTGGATATTTAATAATATCATTAACGAGAGATAAAGCATTTTTATTAATTGTTGAGTTCAAGCTTTCTTGAGCTGAGGGCCAAGTAACAATATATACAACATCTCCTTCGCCTTGAACAGATTGTAAATAGCGGTGAAAAACATTGTGGAGAACGGGACAGGAAGAGCCAGTTCCACCCCCACCACCAGCAAGAACAAAAATCCAATCCACCTTTCCAAGCTTCGTTCGGAGAGCATCTTCGACCACGGCACTGTTGCTTTGGAGCACGCTCTTACCAAAAGAAATATTCTTTGCAACCCCGTCAGCATCGGGAATTAGAATAATATGTTTAGGATCGACGCCTTCGGGTTGATCCTTCAGGGTCGTGTTAATCAAAAGTGTTTTGTTGAACCCGAGATCAAGAAAAGCCTTTGCAAGCTTACCTCCGCCTCCACCAAACCCAATAAAAGCACAATTTAAAGCAGAGATAGCCGTGTTGTCGGGCAGCTGCTCCTCATGAGCCACATCTGCTTCGACATCATAGTGTTCTACAAAATCAAAATCGTCATTGGCTGAATCGTATTCATCTTCCTCTTCCTGAAATTCAGCAAAAACATCTTCTGCAACGGGTGGCGCTATTCCAATCGGAGGTTTCTCAACTTCGTTATTATCATTTTCTTCAGTCATTTTTTTCCCTAAGCTTCGACTATTTTATCGTTCATTATAAATAGTGTCTTTGTTACTTTAACTATTTTACCATCGGACATGTAAAAGATCATATCCTCTTCTTCAAAATCAACCGCAACGATTTCATCTTCAGAATATCCCATCGCAACAACTTGTCCGACAAAGGATTCCACATACATTTGAAAGGCAGCTTCAACCCCTTCGATAGAAATTTTATATTCTTCACTTGGCATGCTTGAAATATTGTACTTGTTTTTCTCGATCTTGTGCACCCTTTTTTGAGGAATAACAGCCAAGCTTTTTTCTCTTTCCGTTGGTCTTCGATTTAGAATAAAGACACCACTTTGAGCCCACCTTTCGAATGGTCTCGGATACTGTCTCATTTTCATTTTCATCAAGGGTTAGTGCTTGATTTTCTACCGTTTCACCGCTCCGTTCTTCTTCCACGATGTTCGATGCGTCTGCGATCTTGGGATTGGTTTGTCGGCAAATATATTGCCCCGTGAGATTAAGTCTTTCTTTATTCTCGATCCAATAATCTTCAAGGACTCTGGGGATATATCCGCAATGGACCATCTCTCCTGTTTCTTCGTCTTCTACTTTGGTGCTCTTGGTGAAATTGAGAATTTTTAAATAAGCATCGATGGCTCTGTTTTTATCTTCCTCGGAAAGATTGTTGGTCATCCAATTGTAAATTGACGAAAAGTTCTTTAAATTAGAGGGGTTTACCTTCACGCTGTACAGGCCCCCCAAAAGCTTGCGGGCTTCTTTCGGTGTTGAGGCAACAATCTCACCGGTTGCTTTATCGGTCACGCCGGCAGTGTGACTGAAGCTGTGGTCTTTGACCAAAAACAGCGACAGCAATAATTGAGTCCGGTGGAGACCTTTGATGTATTCCTCATCTTTTGGGACGACATCAGAAAAATAAGAAAAAGTTAACCACTCCAAGTTTCCAACCATCCAGTCAATCTGGATTCCAATCTCTTGTTGTTCTCCCGCTTCATTAAACTGGGGGAAGCTTGTGAAGAGGTTCCCAGGTCTGATCTTTTTTAGATCAGCTTCAATCAAGTTAGAGTTGGCATTGATGTGGTTTGCGATCTCTGTAAGAAAGGCACGCCATCCAAGTTGAGCATCTGTTGCTGTACGCGCACGCTTTTTATATTTAAGAAAGGTTTCACGCCACACATCAGCATCAACGTTCCAACTTTCAAGCTCATCCGCATTGATCTCTCCATCTCCAAACATAACTTTAAGATCGAGGGCGAGATCAATATCTCCCGATACGTCCTTCTTACCAACGGAGCCAACCGGTTCAAAAGAATCAAACACCCCAGCGTGTTGTGGGAACAGGCGACCAAGCTCTTCATAATATTTATTTAAGGTTGGCTCAATAAATTCTCTGGGGATGTCGTCGGTCCCAGCAAAGATGTTGCCGCCCTCTTGAAGATATTTACGCCAATTTTCCATTATCAGTTTCATTATTTTAAAGTCTTAATAAATTTTGGCAATTGTTGATAAACTTTTGTTAAAACAATTTTTGCGCCCGGGAGGGCACCTCCGTGTTTAATGATCGCCGCAACCAATTGCTCATATTCTTGTCTGTTATCAATGGCGGAGATATAACTTAAAACCCTCGCTACATCCGATTTCTTTTTCTCTTCTGGTTCCACCCCTGGTTGTTCTTCGGGTGTTCCTCCCTGATCTTGTAACTCTTCTTTGATGATCTTAATAAGTCTTTCTCTCGTGATCTTCATTCCCTTGTCCTCCGTTTGAATCTCATTCATTATTTCAAAACCTTAATTTTAAAAGTTTTCCTTTCTTCCAAATTAACGCGCTTCCTGGCTGCATTGGCAGCACGATCCGTCATTCGGGCCAACCCCTGCAGTGTTTCGCTAGAAGTGGAAGGGTTTGTGGCCACTGCAAGCCTAATACTAATCCCGTCGGTCCCTTCAATGTTCGCATTAGCTAAATAATCCAATGTATCTACTGGCGTATTGGGATTTCGAGCAGCATTGATGGTCAGTCCATACCGCAGGGCTGGGGTTTGGCGGCTCTGAAGATCAAAATCTATTATTTTAGTTAAAGTTTCTGGTGGCGTATTGGGGTGTTTAGCTGCGTCGATCATATAACCATATCTACCACCCTCGCCACCTAAAGCGCCTGGGCCTGAAGCTGAAGCTAAAATTTTATCAACAAAGTTTTTAAGTTCTTCTGGTGGGGAATTGCGGTCAGATAATAATATTTCCGTTTTCCACGTCTCGGATTGTTTTAACACTCTTGGATATTGTTCAATCTTTTCTCCAAGAGCATCAACAAGCACAGCGTGTAGCCTGAACAGCTCTGACGGCTCTTCATCAACAGGATAATCGTTGTGATCCATAAATTGACGAGAGCCATAATGAAACTGAAATCTCTGACCAGTTTCTCTGTCTTCAAGAAAAAAGAGGGGATCATTAGGACTATAATATTGCGCGAAGTAATCCAAACCCGGAGCAGCAGTGCACCAGTCGGTGCCTTTTCCAAGCTCGCAGGCAGCACCCTTGTTGCTGATTATCGCGACCTTCCACATGGCGTCATCTCTTAATATTTCAGTTCCCGCGTCAGCATCTGCATATGCTCGTTTTTCTTGATCGGCCTTGATTGCGGGACCGGCTTCGCCGACAACCGTTTCTAGTTCTTGACGAGACTTTATTTTATTTATATCTGGTTCTTCCATAAATCTTTGATTTTGAAAGAATAGTTCAAGGAGGTGGCTGAGGTGTGATTGCCGCGACCCGTATCCAACCACGTCTCCTCTAAACTCTGGGTCTTTTCTTGTTAGGCGAATAAGCCAAAGAAGAGCAGACCCCCGTTGGTTATCTTCAAGATCACGCGGGACTGTTTGTATCATTAACTGTTCATAGTCTTGTGCTGCTCTAAGCCACTTTGGATCGTACTTGTCCGGTTCCGCAAGCCATGCGGATGTACTCATGTGGGAAAAACTGCCTTCTGGTGGCTTCCCCCACTTATCATAATGATATCCTGAGACGATTTTTTTCGCAGCCTTCCACAGGTTTTCGCGAGCGTCTTCAAAAGATACTTCGACTAAGAGTTCTTCGTTTAAATGCTTCCGCCAATTTTCAAATAGTCGTTTCATACAAGTTGCCCCTTGCTCGATATTCTGACATTTTGATGATGCCTGAAATTGTTTTCAACGCATCTTCATCCGTGGCAAGCTCTGGGCTTTCAAACAGACCGCCATTTTCAGAGTTATATGCGTTTAATTCATCTGTTAAACCTTGGACATTCTTCCTGCCCATTTGATATAGCTGAGAGGGAACATACGCATCGCTGGGTGTATGTATAATGACATAGTGATTTTTGCCCTTGATCTTTTTATCACGCTTAATTACATGAAAGGGCCCAGCCACCCCTTCATTTATAAAGTTATTCCAATTTTCAAATATAATCTTCATCGTCATTTTCCTCTTCTATAACTCTGATCATTCGGCTAAGCAATAGCTTGCGATGGAACGTCTTTAAATAGTTCTCTATTTTAGCTTTTATCTCCTTATTCCACTCTCCTTCAATCCATACGAAGACCTGTCTCGTTTGGCCGTCATACTCGTGCCAATCAATTAGTGTGTCTGGGAATTCTTCGCTATCCACGAATTTCATAAATTTTTTCTTTAATTCCTTAACCGTAAAAAACGCCATATGCTTCCTCTCTTATGGATATTATAAATAGATTTGTGATTGATTAACTCTCTGGGTAAAAGAGTTGAACCAGAAGGATCCCGACAGCCAGCGCAATACAAATGAGCACCTTCGGTCGGAACATACTTTCCCCCAACATATACCAAGTTAAAGCAGGGAAAATTGTGAAACTCAAAGCAAAGCCAATCAGCCTTGCAGACCACACAGAATTAAACTCCTGAACGGCGAAGGTCCAGCCGTAAAAGAAACAAAAGGCCGCAGGCATTGAAAAAATTAAAACTGATGCAATCTGGTGGTCCCTCCACCAACCCCAGACAAACTGTGAATTTGCCTGGAACCACAGAAAGATATGGCCCGCGATGGTCAGCAGACAAGAAAATACTACATATTTGATGTTCACTGTGATATAGTATCACGTCCCCGTCGAGATGTATAAGCTTTAAGAAAAACAAAAAACTTGCATTCCACCCTCAGAGGTGCTATAGTATCAACATTATGGCTAAAGTAGGAAGAAAAACAGAAGCGCAGAAAAAAGCAGAAGAGTCCAAACTACAGAGGAGGAAGCGACTTGAGGCAGCAGTTGATTATCTGGTGGAACATTTTAACATCAAGAAGGCGGAGGTGGAAAAGAAAGGAACGCTCACCGAGAGATGGTACGAAATTTACGAAGAAACCAAGTCCAAGAACAAGATGATCATTGCGCTATATCATCCAGGATCCGACAAACGAGCCATCAAATTTTCCACATTCAAAGAAGACAACACTTATACCTTGGATATGGATCTTTGGTCCAACGATGACTGGACACCTTTCATCGAGGACACAAAAAAATATTATGCATTCATTAAGCGAAATAAGTAAAGAGGAACTTATTGAGAGATTGACCTTTTTAGAAAATTTTTTATATGATACTTGTGGCCGGATAGATCTCAGCCTTCCGGCCATTAGTGATAGATTAGAGAATATCTGCGACGAATATCGGAGAAGATTCAAGAATTCAACAGAAAAAGATGAATAAACCTTTTACAAATTTTTTTTATGACTTATAATTAAAGCACAATGAAGTTACCCCGCAGGTAGAAAGAGTGGCGGAAACAGACGCAGGGTTCAACTGGTGACATGCATATACGACCCGGACCAAGTAATAAGACAACCAGGAATACTTGGTCACTTGCAGGAACAAAATCCTGCCTCTTTCACGCGCGGGTGGGCGGCATCAAAGTCGCACGGCAGGTTGGGGTGCCTGCCACCCCCCTATTCTAGCGAAGCGAGACGATTTTTTTCCAATCCTACTTATCTTTATAATGAGGATGAGTAGTGCTTCCCGACAGACCAGACGATAAAGATAAAGTCCAGATAGGTGACTTCGTGCGTCTTTGCAACTGTGAAGAGTACGATGACGAAATCTGTTTAAAGATACATCACCGAGGAATATACTTGGGCAAGTGGGACAAAATCAACAATCTCCAAACTGACCTTTTTGAATATTGGACAATCTTTGAAAAAGGTGTCATACGGTTTTATCTTTACACCTATCCAATAAGAATTATAAATGAAAGTAGGGGATCTAGTAAAAAATAAACTCCCCAACCCAAAAGATTCTTGGGGTTCGTGGAAATTTGGTATTGGCCTGATCGTTGGAATAGAAATAATGGGTGGCGCCGAAGGTGCTTGGGTAGATTGGATAGGGAAAGGTACTTATTGGTCTCCCCTCAACCAACTAGAAATCATAAACGAAACAACACAATGTTCAAAATAGGAGATTTGGTACAAATTAACTCTTCTTATGAGGATAGCCGACCTCCCAATCTAGGTATTGTTGTAGATATTCGAAAACACGATTCCATAGTTTTAGATATGATCTGGTATCGAGTGTGGGTTTGGGGCAGTTTTGTAGAATTCTTAGAAGAGGAGTTAGAGTTGGCAATTGAAATCGCCGAGAAAAATAAAGATAGGAGATCTAGTAAAGATAATAAATAAGTCTTTTGGACTTTATTTTTACTCAGGCCGGGACGACGAAGATGAAGACCCGCTTGGAATTGTGATTAGAGAGGAAAAACTACCCTCAAGCCTCCCGGAAGATGAGTGGGTTTACCACGTATTACTGATAGATGGCGCGGTGTGGTCCTTTTACGGAAGTGAAATAGAGGCTGTGGGAGATCAAAAATCCCCGTAATAGATTATTCGTCCTTTTGCTTCTTCGTACACATAAGGTTCGCACAAGATCTTAGCTGCCTTAACCACCAGGAAAGCGAACTCAGGCTCAATGCCCCGAGCCTTAAGAGTGTCCATTGCGTCTTTTTCGTCCATTGTTTGAAGGAGTTCGCGCGCATGATTTATTAATTCCTCATAGTTTCCGGTTATTGTTTTTGACATTGCTTTTCTTATGTTGTGATTAGGGTTTGGATGTTGGCAATTTCCATATCAAACGCGGTTGCCTGCGCTAAAAGCTCTCTAAGTTGTGTATAATTTCTAGCAATGCGTGCACGGTCCAAATTATTTATGAGCGTTTCAAGTCTTTCGTCTAAGTCTTCAAGATCAGGAAGATCTCTTTCAACTTCCTTGAGTTTCGCGAGTTCTTCTCGGATTAGTTGTTGTAGGTTTGTTTTTGTGATTTTCATGTTGTGATTTTCTCCTTGATTTTTTTCCACTTCAGCGCCTCTTTCACAATGTCTTGAGCAAGTTCTGGGTCGATCTCTTCAACCATAGCTAGAGATTTGGTGGCTTTGTCGCTTTTGATCCAGTAGTCGGCATCATAATTGGCAAGCACCCTGGCGAGATCCTCGGGCTCACTTTCAAGGAGAGACATCATATTGAACGCGTCTGCGAGGTTGTGATTCCAATTCTGACCTGCATGCCCTTCACCCGGCAACTTGCTATCGATGGCGAACATGCGCGCTGCAACGGGGTTTTCTTGTTGTTCGTTTAAGAAGCGGTTCCAATTTTCAAGTAGGAGTTTCATATAAGTCACCTCTTGCTCGGTATTCTGACACTTTGATGATGCCTGAAATTGTTTTCAGTGCGTCTTCATCCATGGCAAGCTCTGGATTCTCGAACAGACCGCCATTTTCAGAATTATATGCATTTAGTTCCTCTTGGATAATCTTTTTTAGTTGCGTTAGTGTAAGTCTCACTTGCAACCCCGTCACAGCAATCACAACAATCGCAATTGCCATCGCATCCGCAGTCGCATCCGCAATTGCAGCATCCGCCTTCGTTTAGTAGCTTTCCTAGTTTGTGAATTAAGTTGATCATGTGTATCTCCTCCTGATTTTCATTTTGTATATTTTCTCCCCCTCCGCCGATTGGAGGATTGTTCCCCTTTCGCAAACCTATCAAGCTCCGCTTGGCTGAATTCAGGCTCAGGGTCTGGGGTATACTCTGGCTTTTCTCCGCCCATAATCTCATATGAGATCTTCTTGATCGCGTACTCTAGTTCAGGGCCCGTTCCCCAAGGACCACCAATGTCCATAATCTTCTGGAAGGCTGAATGTCTCTCATTCGGTCGTGATGTCTTGGCGGCCTTTTTGGCCTCATACTCAAGATCAGCGCGATCTTCGGGCTCAAAGCCCGTTGCGGTCATCCATTTTTTAATAGCGTTGCGAAGCAGCAGCTCGTCCTTACTGAGTGGCTCGTCCCTACTGAGTGCTTCATTCAAGGCAGCGGTTACTTCTTCTTTGATGATTTGTTGAAGGTGTTTTGTGGTGAGTTTCATTTCTTGTCTTCCTTTTTGTTCTTCTTGGGAATTTCGACCAAGAAGAGTTTGTCGAGGGTGGCTTGGATTTGGTCCAACCGATCACTCAATTCTTGCCATTGTTCGTAGGTTAGTTCGTTGATTTCGGTGGTATTTTGGGTTTGCTCTTGCATTATTTACCTCCCCTTAAATAGAAGGTTGGGGCGTTAAAACCTGCAAAATTTTATTGGCGATATTTTTTGCTATTTGGGTTGTTGTGTGTTATACTCATTGTATGAAAACCATTATACACGTTAATCAGCACATTATCAAGCGAAATACGAAGACAGGGGGGACAGAACCCTGTTTAACCGTGAAAACCTACAAGGATAATCGCTACGCGCATGAAGCTATTATACGAGATGCGGATGGTAATGAGGTTGCACGTGTTGTCTATAGGCCGCATAAGCCATTGAGCTGTGGTGCGAGATGTTGGATTGAAACTACGGGGAATGTTGAGGTGGTTGGGTAGAATTTATTATTCTTTAATAAATTTACGCCAACCTTCGAAAAATAGTTTCATTCCGGGCTTTGTTGCTTCTTTGAGCTTTTTGGGTGGAAATTTTTCTCCCGGCATTGGAGGGGAGGGGGGCAAGCCAGGGAGATTTTCCGACTTACCGCCAAGACCATGCTTTTTGAGTTGGGCGCGGATGTCAACACCTTGTTCATTACTCTGCGTGCGGCGCGGCGACTCTTCGCCGGGTGACACTGACTTTTTTTTCGGCTTGCTTGTGCCGCCTGTCTCACCTTCTATCTTGTCTTCTTCGTCGAGTTCATTCTCCCGAGCGAAGTTGGCATCCTCAATAGCATCCCCAATGTTCCTCGCGGTGCTCCCGACTCCACCGCCCATGTCGAGGCCGAGATCTACGCCCTTATCCCGCGCGTCAAATTCGGCGTCGCTCCTGAACTCCCCCACGTTGGATGCGATGTTCTTCGCCCCCCATTCAGTGTCGAGCCCGAGCCCTTGGCCTGCCGAGTCCGCTTCGTCTGCAGCTTCGTCTGCAGGTGTGCGCGCGGCTGCGGCCACGGGGTCGTAATCGGGCCCACCGTCCTCCGTATCATGTTTGCGAGAATACGGACGGGATGTCGCCGTCCCGGTGTTATCGTATTCTGGTCGCGGCTCATTGTCTATCCAAGGTCCCGAGCCTTGCGGCTTTGGATGGATTGCCGCCACCTTTGGCCAATCATCCGGGTCGGCCTTGGGTGATTCGTGTTCTTCGCCGGTGTAGAGTTCTTTGATCATTCGACGCAATTCAGATTTTTTTATTTTTTTATTTTTGATTGCTTCTTTGAGCGCGGCGTTACCAGATGTGGTTTTGTCTCCGCCGCCGATCCGCGGGTCCGGGCGCTCTATCGTCGGCGCAGACGGTATCGGGTGCGCCGTTCTCGAATAAATGCCCGCGTCCATCGTCGCCTGCAGACCGGAGTGGCCAAGAGGACCACCAAAGTCGCCCCCCGTTTTTGGTTTAATCGTGTCGGTATCGACACCAGATGTGGTTGAGGCTGTATCGTCTTCTTTGAGTTCATCGTCGCGTTTGTGTGCGTAACTCATTTTTGTTTTAGTATCAGATGAATCTGGCAAATTCCGAGGCGCAGGCCGCATTTTGGGCGTTGGTTTTGCCGCTTTGGTCTTCGTGGTTGTTTTGTCCGGACGGGGCAGCGGATCTAGCGATGAAAGCGCTGCGGTCTGCGGCGCTGTCCGCCGGGATCCGCTCTTCGACGCGACTTTGGGTTCAGACGTGACCGGCGCGTCAACTGGTGTGTCGATGACATCTTCCGGCGTCTTTGGTGGCCTCAGCGGGATGTCTTGGCCCTTGACAAGTGCACCGGTGGTATCGTATTTTGGCCTTGGGTACTTGGGCGGATCCTGGAGCGCTATGCTTCCGGGCGCCGTGAACGACGGCTCCGGCTGCCAGTTTTGCTCGCCACCACTGTAGTTCCGGTCTCCATATTCCCATTGAAGCTCGATGGGTATAGATGGTTCTGGCGAGGCGACCGGTGAGGTCGGCGCTTCATCCGCAGGCTCGGGCAGCGGACCCAGTCGAGGATCCTTGGTTTTTACGTAGGGGCCAATATGTGCCCCTGGTCCTTGTTCTTCGAGATCAGGGACATCGATATCGGGCATATCGGGGACATCAATATCTGCCACATCGGGGATATCGATATTGCGAACGTCCAAGGGCGGAGCATCCAGTTCCTTGAGGTCTTCCTCATTCACGAATTTGTTCCAGTTTTCAAATATTTTTTTCATTGGTTTGTTTGCCTCATATGTGTTTTCATGTAGTCTGTCAGATTGGCGGTCAATAAGATTGGTGTCAACGACTGTTTCTTTCGGCTTCCCCGGGTGACCACTCGTCGTAACTCCGGGCCCAAAGGCACGTTCGGCCCAGTCCCCCCCTGCTTTCTTTAACACGTTCACGCCGCCAGTCGCGGCCTTGTCAACTGCCCTGATACCGCCATGGGCGGCATCTGCGGCCACATTTACACCCATGTGTGCACGGTCGGCCGCCGAACCGCCGCCGGGTGCCGCAGCGCCCACCCCCAGGGTGACGGCTTTGTCAACGGTGTCAACGGTGTCTTTGGTGAAAGTCTTGCCCACATCGTAGGCGCCTGTGGCGACATCGGTACCCAGCTTTACCGCCCCCAAGGGGTCGTACCATGGATTCGTGTCCTGTTCTTCGAGATCATCGGGACCGAGTGCTTTGGGTTGTGTTGAGGTTGGAGGCCCCGGTGTGAATGCGTCACCTGTGGCCGGGTCGAGTTCAACGTATCGCCGTTCGCGCGCCTTGCCGCGCGCAATGTCCTTGGCGATATGCTCGGCACCCCACTCTGCCGCGGACGCGGCTTTCTCCCCAGGCCTGACAGCAGTATTTCTTGCAATGTCCTCCGCGCTGGTTACTGTATCGTTCGCGTCCCAATAACCCTCATCGTCAGCTACGGACGCCGCCAATCCCAGGTCCACTGGCGCTGCGCCATGGGTATCCTGTTCTTCAAGTTCTTTGATCATTCGACGCAATTCGGATTTTTTTATTTTTTTATTTTTTATGGCTTCTTTGAGATTGTTTTTCATTGTTGTTCTCCGTTTGCTTGTCCGAACAGGGGTATTTTCGTCGAGGCCTTCTTCCGACGCTGTGTCGAAGGTTGGTGGCTTGGGAATAGAAACTTCTTCCGACGAAGCGTCAGAGCTTGAATATCCAACGGTGGTGTTCTTTGGGGGGGCCCATGCTTTTTCACTCTGCGCTTTGCTTTTTGCCATTTTGGAAGCAATGCCAGTTGCTGTGGGGATCGTTCCGGTCCCCTTGGCGGGTTTGCCAACTGGACGATCCAATTCTGGTGCTGTTCCTTTCGCCACTTGAATTCCTTTGCCATATGCATGGGCGGTAGTTGATGGGATTGTACTTGGAACTCGTTTTCCGGGACCAGGATCTGGTGACGACTCGATTCCAGCAGGGTTCTTTTCGGTGCGGGCACGGTCGGGGTGAGCCCCAATACCATGATGGTGAGTGTCGGTTTGGTCGGGAAAACTATCCTGTTCTTCAAGTTCATCGTCACGTTTATTGTCGAAAGCCCGGTCAATGGCTGAAGATTCCCATTCACCGGTTCCAGTACCAAGGTCGAGTTTATAATCTGGTTCAAACCATTTTGGTTCTTTGGGCCGCGAGGTTTTCGACTTTGGTTCCTCTCCTGGGGGTGGTGCAGGTGCATAATATGACTTGCCTCCCGTGCGTGGAATTATTCGGGCAGCATTGGGGTCGTCACCTACGCTCGGCAGTTTTGGTTTTTGCAAAAAATCGGGCGTCTTCACAGGCACCAGTGGTTCCATGACGAGCTTTTGCTTATCTTCGTTTAGATAGCTACGCCAGTCTTTCATAAACTTTTTCATTAACGACTCTCCCGCAGATGATATAAATAGTTCTCATGACGGTAAAGTCGTAACTTTTAAAGTCGTTAAGTTTGGAAGTTGATGCTGTTGTTGTAGGGGGGGGTTTTTAGGTAGAGATAGTTTAGACTTCTGGCATTAGCGGCGCGCTAGCGGCTTCTAGATAGTCACTGGCTGTCGTGAGGTGTGCTTTGAGGGTTTGGTGAAGGGTGGGGTCGATACCGGGCTGCCCAACGTCGTCAATCAATTGGTTGATTTCATCAAGCTTGCCTAATGCAGCCTGTATGAGTTCGAGGGGGGTCTTGTACTGTTGGGTGGATTTCTTTTAGGGTTACTTCTTGGATGATTTTCTTGAGTCTGGTTTTGGTGATTTTCATTGGGGTTCTCCTACGGGTGATATAAATAGTTGTGGGTTTTTAAATCTGCAATTTTCTCAGCCGTATCATGAATGTATAAGGCCGGCAGGCCCACGGAGCCCGTGATAGCCGGGACTTAGATTCCGGGGGGAGGGGGGGACCCCCCCGGTGTGCCCAAATGTTGGCACGCTCTTTGACTTGCCACGTTGGCACGCTCTTTGACTTGCCACGTTGGCACGCTCTTTG
>Ga0208011_1000086_pt1 | contig 43734 bp, 33 predicted proteins | sample 7_EtaG_FD_184080 | JGI IMG/M metagenome (GOLD analysis project Ga0208011, IMG submission 184080) | Marine viral communities from the Subarctic Pacific Ocean - 7_ETSP_OMZ_AT15161 metaG (SPAdes) (version 2) | ecosystem: Environmental > Aquatic > Marine > Oceanic | place: Pacific Ocean | collected...
TAAATGGATGACGGAATTTTTAACGATAACGGCAACGGTAACGGCAACGGCAACGGCGACGGTCCCAGCGGCGCTCAGAACGCTGCCGTTGCAGCCGCTGCCGCTGCCGCTGCAGCCGCCGCCGCAGCAGCCGCTGCCGCCGCTGCCGCTGCGGCTGGTCATGATGACGAAAGTCGGCGTAACGACAACGACATAGAGTTCACCCCCTTCTTATGTTCTGAAGAATGGCCGGATTCGCCAGGCGATTTCACTCCGCGTAATGGAAATTGTTATGACCCACCAACCCCCCCACCCGGCGGTACTACCTCTAGACCTGCCGAGTTTTATATTACTCTTTCCGCAGAATATATTAGCGTAAACACAAAGACCAACCCAACCGCAGTTATAACTGCAACAGTTTGGAATGCAATAACCAATAGAATGGTTTCCAACACTGGTGGTGTGTGGAATTGGGTTTCTTCAGATATTGATATAGCTTCGGCATCTGGTGGAATTTTTGAAAGTAATACGGTTACCATTACTGGACATAAGGAAGGACAAGTTACGATTTATGCAGAATCATTGGAGCATTCCAATCCAAATACTAACCGATTTGGTGGAAGTAATGTACTTTCTCCCGATGTAGTTGTAGATGTGACATCGGAAGAAGAAGAAGACGATGATCAACCAGAACCCTATGTACCTTGTGATAATGCTTGGCCAAGCGGCCCAGACCCATACAAGCCCCGTAATGGGGTATGTTGGGAACCCCAAGTCATTTCGGATCCGATAAAGTGTACATATTCGTGGCCAGATACGCCAGGCGACTTCGAACCCCGTGGAGGCAAATGTCCCGATGGGCCCAGTACTGGGGGGAAAGACGGTGATCAACTGATTCTTCGTTTGGACCCACCATCTCTTACTTTAACAGAAACAACTAATAATAATAATCCCCAGTTGGGGACAGTAAAAGCTACAATCACACATAAGAATCGTAACGAAGAGGTCGCGGACCCAGAAGAGGGGAGTTATCAGTGGAAATCTTCAAACGAATCAGTAGCTACAGTAACCGCGGACGAAAGTGGTAGAATTGGCACGATCTACGCCCGCGCGACAGGAACTACTAATGTTTGGTTAGAAACTCAATATGAGATATCGAGTATAAATAGACTCGGCGGCAACACACTAATCTCTGATAACACAACTGTTACGGTTACTGAGGAACCTAATCCTTGTCCCAATAAACCCTGCCCGAACTGTGAAGATTGGATTATCCTTAAACCTGACCACCCAAATGGAAACAGAAGGAAATGTTGTTGGGATGATCCAACTTGTGTAGATGGTGAAGAAACCTCATATGAACTTGAATTTGTAGAAGGTGGGAGAAATGAAAGTTCAATTAGTCGGGTAGAATTCCCCAACACAGGTGGTTCGAAGACAGTTAAGGTTCTTATCAAGGACCAAGATGGTAATCAATGGCCTAAATTTAACAAACACTTGAATTGGTCTTTCGGCGATTCTGAAGGAATGCGTGTAGAACCTACGGGTGACCAAGATTCCGCGACAGCAAAGATCACAGCACAATCAAATACAGTTGCAACTGCAGCTAATCGTGAACCACCTGCAAGGGCTGGTACACTAGAAGCCGAGGTACGGGTTGAGAACTTCCTTGGGGCCAACCTAGATTTAGTAATTCAAAATACACTTCCTGTCACCGTTTTGGGGGATTCTTGTTCAACGAAACCCTGTCCACAAAATTGTGGTGAAATGATTACCCTTGATAATAACACAAGGTGCTGCCCTCCCCCCGAAGATCCAAATTGTGTAAACATAACAGAGTGTCCTTGCGATGATCCGTGGCCTGAAGGTCACGCCAATTATCGGGAACCCACTATTACTTGTGGAATTTGTTGTAATCAACAGCGTGACCCCGAAACACAGGAATGTTACTCTACCCCTGAATGTAATTGTGAATACTATTGGCCCGGTACAGAAGATAACTGTAAAAGAGGAGGAGCGTGTTATCAACCAGACGATCCCGTCTATTCGGTTAATCTGGATTGGTCAGGCAATAACAACATAATAGCGCCAGGTGGTACGAACACCATACAAGCTACTATTACCGTTGATGATGGTACTCCACTCTCAACGACCGATGAAGACAAGGACAGATTAGTATGGCAAGTCACTAGTAACAATGCAGGAGTTACATTAACAAAGTCAGCTGATGGAATGTCTGCAACGATCACCGCGCCGGACTTAACGACTTTTGTGACATGTCCTGGCATTTGTGGGGGCCCAGACGATAGAGGAAGTAAGAGCTTTACCGTCCAAGTAACTGATACAAATTCCGACGCAGATGGGCTTCCATCGACCGCAAACGGTGCTGTTTTCTATGAAGAAGGTGGTAGCGTTGATTATGGTCCCCTACCTGCATCTATCCAAATAACATCCGGTGTGCCAGGTGGAACGGATGAAGTCACCTTGACTTGGTATGTGGACCTCAAACTTGAGGTTGGCGAAGCATATTCTCAACTGAGTTTAAAGACCATGTTAAAGGATGCCATTAATGAGGTATTTAATCCCCGTTGGAATTCTTATTATGATCAATCGAGATATGGAAAGACTCTTCTTAATTTTGGTGATAATCACCTATATCAAATTACTGCTTGGAAACGGTCTACTGCTGATTCGAATAATGTAATAGTTCGACTCGCAGAGGAACTTCCAGAACTTCCAGAATCCGCTACGCATGCATTGCGTGTTGTGGCTGTGTCTAGGGAAGTTCAAAATTCTGTTTTTGAATCTATGAGATTTTTCCCCGTTAATACAGCAACGTTAATACCCCAGTTAAGACCATCAGTGCCGACATCTGAGACTACACACACTAACAAAACACATGGAACCTTAGAAGACTTGGTTCCTAGTATTGCGGGTGGTTCAGGATCATTATCCCTTGCAACAACTAGTTCTTATGTGAATTTTGTATCAAATCAAATATTGGAACGATACTATGACATAAATCAAAAGTCTATGGAAATAAATGCAGATTATTCTAATTTCGAAAACTTTGTTACATTTGGATCTGCTCAAAAGAGACTTGATGTCTTTAAGGCTAAGTTGGAAGAAGTACAAAAAATGGTAAAAGTGTCTCCTATAGTAGTTGATGATTTGAATCTTTCTGGTTCATCTGCTGAATCGGGATCATATGATACTGTTTTTGGAACCCTAGTAGTACAGGCGAACGGATCAACATCTTTAACACAAACATCGGGAGATTCTGTAACTTATGATTACTTAACTTCAACTAGAGCGGCCGTAACTGCATCAGTGTCAGGAAAAATCACTGATTTTATTCTTACGTCTGCATTGGTATCGAAAGATATACAAGAACTAATTAGAGGGTTTGATGGATATGAAAAAGATTTGTGGTTTGAGACAGGACGAATTTATTCGGCGTCTGATGCAACTAATTTTGATATAGATAATAAATACAAGGCTGATTATACTTACCCGAAGGTTTTGGGAATACCTCTTAACACATCTGACGCACAATCATCTACTTGGTACGATGAAATGAGTGTTATTGCAACAGATTATGATGCAGATAATAAGAATAGATTAACAGAAAACATTCCAAACTATTTGTTTGAAGATCCGAACTCTGTTGATTTTATAACATTCACTGATTTGATTGGACACCATTTTGATAATGTTAAAATTTATATTAAGAATTTAGAAAACTTATCTTCTCGTTATCCAAAGATAGATAAAGAAATATCAGCACCCATGTCAACGGCTGTTATGGAATCATTTGGTGTAAGTATCCCAAGTGTTTCCAGTGTTGAAAATTTGGTTAGATATGTTACTGGTCATAATACAGGTTCACGGGATAGTACTTATAAACAAATAGCTGATGAATATTATAAAAGATATCTCCATGCTATACCATTCCTATTAAAGTCGAAGGGAACAAAACAGACCGTATCTTCATTGCTTAATGTTTTTGGTGTTAATACAAATTTACTTACTGTTCGTGAAAGCTTTCTTGGAAAATATACTACAATTGAACCTGTTAAAACAACAGTAAATGAACAAGACTTTAGTTTGAATTTCAATAGTGGTTCGTATTTAACCGTTCCATTTTCATCAAGCTTGAAGGAACCGAAAACTGTACAGATGAGATTTTCATTATCTGACGTTAGAACTCAGACAGTAATGAACTTTGAACCTTCAGCTTCATATAGATTGAATGCTGTTGTACACCCTTCGTCTTCTCAAACATATTATGCAAATTATGGTCGCCTTGATTTGATCTCAGGTTCGGTACAGGGTAGTCATCCCGATTCTGGTAGCATGATTTCAACTGATTATTTCGATCTTTTTGATGAAAATCCCGTCAGTTTACAATTAAAATATGGTGGTGGTGGTGTTAAACTTGATGTTAGAAAAATAGAAAATGAAATAGTATCATTTACTTCATCATTAACAGAAACAGCACCCAGTATGAGTGCTGATTGGGGATCATTGTCGGATCTTTACATCGGACACCCAGCTCCCTCTGCAAGTGTTGGATATATTAGTGCTAGTTTGGATGAGTTTAGATTGTGGGGAGAACAGATTAATGATGGAAAGTTTGTTGAATTTGCAGAGAACCCAGGCATGTTTGCAGGAAACACTTACACTTCTTCATTACAAGAACTTTTTGTTAGGTTGTCATTTAACTTACCCACAGACGTTTCTTCTAGTGGATATGTGGTCAATGCTTCTCCGTATGTCAGTAAGTCTATAGGACTTGATTTAACAAACATTTCTAGTAGTAAGTTTGTTGCTGGAACCTCTCCACTATACCAGCATCAAAGAGGTATTAGAACAACAATGGAGAATTCATATAAGGTGGGGGCTCGCACACCAACTACTGATATGATAAGAATTGCACCAGAACCTCCATTGTCTGGTGCCTTAAGTATGACTAGTCCGTTAGTACCGATTAGTAAAAAATTCGCATCAAGTAGTGTGGGAAGCACTCAAGTAGATATGTCTATTTCTCCAGTTGATGCTGTGGATCGGGACATTATACGTTCATTTGGAAACTTTAATTTGGGAGAGTTTATTGGGCGTCCAAGTGATAGAGACAGTGATACTTATCCACTATTAGATGACTTAGAAAGGACATTTATAAGAGATTTAGCACCAACTATAGATTATAATTCTTTTGTTAGATTTTTTGATAAATTTTTACATCTATTCACTGAAGTTGTGAAAGAGTACATTCCCGCTCGGGCAAATGTTACGGATGGAATTGTTATTCGTGCTCCAATTGTGAACAGATCTAAAATGTCTGAGTTTGGTCGTTATGGCCCATTCAGTTCAATGAGAAATAGAGGTATCGCGATAGACGGAGAGGTGACACAGAGAACGAAGGATATGATTACTTCTATAGACAAGGATGTAATTAAATCGTTTGATGTTCCCATTGCTGTTACTGGTTCATTTAATACAGAAGTTCAAGCTGACTATAGTTCCCTTGATGCTAGTTTAAGTTTAAATCAGTTTACAGCTGTAGCACAAACAGGATCTAAACTCCTTAATGCATCGGTTGTATATGGATATGATTTAAATCAAACGGGTAGTAATTTTGATGTTGATCTGGTTCGACCCAAGAAGGAACAGGGAGTTCACCCACTATTCGCAGGTAATCCAACCGCGAGTCTAGCATCAACTACAACAGCATCTGTTTCTCCAGTTCAGAATGGAGCATTATCATTTAGGCCAGTGGATGATTTTACAACATCTAATATAGAATCTTATAGTTATTTTGCCCAAGCTAATGGTTTTGCTTATATGGATGATATTAAATATGTGCCAGTTACACAATCTTGGATGATGACGCAACCCAACGTTGTTGGTGATTGGTCTTCTGGTACCTCTTATGTGTTGGGGGATGTTGTTACACAACCAGTAGGAACCAAAGATAATCGAACCGAATCCTCCACTTCAGGAAGTGAATTATCAGAAACTGGAAATCAGTTTGTATTTATTAATAGAGGATATCCACAAAATACTAAAGTTAAAAGTATACATCCACCACAACTAGACACGGTAAATTGGACACTATTAAAATATCGGGGACAATCATATCAAAGATTAGTTAGAATGGCATATGTTGGTGGGAATACTGAGAATGTTTCTGTGTTAAAAAATATAGTAATTCCGGGCCACAAGGTAAGTGGTACAGGAATTCCGGCCGGAGCGACTATACTGACAGTTACCCCAAGTACATCTTCAAGTTTATTTGAATTATCTGCAAATGCTACAGATACTAATACTGTAGCAGAATTAACACTTACAGACGAACATGACAATTCTTTTGTAATCATAGCTTCTATTGCAAATACTGATGCAACGGTAACTCATACTGCGAGATATGATTCAGTTGCACAAGAATATGGTACGGGTACAAGAAAACACTTTAGATTTTATAGAGAGGATTCGATAGGAGCTAGAAGAAGAACATACGAGGGAACAGTAAATACAGAAACAACTACGGTAGATTTTGGACCCCCATTTGAAACATTTGATATTAATGTTAATGTTATTCAGGTGGGGTCGCCAACGCCACGTGATTAAAAAGGAATTAGATAATACTTATATTAGAACCCATAGGAGACATTAAATGGCATATCTTGACAATACTACAATTACAGTTGATGCTGTTCTTACCAAAAAGGGTAGAGAACGGCTAGGGCAGGGACGATCAGCTTTCAGAATTTCTAAATTTGCAGTATCGGATGATGAAATTGATTATTCATTATATAATACGGCCCACCCATTAGGAACAAATTATTATTCAAACATTATTGAATCTATGCCTGTTCTTGAAGCAATCCCAGACGAATCTCAGACAATGCGTTATAAATTAACATCTATGCCCGTTGGAGTTAAAAGAGTTCCTGTACTTAGGGGTTCTGGGTTGCAAGTCTCCAGCATTTCATTGGATTCGCAGACTGAATCTTATACAATTGTACCAGAAACCGTTGTATTTCAAACGTCTGGTGGATCGCCTGATGCATCTAAACAATATGATCGCACTCAGGGATATACTATAATTCTGTTTGATGAAGAGGCTGCAACCATTGAAGTAAAACGGGGTACAGGAGTTGGTACACCCACCCATGCTGGATTAGCAGTTGATCCTGTTCTTAATTTTTCATCAACGGTTGTTAGATCTGGTTTTGAATTCACAATTGTACCAAAGAATGTACTTACACAAAGAAATACAAAAGTTACAATTTTTGGTAATGAGAGTGGAGTTACAAAAACCATTTCCATGACGATCAATCCCACAACATAACAAAATCAATTAATTTGAGGTAAAAAATGGCAAATATTTACAAAACTATTACAGCAGATGACCGGAGCTTTCAAGCAACGGAAACTGCTACTGGTCTGTGGTCGGGGGATACTGGGTCGTTAACTACATTTTACCACTCCGACACACAAATAGCAAAAGCTAATTCAAAATATTTTATTGATGTTTATAAAGACGATCCAGATTCAACTTCTACTGCAACGTCTCAATTTTCAATTGCATATGGACACGTTTCTGGTGCTGGTTCTCCAACACTGACCCAACAGGACACATCAACGTTAGCCACTAAGGCAGTATATCTTCAGATGAAGAATCTTCTTTTAGATGACACTGAACAGAAATTTACCTTTAATGGTACTGCTCCCCATACGGCTTCAGGCGATCAGATTTATGCGATCTCTTTTGCAAGATCTCGTTTTAAGGGATATGTAGATCCCGGCCAATGGCAACTTACTCTGAGTGGTTCAACAGGCAAACATACGTTCATTGATGATAGTTTACAGACTCTTGGTACAAGGATCTCATTTGCTAAAAACGGATTAGTCTTTAATGTTGCTACTGGTTCTCTTTCTGGCACCAGTGGAAGTACTGTTTTAGGATTAACATCTTCTGTTGCTCCAAATGCTGGATATGGGTTTGGATTATTTTATCCCCAGAAGGGAATTATTATTTTAAATGCGGATGTAATAGATTCTCATGTTGGATTTTCAAAACGGACAGGAACCGTTGGACAAGTGGAAGCAACGAATCTTACCCCAGGCGAAAATACAGCTTCGGCCGCAACCTTTATTAGCGCTTCTGACGCCACATGGCTCCCCAGCTCAGTAGACGATGGAATGGGCCCCCGAGCGCCGTTCACTGGAGCACTAGCAGGATCGTCCGGTACCTATTATGAACAATATAATTGGCACGGGCTGTGGAAATCCATAGTACAGGGTGGTAAGTTTCAAGCACGTTCTGCTGAAATTATTTCTTCTAATCACTATTTCTTAAGACTTGGTAACAGTCAATTTAATTATTCAAACAATCCAACATTTGCTACTGGATCAAATGGTCAATTGACCAATCAAGACTTTGAAAATAATCCTAAAGTTTTTGTAACAACTGTTGGGTTGTATAATGATTCAAATGAACTATTAGCTGTTGCTAAACTGAGTCGCCCATTAGAGAAATCATTTTCCAAGGAAGCTCTGCTTAGAGTCCGTCTGGATTTTTAATTGGAGGTTTAGATGTCCGTCTTCAAAAAATTGGCGGCTGGAGATCATTTTGTTGATTCTTTTGAGGTTAATTATAGTCAAAGTTATTCTTGGATTTCCGGTTCAGCAGGAACAAACGGTCAATACTCCCCAACATCTTCTCTGAGTGGTTCGGGCTTTAGTATTAATTTATCTAGAGAACCCCCTTCAGATTACCCAGGTAGAAATCTTGAAGATGTCGATGATGATTCAGACGTAGAGGCATCAAAAGGGGGAATTACTGACGGTAATTTTTATTCATATCCATTATATAATACCACCAAGAGATATTTTTATGTTGCAGAAGATGTTGGAAAAGATGGTTCATCATGGTTTCGAACCAGATATAACGATTTAGATCTTAATGCTGATGATGGCGCGGGTCATTATAGTTTTAATACAGTTGGCGGAAATGATGTATCAGCAGGCACCCTGACAAATGCTGGTCTTAAAGGCGCAGCGTCACTATTAATTCATAAAACTGGTGTACATGCAAACACAGATTATTCATCTCGTTATGAAGCGGTAACAGTCGGCGACATAGTAACATATAAAATTTCTGATCGGAGATGGTATAAGTATAAAATTATTTCAGTTGACACATCTCCCACTGGTATGGCCAATAGATATAGATTTGGAATTGAACTCATAGATTCGGATACTTCTGATGGAACTGGTAATCTTAGCTATACTGCTAAGGCCGCGGATGCTAGATTTACTTTCACTGGCCCCGGCGGAAATATTTATGATTTTTATCCATCCGGTTCAATGTTTGTATGGAACATTCCTTCAAATGAGATGGGTGAAGGCATTAAACGAGATACATTTAAAATTGAATTGGATGCAAATACTTTAAATGTTCAAGATGATGGTGATGGAAAGCTTAGATTAAATGGAACGGGTTCTGTTATTGGTAACATTTTTTATGAACAGGGAATAGCCACTGTTCAACAAAATATGACGGCTAGTACTCATTTAATATCTGAAGATGGAATTTCTATAACTGGGTCTGCAGGAGTCACATCTTCTTTTCGATCAACTGTTAATATTTATGAACATAGGATAGGTTGCAAGATTAAACCATCAGAATTTAATACAACATTTAATCCAACAACTTTTCATAGCGCTTCGTCCGGTACAGGAAGTTATAGTGATCAAATGTTTAGTGGTTCAACTTTACCCTATGTGACAACGGTGGGATTGTATAATGATGTTAATGAATTGTTGGCAGTGGCTAAACTATCACACCCAATAATTAGAACGAAATATACAGATCAAACTTTTGTTATTAAGTTTGATGAATAACGGAGAAATTAAATGTCGGAACTTTTAAAGAAATATGAAGAATCTACATCTCCATCGGTTGAGAGTGCACGAAAACAATCAGAGGGAGATCAATCGACCGCTGTTAATTTTTTTGATATAGAACAGACATATCAAAATAATTTTACAACAAGAGATAAAGGTAATAAAACGGTAACACTTTCCAATGCTGATAACGATACGGCTGGAAATTTCACAGATCCAGCATTAGAACACTATAATCAAGAAGTTACAGAATTGGCCAACGGACACCATACATACAATAGATCAGATGCTGATTCACATTATGTAAATAAAAATTTAGGTTCGCCTGGAACAACTTATCAATCTACTACTGACAAATAATAAAGGTTACAAATATGTCAATTACACCTCGTAGCCGTAAGGCTAAGGGGAGACGGTTACAACAAGAAGTATGCAATTTATTGTTAGAACAATTCTCCCACCTAGAACAAGACGATATCAAGCCAGCTATTATGGGAGAAAGTGGTGAAGATGTAAAACTTTCCCCAGCTGCCCGCCGATCCATTCCCTATTCGTTTGAATGTAAATCCCAAGAAAGACTTAATATCTGGCAAGCACTGAATCAAGCTGACGGCAATAGTAAAGGTCACGAACCTGTTTTGGTCTTTAAACGAAACAGAAGTAAGGTCTATGCGGTTGTTGAATTCGATCATCTTCTAAAGTTGTTGGAATTAAACAACAATCAGTCATCAGACACTTGACAAATCCCACAAAACCTTGTAGCTTATCTACATGAATGATATATTACTGTCCATAGAAAGTGTTATTGGGTCATCTACGAAATCAACCAAAGACGAACGGTTGTTTATTTGCCCATTTTGTTATCACCACAAACCAAAATTATCCATAAACTTTGGAAGGCGAATAGGTTTTTGGAAGTGTTGGGTTTGTGATGAGAGTGGTAAACGATTTTCTACACTTTTATACCGTCTTGGATATTCTCGAAAAGAAATAAAAGATGTTCTTCAGGACCATGAAGATTTTTCTTATAAGAAGGAACACAAAGATGAGAATACTAGAAAGATTTCCTTACCTAGAGAATACAAACCCCTTTGGCGACCAAGTGGGGGTTTTGAATATCCCAATGCTATTAAATTTCTTAAAGATCGTGGTTTAACTAAATATGATATCTATCGGTATCAGATTGGTTATTGTGAGGATGGTTTATATAAATCACGGATTATCATTCCTTCATATGACGAAGAGATGAAGTTAAATTACTTTGTTTCCAGATGTTATTATGATTCCCCGATTAAATACAAAAACCCCCCAGCATCTAGAAATAATATTATATTTGAAAATTTAATTAATTGGAAGATGCCTGTGGTTTTGGTCGAGGGAATGTTTGATGCAATTGCTGTGAGAAGGAATTGTATTCCGTTGTTGGGTAAGATTATGTCTGATAAGTTGAAACAGACTTTAATTAAAACCAAGCCACCTGAAGTTTATGTAATGTTAGATAGAGATGCTCAAAAAGAAGCTATGAAAATTGAACAGTATTTGAAATCTTTTTATATAAATGCTAAATTGGTTATACCAACAGATAAAGATCCTAGTGATTTGGGTTTTGAAAAATCATGGGAAGTTATTGGTGATGCAATTAAAAGTACCTTTGTGGATCTTGTTGGTACGAGGTTCAAAACCGTATAATATATGAAAATAATTGATGTTAAATTTGATAAGTTAAATAGAGTAGTACATTTAGCGGATATTCATATTCGTCTTTTTAAAAGACATGCTGAATATAAAAGATCTTTTAGAAAACTCTACAAGGAATTAAAACAATTAGATCTAGATCAAGGTGTAATTGTTGTTGCAGGGGACATTCTACATGCCAAACTGGATATGTCCCCAGAGATGGTTGCATTAACTTCAGATTTTTTGACAAGTCTTGCAAAAATAGCTCCCACATTAATCATTGATGGGAATCACGATTTAAATTTATCCAATCCACATCGAATGAACAGTCTGTATCCGATCATCAACAATATTGATCATCCAGATTTACATTATCTATCTGAAAGTGATGTTTATAGGGTAGCGGACACAGAATTTGCTGTATTTTCAATTATAGATGCTTATTCTAATCCTGAAAATTGGCCAAAGGCAGAGGACATGACGGCTAAAACAAAAATAGCTTTGTATCACGGACCTGTTTATGGAGCAAAGACGGATACAAATTATATGATTAGTTCTCGTCACGTTGAGGTTGGTGAATTTAATGGATTTGATGCTGTTATGCTTGGTGATATTCACACACACCAAGTTATGCAAAAAAGGAATAAATCACAAAAAAAACCAATTATTGCATATGCATCTAGTTTGATTCAACAAAATCATGGTGAAAAATTATTTGGACATGGATATAATGTTTGGGAATTGCCATCTTGTAAGATGCAGTTTTGCGAGTTAGAAAGTGATACAGGATATGTTACCCTAGAAATAAAAAGTGAAGATTTAAATAAATTAGTTATACCCGATAACCTTCCGAAGAATCTTCGATTACGGTTGTTTGCTTCGAATATTGAAAATACCAAACTTAAAAAGATTATTGCTGTTATAAGAAAGAAATATAAATTATTAGATATTAACATAAATCCAAGTAAACTTGATCCCCAAACACTAACATCACAAACAGAAAGATTTGATACAGGAGATCTTAGTGATGTTAATGTTCAGAATTCATTAATACAAGATTGGATACTTTCTAATTATCCAACGATATCTGAAGAAACCGTTGAATCGGTTGTGGAGATTAACAAGCGGGTAAATGGATTAATTAATTATTCAGATCAATCTAGAAATATTCATTGGAAACCTCTTAAATTTGAATTTTCAAATTTATTCTCTTTTGGTGAAAATAATGTTATAGATTTTACAAATATGTCTGGTACTAATGGAATTTTTGCTCCAAATGCTAGTGGTAAAAGTTCTTCTATGGAAGCTCTTAGTTTTTGTTTATTTGACAAGACTCCAAGAGCATTCCGTGGTGATCATATTATGAACATTAGGAAGAAGAGTTTTGATTGTAAATTAGCGTTCGATGTTAATGGTGAGGTTTATGTCATTAAACGAACGGGGAAGAAGAACAAAAAAGGAACAGTTAGAGTAGATGTAGAGTTTTGGAAAGAGAATGATAATGGCACCAAAACTATTTTAAATGGTGAAGATCGTTTTGATACCAATGCAAACATTCGTTCTATTGTCGGCACATATGAGGATTTTATTTTAACAACCCTATCCGGTCAGCATGGAAATTCATTGTTTATTGATAAGTCTAATTCAGAAAGAAAAGTTCTTCTTAATCAATTCATGGGTTTGAATATTTTTGAACAATTAGAACGAGTTGCTAATGAAGAAAGTAAAGAACTCTATGGAGTTCTAAAGAAGTTTTCTAGAGAAGATTTTACAGAACAATTGGTATCATTGCAGAATGACATAGAAACTCATAATATTGAATTGTTGGAAGTTCAAACTGAAATTGATGATTTTGATAGAGAGATAGAGGGCTTACAGGTTGAAATGGAAACTCTTTCATCTGAAAGAATTAAATTGCCTGTTACAAATATGGATAGGACATCGTTGGCAAAGTCCAAAAAATCTTTTATTAAGAAAAAAGACCAAATTGAAAAAAATATTGAGGTGTTGGTTTCTCAGTCTAATCTAACTAAAGACAAAATTGATTCTCTGGAATCTAAATTGGATAAGCTTGATGTTGATGAACTAGAAGAGATATATGAAAAATATCAAACTTATGAAAAAGATATGGTTAAGTTGGAACAGGAATACAATTTGTTAACAACTTCTATTAACAATAAGCAAAATACAATTAATCAAATTTCAAAGTTTAAGCACAATCCAGACTGTGAGATTTGTATTGAAAATAATAAATCAAAATTAGAGCAAATACATAAAATTGATGAAGAGATAAAAACATTTTCAAATAAAACTTCTACATTGGTCATTGATATAGAAGAATGTAAAAATGAACTTCTTAATTTAAAAGATAGTTATGATTCATACCTGACAACAGTATCTATGATGAAGGTTTTGAAGGATCACACTTTAAGTTATGACACTTCTAAAAATTCTATTGATAGGTATAAAAATCAGATAGCGGTTATAGATTCCGATATAAAAGAATGTATACAAAATATAAATCAGATTGATGAGTACAAGGAATCTTTAATAAAGAATAAAAAAATTGATGATAGTATTTCTAAATTAAAAAAATCAAAATCTACGATTAAAAAGAGCATCGCTAAATTAACTACCAGTAAGATGGAAATACATTCTGATCTTAAGGTTAAAGAAAATAGTCGTTCCTTCATTATGGAACAGTTGGAAGAGATGACTAAGATTGAAAGAGAGTTTGAAGCGTATCGTTATTATATGGAAGCTATCAATAAGGATGGGTTGCCGTATAAGTTAATTTCAAAAACCATACCAAGTATTGAGGCTGAGATCAATTCTATCCTTTCACAGATTGTTACATTCTCTATTGCTTTGGATGTGGATGGTAAGAACTTTGGTGGTAGAATTGTTTATGACCATGAGAGATCATGGCCGCTTGAGAACTCGTCTGGCATGGAGCGGTTCATTAGTAGTCTTGCGATACGAGTTGCTTTGTTAAAAGCTTCTAATTTGCCCAAGTCAAACTTTCTTATAATTGATGAAGGAATGGGTAGTCTTGATACAGAATTTTTGCATGGAATGCAATTGATGTTTGATTTGTTGAAAAGTCAATTTGATTTCGTTATTGTTATCAGTCACTTAGATAATATTCGTGATATGGTGGATAATATTTTAGAAATTAGGAGCACTAATGGTTATAGCCATATCAACATATTAGGTTAATTTGATACTTATTTAGTAGGGAACTTTTACATTTATAAATTATGGCCAGAATACTTAAAAAACCACTTAAACAGAATCTTTTTAAGATACCTGTTTTAATTGAAGATACTAAACATTATTCAGAGTATTTTGAGGTATCTCAATTAAATAGAATTTTTCATGCTGGTAAGAACGGATTTTTAATTCGTGGAAGCCGGTTTTTACAGAAAGGTACTGAGATTTCAATTGAAGTATTGGATAGATATGGCAATTCTGTTTTTGTTACTCCCGTTGCTAACTATACTGAAGCTGGTTCACGATTAGTATCCGTTGAAATCTTTGAAAAAACACCGCCGGGGCCCGGAAAGCTCATTATTTTGGGAACTGCTAATAAACATTCTGATGGACGAAGTATAGTTCCCCGATGGCGTGGAAAGCCAAATGTTCGTTGGGTTGTTCCAATTCAAATTGAACCAACGAATCAAAATACTAGTCAAATACGTTTATCAAATGATCCGGTAGCGGTTGTCACTCAACAGAGTTTTCTAACCACTCGTATTGATAAGACAGTCAAGGTGGATATGGGTCCGGGCCAACCTACCGTTGATAAATGGAACCGTGAAACCGCTGGGCCCCACACAGCCTCTTTACAATATAATTACGAAGGTCATAGATCAGATGGTTACGCAATTACTATGATGAGTAGGAGTGGTGCACCATTACCGTTTTTTGATACAGTAAATACAGATGGATATTTTACAGGTTCAGTTTCTAAAAGAATAATTGAGTCGTCTTCACTTGGGACAATAACTGTTGTTTCAAATCCCGTTACTGCAAGTGTTAGTATGTCCCTTGACAAAATTTTAGATGAAACAATTGCTATTACAACAACACCAATTAAATTTGACGATGGGACTGATTATCTTAATCCAGTTTTAGCATCTGGTTCTTATGAAAGAGTGGTATCGGGAAGTGGAACCTCTAAACAAACAATTGAACAATATACTTCTAGTGTAGTATTTGAATATGTTTCCGAATCTGTGGCTAGAACTCAGTCCACATCTTCTGTTATAAATTTTAGAATACCAAAGATACAAACAAGTACTGGTGAAATTTCAAAGGTTAAAATTAGCGCAAAAGAATCAAACAAAGCTATTACAGCATTTCGACCATTTGCAGAATTTGTACCAACCGAACGAAATTTAATTACATCCTCTACCGACATAGGAGATTTATCAGCTGGAACATTCCCGGCAACATCTATTTTAGATGATAACTGGTTTGGAGCTTTAATCACCGATCTTGATGGAGATTTTAACCAACCAGCGTATGAAAATAGTGGTTCTGGATTTACAGCATCTTTGGTGGTACCAATTGTAACTTCATCAGAAAATATTCTTGAAGGATTCCACGCGGACCATACTTCAAGTGTTGTGCCGTATTTTGTTGGAACAAAAAATCACCATCAACTTTACAGAGATACCGAATATACTTTAAGATATACCGCAGTTTATACGCCAACTCATGTTACTAGTTCTAATAATTCTGCTGTTGCAACATATTCAACTACAAATAGTGGATCAATACGAACATTTTTAACTAGAATTGGAAGTGGTTCTGATGCAAGAACTAGTTCATCTGTAGCTAATAATGATAATGATGAACCAAGGGAAGTGGGGTCAATTTCAAAATATGGTTTATTGGTTGATAAACTTATTGCACAAAAACGAGATAAATCTTTATATGAACGGGAAGTAAATTTTAAAGTACCAAGAGATGGGGTATCTTATTTAAGATTCAAGATTGATGGTGGATTTTGGCATTTTGGAAATATTGAAATTACGCCGACTGTTGAGAAGGGATATCATCCAGATGAAATTATTTTCGATGCAGATGCCGCTGGTTTAGTTAATACCACAACCGATTTTAGGGTTCAGTTTTTAAATTTTGAAGACAACCCTATTGACCATGAGATTATAGTTCCGAATTTCCATGTTTCGAGTAGTAGATTAGTTAAGTCTTTAAAACTATCATCAGACATATCATCATTTACCTTTGGCGCAGCAGGAGACATTCTTGGTGAAGAAACAGCTTCTATAACTGTGACATCTACAAATATTCTAAACCCTGCCTCGATTTCAATACAAGGATTCACCTCTTCATATGGTCCAGTAACTTCATCCTTCTTCAGCGATACTGGCTCTGTAGAGTCGGGGACTGCAGGATCATTTGACATATATTATACAGCGTTCGGAGAACAATCGGGGTCAAATGATGCTTATACATCTTCCCTTCGTGTTACAGCAACAGCAGATGGAGTTTCTGATAGTATAGATGTTACAAGAGCTTCAGCTGGGGGTCAGGGTGGCCCACCGGGAGCTGCTGGTACAGATTCAAAAACAGTGAATTTAACTTCAAATTACTATGTGGTCGCATATAACGACTCTGGAAGTATGCCAACACCTAGTGTAGATGTAGATGTCGGACTTACTGCATCCGCACAAAATTTTGTCGATCCGTGGTTTAAATTTACAGGTGATGGGATTAGTGATGAGACTGAATATATTGATGGTAATAATATTGCAGGTAGTGGAACTGATACCTTTATATGGCCCGTACCAGCTGCTTATTTTAAAGATCCTCAAACCGTTAAAGTAAGCATACAAGAGGGATCTTCGGGTGGTGAGGTTGCTTATGACTCATTAAGCATAGTCGCAATTAGACCGGGCGCCGATGCAACTACGGTTATACTTACCAATGAGGCGCATGCCATACCCGCAGATAGTGATGGAGTGGTGACATCATATGCCAATTCTGGTACGGACATTAAAGTTTGGCAAGGTGCCGCGGCTTTACCATATGATGATTCAGATCCGTATACTTCGGGATCATTTAGAGTTTCAGGTTCGGGAACTAATATAACACCTAATCCTTACCCATCAACCGTTTCTACATATATACGGCAATATGAGTCCGCATCTAGTATGCCTGATAGTCAAACTAGTGCTTCGATTGCATATACGATAACCGTGACAGATATGTCTGGAACTTCAACAGATTATACAAAAGTTCAAACTTTTTCAAAAACATCAGCTGGACCTCCTGGCCCCACTGGCCCAACTGGTGCTGGTATTATTTTCCGTGGAGCGTGGTCCCATTCGGTGTCTCCAGCAGTGCAGTATACATCCAGTGCTACAAGAAAAGATGTTGTTCAACATGGTAGTACTTATTATGTTGCTAATGCTACCCATGCATCTACTAACAACACAACATCTGGAACTGGTAAACCACCAACAGATCCACCGTGGACTTCTTTTGGAGAAACATTTGACGCTATAGCTACGGATCTTTTATTCACACAAGATGTATATGCTAATAAAACTATAAATGTAGGTTCATCTGCTAGCACTCCAATAATTGCATTAAATGCTGATTCTGGATCAACAGGAGCATATGAGAATCCTTATATTTCTATTGGTCAGGGTCTTAGTCAAGGTTGGAAATCTGGTAGCGGTGGGATCTTTTTAGGATATCATGGTGGAAAAGCTGCACTCTCTATTGGAGGAACTGGTGGATTTATAGTTGATGAGAGTGGAAGTGTGACTGCATCGGCTGCACAACTTAGTGGATCAATATCCTCATCTGCTGGTGCAATAGGTGGGTGGGAAATCGGTTCTACTTACTTAAGAACCCTAAATAACCCTACACATTTTGTCATAGATTCCGACAATGCTTCACTATCTATAAATTCTTCAACCTTTGGAGTTGATGGCATACAACTTCAATTACATGATGACACAGCCGCGGGGAGTCGCCCAAGATTCTTTGTTGGAAATTCAACTGGTAGTTTTTTCAAATTTGAAACTAGTTCTTCGGTGGCTCCGTTTGGTGCATCCGCATTGTCAATCTCATCATCTAAGTTTAGTCTTACAGCTGCAGGACAACTAACCGCCTCAGATGCCCTATTCACAGGTATCACTGTTGTTTCAGGATCTTTTCTTGGAACTCAGATTGCTGATACCACTCAGTCGATCATGATTGGACCAACACGATTTAGAACTAACACTGCCGATCCAGATTTAACCAAACAACTTGTAGTTGATTATACTACTATAAAATCTCACCGGATATATAGTGAAGCTCTCAGTGGAACTCCTTATGATGTCGTTCTTGGTACATATAGTACTGACCACTGGGGACATTTATGGCAATTAGTTTTGGATCAATCGTCTGGGTCGGTGGGCATTGGTACTAATTTTAGGAATAATTCTACTGGAGGAACCCAATCCACACCCAGAGCTAAGTTACACATTTCTGGTTCATCTGCATTCCCCTCACAATCTCTATTGTTGGCAGGATCGGGAAGTAACGATGTATTACTTGTTGAGGCTCCATATGGGGTCGGTGGTCAGGTTGGTATTAATACGGTAAGTCCCGACTCTACATTGCACATGTATAAATCAAGTGGAAATACACAATTACACATACAATCTGTATCTGCTGGAGATCCTACGATCAAGATGACGAGTGGTAATAACAGGATTGGTGTGTTCAATTTCGAAGATGGTAGTACAACGGCACAGATCCATCTTGATCACAACACAGGAAAATTCCATTTTAGGGCGCATAATTCGACTGTTGATGATATGACTATCAGTGAAAATACAACATATATTGCAGGCAACACCGCTGTCGGCCACACGGACCCGATCAGTAAATTTGAGGTGAGGGAAGATGGCGGCCCTGTGTTAAGCCTCACAAATTCAGATGCTTCGATTCTTGATGATAACCAGTTCGGATACCTGAATTTTTATTCCAATGATGATTCCACCAATTCAAAGGGTGGAGTCGCTGGGATCGGGGTGTACGCAGATGCTGACTATAACACAGGCGACACTCCTGCCCGAATGGAGTTCTATTGCCATAGTACGGGGGCTAACGATGGGACCGTAAAAGGAAACCCCAGCCTACGGATGAGCATTGCCGCCAATGGCAACGTCGGCATCGGCGTGGCGATTCCATCTGAAAAATTGCATGTAGATGGCGACATAATGGTGAGTAATGGTAGAGGTATTAGAGGATCGGATAGTCATGAAAGAATTAATTTTCATAATACTGATGGTATCCAGATGTATACAAGTAATACGCTCGCCCTCGCTCTTGCAGCTGATCAAAATGCTACATTTTCAGGATCAGTCACAGCCAACGCTGGTGTCGTAGTAGATAACATTACAATAGATGGACAAGAGATTGATGTAAGTTCTGGTGATCTAACACTAGATGTGGCAGGAAATATCTATCTTGATGCTGATGGTACATACATTTATCTCCAAGATGCCACAACCTCCGTTGGACTTTTCAAGTTAACTTCATCAGATTTTTATATAAAATCTGTTGTTTCAGATAAGGATATTATATTTCAAGGCAACGATGGCGGTAGTGGAATCACAGCCCTTACCCTTGATATGTCAGATGCAGGGACCGCTACGTTTAATAATAACCTCGTTGTCTCTGGTACCATAGAGGCTGTAGGACCAGTTACCTCATCACAAGCCGTTCTTGTACCAACTGGTGGTAGTGCTACTGCACCAACGGTGGTATTTGGTGACGGAAATACTGGATTTTATGAATCTGGTGATAACGATTTATACTTCACTGCTGACGGCACCGCGACCATGATTCTTGAAGAAAATGCGTTTTATGGTGCAATTTCGATGGGACCAAAAATGGTCAGGGAGACGCCTAGTACAACTAATCCCGTTTTTTGTTTCAATAGTGATGAAGATACTGGTATTGGTAGAGCAGGTGCAAATACAGGATCGTTGGTTGCGGGCGGCGTCAATGCATTGAACTGGACCAACGCTGGCCGTGTCGGCATCGGCACGGCGAATCCTGCGGAGAAGCTTGAGGTAACTGGAAATATAGCCCTCACGGGCAATCCAGATGCACAGCGTTTCATAATGATAAATGAAACGAACACTGGAGAAACAGCACTTCATATACAAGCGGGCGCAGGATCAGCGGCATATGGTGGTGGAATTTCCTTATTTGGTCACGCTCACGATTCAAGGGCTGGATATGTAACTGCGGGTATCTCTACTGGTTCTGGCGGTAAGTTCACAGTCAATGCTTCGGGTATTGCAACTGGTGCAGATGTATTCACGGTAGATGCTTCGGGTAATCTTGTGACTACTGGCGGCGCAATCTTTAACGAAGATGGTGCTGATGTAGACTTCAGGGTAGAGAGCGATGGTGAACAGTATATGATCTTTGTCGAAGGCAGCACGGATCGAGTCGGCATTGCTGACAATAACCCAGGTTACACATTAGATGTGGGCGGAACCATTTATGCAGATACAGATGTGATTACAGCATCTGATATTCGATTAAAGAATCTGGTCGGTCCCGTTACCAATGCACTTTCCACGGTCAATAAATTAAATGCTATTCGATATACTTGGAAAGATGATAGAGAAACGGGACAACAAATTGGATTCTCTGCACAAGATGTTCTTGAAGTGGTACCAGAGGTGGTTCGGGGAAGTGAAGAAGATGAATATGCGATTTCATATGGTAAGTTGGTTCCTGTACTGGTCGAAGCTATTAAGGAATTGACCGCAGAGGTAGAAGCCCTAAAGAAGAAGTTGGGGGATTAGTAGATGGCAACTCATTTAAGCGGTTCGGGAGGGACGCCATTGGCGGGCCATGTTGGTACCAACCTTGGTAAAAGCGGCCCCGTCAAACTTACAGAATTACAGGCCAAAGCATCCGGCCAGGGATCTACCGCTGGGGCACATTCGGCTGCTCATTCTCCTGACGCTTACAATAGAAATTCTGGTGGTTCTGGTCATTATTTAAGAGTTAATCCATTTATGGTTGACCATAAAGCTGCTCCCGATCCAAATGATTCGGTATCCGGCTCGGCCCCTTGGAAGTTAAATGATTGGGATGGATATCAACAGTGGTTATCGGGATCATCATCCATTGGTGGGGCACAGGGTACTAATTTTGACATTACAGCTAAAGATGAAGATTCGTTTACCTTTGCTTTTACATATGCGGATGGATATACAAGAGATCCAGATAGTGTAAATCAACGACTTTATTATAAGAAGTGTTCGACTAGTGAGTGCGTTGATGGTTCGGGAGATCCAGATGATCCACGCAAAAGTGGAGGTTCTTCCACCGCGGGCCCGGCAGATGGATCGACTTACAAATTAGACAGCTTAGACCATTCTAGTTATTATATTTTTTGTATAAATGCTGAACATATACCTAGTGGTTCAGGTGCAACCGCAGAAAGTAAACCCTATGACTGTAAGGGTGCAGGTAGCCCATCCGACTGTAGCGGTTTAACCAGTTTCAGTTATGGACGCACACGAACAACATATGCGGAAGCTGCGGATGATGGAAAATATCTTATCAACACAACTGATCGACCATGTATTGCATATAATGTTGGGTTGGGGACTGAAATCAATGGTTGTTCTGGTGGCGAACATGGCAATACCTGTGATGACATTGTTTTTGGCGGCCACGATGCATGGGCTCGCGAGCAACTAGGCACTGATACCTATGTGTTTACGGATAGTGGATGTTCAAACTCATTAACTAGCACGATTTCTGGTAGCGGCGGGTGGTATATTGCAATTAGGACAGATCTAACACAGGGACAAGTCCGAACATTAAGTGCCCAGGGTCAGATAGGAGGTAGTCCTAACAACGACTGTTGCGCATAATTAACAATAGGATAGAAAGTTATATGAATGAACGATTACAAGAAATTAAACAGAATATTTTACAAGATACTAATGGGCTTCCCATATTGGTATATATTGTTGCAGAGGGGTGCCATGAACATCCGGCTGTTTTAGCTGAAGAAGTCAGAACAATGATTGGTGTTCATGGTTTGGATGTGACATTTTATACTATATGTTTAAATGAAAATTATATGCCATTCCCTCGACCGCTGACAAAAGTACTTTATTATTTTAAACCACATCATATTACTCCGATAATGTACAGAGTTGACCCTAACATTGTTGCTTTTTTTTCTCACGATGTTAATAATGTTAAACGTATAATTGATGGAGAAGCTCCTGATAGTGTTTTTTATTCTGAACAACAACTAGAAATAAATAAACAAACTGAAAATATGTTTCAAGAGGAACAGAAACAGTCTGATAAATTTCCTTCTAAATTAAGTATGATTCGTTCAGCAGCAAAACAATTTTATTATTCAGCGAAATCAGCAAAACAAGGATTGCCTGTATTTGTTTCTTCTGATATAGCTCAAGAAAGATATCAAACTTGTGAAGAATGTGATATGTTTGATAAAAATACTACAAGATGTAAAGAATGTGGGTGTTTTATGAGAGTTAAGGTTAATTTAGCAAATACTAAGTGTCCAATTGATAAGTGGGATTCCACAATTTGAGTGATATTTATAGTAAACCCCAACTATACTAATATGAGAAAGATAGCAATTTACGCCGGTCGGTTCCAACCCTTTCACAAAGGGCACGATTCTGCGTACAAACAATTGGTTAAAAAATTTGGAGAGGAAAATGTATATGTTGCAACTTCCGAACCCAAGGAAACTTCTGCGAGAAATCCATTTAAGTTTGGTGAAAAGAAACAGCTTATGACTGCTATGTTTGATATTCCATCAGAACGGGTGGTTCAGGTCAAAAATCCTTACAAACCAGTAGAAGTTCTTTCCAAATTTGATCCAAAAAAGACTGCTTTTATAACGGCAGTCGGTGAAAAGGACGGTGATAGACTATCTCATGGTAAATATTTCAAGAAATATGATGCTGACGATGAATTATCCCCGTATCAAGACAACGGATACTTTGTAACTGTACCCAATTTCAAAGTAGACAGTGATGTAATGTCTGCCACGAAGATTAGAGATAAAATGGGGAACCCTGCAATCTCTACTGAAGACAAAATCGACTTTTTCAAGAAATTATATGGAAAATTTGATCCAAAACTCTTCCGTATGATGAAAGACACCATCCAAGACCGTTCTGTAGAACCTGCAAAGTCGGCTGCACCGAAGAAAACGAAGCGTGATTCTTCAATTCTTAAGAAAAGGGTCACAAATCCCCAAACTAGAAGGGATATATTGGTCAGAACCGCGCTTCAATACGACAAAAATCACCCAGTTTATAAACTCGCTAAGAGAATGTTCGAACGGGGACCAATGAAAGAGGTGTTTGAGTCGGTAATGATTGAAAATGCTCTGATTGATCAATATAATTCGTTAGTTGATAATTTTATTGGTAAAAAAGGAAGTGATTATAAGATTGAGATGGGGGATTCACAAACAACCATTGAAGATAAGTGTAAAGAAGCATATAAACAGGGTGTATTTTATTATCCACTGGTTCATGCTCTTGGTACAGTCATAGAAGATGAAGAACCTGCTTTAGACGAGAAGGAAACCTCAACAGCCCGTGTAAGACGGTTCTATAAGAGACACCCAGAGAGAGTTAGACGGTATTTGAAGAAAACTCAAGATGATCGTGTGATTAGAAACCGTGATCGACAACGGGCAATCCGTAAACATGGTAAATCAAAGATGAAAAATCACGATGTTCATCATCCAAATGGTGTGAATGGTGGTAAATGGGTTCTTGCTAAGAAGGATCATGGCCGGGACAGAAAAAACCCGAAGAGTAAGTTAAAGAATGAGGTTTTTCTTGTAGAAGGTGGGGCCGCTGGCCACATGATGCACCCATATGAAGATATGGATTTGACGTTTGATGATTATAAAGAGATTATTGATCAAGGTCTTTTAGGTTCAATGGGTGATGAAAAGCCTGTTACAGAGAAATTAGATGGACAGAATATAGCATTTTCTGTTGTTGATAGTGAAATCAGATTTGCTAGAAATAAGGGACATGTGAAAAATGGTGGTGATAAGGCCTTGACAGTTAAGGGAATGATGGATAAATTTAAGGATAGAGGTGGTATTGAACGTGCATTTGTAGGAGCGGCCAGAGACCTTGAAACAGCTATTAAAGTTTTGCCAGACAAACAAGTTAAAGAAATGTTTGGTAATGGAAGTAAATTTATGTCTGTAGAAATTATTTTACCCGATTCTACAAACGTTATTCCTTATGACAAAAACGTTCTTGTTTTCCACGGTACTATTGAATATGATAGAGATGGAAAGCCAGTATCTTCAAGTCAGGATGATGCAAAAACATTTAGTGATCAACTTTTGAAAGTTGGTCAACAAAAACAAAAATTGTTCGGACTTCAAGGACCAAAGGTAATTACGTTTAATAATAAAGATATTAAAAAGATGGAAAAGAAGGCTAAGAAATTCCATAGAGACATTGATAGACTTAAAAGTGAGTTTGATTTAAAAGATGGTGATCTGGTTCGGGACTATTATGCTAAATGGTGGGAACGTGAGGTCAAAAAAGAGTTGGAACAAAAAGGACTGACAGCGGATGACGATACAATGGAAGGATTGGTTAATCGTTTTGCTTTTGATGACAAGACAATGCAATTAAAAGACATTAGAGATCCTGAAATTAGAAAATGGACATCTGAATATCAGAAAACCAGATTGCGTGATGTTAAAAAGGTTGCACAAAATCCATTTGAGATGGTATTCTTAAAGGTGGGTGCTAGTTCCTTGGAAAGAATAAAAGATTTCTTAGCATCAAACAACCCTGGCGCAATTGATCAGATTAGAAAGGAACTGAAGACAGCAATGAATTCAGTAAGAGCAGAAGATGTAAGTGATCAAGCAGAAAAATTAAGAAAGGAATTTGATAGATTAGAACAAGTTGGAATAGATAAGCTGGTTCCATCAGAGGGAATTGTGTTTATATATAAAGGACAGCCCTACAAATTTACAGGCACATTTGCTCCATTGAATCAAATTCTTGGTACATTTAAATTTGGTGGTAAACCAACTGGAGAGCCCGATGTTGGAGCGCCTGGAGCGCCTGCTGGAGCACCGGACCCCGAAAAGGATAAGGATTTTATAAAGAAATACTATAGTGATCGGGTCAGAAATCCAATGACGGGCAAGGACATCACAGTTCAGTCCGCGTTAACTTATGACAAGACACATCCAGTATATAATGTAGCAATTAGGTATTTATCAAGTAAAATGGGATAAGGTTATGAAGAAAAAAGAATTTGCAAAAGTTCAGAAACAAATTCACGACAAAATGAATAAGTATGCTGATAAGATTATTGTTGGTCAGTATACAGGTGAAAAAGAACCCGAACGAAAAGAGGGAGATTTGTGGCAAGATCGTGATGGAAAACAATGGACGGTTAAGAAAGGAATAAAACAATCTATAAGTCCCCTTCAAGATGCAAAAACTCCGTGGTGGTGTCCTGAGTGTGGGAAGACTATGGATAAACTTGATGTTAAAACATTTAGAGTTACTAGTCACTGTTATGATTGTGTTGCTAAGGAAGAAAGTAGATTGAAGATGGATGGTAAGTGGGATGACCATAGAGAAAAGAAAATTTTAGAAAATCAAATTGATTGGTTAAAGGATAGAATTGTAGAATTAACTCTTTATCACGATACCCTTTCAAATCCAGAAATTCAACACTTTGATCACAAAACTGGAGCGGTTTTGATGGTAGACAAATATTCAATACCACTTGATACGGTTAAGAAAGATATTAGGGCAGAAGTAGTTGGTATGAATAAATCGTTGAAAGAAAAAGAAAAAGAATACGAAGAGAAACATGGAGAGTTAAATGGGGTTGTTACAACTACTCAAAACTAATGTAAAGCTTGTTATAGCTGTTTTAATAACCGCTTCTGTTGCTGGATATATAACATCTTGGACAAAACAGTCTCAGATGGATCAATATATTGAAGAATATGAACAGTTTGAAGAAGATGCTGCGGTTGCTAGGGAGTTTGCAGATAGTCTTCAAGAGGAATTGGCCGAAAATGATCTTGAAGTTCAAGAATTACAAGATAGTATGATAGTAATTGTTTCTAATTTAAACACTAGTAAAAATAGAATTGCAGAGTTAGATAGAGAAAGACAAGAATTAAAAGCTCAAGTAACAGATAGTGTTTTAAATGAAACACCGCCAGAAGTTAGAGAGTATATTGTGGTGATGGAAGAAGAAAATGAAGAGTTAAAGGTTGCTCTCAGTGCTGCTGACTTGTTACAACAGAATTTAGAGAACCAAGTGGCACTATTAACAATGTCCCTTGATACTCAAACACTAAGAGCAGATTCTTTGTATACTATTGTTATGAATATTCCAGAAGCTCCGTCTAATCCAAATAAAGTTTTTGGGTTCATTCCAAAACCGTCACGAATACAATCCTTTTTCATCGGCGCCGCATTAGCTACCGTGGCCGCTTGGAAAATTTCTGAAAGCTTACACATCCATTAAGACATGACTGAGAATCTAAAAGATATTATTAAAAAAGAATATCTAAAATGTGCATTGGATTGTGAATATTTCCTAAGAAAGTATTCTTATATCCAAGTACCTAATAAGGGCCGCCAACTTTTTGAATTATATGATTATCAAGCAGAGGCTCTTGCTGCATTTCGGGACCACAAGTATAATATTGTTTTAAAGGGTAGACAGATTGGTATATCTACTCTTGTGGCTGGATATGCTTTGTGGAGAATGTTATTCAAACGAGATGAACAGATTTTGGTCATTGCTATTAAACAGGAAGTTGCTAAAAATCTGGTAACTAAAGTTAAGTTTATGCACCAACTGCTTCCTGTTTGGTTGAGGGGAGATCTTGTTGAAGATAACAAACTTACTCTCAGATTTGGTAATGGATCAACCATTAAAGCAACCGCAACCCGTGAATCCGCTGGTCGTTCGGAAGCTCTTTCTTTATTAATACTTGATGAAGCTGCTTTTATTGATGGTGCAGATGAAATATGGACATCTTCTCAGGCAACCCTATCTACTACAGGTGGTTCGGCTGTATTAGTTTCAACTGCTAATGGTGTTGGTAACTTTTTTCATAAAACATGGACAGAATCAGAAGCAGGAGAAAATGATTTTCATAGAACCCTGTATGATTGGAGAGTACATCCCAATAGGGATGAAGAGTGGGCTGAAGAACAACTTCGTCAAATGGGAGAACTTAGATTTGCTCAAGAACACGGTGCATCATTTATTTTCTCTGGAAATACTGTCATATCTGCAGAAATATTAGAATTTTATAAACAAACCTTTGTTCAAGAACCAGTGCAAGTTCGTGGATTTGATAATAATTTATGGGTATGGCAACAACCGGACTATACAAAATCGTACATTGTTGCGGCTGATGTAGCTCGTGGTGATGGAGAAGATTATTCCACATTTCATGTAATTGATGTAGATGCTTCTGAACAGGTTGCAGAGTATCGGGGTAAAATAACTCCAAAAGATTTTGGTAATCTTTTAGTAGCCGCTGCTACTGAATATAATGATGCAATTATTATCCCCGATAATTCAAATATTGGTTGGACTTCTATCCAACAAATTATTGATCGTGGATATGATAATTTGTTTTATATGAGTAAAGATTTACAATATGTAGATACTATGCACCAAATGACGAGTAAACACTATTCAGAAGAAAAGAAAATGGTTCCTGGCTTTACAATTTCTCAAAAAACAAGACCTTTATTGATTGCTAAATTAGAATCATATATGAGAGAACAATCAATTACAATTCGTTCATCTAGAATGATGACAGAATTGGATACATTTATTTGGAAAAATGGAAAAGCAGAAGCTTTGGGTGGATATAATGATGACTTAACTTTGGCTTTAGCAATTGGGTTGTGGGTAAGAGATACCGCTTTACGGTTAAGATTAGAAGGAATAGAATTGAATAAACAAATGTTAAATAGTATTTCTGGTAAATATACAAAGGCTGTATTTACTTCTGATTCACAAAAGGAAAAAGATGCTTGGGAACTTGATGTCGGCCAGGAAAAGGAAGATATAAGATGGTTACTGGGTTAAGAATACTACTTATAATATAGAAAGACATTTACAGATAAATACATAATGGTAATGGATATGGATAAGGAAACTTTAATTACAATTATTCGCGAAGAGATTCAGAATGTTCTCCAAGAAAGAGACATGACTGATAGTGAAATAAAAGATCGGGAAGATATTGTTTTGAATTTGAAAAAGAAAGCTAAAGATCTTAAAAAGAGATATGGAAAAGATTGGAAGACCGTTATGTACAAGATTGCAACATCAACCGCAATGGGTAAAACGCCCGACGATAGGGATAAATAAAAATGCCACATATTAGATTAATGGGATTGGTTGACATTCCCGCACTTGGACAACTTAATGATAAAGATAAAGAAGCATATGCCCGTCGCGGTTGTGAAGGCTTTTCCAAATCTGGATTAGATTGGTCACCAACACCGGATACTGATGATCACAAAGTGGGGTCAGAACTTGCTACAGACCGGGCAGGAGAAATTCAGGCCGAAGATGCAGAAATTACAGAACCTATTGTGGAAGGAATGTATGAAGGTGAAGAAGGTGAGGGCCTTGACAACCGTCCCTTAAAGTCTTATATTATGTCTATACATAAACAGGCATCGGAACTCTATAATATATTAGATGATACCGAAGATCCCGAAGAGTGGGTTATGGAAAAAATTAAAGGTGCTACTGCAGCAATGAATGCAATTCATGGTCATATTTCTTATGCAAAAGATAAAGTAGAATCGTTAGAAGGAACCCCTGGGGAGAAGCCACAAGAAAGAGGCTATTAGAAGCTCATGGCAGACACATCCGTATTTAAAAGATTAAGACGGCTCTTTTCTACTCAAGCAGTAGTTAGAAACATTGGTGGTAAGAAATTAAAAGTATCTGATACTTCCCAACGCCAATCCTTTGGTACCAGAAATATCATTGACCGTTATAAAAGGGTTTATAGCGCGGGTCAATATGGATATTCGGCGCAAAGTAATTACGACACCTATTCTTCATTCCAACAAGCAAGAATGCAATTATTCCGTGATTATGATTTAATGGATCACGATCCCATCATAGCATCAGTTCTTGACATTTATGCTGACGAATCAACGGTTAAGAATGAATTTGGTGAAATGATTTCTATTAAATCAGAAAATGATGAAATTCAAAATGTTTTGAGTAATCTTTTTTATGATATTTTGAATGTAGAATTTAATCTCTGGCCTTGGACAAGAAATATGTGCAAGTATGGAGATTTCTTTTTATATTTGATGTTAGATCCCGAATATGGGGTTAGTAATGTAATTCCTCTTTCTGTTTATGAAACTGGAAGAATAGAGGGGGATGAAGAAACTATGAACCCGTTCAATGTGAAATTCAAAGTTGATACTCAATATTCTTTCTTACCAAAAGATGAATTTGACAATTATGAAGTTGCACATTTTAGACTTCTTTCTGATTCAAACTTTATGCCTTATGGCAAATCTATGATTGAAAACGGAAGAAGAATTCATAAACAACTTCGTTTAATGGAAGATGCGATGTTGATTCATCGAATTACGAGGGCTCCCGATAAGAGAGTTTTCAAAGTAGATGTTGGTAATATTCCACCCGCAGAAATTGATAATTATATGGAGCGGATTATTGATCAAGTTAAGAGACAGCCTTTAGTTGATGCTAAGACTGGCGAATATAACATGAAATTTAATATGCAAAATATTTTAGAAGATTTTTATATGCCAGTTCGTGGAAAGGATTCGGGAACAGAGGTTAATAATCTTTCAGGTCTTACATTTAATGCTATTGAAGATGTTGATTATCTGTTAAGAAAACTTATGGCCGCCTTTAAGGTTCCTAAGTCTTTTATTGGATATGAAGAAGATATAAGTGGTAAGGCTACATTAGCTGCACAGGATGTTCGTTTTGCTAGAACTATTGAAAGAATTCAACGAATTGTGGTTAGTGAATTAAATAAGATAGCAATTATTCATCTTTACATTCTTGGATATAGAGATGAAGAATTGGTTGATTTTAGTTTGTCATTAACCAACCCATCTATGGTTTATGAACTAGAGAAGATTGGTCTTTGGAAAGAAAAATCAAGTCTTGCAGATCAATTGGTTGCGGGTAAATTTATGTCTCGCGAGTGGATATACACGAATATCTTTGAACTTTCAGATGAAGATGTTATTATTGAACAAGATAAAGTTCTTGATGATGCAAAATTTGAGGGCACGGTTCAAAAAGTTACCCAAGATACTATTAATCCTCCACAACCAGAAATGGGTGGTGAAGAGGGCCCGCCAGGTGAAATGCCTGCAGAAAATACAGATTTATATGATGCAGAACAAAGTTTGGATGATGTTCAAAAATTAACAACAAGTAAAAAGAAAATGGGCCGGCCGCCGGAAGGACACAAATATGGATCAGATAAAGATAAGCTTGGTCGTGATCCGCTAGGATATAAAGAAATCCTAGCAGCTATGGATGTGTTGCCAAAAAATAAGAAAAATGGAAAATCTTATGTTCATCCTGGCTTAAAAGAGTCTTTAAAGGACTTGGATAGCTTTATTGACACTCCAGATCCTAAGATTTTGAAGGATTAATTGTTTTTAAAATTATAGACAATATTTAATATATAGACTTACTATGGGAAACCTATGAGCATAAAACATAGCAAATATAAGAACACCGGAATTCTTTTTGAATTATTGACGCGACAAATTACATCTGATATTTTGTCCGGTAAACAAAATCCGAAGGCCATTCCCATACTTGAAAAATATTTTAATAGAAATGAAGAGTTAGGAAAAGAATTAGTTCTTTATTTATCCTTTTTTAATGGAAAAAAGTTAACCGAAACTAAGTCTTTAGATTATATAAATATTTTGGTCGAACAAAGAAAGAAGTTAGACAATCGTAAGTTAAAGTTAGAAAAGTATAATTTAGTCAAAGAGATTAAAGAAAATTATGATTTAGGGAAATTTCTTTTTAATAGAGTTCCTTCTTATAAAATCTATGCTTCCATTTATAAGAGTTTTGAATGTGCTGTTCAAGGATATACATATGAAAATGTCCGTGAACTCAGTTCAGCTAAATATACATTAGTTGAATATCTCTGTGGGGAGACTGAAAATAAGAATATTGTAATTGAAAGTGAAGTTGTAAATACACTAAGAGAACAAGAAGAAGATTTGAGATTGTTGACTTATAGATTAATTCTTGAAAAGTTCAATAAGAAATATAAGAAGTTAAATGAAAATCAAAAGAATCTCTTAAGAGAATTCTTGAATAAGGGAACGGATACAAGTCATATTTTACAGTTAGCTAAAAATGAAGCTAAGAGACTTTCTGGTTCTATTGATAAGAAAATTGAATTTGTTCAGAATGATGTTCAAAGAATTAAACTAACAGAGATTAGAAATCAATTAAATAATTTTGAATCGCTTAAATATATTAAAAATAATCATCTGACCGCTTTGATGATTGGTTATGAGTTGGACAGTCAATTAAACAACTTCCAACCCCATGAATGAAAAGCATTTTAGAGAACTCATTAGAGAAGTAATTCGAAGAGAGTTAGATGAGATGACCGCGACGGGGGCCGTTGCTGGTTTTGAAACTCCTCACGCGTTTGCGGGAAAGTCTGCAAAAAATAAAAAGAGGATAAAAGATATTGCTGAAAAGCTTGGGTGGAAATTAACTGCGCGCGGTAAAGAAGCTCTTAATAGAAAAGTAGATGAGATGATCAGTGAAGGAACCTCTAAATATTATAAATTTAGAAATGATCAAGAAAAAACGGCTAGACAAAAAATTGGACTATCAATTCGTGAGGCAAAAAAGGCATTGGGGTTTGTTAATGCTCAATTAAAAATTCTATCAAGATATAAAAATGAGTTTGGATATACAGCGGAAAGTTACTGGAAGAGAACATTAAAAGATATTTATAAAATTGAAGAGAGAATTACAAAAATTTCTCAAAAACTTAGAGAGTTAAAAACATGAGTCAACTTTTAGTAGAACAAAATCTTCTATATTATGATAATGAACTTATCAAAGAAGCTCACAATTCAAGTAAGCCTCTTGTTTTACGACATGTTACTCTACAACAGGCAAATTCAAAAAATCAAAATGGTAGAATTTATCCAAGAAGGATTTTAACAAAAGAGGTAGTTCGATACCAAAAGGAATTTGTTGAACAGAATCGTGCTTTGGGTGAATTAGATCATCCCGAAAGTCCAATAGTTAATTTAAGAAATGTTTGTGCTAATGTTACTAAAATTAATATGAATGGAGATTCTGTAGTAGGAGATATGCAAATTCTCTCAACTCCAGCTGGTAACATTGTTCGTGAACTGGTTAAAAATAACATTCGGCTTGGTGTAAGTAGCCGCGGCGTGGGCAGTGTAAAAAATGTTAATGAAGATACTCTTGAAGTTCAAGAGGATTATAGTTTAATTTGTTTTGATGTAGTTTCCAACCCATCGACGCCAGGCGCGTTTATCAACGAAAGCCTTGATCCCATCCCCCAACTTGTGGTGAATATAGATTCTTTGATTTATGATTTCTTAGCAGAAATAAAATGAACACGAATCGGGTCGTTCTTCGTAGACTAGGAACTCTTCTTAAGGAAGCATCTTATACCAAGAAAGTTTTAGAAACATTAGGTAAAGCTGCTACTGATACATTAGTAAACAAGTTGATGTCCGATGAAAATTTTGATTTGAAGGGATTTTTTGAAACTCATAAGAAAATCTACGAATCAGAAAGATTGGAAAGAAAGATACATCAATTGTGTGAGAAAAAAATCGGTGGAAACTGCGGGGGCGAGTCTGTAGATGCGTTTTCTGCTTTTATGGTTTCCAAGGTCTTGAAAAGTCTTACCGATGAACAAAAATCCCACCTTTTATCAAAACCCATTAGAGAGATTATAGCCATTTCTTATAAATTGGCCGCACGAACGGAGTTTTAAAATGAATGTTCGTGATGTAATGAAATCATTCCACATTCAAGATACTCTTAATACGAATGTTTGGGAAGAAGATAAGACTTTAAATAAGAATGTAAGAAAGATCTTATTAAAGGTATCTCAGAAGTTTATTAAAGATTGGAATATAGATAAAAAGGTTAAAATTCAAGATATTAGATTTACAGGTAGCTTAGCAGCTTACAATTGGTCAAAATATTCTGATATAGATTTACATATTATTGTTCAGTATAAAGATCTTAATAAGGATCTAAATCTGGTTTCAAGATTTTTTACTTTAATGAAAGCATATTGGAATATCAAACACGATATTAAAATTAATGGATATGAAATAGAAGTATATGTAGAAGACATGTCGGAAAAACATACAGCAACAGGACTTTATTCGGTTTTAGAGGATAAGTGGATAAAAGAACCAGAACCAACCGATGCTGTTTTTGATGAAGATGATGTTTTGACAAAATCAAAATACTTCTTTGATTTATATAATGATATTTTATTAAAGAAGTATAAGGAAGGAAAATACTCAGAGGTTATTCGGGTAATTGAAAAGACAAAAGAAAAGATTAGAAATATGAGAAGTTCTGGCTTAGCTAGAGGCGGGGAGTTTTCTACTGAAAATTTAGTTTTTAAGGTTTTAAGAAGAACTGATCTTCTGGGAAAAATGAATGATTTAATTACAAAGTCTACAGATAAGAAATTATCTGAAACGAAACAGATGTAAGGATGGTGATGGTGTTTGTAAAAGTTACAGGGAATAATCTCCAAAAAGCTATTGGGATTTTTAATAAAAAAGTAAAGCAAGCAGGTATAGTTCAGGAGGTTTATCGTAGACAGGAATATTTAAAACCTTCTATAAAACGAAAGTTAAAAAAAGAAGAAGCCATCAAAAAAAGAATTCGTGAAGAGAAGAAAAAAAGAAATAAGAAAAAATACAATAAATTTTAATTTTTCTAAAATATAGATGATATATATTAATAAGAGTACGCCTAATGTTAGGCGGTTTTTTGCATTACATATACTACCAAATAAAGACTCAAATAGTCTTTTAAACTATAAGGGGTTTAAAAATGGCAGAATTTACAAACGATTTACTCAAGGAAGCTATTGCTGATGCAGAGCAAGTTCGCGAAACCGCTATTGCAAATGCAAAGCTACAGCTTGAAGAGTCAATCGCACCTACCATTAAGGCAGAATTAACAAAAGCTCTTTCGCAATCAGAAGAGGAAGTCCAAGAAACCGTTCAGGAAGCTGAAGAGGTTGACGAGGCTCACGACCCAAAGGGTGCAGAAGCCAATGACTTTGCTGAGGTTGGAGAGGGCGTAGAGTCTGTAGATGAAGATTCAGAAGTTGAAATCGTCAATGAGGACGAAGTTTCAGAAGAGACTGAAGAAATTTCGGAAGAAATTGAAGAGGACGATGAGGTCGAGTCGGTGGACGAGATTGATATTACCGTCCGCGGTGCCACAACTACTGTTAGTGGACCGGAAATTAGTGCACCCGTCACGGAAGAGGATGAGGAAGACGAGGAAGAAGAGGATGTGGAAGATCTGGATGATGAGGAAGCTGAAGAGGACGAGGATCTTGAAGATTTAGACCTTGAAGCTATTATCCGTGAACTTCAAAGGGAAGTCGATGCACTTAGTGAAGATGATGATGATTGGGACGATGAAGAAGAGGAAGAAGAAGTTCCCTCGCCTGAAGAAGATGAAGAGGACGAGGAGGAAGTTGAAGAAGGAGATGAAGAGGAAGAAGTTGAAGATGAAGAGGATGAGGACGAGGAAGAAGTTGAAGAAGACCTCGACTTAGACGCTATTCTTCGTGAAATTGAGGCCGAGATGTCTGATGAAGATGACGCCGAACTGGCCCAGGAAAATACGAGACTACAAGGTGAGCTGGACGAATATCGTAAAGCTGTTGAATTGCTACGCGGAAAGCTCAATGAAGTCAATCTTCTAAATGCTAAGTTATTGTTTACAAATAAGTTGTTTAAAGGTAAGGAACTATCACAAGACCAGAAAATTCATGTTGTCGAGACATTTGATCTTGCTACGACAATCCGTGAAGTGAAACTTCTCTATGCTACATTAGCAGAAGCTACGATTAATGTTCCTACTAAACAGAAGAAGCAAACTACTTCCTCAACGGAAGTTGTTGCTGAAGGAATTGCTTCAAAGGTAGTTGGTAGCACTGCTCCAACGACTGAGGTTCTAGAAGAAGATCAATTTGCCGGGTTTAGACAAAGAATGAAACAACTAGCCGGCATTAATATACTTTAACATTATTAATGGAGATTGAATAATGAGTGATGTTTCGAGCTTTTTAAACGAAGCCACTACAGCTCATAAACAACTCACCGATGCGGCCAGAAGCATGGCTGATAAGTGGGAAGACTCTGGCCTTCTGGATGGATTGGAAGGACACGAGCGTAGTGGTATGGCTGTTCTGCTTGAGAACCAAGCGGGTCAGCTTCTAAATGAAGTATCTTCGATAGGTAATGAGTCGTGGTCAGGTGTGGCTCTACCTCTCGTTCGCAAGGTTCTGGGGCAGATTGCTGCCAAGAACTTTGTATCGGTTCAGCCAATGAACCTTCCTGCTGGGTTAGTCTTTTTTATGGACTTCCAGTATGGAACGGCAGTTGGTGACCGCACTTCTGGCGATTCCATTTATGGAATTACCAGTGGAAGTGGAACCTTACCACGCACAGGTTTATATGGTGCTGGTAGGTTTGCTTATTCAGTGAACGATCAGACGGTAACAGGTCTTACAAACGTGGCGATTAGAACCGCTTCTGCTGCTGACCTGAACTATGAGACAACTTCGTCTTCGACCGTTTACATGATGCACCAGATTTCAGGTTCGTCAATTGCTTCGAACGCTGATCTTAAAGCTTGTCGGTCGTTCGTTCCTTCGGGATCGGTCGCTGACTTTGGTGCTTGGTTGCCACAATTTACGAAGCTCACCAACGGTGGAAGTGTTGTTCAGTTTGTTGTACCTTACGGGGCCGCAGCAAATCTCGCAGCTATCACCTATAGTGTAGAGCCAACGATTGCAGCACGGGGTGATTTTGAGGATACGGATGGAAGTACTGATCTCGCTATTCCTGAAATTAATCTGTCGCTACGGTCAGAGACTATTGCAGCTAAGACGCGTAAGCTGAAAGCTGTATGGTCGCCAGAACTCGCACAGGATCTTAACGCTTATCATAGTGTTGATGCTGAGGCTGAGTTGACAGGTATGTTGAGTGATCACATTTCGTTAGAAGTTGATTTGGAGATCCTAGACATGCTTATCGTTGAAGCAACCACAACCGACTACTGGTCGGCTGAGATTGGCAAGGTTTATGATGCAGGAACAGCTGCTTTCGCGGCTACTCCTTCTGCTGGTACTGCCTGGACTAATATGACTTGGTACCAGACGCTTGGACAGAAGATGCAGAAGGTTTCGAACCGAATTCACCAGCTCACCCTTCGTGGTGGTGCTAACTTCGCGGTTGTTTCACCAACCGTTGCTACGATTCTTGAAACCATCCCAGGTTTCATGGCTGGCACAAACGGTGACGCGCAGGAATTTGCTGCTGGCGTAACTTCAGTTGGTTCGTTCCAGAATCGTTATACGATTTACAAGAACCCGTATATGGTAGAGAATGTTGTTCTATTGGGCTACCGCGGGCCTAACTTCTTAGAGACAGGGGCGGTATATGCACCGTATATTCCGTTGATCATGACACCTCTAGTGTATGATCCGACTAACTTCACACCGCGCAGGGGCGTTATGACCCGTTACGCGAAGAAGGTAGTCCGTCCTGAGTTCTTCGGGAAGATCATCATCGACCGCTTGGAGCTAATCTAAGTTAGTTGATGATATTACCTTCGGGTAGATAGTAAAAAGAGGGTGGGGCTTCGGCCCCACCCTTCTTTTTTTGTAGTAACTCCATCATATTTATAGATATAATAATATGTTCGGAGGAAACTAATGACCTATAAACCATTAATGATAATTGCTACACTTCTTATGTTGTTCCCCACCCAAGCATTTTCGCAGGATTGGGTCCGCCGTCTCGCTTATGTAGATCGTCCAGATAAACTTGTTGAACGAGTAATGGAAGACGAACCAATAACATATACGAGAGATGTTGCACCAATTCTTCAACAGAATTGTCAGATATGTCATCGGGCGGGATCTGTTGCTCCTATGTCTTTTATTGAATTTCGTGATGTTCGCCGTTATGCTCGTAGAATTAAAGATCAAGTTGCTAGACGGTTAATGCCTCCGTATCATCTTGATACAGGAGTGGGTATTCAAGAAGTCAAGAATGATTGGAGATAGTACTGAACCGCTTTCGCTTAGTGCACCAGAGGTAGCTACAACCTAAATCTCATGTACATATTAGTTTTTTGTCAAGAGTAACCATAATTTCGTTGGTAATAACATATACAGCTGCCTCCGAATTAAGATTTGCATTCATTCTACCGTGTTTTGTTAACACATCAGCAATGCGTTGTCTTACAATCTTTTGTTTTCTATCTTCTTCTTTGATAAATTTTTGATAATCTAACATAACTATTCTCCATTTCCAAGTGATCGTTTGATTACACCTTTTGCTATTTGATGGGCAGGGTGTGTTTCGCCGTATTTAAGTGCAGTTTTAATTAATATCTGGTTACCAGTATTAGGATTTGTTACTCTTTGTTTTAATAATTGTGCTAATTTACCTACATTTTTACCTCTTTTTTTAGTAGGATCTTCTTTTTCATATCCTTGGATAAGTGGTTCATATTCTGATTTAGGAACTAAGTGGGTTTGCAGATCAACATTTAGATCTTTGGCGATTCCTTTAACTGCATCTACATTTTTTTCGTGGTCATCAAAGAATCTAACTGTGGTATAACCTTCTTTTTTGATTTTATTAGTTATATAGTGTGATTTTGCTCGTGGGCTTGCCGATTGTACACCCTTGATTCTGACATCCTTGGTAATTCCTATTGATTTCAGATATTTAGCAATTTGTTTTTCACTACCAATGCCTCTTGCAGTGATGATAGTTACATCGGCGTCTGGGTGTTTTATTGCTTTTTTGAATAAGTCCATATACTTTTTAACTGGTTTTGGATCTTTTATCTCCGAAAACTCTGAAAAATCAAATTCGTCGCCATCTTTTTGTACATACCCAGCATAATCATATGGAGTTAACTGACTAACTTCTCCATCATTATGTTTTACAATAACCTTAGAATTTGAGACTACTAGAGTATTGTCAAAATCAAAAGCATATAGGGTTTTTGCCATTTTATGAATTCCGTAATATATATTTGGTTATACATAAATAGTCTTCTTAAGGTTAACCTACTATTTATAGTCAGGAAAATTGCACAGAGAGAATATTAATGGCAACCACACCAGAATACATTTCCTATGATGGTAATCCAACAAACCCAAATGGATTAACTCCTTTTGCTATCTTTGATAGTGAATCTCTATTTCAGACGGATGGTCCAAAGGTTGCAAATTTTGTAGCAACTCGTTTGGGTTATCCTATAATGGATGTAGAACTTCAAGATCAACAAATTTATGCGTGTTTGGAAGAGTCGATTATTGAATATGGAAAACAGGTAAATCAATTTAGAATTAGAGATAATATGTATACCCTTATGGGGACATCTACTAATGATGAGATTACCCAAAAAAATATTGCAGCAACTCCACTGGACCAAGTAGTTCGTTTGTCTGGTGATTATGGTACCGAAGCATTATCAGGCGGCCCCACAGAATTGAAGAGAGGATATATCACTGCTTCTGCTAATACAGCTTCTTATGATTTGAATGCTTTGTGGGCAACTCCAAGTGAGAGTGGTGATCCAATTGAAATTAGAAAGATATATCACAAAGGTGCCCCAGCTATTTCTAGATATTATGACCCATTTGCTGCCACGGGTTTGGGTATTACAAATTTATTTGCTGAATTTGGATTTGATGATTATTCTCCGGCGATTACATTTGTTATGATGCCAGCTTATGAAGATATGCTTCGTGTTCAAGCTATTGAAATTAATGACACAATTAGAAAAAGTATTCATTCATTTACACTTTCTAATAATAAACTTAGAATTTCACCAATTCCAAAAAAGTCCTATGCAATCTTTTTTGATTATTATCTTAAGAATGAAAAGACAGGATCACAGGTACAATCCGGCAGTGTTAATGAATTTGTGAGTGATGTTTCAAATGTTCCAATGTCTCATATTAAATATGGAAATATTAATTCGGTTGGAAAAGTTTGGATTTTTAAATATACATTAGCTCTTGCAAAAGAGGTTCTTGGACTTATTCGTTCTAAGTATCAGTCAGTTCCTATTCCAAATCAAGATATTAGGATGGACGGGGATATGCTTAGGAGAGAAGCTGTTCAAGAAAAACAAGAATTAATTAAAGAATTACAAGAAACCTTAGAGAAGTCTGGATTTCATGCACAGATGAAAGCGCAAGCTGAAGCTGCAGAACACCAAGGACAGATTCTTCAGAAGGTGCCTATTCCAATTTATATAAAGTAACATGGCTAAATTTGTTTCCAATAGAGATTTTGAATTTTTTCAACATATCAATAGGGAGATTAGTGCGGAAGTTGTTGATACGGTGGTTGTTTTATATAAACTAAATCTCGACTATGTGAATACAAATATCTATGGGGAATCTACTGAAAAGATTTCTTATACTGGTGTGGAAGTTCCTTCCTTTGTTGATTATCAACCAAATGCAGCCATTAGTGACGGATTTGGAATTGATCAAATTCAAGAAGCAGAATTTAGATTTGTCCGAAGGATACTTCAGGAACGACATATTTATCCAGAGATCGGCGACATTGTTGGATATAATGATGCATATTATGAGATTGATAATATTAGGGAAACCCAGTTAATAGCGGGAAGACCTGCATATAATCAGTCAATTATATGTCAAACACATCTGACAAGAAGAAGTAATATTCAAATTGAACCTAGACAGATATGACCAATTTAAGAACTGACGCAGATAATCCTGAGACACATAGAAATCGTGGATTAGATACCCAAGCAGAGGAATCATCAAATATTTCTGTTTCTTTGGTAGATATAGATACTGCGATTATAAAATATATGGACGATGTTATTCAACCATTTGTTACTCAGGACGAACTTAAAGTTTCAGTTCCAATTCTATATGCAAATCCAGAACGTTGGAAAAGTACAAGAAAAGATGGTGTGTTTAGAGATGTAAGGGGAAAATTACAAATTCCTCTTATTATGATCAAAAGAGATAGTATTAGAAAAAATACTTTAAATAACCCAGTTAATAAATATTTGGAAAGGGATTTTCATTCTACAACATGGAATTCTAGAAACAAATATGATCGGTTTGCTTTACAAAATGGTGTTACTCCCAGTAAAAGATTTGTCACTGTGATGTATCCAGATTTTTATGATGTGGAATATAGTTGTATGATTTGGACAGAATATCAGCAACAGATGAATGGTTTGGTAGAACAGATATCTTTTGAGGTTGAGAATTACTGGGGTGAGGAGGATAAATTTAAATTTAAAACAAGTGTAGAAGAATATAGAAATTCTGTAACACTGCCCCAAGGGTCAGATCGTTTGGTACGGTCTGAGTTTAGGATGCAAGTTAAAGCTTATCTGTTACCGAAGAATACTATAGATAAACATGGAAAACCAGTGGATACTAACATGGTTAGATTTTCAAATAAAAAATTAGTAATTTCTGAAAAAATTGATTCTACCCTCGGCCTTTAAATTTGATTTTGAGATTTAAAACACATATTTATACTACGAGGTGGGATAACTCCCCGCCATACGGTTTTCATAAAAAAGGGTTATATTATGAACAAAATTACGGAAGAAGAATTACAGAATGTTAAAGATGGTCGTGAGAAGGTATCGACCATAGCTGAATATTTAAGTGAATTAGTTCTTCAACAGACGGTTTTAGATAATTTGGTTAAGAATACAAAACAAGAGTTTTTGGATTCGGTTTCGGATGAAGAAGATTATTTCGCTGAACTTAATAAGAAGTACGGTGAAGGGTTACTGAACATAGAAACAGGTGAGATTGAAACTTCTTAACGGAGATTAAGATATGGCAGAGCGTGTAGTTAGCCCCGGCGTATTTACCCGCGAACGAGATTTATCTTTCTTAGAGCAAGGTGTGGCTAACATCGGTGCAGCTTTTGTTGGCGTTACTCAGAAAGGTCCAGCATTCGTTCCAGTGATTGTCGATACCCAGAATGAATTTGAAAGTAGATTCGGTAAAGCAGACGAATACAGTTATCTTGGATATACTGTTCAAAATTATTTACAAGAAGCACAATCAGCAACCGTGGTTCGTGTTCTTGGATTAGGTGGCTATCAAAAAACAGTAGCTAAAACCGCTGCGTTAGTTGTTAGTGACGCGTCTACTTCGGACTCTGAGAGAGTATTGGCTGTTTTCCATCCAACTACTAGTGGGTCAGCTATCACTGCAGCTTCAGTCACGCTTGGGGATGGTGCTGCTAAGTTTACCGACATGACCATTGCATTGACTACTTCGAATGGTGTTGAAACTTGGTCAGGAGTAAATGCTTCTGGTTCAAGTGCTAATAGTATAGCTAATTCAATAGGAACTAATCCATATTCAACGAAAGGGGCATATGTATATTCTTATTTCCCAGATGCAACCGATGGATTAAACGGTGGCATCGCGGAAGCGGATACCCGGGCGAGTCCAGCTAATTCATCCGCTCAATTGGACTTCACTGGTGTAGATTATAGTAACGCATCAACGCCGTGGATTCGTTCACAAGCAATTGGTGGTACACGAACTAATCTCTTTAAGGTTCATACTTTGGCTGATGGTTCAAATGCAAATAAAGCTGTTAAGATTTCAATTCAATCTATTAAATATCGAGTGACAGATGGCGAGTTTGGTACGTTTACATTATTGGTTAGAGCTGGTGATGATACCGATGCTAATACAGAAGTTTTAGAAGATTATCGGAATCTAACTCTCGATCCAAATAGTTCAGACTTTATTGCTAGACGGATCGGAAACAGCGCTCCATATACAGATGATGTAACCGCTGAAACTTATTATCAAGGAGATTATTCAAACCGAAGTAGATATATTAGAATTGAATTAAGTGAAGATATGCTTACTGGTAATTTGTCAGAACTTGCACTACCTTATGGGTTTGCTGGTGTGAGTGCACCATATCTTGTTGCCTCCTTCGGCGCCCACGCCACAGTCAAACCAAGGGTAATTCAAACTGTTTGGTCCGATGGAAATGCTCTTGGAACAGTTACGTCTGATGTGGGTTATGCCGCTGGTCAACAACGGGATGCTAAGAAATTCTATGGATATGACTATACTGCTACGAACCACACAAACCAAAGTTATCTTGCTCCCCTTCCAACTGGACACACAGCCGTAAGTTATGCTCCATTGCCGGGAGTAGTGGTCGGTTCCGCTACTACAGCTGTAACCGAATTCTCACTTGATAATATAGCGGATGGTGGCTCGATTACAGCCGCCGAAGTTGAAGGAACTAATTTGAGTATTTCAAATACAGATCATCAGCTATATCGTAAGTTTACAGTTCCGATGCAGGGTGGATTTGATGGACACGCACCACATCGTGAAAGAAAAATGGGCACTTCTATTGTTGCTAGCAACACGCAAGGATTTGATTTAACAAATTCCACATCTTCCGGTTCAGTAGCCTATAAACAAGCTATTGACGCAATTAAGAATCCCGAATCATTTGATATTAATTTGTTAGTGATTCCTGGGGTTAACTACGAACAACACCCATATGTTACTCAGTACGCAATTGATGTATGTGAGGATAGACAGGATTGTTTCTATATTATGGATCTGGTAAGTTATGGCGCAACTATTTCGACAGCCAATTCAACGGCAGCATTACTTGATACAAATTACGCTGCTGGTTGGTATCCGTGGGTTAAAGTCTTAAATAGTAA
>Ga0208011_1000087_pt1 | contig 43062 bp, 26 predicted proteins | sample 7_EtaG_FD_184080 | JGI IMG/M metagenome (GOLD analysis project Ga0208011, IMG submission 184080) | Marine viral communities from the Subarctic Pacific Ocean - 7_ETSP_OMZ_AT15161 metaG (SPAdes) (version 2) | ecosystem: Environmental > Aquatic > Marine > Oceanic | place: Pacific Ocean | collected...
ACATTTTTAAAAAGTTTTGTACAACTTTGTTTTGACTTAGTACAATCCGGAGCGAGTATCCAGATTTCGCAGGATTATTCGAGTATGGTAAACTTCGCAAGATGCAAATGCCTAGGTGCGAATGTACTGCGAGGACCGGATCAAAAACCATGGGACGGAAAATTAAAATATGATTGGCAATTATGGATTGATAGTGACATTGTATTCAACACTGAAAAATTCTGGCAAATACTTTTAGTAGATCAAGACATCGCAGGTGGATGGTATGCCACAGAGGATGGAAAAACGACAAGTGTTGCACATTGGTTAGAAGAGGAAGACTTCCGAAGTAATGGAGGAGTCATGAATCATGAAACAGTAGAGAGTATCTCAAAGCGGCGAAAACCATTTACTGTAGATTATACAGGATTTGGATGGTTACTAATCAAGAATGGAGTTTTTGAGCACGAGGAAATGCCTTATCCATGGTTTGCACCCAAGATGCAAGTATTCGAGAGTGGCGAAGTCCAAGACATGTGTGGCGAAGACGTGTCGTTTTGTCTCGATGCAAAAGAGGCAGGTTTCGAGATCTGGTGTGATCCAAGAGTTCGCGTCGGGCACGAAAAAACAAGAGTGATTTAGTGTGGAATATCATAGAATTCTTATAGATGGTAAAATTATATTTGATAAATTGGGTCAAGTAGAATTCTTTGAGCGTATGGAAGATCTGTCTATACAGTATTATCAGACAGGTTTTCCTATTCCAGACACAATAAAAACAGAAATTATTAAGGAGGATTAATTTTTATGGTTGTTAAAGTAAGAGGTGGTATTACGAATAGTGATTATATAGAGACACGGCCGAAGAAGACTCGTCAAGGTGCTGGAAAGCATACGAAATATACTGCAACTTCGCGTAACTCGGCTCGTAAAGCCTATCGAGGGCAGGGTAAATGACTACAGCGTCTCGAAAGGGACGCTTTATTAATGATTAGCTTATAAATAAAGAAAAAACTCATAGTTAATGGCGATTACGAGGATATCAAGGGCATTTAAAGATATTAGTTTATCTTTTGATCCACATCCTATAACAAATGATCTACAAATATTAAAGAATGAGAATGCGATTCGTAGATCTGTAAGAAATATTGTTGAAACTATTCCGACTGAAAGATTCTTTAATTCATTATTTGGATCTGATGTTCGAGATAGTTTATTTGACTTTGTTGATTTTGGTACTGCATCTATTATTGCAGATCAAATTGAAATTGCCGTTACAAATTTCGAACCTAGAATAGATGGTGTTTCAGTATCAGTAAATCCACAACCAGATAATAATTCTTTTGAGTGCACTGTTACATTTGAAATCATAGGTCAAGAGTTTCCTATTCAAGAATATTCATTCCTATTGGAAGCAACCAGATAATATGCCTTTTACTAAATTTACAGACCTAGATTTTGATCAAATAAAGACTTCTATTAAAGATTATCTTCGTGCTAATTCTGATTTCACGGATTTTGACTTTGAAGGGTCTAATTTTTCTGTTTTAATTGATACGTTAGCATATAATACGTATATTACTGCATTTAACTCAAATATGATTGTTAATGAGTCCTTTTTGGATTCTGCGACATTACGAGAAAATGTTGTATCATTAGCAAGAAACATTGGTTATGTACCACGTTCCAGAACGGCAGCAAAAGCACAAATCAGTTTTAGCGTAACAAGACCAGATGGGGATTCTTCGACCCAGGTAGTGCTTCGTAGAGGGGTTATATGCGTAGGTAATGCTAATAGTACTTCTTATATTTTTTCAATAACCGAAGACATCACAAGAGGTTTTGTTAATGGGGTAGCAACATTCGATAATATTGATATCTATGAAGGATCTTATCTATCACAACAATTTGAATATGATGGATCTTTAGATCAAAAATTCATTCTAGACAACTCATATATTGATACTTCTACCCTTAAAGTTTATATTAATCCAGATACGGATGAATTGGGAGTAGAATACTTTTTATCAAATGATATTGTTAATATTAATTCCAAATCTCAAATTTATCTTATACAAGAAGTACAAGATGAAAAATATCAATTACTCTTTGGTGATGGAATAATTGGTAAAAAATTAGGAACTGGTCCTAATCATGATGGTAAAATAATTACTGCCAATTATCTTATCACTAGTGGTAAAGAAGGTAATGGAGTCAGTAATCTCTCATTTTCTGGAAGTTTAGAGCTTTCAAGTGGAGGATTTTTTAATACCGGGAATATATCATTAATAGTTGATAGAACATCTCAAAATGGAGATGATATTGAACCACTCGATTCTGTTAAATATTTTGCACCAAAAGTCTATTCAGCACAGAGTAGAGCAGTAACTGGACGTGATTATGAAACAATTGTTAAGAAAATTTACCCTGATACGGAATCAATTTCAGTTGTTGGTGGTGAAGAATTAGATCCACCAGAATATGGAACTGTATCAATCAGTATTAAGCCAAAAAATGGTTCATTTGTTTCTGATTTTAATAAATCAAGAATACTATCACAGTTAAAGCAATACTCTGTTTCAGGAATTAATCAAAAAATAACAGACCTTAAAATACTTTATGTTGAAATTGAGTCTGCAATTTATTACAATTATAATAAAGTATCTACAAGTGAAGCATTAAAAACTAAAGTAATTAACTCATTAAACACTTATTCGGATTCTATAGATCTTAATTCATTTGGTGGAAGATTTAAATATAGTAAAATTCAACAAGTAATTGACAATACTGATGATGCAATAACTTCTAATATTACTAGAGTAAGAATTAGAAGAGATTTAAAGGCATTAATCAATCAATTTGCACAATATGAATTATGTTATGGTAATAAATTTTATGTAAATAGTGGTGGATATAATATTAGATCTACTGGATTTAAAATTTCATCAGAATTGGATACTGTATACCTTACAGATATACCAAATGCTGATTTAAAAACTGGAATTATATCTATAGTAAAGCAAGTCAATAACACAACAACGCAAGTTATTGTAGAATCTGCTGGAACAGTTGATTATATAAAGGGTGATATTGTATTAGGTACCATAGAAATTGTTTCAACAGAGATGTCAAATAATATTATTGAAATACAGGCATATCCAGATTCAAATGATGTGATTGGATTAAAGGATTTGTATTTGAATTTTAGTATTGGAGAAAGCGGAATAAATATGGTAAGAGATGTTATTTCTTCTGGTGATGAAGTATCAGGAACTGTATTTGCCAGAGATTATTACACATCAAGCTACTCAAACGCGAATCTAATAAGAAAGTAAGAATATGATACAAACTGGATTTGAATCGAAGGTTAAGGTTCAGCAGATTATCAATAATCAACTTCCCGAATTTCTTTTGGACGAAAATCCAAAGGCCGTGGATTTTTTCAAACAATATTATATTTCTCAAGAATATCAAAGTGGTCCAGTTGATATTGCAGATAATTTAGACCAATATTTAAAAGTTGATAACTTAATACCGGAAGTAGTCATTGATACTGCTACTACAGTAGGTATTATTACTACTGGTGATACCTCAATTACTGTTAGTAGTACGAAAGGATTTCCATCTCAGTATGGTTTATTAAAAATTGATGATGAAATCATCACATATACTAGTATTGCAACGGATAATATAACATTTTTGGGTTGTAAACGTGGATTTAGTGGTATTACATCCTATCATAGTAGTGCAAATCAAGAAGAACTTGTATTTTCAGAGTCATCAACAGCAGAACATAGTTCAGGATCATCTATACAAAATTTAAGTACTTTATTTTTAAAGGAATTTTATAGAAAATTAAAATCTACTTTTACACCTGGATTAGAAAATGTTACTCTTGTAAGTGATCTAGATATTGGTAATTTTATAAAAGAAGCAAATTCATTTTATAAAACAAAGGGAACTAATGAATCTTTCAGAATTCTGTTCAATGTACTCTATGGAATAGATCCAAGAATAATAAATTTAGAAGACTATTTACTTAAACCATCTGCAGCTGAATATCTTAGACGAGAAGTTGCAATTGCAGAGGTAATTTCTGGAGATCCTAGTAAATTAGTAGGACAAACCATCACAAAATCTACTGATCCTGATACTACGGCATCAGTATCCTTAATAGAGGCATTTACAAGAGATAATGTACAATATTTTAAGTTTGAATTGTTTATTGGTTATGATGAATCATCTACTATTACAGGAACTTTTAATATTACACCATGTACAAAAAATCTTGAACCAGTATCAATTGGAGCATCTGTAATTTCTGTTGATTCTACAGTTGGGTTCGCAAAAACCGGAATGGTTATATCCGGTATTAATAGTATTACCTATACAAGTAAAAGCCTTGATCAATTTGTAGGATGTGTATGGACTTCACCGACAGGTGAAATGAGTGATATTGCTAGTGGAACTAATATAAGATCTGATGAAATTTATTATGGATATGAAAATGGAGATATAACTAAAAAAGTAGAAATAAGATTAACTGGAGTATTATCTGATTTTATTCAAGTATCAGATACATTAAGAGTTAGTGAAGGAGATACAATTTTTGTTAAAAATATTGGCGATTTAATTGAAAATCCTAGTACAAAATATCCTATAAAAACATATAAAGAGATTTTTGCCAATTCTTGGATATACAATACCAGTTCATCTTATGATATAGAAAGTTTCGGGAAATCTTTAACTTTAACTTTAAAAAGTGATATTGATAAGTCGAGTTTAAAGCAAGGTGATAGAATAGAAATTATTGCTGGAATTGGGACAACTAATGCAGGTAAAGTAGTATATCCAACAAGTGGTAGTATTCCTCGTGTTGATTATTTTCAAGATAAATCAGTCAGTTTAACTGGATTTGATCCCTCATTCATCAATCCAAATCTGGATTATACTTTAAGAAGAAAAATTAACAAAGCAAATAGTTCAGTAGTTCCTATTGAATTTGGAAATGATACTATTATATCTGATATACAGAATGTATATACTACAACTGATAATGAATATGCCTATGTTGCATCTAATTCATTACCTTCTGGTTCCGGTGAAGTAGGGGTTACTACATTTTATACTCAACAAATAACAAAAAATATTAATACTGCTTCAATAAATGATTTAAGTAGTTTAACTGATGTTAATACATTAGGAAATTATACTACAATAACATTTAGTGATAATGTTCCTTTTAGGACAGGAGATAAAATATATTATGATTCAAGCAATCCTTTAACTGGATTAGTGTCTGGAACATATTATGTTGAAGTTTTAACTGATAAAAGAAAAATTAAGTTATATAATTCGGCAATTTTTATAGCAACTACTAGTTTTATAACATTTACAGCACCAGATATTGGGTTTGGTACTCATAATTTTACTTTATTCTCCCAAAAAGCTAAAGAAATTGGTGCTCAGAACATATTTAAGAAATTTCCATTACCAACAAACAATAAAAATGGAAGTAAAGAGTTAACACTTTCAGGACCTACTGGAATGTTAATCAATGGTGTAGAAATTAATAATTACAAATCTTTAGATAAAGTTTATTATGGACCTTTAGAATCTATAGATGTATTAAATGGTGGTAGTAATTATGATGTTATTAACTTACCATCATCAACAATTTCTACTGGTATAGGAACAACTGCATTAATGCGGTTAGTAATTGGTGGTGAAATCAAAAAAGTCGATATAGATGCGTTAGATTTTGATATTCATTCAGTTAATTCTGCTAAAGTAATTGGTGGTAATGGTCACGGAGCAATTCTTGAGGCACGGATTCAGAATAAAGCAAGAGAAGTACAATTTGATGGTAGAACAACAACAAATTCTGGTGGAATTGATGTAAGTACTAATCAACTTACATTTTTAACGGATCATAATTTTGTAAATGGGCAAGAAGTTATATATGATTCTAACAATAATACAGGAATTGGAGTTGGTATTGGAACTTCATCTTTAGTTAATAATGCTTCATATTACATAAAAGTTGATAATAATACAACAGTTCAGTTATATCCTTCTTATACAGACTATTCTATCGGAACTAATCTTGTAGGATTTACTACTTTCTATGCATCTGGAATGCATAAGTTTAAAACTACCAATAAACGTAAAACTATATCAGAAATTGTTGTACTTGATGGTGGTAGTGGATATACCAATAGAAAATTAATTGTTAAACCAGCAGGAATATCTACAGTTAAGAATACAGTTAATTTTATAAATCATGGATTTAATGATGGTGATATAATCAATTATACTTATGAAACTACACCTATTGAAGGACTTTCTGTTCAAGATGAGTATTATATTTTAAAATTAAATGATGATAAGTTCCAATTAGCAAATGTTGGAATTACTGAGCAAAATGTTGGATCTGTCTATTTTGATGGTTCTAGTGATCATTTGAATCTTGATGCATCTAGTGATTTTGCCTTTGGAACAGATGATTTCACTATTGAATGTTGGATGAAGACAGCAGTTCATTCAAATGATGGTGGTAGAAATCGTCGTATTTGGAATACAGATGGACCAACTGGTCATGCTGTAGGTAATTTGCAAGTAATGGTTACAAATTCACCTGCAGGAGTAATATGGATTTTTGATGATAATAGCAATCTTAATACTAGTGGTAAGGGAACTACTGTTGTTAGTGATGATCTTTGGCATCATATTGCTGTATCTCGTAAATCTGGAGTATTGAAGTTATTTGTTGATGGATCACAAGATTTATCAGTAACTTATACGACAAATATAACTGCTAATTCAGGTGCTCCAAGAGTTAGACTTGGTAGTTTTGATGGTACTAAGGGTGATTTTGATGGAAGTATTTCAAATCTCCGTGTAAATAAGGGAACTGCACTTTATACAGAAGAATTTGTACCATCTAGGCACCCACTTAAGATTCTATCAGGCACAGTACTTCTAGCTTGTAAGGACTCTAAATCAGCATCTGAATATGAGGTTTCACCTACAGCGATAACAAATACTGGTGCTGGTGTAAGTGCAGTCAATCCGTTCACTCTTGTTAGTGGTAAAGATTATTATTATAAGAATCAAAAACCTGTTAATTTTACTAATAATGGTTCTGGGTATCAAAATTTTGCTTATCCAGATATTGAAGTTGCTATAGAATATACTTCAGTTGGTTTTGGTACTGATACTCAATCTTATCAGACAATTATCGCAACACCTATAGTTAAAGGTAGTATTCTTGATACTTATGTCTATGAAGGTGGAACTGGATATGGATCAAGTATAATAAATGTTGAGAAAAAACCCATAATTTCGATAAAAACTGGTAGAGAAGCTCAATTAAAACCAATTCTTGTAAATGGTACTCTTAATTCAGTTAATATTCAGTTTGGTGGATTTGAATATTATTCAATTCCCGAATTAAATGTAATTGATGCTAGTGGATTGGGGTCTGGTGCTGATTTAAGACCAATTTTAGTGAATGGAAGAATAAGTGATGTTAAAGTTATAAATGCTGGTATTGGATATTCCAGTGCATCTACTTCAATTCAAGTAAAACCTAGTGGATCGGGTGTAATTTTCAATTCCAATATTAGGACATTATCAGTTAATAATAATAAAAAATTAGGAAATGAGTATTTTGTAGAGACAGTAAACAACAAATTACGATATACTATTGGTGGATATCTTGACACATTAAAAGAAACATTAAAAGATGATGGAGATAGTGTTTCTAATATAATTGGATGGGCATATGATGGAAATCCAATATATGGTCCATATGCATATTCTGATGTAGAAGATACTAATTCTGATCCATTTAGGATAAATTCTGGATATACAGAAAATTCTTTAAATGTTTTTGATAGACCAGATGGATTTGATTCTGGATTTTTTATAGAAGATTATCGGTATGATAATAGTGGAGATTTAGATGAACATAATGGAAGATATGCAAAGACTATAGATTTTCCAGATGGTATTTATGCTTATTATGCAACAATTGATTCTAGTGGAGATCCACAATTTCCATATTTTATCGGAGAATCGTATAGATCAAATACATTAGAAGAAAATAAAACACTTGATCAATCGGTTGATTTCGATAATATAGATTTACTTAGGAATACTTTCCCATATAAAGTATCTGATGAGTATGCAGATAATGATTTCTTAATCGAAACAAATCAAATTACCAGGCAGCAAGCAGTTATTGAATCAATATCTCAAGGATCTATTACAGATTTTGAGATCATTAATTCTGGTTCTGGTTATTCAATACATGATGATTTGGAATTTGATAATAGTAAAACAGGTGGTGGAGGTGGATTAACTGCCAGAGTGGGTTCACTTGGTGGAAAGGAAATTTATGATGTACAAACTTCTATAGAAACTACTCAAGATGCAATATTTACCTGGAATCGGGGAAATGAAGTAAAGGTTTCTATTTTACCAAAACATGATTTGATTGATAATGATAGAATTGTGATTTCGGGATTTAGCACTAATTTAACTAAATTGAACAATCCTTATACAATAGGAATTACTTCATATAGTTGCAATCTTTTATCTACATGTACTGCTAGTGGAGCAGCAACTACAGAAATATATGTCAGTTATTTCCCAACAGAGGTGGCTATTGGGAGTAGCATTGGGATTGGAACGGAGACCTTACATGTATTGAATGTATTTGAGAATCAAAATATAATTAAAGTAAAAAGAGGTTTACCAGGAAGTTCTCATACTGCAACATCACGTATAGATTTTATTCCCGATTCATTTACTATTAATACAAACATAGATTATTTTGAATCTCAACTTAATGAAAAGGTATATTTTAATGCTAGAAACTCTGTAGGAGTTGGTACTACATCTGGATCTGGAGTTCAAACTTCATTTACTTTTGGTGATTCTACAATTACAAGAGTTATTCCCACAAAAACACTTTATCTTGAAAATCATCCATTTGAAACTAATCAAGTACTTACTTTAACAGTACCATCTAGTGGTGAACTTCAAATTTCAGACACTGATACAGAAGCTCCATGGGATTTACCAGCGTCGGGAGTTACTACTACTGTTTATGTTACAAATAAAACAATTAATACTATTGGTATAAGAACCACTCTTGATACCGATGATGTATTCTTCCGTGATACACAAGCTCAATTAACTAATAATGATGAATTTTTATTAGAAAGTCAATTTCTTCAGAAAAAAGGAAACTTTGAGAAAATTACTTCAATTGTTTCAATTTCAACGGTTGGTCTCGCTACACCAGTATCGGGTAGCACCTTCCACGGTTTAAATGTAGGGGATAAAATTAATTTAGTCTCGCAACCAAATCTTACTGTTGGTACTGGAACATCTACAGCAGTACGTTTAACAAGAGGTTCGAATAATGAAAATATTTTAACTAATCCCATTTCAATTGATGCTTTTGATATTGATACAGCAAATAATCAAATCACACTTACTGATCATGCTTTAAATACTGGGGATAAAATTAGTTATGGTTGCTCATTACCCATTTCTGGATTATCTACGGGTGATTATTACATTTATAAAATTGATGATGATATTATCAGTCTTTGTGAGACGTATAAAAATTCCAAGACAAATCCACCATCCGTAGTGAGTTTTGCATCTACTGGAGGAGAAACTCAAACTATTTCTCCGATAAATCCAAGAATTGTATCGGTTAAGGATAATAATTTAAAATTTGATTTAACAGATTCATCATTATCTGGATATAATTTAAAAATTTATTATGATCAGGAATTTAATAATGAATTTATATCTGTTGGAACAACAAATCAGTTTATATTGACCAATGTAGGAACTCCTGGAATTAGTACTAATGCTTCATTGACACTTGATTATGATTCCAATTTACCAACACGGTTATATTATAATCTAGAAAAAAGTGGATATATTAGTACTGCAGATACTTTAGTAACAAATCATTCAGAAATATTATATGTTGATAGCACTTATAACTTAGATTACAGTATTGTTGGTGTTGGATCAACAACATTTGATCTTGTTTTAGATAAAATACCTGAAAGATTGTCATATTTACAAACTGAATGCAATTCTTTGAAGTATTCTACTACATCCAAAACTGCAGTTGGTTTTATTGATAAAATTAATATTACTTCTGGAGGAAGAGGATATAAAGATGTTCCGATTTTTGTTGGTTCTACATCTACTGTTGCAACAGATGCTCTTATTGTTCCAAAAATAATCCCAACATCAACTTCTATAGGTAATATAAAAGAAGTAAGAATTGTTAATGAAGGATTTGAGTATTCATCAGATAAAACTTTGCAACCATGTGCGCAGATATCTCCATTCATTACTGTTAAAGATTCTAATACTATTGGAATTGTTACGATTGTAGATGGTGGAAGTGGATATACAAACGCTCCAACAATGGCTGTTGTTGATACTGATACTAGAGTAGAAATTACAAATGGATATTTAGAAGCAAAATTGACAGGAAATGCCATTACTTCTGTAGATATTCATGTACCTCCAAAAGGACTTAAAGAAAAAAAGGTAGAATTATACACTACAAATAATACAAATGGTGTTAGTATTCAGAAAATTTCTCAAACATCTGATACTGAGTTTATATGTAAAATAACAACTCCAGCAGTTGGATTTGCTACTGATATATTTGTTGATGGTGAAGAAGTGTGGATAGAAGGTATACAAAAAGTTGGTACAGCTGGTTCCGGATTTAATTCGGTAGATTATGGATTTAATTTCTTCACTGTTAAAAATTATAGAAATTCTGCTATTGATGGTACAATTACTCAAGATGAAGTTGTAATAAATGTTAGTGAAGTTACAACTAATACAGGTATTGCAAAAACAATTCAGGATTCATCAGGAACTATAATAAGAAAAGATCATTATCCATCTTTTGCAGTAGTTCAAGAACCATCCTATTTTATTGTTGGTGAAATCCTTATTAGTGATGGTATTGAAAGAGATTTGACCGTTCAAGGTTATGATAGAGGGTTTATTAAAGTATTTGGTGCTTATGATTTAACTATAGGTGAAATTATTACTGGTAAGAATAGTGGAAATATTGCAACAGTAGAGAAAATTGATAAAAACTCTGGAAGATTCAAGGTTAATTATTCAAATAGAAAAAATATTGGATGGGCAGATAATATTGGAAAATTGGATGATGATCAGCAAGTAATTCCTGATAATGATTATTATCAAAATTTATCATATAGTATCAAGAGTCCAATTACATGGGAAGATTTGCAATCTCCTGTTAATAGTATGGTTCATACTGTTGGATTGAAGAATTTTGCAGATACTGGAATATCTTCAACAGCAACAGTTGGTATTGGTAGTTCCAATGCTACAACAGTAGTACGTGATGTACTTGAAGAAATTAGAGTAGATACGATCTATAATTTTGATGATGTTTTAGATATTGATACTGTTGGATCACAATCTAAGTTTTTAAAATTAAAAAACAAGAAATTAACCGATTATATACTTTCTAAGACTAATGTAGTTTTAAGAATAGATAATATAGAGACTCTTTTTTCAGATCAAGGCGGAGATCCATTTGAATATTTAAATTTCTACGAATTGGATAATGTAGTTTCTTATGACAATATATTGGTGAGAATTACTGATATATTTTTAGATAAGATTCAACTGGTAGATTTAGTTATATTGGGTAATGGCACGGATCATTTCCTATTACAGAAAGGAAATCTGGCTAATGTTGGTACAGGTTTTACTGATCATATTAATGATGATTATGGAACATATTCATTAGAAACGGATGAAGGTGCTAATTATTTAAGATTTACTCCTGCAGATCCATATAGTACAGATTATGATTTAAAATTTATTAATCATAGTTTTGGATATGCTTCAACTGGAATTGGAACGACTTCTGTTGGTTTTGTGGATTTAATTGCTTACAGTGGTATTGTAACGGCAGATACAGGTGGTGGCACAGGAATAACAAGTGCTATTGTAGGAGTTGCTACTGAAAAATATTCATCATTACATCTTACTACTCAAGTTCTTGATACTGTAACAAGTGAGATGAATTTTGTTGAATTGTATATTAGTCATAATGGTGATGATACTTATTTGAGTGAATATTATTTCGATTCTGATGGTCTTGTTCCTTATTCAGAAAATTCTATAGGTACATTTAGTGCAAATATTAATGCCGGAAATGTATATGTTAATTATACAAATGATTTAAGTAATGATATTCAACTTAAATCGAAAATAGTTGGATTTGGAGAAACTGCATCTAATGCTGGTATTGGAACATTTAGATATAAAGTAAGTGGTCAAACACCAGGAAATGAAAGATCGGCAATATATCAATCAGATTATCAGTCAACAGTTTCTGCTGCATCAACATCTGTATTAAGTTTGGAGAAACAATATTTTAATTGCTTTAAGTCTTTAGTTGAAGTTAGTGTTGGATCTACTCAAAGAGCTGTTCATCAACTTTTAGGAGTGCAGGATAATGATTATAATGGTTATATTGAACAAGAATCTTTCCTTTCTGCTGGTAGTGATTCAATAGATGATTATCTTTCTGGGATCGGAACATTTGGTATTGAATATTCTGGTAGTAATTTTATACTACAATTCTATCCAGATGCTGCAATAACATCCGAAGTTAGGATCACATCATTGAGTGAATGTTTCTATACTGAAAATGATACATTAAATATTCCACCAAATCTGGAATATGGAAATATTACAGAAGATCTTACTTTAAAACAATATAATGCAATTAATGGTACAAGAATTGATAGACTTGATTTTGATTTAGAATCTGATGGTATTCCAATTTTTGCAAAAACATTTAATCCTTCTGATTCTTCAGTAGTAAATCTTTCTACGGGAGTATTTTCAATTGACAGTCATTGGTTTAGAACTGGTGAGGCATTAGAATATACTCCCAACTCCAGTTTTGTTGGGGTTGGATCAACTGCAATGACGTATGGTATTGGTCATACTCTCCCTTCAGTTGTATATGCTATTAGAGAAGATGATGATAACTTTAAACTTGCAACAACTAGAAGTAATGCAATGGCAGGAACTAATGTTTCCTTTGGATCTTCTGGTGAAGGAAATATTCATGAATTGGCAATGTCTAAAAGTAATGAAAAAGTACTTATTACTATAGATGAATTAGTACAGTATCCATTAATTTATACTCCGTTAGTACATACATTATCTGGAAATAATGGTGGACAGATTGGTACAGCATCGACAATATTTGCTTTAAGTGGAATAGGAACTATTAATCCAGAAGATATTTTAAGAATTGATGATGAATATATGAAAGTTGTTAATGTTGGTTTTGGATCAACTGGTATTGGACCAATAACTGGTGTAGGAGCATCAACTTTAGTTCAAGTTGACAGAGCATTTGTAGGTTCATCTGCAACTGCGCATACTGATTCTACGGATGCTAGAATTTATAAAGGTTCTTACAATATTGTTAATAATAAACTTCATTTTACAGCTCCTCCGAGAGGAAATCCACAACTTCCATTGGTTGATATTAGTAATCTACCATCTGCAAAGTCTGGTTTCACAGGAAGAGTATTTTTAAGAAATGATTATAGTACTAACCAAATATATGATGATCTTTCGGATCAATTTACAGGAATAGGTAGAACTTTCGATCTTACTGTTGGTGGAGCAAATACTACTGGAATTGGAACTGATGGTGGTAATGGTATAGTATTCATCAATAGTATTTTCCAGACACCAACTACTGATAATAATCCAATTAATAATTATAGTCTTAATGATACAGGAACGGTAGGAGTAACAAGTATTACCTTTAGTGGTATGACTACTTCAAATGGTAGTGCTGCTGGCGGAGAAATCTTTATATCAGCAGCTGATATAAATCAAAATCAAATTCCTAGAGGTGGGGTTATTGTTTCTCTTGGGTCTTCTGGTGGAGATGGATATGCACCACTCATTGGAGCACAAGTAATACCTACAATCAATGCTACGGGTGGAATTAGTGGTATTGTTGGTGTTGGAACAACTGTATCTCCATTAACTAGATCACCTCTTTCGATTAGTACAGCATCTTATGATAATACTACTGGTATCTTAACTGTTACTACAACAAGAGATCATGGTTTTGCACTTGGGATTGTAAATTCTGTTGAGATGGTCGGACTTCACTTTACTTGTGGTAGTTCACATGTTGGAGTAACTACAACTATTTTCCCAGATGCTACCAATGATTTCCCATTCGATATTACTGGAATATCCTCTGCAAACACGTTTAGTGCTGATGTAGGCATAAGTACCATCGAACACATTTACGTGGGTCAGGGGACCGTATTCTCGTGGTATGGGGACTTATCATATGGTTCTGGGTATAATAATGAAGTTTCAGTATCCATAGGAATTACAGATAAAGCATATGATCATACATTTGTAAGTGCAGTAACAAATGCTATTACTGGATCCAGTGGTCCATGGACCCCCACTAATGCAGTATATGAATCACATACTGGTAAATTGACTTTAACTATACCTAGTCATGGAAGAAGTAGTGGTAATATTCAAATTGTTCAGGGATCTTTAGAATTTACTTGCTCTAGAGATAATCATAAAACTTCTCATTATTATCCAAGAGCAACTGATCCTGCTGCTGGAGCAGTGAATTTAGCACTTACTAAGATTGATGATGATACTATTTCTGTTGTTGTTGGTGCTGCAAGTAGTGGTAAAAATGCATCTATATCAGCACATCCAGTAGGAATTAACACACACATCTTTAGAGGTGCTACATCTAATGGAATTAGGAGATTAAGTGGTACTCCTGGTGATCTTACCGCAACTAATGCTGTTTATACTCCTACAACAGGAATAATGACAGTTACGACTGCTACTCATAGTCTATCTGCAGAAACTACTAAAAATGTAACTGATGCTGTTTATACTCCTGCAACAGGAATAATGACAGTTACTTCAGCATCACATGGATTTAGTGACGGTGACTATGTTAAGATTGTTGAAAACTCATTAACATTTACTTGTGATAAAGATTCAAATCTTACAAATCATAGTTATCCAAGATTAACAGATCCAATTAATAATAAGTGGATAACAATTGCAAATAAAACTACCAATACATTTGAACTTCAGGTTGGTACTGCAGTTACTGATGGAAACTTTACCCACACATGGGCTGGTGGTACTGCATCTAATGCTATTAAGAAAGCAAATAGTTGGGTTGGTATTGCTACAGGATCTCTATCATTTACATGTGCTCAAGATTCTCATCAGTCTGTGCACACATATCCTAGAATAACTGATTCAGCACATTGGGATAGTATTTCTGTAATGGGTGTAGAATCTGTACCCAATACTACAACATTTACTCTAAATGTTGGCAAATCTACTAATGGAAGTGGTGGAGCTTTAACTTTTAATATTGATACTGCTGGAACAGATTATAAGAATCCTGAAATATCCGTTTCTGCACCAAGTTATGAAAAGTTGGGAGTTAGGGGAATATCAAGATTATCAGGAGGTACGGATGTCGGAACTGGTCTTTTAATTGATGTTGCCGTTAGTGGAACTTCAACAGTAGGAGTTGGTTCAGAAGTGTTTAATATAAGTGAGTATAAGATTGCTAGAAATGGGTATTCTTTCCAACGTGGTGATATAATTGAACCTATTGGATTAGTAACACATAGAAATCTAATATCTCCAATATCAAAATTTGAATTGAGTGTTGATGAAGTTTATTCTGATACATTCGGTGCATGGCAATTTGGTGAATTTGATTATATTGATTCTATTAAAAATTATCAGGATGGTTCAAGAGTAAGATTCCCATTATATTATAATGATGAATTATTGAGTTTTGAAGCAGCAGAGGGGTCACAAGTAAATCTTTCTAATGCGTTATTGGTTGTTATAAATGGGATAATCCAAGATCCTGGAGTTGCATATAGATTTGAAGGTGGAACATCATTTACCTTTACTACTGCACCAAGGGCGGTAGATAATATTGCAGTATTCTTCTATAGGGGAACAAAAGAGGAAGATGATCAATTAATTACGGATATAAATCAAACCCTAAAAAGAGGAGATACTGTAAAGGTACATAAGAATAATGCTATTTCTGACACAATCACACAAGATAAGAGAACTGTCTTTGATCTGTCATATTCTGATAAATTTGAAACTAATTTATATGGTGGTCGAGGAATAGACATTCTTAATTATAAACCACTTTCTTGGACAAAGCAAAAAGTTGATCAATATATTAATGGAGAGTTGGTTGCTAAATCTAGAGATTCTATTGAATCATTAATATACCCCACATCAAAAGTTATTAGTGATGTTGCAACTAGTGATACTGATATATTTGTGGAAGATACTAGTATTTGGGATTATCCTAATGCATCAGCTACTGATTTTGGTGCTTTGATTGTTCCTTATAGCAATTCAGTATCTGCTGCTGTAACTGCTATTGTTGCTGCTGATGGTAGTATTGCATCACTTAATATTGTTAGTGGTGGTTCTGGTTATGTTGGAGCAACAACTGATATTTTGATTTCGGCACCATATGGTGTTGGTGTTGGAACAGTTGTTAGAAATAAATATGAAGTTGCTGGAGTCTCAACTTTTGCAGAAGCAACTGCTACTATTACTAATGGTTCAATTACTGGTACTACTCTTACAAATGTAGGTTTAGGGTATTCTCAAACGAATCCTCCTAATATTTTAATAGCATTACCAGATCCAATTTATGAAAATGTGACAAGTATTGATATTATTCAGGGATTCTCTGGAATTGTTACTGGAATAACTACAACAACAATTGGAGTTTCTACTTTAGGATTTAAGTTCTTTGTGAATAAATCTAGTTCCAATTGGGATGATTTAGTAATAGATTATCCAATTTATATTTTCAACACTACTTTGGGGTATGGTGGAACATCAATTGATAATACTGGAAGTGATGCTGCTGTAGTTGGTATTGGAACTACATTCTTGGATAACATTTATATTGTTTCTGGTATTTCAACAACTGGGGTTAATGCAGAAATTACTGTTCCAATGGCAAGTAATCCAGCTGGTATTGCCACTGTTTTGGGCAACACTCCTATAGGTCAATTCTCATGGGGAAGACTTGGTGGAATTACTAGAGATTCCACTTCACCAATTTCCATAGGAGTCACAGGACTGACAGTTGATTCTGGGTTAAGTACATTCGCAGGAACTCAAAGAAGAGGTATTGGTATACGAAATACTGGAGCACTTCCCAAAAGGGTAACTTAAGAATAATTTACTATTCTATAATCTTTATAAATATCTAAAAAACAAATAATATGGCTGCAGTAGTAACAGATCAATTTAGAATATCAAATGCAGGTAATTTTGTAGATTCTGTACTGGATACTGATAATTCTTATTATGTATTTTTAGGTCTTCCAAATCCTGCAAATCCCGCATCTGGTTTTGGTAGAACCACTACAGATAGTAAATGGGACGAAAATATTCCAGACCCAACTGATAATTTACAATACAGTTCTCATTATAGAGATACTGCAATGTTTGGGAAAAAAATTACGAGTGCTAATATTAGGAGACTTATTAGAAAAGTTTCTTGGACTACTAATACACGATATGATATGTATCGGCATGATTATAGTAGTTATAATCCAGCACCAAATTCCCAATTAAGTAGATTGTATGATAGTAATTACTATGTAATTAATAGTGATTATAGGGTTTATGTTTGTATACATAATGGTTCTTCTGGGTCCAATTTAAAAGGAAATTTATCTAAAGATGAACCAACCTTTACAGATTTAGAACCATCTGCAGCAGGAACAAGTGGAGATGGATTTGTTTGGAAATATCTATTTACCGTTCCTCCGAGTGATATTATAAAATTTGATTCAACAGACTATGTTGTAGTTCCAAATGATTGGGCAACTTCAACAGATACTCAAGTTCAAAATGTTAGAGAATCAGGTGATTCTGATATAAATTTAAATCAACTCAAAACAGTATACATTTCAAATGCTGGAACAGGGTATCAGGACGGTGTTGTTAGTATCCTTGGAGATGGTACAGGAGGAAAGGTATCGATAGTAACAGATAACACAGGAGCCATAACTGATGCTGTAATTACTGCTGGTGGTAGTGGATATACATATGCAATTGTTGATTTGGGGTCAGTTCAACCATCAGGAAGTATTGCTGATCCAGCTGAATTGATACCAATTATTCCTCCATCAAGAGGACATGGATATAATATTTACAGTGAATTGGGAACTGATAAGGTATTGGTTTATGCTAGATTTGATGATTCGACTAAAGATTTTCCAGTTGATACTAAATTTAGTCAAGTTGGTATTATAAGAAACCCAACTACATTTTCTTCAACTACTACTATTTTTACTGGAAGTGAATATTCTTCTGTTTATGCAATTAAACTCGATACAGTTGCTTCTGATCCAGTTGTTGGTGTTGCAATTACACAATCATTGACAGGAACCACATATGCACAGGGATATGTAGCATCATATGATAGTACAACTAAAGTATTAAAATATTTCCAAGATCGTTCTTCATATTTTGGAAATACTGTAGACCAAACTGACACTAATAAGGTTAGTGATAAATCTAAAGTATTATCATTTACATCTAGTGGTGGTTCTATTAATCCATATACAGGATCAATAGATACTGGATTTTCAGGAATAAAAACTACTATTAATTCTAAAGAAATTGATTTGGGAGTAACTTTCACAGATGGACTTGCAGATCCAGAGATAAATAAAAAGACGGGGGATATCATTTACATTGATAATAGACCTCTTGTACAAAGAGATTCTCGCCAAAAAGAAGACGTTAAAATTATTCTGGAATTTTAAAGAAAAATGGCACAAAAAACAAATTTAAATATTAATCCATATTATGATGATTTTTCTTCCGATAAGAATTTTTATAAAGTTTTATTTAAGCCAGGATATCCTGTTCAAGCAAGAGAATTAACTACGTTACAATCGATTTTACAGAATCAAGTAGAATCAGTTGGGGGTCATATATTTAAAGAAGGATCAGTTGTTAGTCCTGGTAATTTTACGTATGATGGGCAATTTTATGCTGTAAAATTGAATACTTCTCAGTCTGGAATTGATATTTCAGTATATATTGATAATTTTGTAGGTAAAACAATAACTGGATCAGAGTCCGGAACAACAGCAAGAATTCAAAAAGTTGTTTTGGCATCAGAAAGTTCTGATGTTGATTATTTAACAATATATGTAAAATATTTAAATTCTGATGACGATTTCGAATTTAATCAATTTCAAAATGGGGAATTGTTGAGTGCAGATGAGAATGTAACTTATGGCAATACGACAATTAGTGCTGGAACATCTTTTGCATCTTTAATTTCAGATAACGCAACATTTATTGGTTCTGCAGCATATATTGGAAATAGTATTTATTTTGTTAGAGGATGTTTTGTAAGTGTTACTCCACAGACTTTAATTTTAGATTATTATACAAATACTCCTTCATATAGAGTCGGGTTACAGGTTGATGAATTAATTATTGATGCAAAGGATGACCCATCTTTATACGATAATGCTAAGGGATTTACTAATTATGCTGCTCCTGGTGCTGATAGATTTAAAATCACTTTAACTTTATCTAAAAAATCTTTATCTGATACCAATGATACTAATTTTATTGAGCTTTTACGGATTAAAGATGGATTAATCAAGAAACTTAATGTAAAAACTCAATATAATCAAATCAGAGATTGGATAGCAGGAAGAACGTATGATGAATCTGGTGATTATTCAGTACGACAATTTGATGTATCAATACATAATTCACTAAATGATAGATTAGGTAATAATGGTATATTCTTTGAGACTGAAAAAACAGAAGACAAAAATACACCTTCTGATGATTTAATGTGTATTAAAATGTCTCCAGGACTAGCATATGTAAGGGGATATGAAGTTCCCAAGTCTGGTACAACTATTGTTGATGTTGAAAAGCCAAGAGATATTGAAGAAGTATCTAATATGCAAATTCCCTTTGAAATGGGAAATATATTGAGGATTAATAATGCATATGGGGTAGCAAAGCAAAGAGCAACCATAGATTTATATAATAGAAAAATTGGGGATAGTGGAGCTAAAATAGGTGATGCGCGAGTTTATTCATGCAGTTTGACTGATGCATCATATTCTGATAATGCTACTCAATGGAATTTAAGATTATATGATATTCAAACATATACAAAATTAACTTTAAATGCTTCGGTAAGCTCTACTGACATCCCAAATACTGCTTTTATACAAGGTAGTAATAGTGGTGCTAGTGGTTATGCTACTGCTGCTGGTGATAATTCAACTGTTGTTATGGTAAGACAGACTTCTGGAACTTTTTCCAAGGGAGAACCAATACTTGTTAATGGAATAGATTTTTCAAGAACTATTAAGGAATTTATTTCTTACGGAACTCAAAATATTAAATCAGTAACTCAAGATGCTAGTAGTGGATATCCAGCATTTACAGCAGATTCGGTGCTTGAGAAATTTAATATGCCTGGTCGAATTAATCAACTTACTGTTCCACCAACATTAAATGCTGGTAGTACATTTATTTGTACTTCTACTGGAAGTCAATTTGTTGGAATAAAAACAGATACAATTATTTCATATCAAAGACCTGGATTTAGTACAGAAACTTATAATAGAGTAACTGCTGTTGCAACAGATGGATTATCTATTACATTAGGACCAATAACATCTGGTGCTGGTGCAGGTGTTACTGGCGTTTATGATGGTGACATAATGGCTGGATTGACAACATCAACAATAGTAACTCCATTTGCTATGGGACCAGTGATAAGAGGTACAGGAACTTTATTCGCACCACTTCCAGATTCAAATATTTCCTCCATAGATCTCTACAATTCTACGTTTACGATTTCAGAACAATTAACTGCTGAAACTACATCTGGTTCTGGAGTTCTTACTTTTAATCTTTCTGATGTTACCACAGCAACAGGAATTCAAAGCGCAGTTTTCTCTACATTTGATCAAGATAGATATTCTGTTCATTACACAAATGGAGAACAAGGTGCTGTTACAGAAGATACGTTCGACCTTGCGGCTAATGAAGTCAATATCACAGGTTTAGAAAATGGAAAAACTGCTATTGTTACGAATATAACTCTTTCCAAGTATGGTGTTCAGAGTAAAATAAAAACTTATAATAGAAGTCAAACAATTAATATAACACAGTCCAAATACCAACAATCAGGAGCTGGTATTAATACTTCTATTGTTGATGGATTAAATTATAATGAATATTATGGTATAAGAGTTCAGGATGAAGAAATTTGTTTGAATTATCCAGATGTAGCAAAAGTACTGAAAGTTTATGAATCCTTGAATGCTGGTGCTCCTATATTAGATCAACTTCAATTTAGTGCATCTGCTAATGTTGATGCAGATGCTATAATTGGTGAAAATTTAATAGGTGCTACAAGTCAAGCTATTGCAAGAGTTGTTTCATCACCTTCAGCAAATAATTTAAAGGTTTCTTATTTAACAGATGATAGATTTTCTGTTGGAGAATCAGTAACATTTGATGAATCTAATATAATTACTGATATTGAAACAATTACTTTAGGAAATTATAAGGATATTACAAATTCATATAATTTAAATAAGGGACAAAAAGATGAATATTATGATTATTCCAGACTTGTTAGGAAAAAAGATGCAGTAGAACCATCTAGACAATTATTAGTATTGTTGGATTATTATTCAGTACCTGGTACTGATGATGGTGATGTATTTACTGTTTTAAGTTATGATAAAGAAAGATTTGCAGAGGATATTCCAAATATTGGACGATTTAATATAAGAGCATCAGATACACTTGATTTTAGACCTAGAGTATCTGTATTTAATCCAGCAGCTGCTACTGGATCTCCATTTGATTTTAGTTCTAGAAGTCTTGATGATACACCAAAATTACTTATGGCTCCAAATGAAGGATCTATTATAGGATATGATTATTATTTACCAAGAATTGATAAAGTATATTTGGGTAAAAATCAAAAGTTTATTATTGAAAAAGGCATTTCATCAAAATTCCCTAAGGCACCTAAGAGAAATGATGCTTTGATGGAATTAGCAACAATTAATCTTCCACCATATCTTTATAATCCACAAAATGCAACTATATCCTTAGTTGATAATAGAAGATATACAATGAGAGATATTGGTAATATTGATGATAGAGTTGAAAAATTAGAGTCTGTAACTTCATTATCATTACTTGAAATTAGTACTCAAACACTTCAGATTCAGGATGCTGATGGAAGAAATAGATTTAAGAGTGGATTTTTTGTTGACGATTTTAAAAATTATTCTTTGATTAATAGACAATTATCTTCGGTTGAAATTAATCCAATTGCAGAGGAAATGATACCTATTGTTAGTAGAAATTCTCTTAAATCATATCTTGCACCAGCATCATCTGTAACTGATTCAAATTATAATCCCGATGAGAATTTTGATTTATTAGATCCTAATGTTCAAAAAACTGGATCTTCTGTAACTTTAAAGTATGATCAGATTGATTGGATTGAACAACCATTTGCAACCACTACAGAGAATGTAAACCCCTTTAATGTTGTTGTTTATAGTGGAACTGTTCAATTACGCCCAACAGTAGATACATGGGTTAGAACTATTCAACTTCCAGATAAAACTATTAACGTTACAAATAATAGTACTAGAACTCTTACACAAAATCTTACAAGTTCATTGAATTTAAATTTAGGTTATATAGAACTTCAAGGTCAAACTACTCGCAATACTAGAAATATTATTGGAGGAGGAGATTCTACTCAGGTTATTACAACCAATACTACACATAATGTAAGAAATGTAGTTGATAGTGATGTTTCAACTGCTACTAATGTTGATACAATGCGATTTGATGATGTTAATACTAGAAATCAATTAGTATCAGCAGCAAATGAGACCTTTATGAGGTCTAGAAATACTGAATTTAATGTAAGTAATTTAAAACCATATACTAGATTTTATCAATTTATTGATGGGCAAAGTGGCATAGATTTTGTTCCCAAATTGATTGAGATAGCAAATAATACATCGTTAGATACTTATGGTACCCAGAATGGTACATTTATACCTGGAGAAGAAGTACGTGGATATGACCCTTCTGCGTCCTCTCATAGAAGACTTATATCCTTTAGGGTTGCCAATTCAAATCACAAATATGGTTCTTATAACAATCCATCATCAATCTATAATGTAAATCCATATGTTAGGGGTGAATCTATACCAGATAATTATAGTCAAGATTCCAAAATTTTAAATGTTGATACAGTTTCATTATCAAGTGAAGCACAAGGATTGTATTCTGGTTATATTCTTAAAGGAATGAAATTAGTTGGACAAGAAAGTGGTGCAATTGCTTGGGTTAAAGATTTGAGATTAATTTCGGATAATTATGGAGATGTAACTGGCACATTCTTTATAAGAGATCCATTTGGATTTAATCCTATTCCTTCAGTAAGATTGCAGACAGGAACAAAAACTTTTAAGATAACTTCAAGTGCTACAAATGAAACTGGATTGCCAGGAAGTAATTCTGTTTCTTTTGCGATTGCTAATTATAGTTCTAAAGGAACTGTCAATCGTTGGGAAAATGAAGTAACAACAACTACAAATATTTTAACAACCTCAACCACAACTAATTTAACAACAAATGCATCAGCTTCTATTGATATTGGAGTAACTGATACTCATATAGAAACGACAAATTATTTTGATCCATTAGCACAAACATTTATAGTTGGGGGAAATGTTGAAGCACCATCAGATATTGATTTGAGTGAAGATGTTAATGGGGTATTTTTAACTTCCGTTGACCTGTTTTTTGCTAAAGTAGATGCTGCTAATGCACCATTAAGAGTTCAGGTAAGAACAGTTGAATTCGGAACTCCTACTATGACTACTTTAGGAAAAACCGTTACTTTGAGACCAACAACTGTTGATGCTAATGGTAATATTGTAGCATCAATACAGACATCAACAGATGGAAGTGTTGCAACTAATGTTAAATTCCCAGAACCAATTTGGTTGGCACCTAACAAAGAATATGCAATTGTAGTTATTTCAGCAAATAGTGATGCCTATGAGTTATGGACTGCAATAATGGGTGAAAAAACTGTAGGTACTAGAACGCTTCCAGATGTTGAGAGTGTTAGATATACTCAACAATTTGCACTTGGTAGTCTATTTAAGTCTCAAAATGGATCTATTTGGGAACCAACTCAATTAGAAGATCTTAAATTTAAGCTTTATAAGGCACAATTTAGTGCAACAACAGGAACTGCATTCTTCTACAATCCAACCTTAAGTAGAAGTAATGGTTATGTTCCTAGATTACCTAGTAATCCTATAAGAACATTACCAAAGACTGCTACTCTTGGCATTAGTACTATTGCTTCTACTGAAAGTGCAATCACTACATTAGGAATTGGTAGAAAGTTATCTGGTTCTGCTGGTCATAATGGATCTGCTGTTATTGTTGGACAAGGATCTTCTGTATTTGATTGTGGTGAGATTACAAATGGTGGAAGTAATTATGTGTCAGATACTAGTGTAGAAACTTATGCTATTACTGGTAATGGATCTGGATTAACATTGAATATTACTGCTACTAGTGGAGTAATTGGTGTAGCAACATTCGCAAATATTGATCATCAAGGTGGTCATGGATATAAAGCTGGAGATGTTGTTGGTATTGTAACATCTACTGTAGGTTCTGCTGGAGGACAGGGTAGAGAAGCAAGAATTACCATTTCAGCAACATCAGGTAATGTGGATACACTATATCTTTCCGGAATTCAAGGTGAAATAGGTGGTAGTAGTAGTGGTAAAGCATTTGCTGTTGGATTGGGATTAACCTATCATAATGATGCTGGAAGCCTAGTTTCATTAGCATCTACTACAATAAGAACTGCTACTGTGGATGGTGGAGTACGATCTGGAAATTATATGAAGGTAGATCATTTCAATCACAATATGTACTCTAGTACTAATAAAGTAGTACTGAGTGATATTGAATCATCTGTTGTACCAACGACTTTAGCTACATCATTAAATTCACAAGAAGTTACTTCAGTTAGTGTTGCAAGTACTGTTAATTTTGGGACTTTTGAAGGAGTGGATGTAAGTGCAACAAATCCAGGATATGTAAAAATTAATGATGAAATTATCAAATATGATGGTGTAAGTGGTGGAACTCTTTCGATTGATACTGATGGTAGAGGAATTGATGCGACGGTTGTACAGACGCATGATGTTACCAATTTAGTTTATAAGTATGAACTTAATGGAATTTCTTTGAGGAGAATAAACAGAATTGCGGCACATGATATTAAAGAAACAATTACATCTGATGGTTATTATATTGAAATAGACAGATCTGATACCGATTATGGACTTGATAGGAGTGTTGATGGATCTCCTACTGGAATGCCACAACTTTCATTTACAAATGAGTCTTCTTTGGGGGGTTCTAATGCTAGAGCATCGGAAAATATTTCTTATAGTTCATTAGTTCCTACATATGATATTATTACTCCAGGATCTAATACATCTGCCACGGCAACAATTAGAACTATTAGTGGAACTAGTATTGATGGTACAGAATCTTCATTCAATGATCTTGGATTTGAACCAATTGGTTTAAATGTATTGAATAATCTGAAGTCAACAAGAATTGTATGTTCTAATGTGAATGAAAATGAGTATTTGTCTAGTTTACCAAGAAATAAATCTTTTACTACAGGAATAACTCTAAGTTCTTCTGATGTTAATCTTTCACCAATAATAAATCTTAATACAGCATTCACAGAATTTGTAAGTAATCGTTTGGATAAACCGATTACAGATTATGCAACAGATAGTAGAGTTAATTCAATCTTTAATGATCCACATGCTGCGGTATATGTATCAAATACTATAAATTTAGCAAATCCAGCCTCACAACTTAAGGTATTATGTTCTGCTTATAGGGATTCTTCTGCAGACTTTAGAGTGCTTTATAATCTAATAAAAGCAGATTCTAGTGAAGTTGATCAGACATTTACATTATTCCCTGGATATAATAATTTAAAATATACTGATGAGAGTGGTTTTATTGTTACTGATGAATCTAAAAATAGTGGATTGCCTGATAATTTTGTTCAATCTAGTGTGCAGAATCAGTATTTGGAGTATGAATTTACTGCAGATAATCTTGATTTGTTTACTGGATATACAATTAAGATTGTAATGTCTGGTACTAATCAAGCACTTCCTCCACGCATTAAAGAATTGAGGACTATAGCAGTACGATGATTCAAGTTGAAGGGCATCGAAATTTATATCGTGATGAACGAAGTGGTGCCATAGTTAATACTGATGCTATGGCATATAATCAGTATGTGAATTCAATATATCATAGAGAATCTCAAAAGAAAGAAATTTCTAATATGAAAAATGATATTAATGAGATTAAATCACTTCTGAAGAATTTAATGATGAATTCTCATAATATAAATATCTAAAGATAATAATCTTCATTTCTGACTAATGGCAGTATTTGTATCCAACATCACACTTGAGCAGGGTTTTGATTTTGATACCTCTTTTCAATTAGAGGATACCAGAACCAATGCTCCGTTAAACTTAGTTGGTGCTGCAGCAACAGCAATGATACGGAAAACTTATACAAGTTCTACTGCGGTTTCTTTCGGAGCTACAGTTGCAGATGCTGACAATGGACTTATTTCAATATCCATGACAGCAGCAAAAACTGTAGCATTAAAACCTGGAAGATATGTATATGATGTGAAAATAATAAATGCTGGAAAAGAATATAAAGCCGTTGAAGGAACAGCATTAGTAAGAGCCGGAGTAACTAGGTAATGCCAACGATTAACGATAGGATTGGATCTCAAAATGTAATTCGTGTATTATCCAATGCTTCCGCACCACCAACAAGATTAGTCAATCTTCAGGATGTAGATTCTACAAGAAGTACTGAAGATGGAATGCTTTTGGTATGGAATTATACAGATGAAACATTCTATATGACGGATGCGCTTGATGCGTCATCGTTGGTTATTAGTGGGATAACTACATTTTCTAATACTACAATATCTAGTGGAACAGATAATGGAGCATTAGTTGTTATTGGTGGTGTTGGAATAGGAGATAATTTAAATGTTGCTGGTAATACACTTATTGCTGGTGTTTCAACATTTACTGGTGCTATAGATGCTAATGGAACATTAGATGTAGATGGTGATACACAAGTAGATGATTTAAATGTTGCTGGTGTCGCTACATTCTCTGCTCTTGTAGATGTTAATAATCGACTTGATGTAGTAGGTGGATCTAATTTAGATCAATTAAATGTAACTGGTGTTTCTACTTTTGCTGGAATCGTAACAACTTCTTCTGATTTATATATTGGTGGTGATTTATATGTTTCTGATGACATAACAATTGATGAGTTAAATGCTAGAAATCTGAATATAACTGGAATTTCTACTTTTGTTGGTGTAGGATCATTTCTTAGTGATCTTTATGTTACTGGTAATATATCTTGCGCAGGAACTATTACGTCTGAAGATGTTGTTAATATTGATTCACTTGGTATTGTTACTGCAAGGCAAGGATTTAGGGCTGTTCAAGGTGGAATTTATATAACTGCTGGTGTTTCTACATTTGGTGGAGATGCAACTGTTGCTGGCACTTTAACCGCAGGATTAATTGATGGGGGATCTTACTAATGGCAAAACCAGCAAGTAGACAGGAGTTACTTGATTATTCTTTAAGAAGATTAGGATATCCTGTAGTAGAAGTTAATGTTGATGATGATCAGATAGAAGATTTGATCGATGATTCGCTTCAGTATTTTCAAGAGCGTCATTTTGATGGTGTTGAGAGAATGTATTTGAAATATAAATTGACCGAAGATGATATTAATAGGGGAAAGGCAACAAATATTGCCGATAGTACAAATACATTAGGAATTGTAACAACATCTGGTATTTCAACTACTGTAAGTGGTATGTCTACCATGACAAATTATTTTTATGAAACATCTAATTTCATACAAATTCCCGATTCTGTAATTGGAATAGAGAAAATCTTTAAGTTTGATAGTAGTACAATATCTAGTGGAATGTTTAGTATAAAATATCAATTATTTTTGAATGATTTGTATCAATTCAATTCTATTGATTTACTTCAATATTCTATGGTTAAAACTTATTTGGAAGATATTGATTTTTTATTAACAACAGATAAACAAATTAGATTTAATAAAAGGCAAGGTAGGTTATATCTTGATATGGATTGGGGTGCAGAAACTAAAGACACGTATTTGGTTATTGATTGTTATAGGATTTTAGATCCGAATACATTTACGGGTGTTTATAATGATAGTTTCCTTAAAAAATATGTAACTGCTCTTATAAAGAAACAGTGGGGGCAAAATTTACTTAAATTTAGAGGAACTAAACTTCCTGGTGGGATAGAACTTAATGGAAGAGAATTATATGAGGATGCAGAAAGAGAATTGGAAGATATTAAACAAAGAATGACTCTGGAATATGAATTACCACCATATGATTGTATTGGATAATTATGACATTAAATTCATACTTTCTACAAGGATCACCTAGAGAACAATTTCTTGTTCAAGATTTAATTAATGAACAGATAAAGATTTATGGTGTAGAGGTGTATTATCTACCCAGAAAAATATTTAAGACTGATAATATCATAAAGGAAATTCAATCATCAAAATTCGATGATAGTTTTTTACTAGAAATGTATATTAATAATTATGATGGATATGCTCCTGATTATGATGTAATGACTAAATTTGGATTGAAATTGCAAAATGAAGTAAATCTTACTGTTTCTAGAGAAAGATTTGAAGATTTCATTTCTCCATTTTTGGAGGGTATTTCTTCGGGTATTAGAGAGGGTCAAATTACAGGATATGACTTTGGTGATTTAATTAGTAGACCAAAAGAAGGAGATTTGATTTATTTTCCTCTCGGTGAAAGATTATTTGAGATTAAAAGAGTAGAAGCAGAAAAACCATTTTATCAATTAGGAAGACTTTATACTTATGATTTAAGTTGTGAATTATTTGAATATGAGAATGAACTTATTGATACTAGTATCGCAGAAGTTGATGAGACTGTTGCAGAGGAGGGGTATATAACAACTGTCAATTTGGTTGGTCTTGGAATAACTGCTACTGCAACTGTTGGTATAGAGTCTGGTTGTGTTAATGAAATATTTTTGAATAATGATGGATCTGGATTTACATCAACTCCTACAATTGAATTTTCAGACGCACCAGTAGGGGGAGGAACAGCTCAGGCGGTTGCTATTACTACTGCAATGGCTAATGTTACTTCTATCTATAGGATAGAAATGACGAGTGCTGGTTATGGATATACAATTGCTCCAACAATATCAATTAGTGGTGGTGGTGGTAGTGGAGCTGCTGCTACTTGTTCCATATTAACTGGTAATAATTATGGTGTATTTGAAGTTGTTGTAGCTGCTGGTTCTACTGGATACTCTTCTACACCACTTTCCACAATTACTGCTCCTCCATCTGGAATTACTGCAGCAATAAATCCAGTACTGGATGCTGATGTAGGTGCTGGAATCAATACTGTAAGAATATTAAATTCTGGTATTGGTTATACTGTTGCACCAACAATTGTATTTAATACTCCGCAGTCTGGTCTCGGAACATTCTATTATAATGAAAATGTTACTGGACAGACATCTGGGGTTACTGCTGTAGTTAGGAACTTCAGGAAGGATACGGATACGAGTAAAATCGATCCACCAACAACTTTACAGGTATCTCTAAATACAGGTGAGTTTTATGATGGGGAAATTATTGTTGGTGCAATATCAACAGCTACATATATTGTTAAGAATCATGATCTTGATAGTTTTGATCAGGCATTTGATTCAAATGAAGATATTGAAACAGAAGCAGATGACATATTAGATTTTAGTGAAGGTAATCCATTCGGAGACTATTAATGTTAGGAACATATTTTTATCACGAAATTATAAGAAAGACTATTATATCTTTTGGTACTCTGTTTAATAATATTAATATTAAACATAAGAAGTCTGATGGAACGATTCTTGATGATATTAAGGTAGGTCTTTCTTATGGACCACAGCAGAAGTATTTGGCAAAGATTCAAGAACAAGCAAATTTAACAAAGGCAGTTGCTATCACATTGCCAAGAATGTCATTTGAAATGAATTCTATTCAATATGATCCTTCAAGAAAAACAGGAGTCACTCAAACGTTTAAAGCGGCTGATGGTACTAAAATGAAGAAGGTTTACATGCCTGTTCCTTATAATATTGGATTTGAATTAAGTATTTTTAGTAAATTGAATGATGATGCACTACAAATTATTGAACAGATAATGCCATATTTTCAACCATCATTCACATTAACAGTGGATTTGGTATCAGCTATTGGAGAGAAAAGGGATATACCTGTTGTATTGGATAATATATCATTTCAGGATGATTATGAAGGAAGTTTTGAAGTAAGAAGAGCATTAATATATACACTAAACTTTACAGCAAAAACATATTTGTTCGGACCAGTTGCGGCAACAACTGATGGATTGATCAAGAAAGTTATCGTTGATCAGCATTCAGATTCAGATACTACAACTGCTAAACGCGAAGTTAGATATACAGTTGTTCCCGATCCAATTACTGCTGGACCTGCTGATGACTTTGGTTTCACTGAATCTTGGACAGATTTTGGTGATGGTAAAGATTATAGTCCAACCAGACAAACTGATATTTAATTATGAAAAATAATTATGCTAGTATTGATAAGGCACTTAATGTTGATAGTGATATTGTTGAGATTGAGAAGAAAAGTGCTAAAATAGAAATTGCATCAGAAAAGTCTGGTGAAATTCAAAAAGATTATGATTATACTCGTGCTAATCTTTATTCATTAATTGAAAAGGGACAAGAGACTCTCAATGGTATAATGGAACTTGCAGGAGAAAGTGCAAGCCCAAGAGCATATGAAGTCGCTGGACAAATTATAAAATCAGTTGCTGATACAACGGATAAGTTAATGGATCTTCAAAAGAAAGTCAAAGAGGTTGATGAAGAAAATCATAAAACAACTAATAACGTTACTAATAATGCAGTTTTTGTTGGTTCTACAACGGATTTATCAAAAATGTTAAAAAAAGGATTTCTAGATAACGCTTCTGATAAGTAATTAAATTATGACTGATAGTGTTTATCTTGGTAATCCAAATTTAAAAAAAGCAAATACTCCTATTGAATTCACTGAGGATCAGATTGTTGAATTCTTGAAGTGTAAGCAAGACCCTGTTTATTTTGCTAAAAATTATATAAAAATTGTTTCTTTGGATGAAGGATTAACGCAGTTTAGTCCATATCATTTTCAAGAAGGTTTAATCAATAATTTTCATAATAATAGATTTAATATATGTAAGATGCCGCGACAGACTGGTAAATCTACTACTGTTGTTGCTTATCTTTTACATTATGCAGTTTTTAATGATAGTATCAATATAGGTATCCTGGCAAACAAAGCAGCAACTGCAAGAGAACTTTTAAGTAGGTTACAAACTGCTTATGAAAATTTGCCAAGATGGATGCAACAGGGTATTATATCTTGGAATAAGGGATCATTGGAGTTAGAAAATGGCAGTAAGATATTGGCAGCTTCTACGTCTGCAAGTGCTGTCCGAGGTATGTCGTTCAACATCCTCTTTCTCGATGAGTTCGCGTTCGTCCCAAATCACGTTGCTGACTCGTTCTTTGCATCTGTTTATCCTACTATTACTTCTGGTAAACAAACGAAAGTAATCATAGTTTCAACACCACATGGTATGAATCATTTCTACCGTACATGGCATGATGCAGAACGTAGTAAGAATGAATATATCCCAACTGAAGTTCATTGGAGTGAAGTTCCTGGAAGAGACGCTGAATGGAAAGCACAAACTATTGCTAATACATCAGAAGCACAATTTAAAGTTGAGTTTGAATGTGAATTTTTAGGTTCAGTTAATACATTAATTAATCCAGCAAAACTCAGAAATCTTGTATATGAAGAACCTAAAAAAAGAAATGCTGGACTTGATATCCACGAAATTCCAGTAAAAGAGCATAATTATATAATCACTGTTGATGTGGCACGAGGATTGGGAAATGATTATTCTGCATTTATAGTTTTCGATACTACAGAATTTCCGTATAAAGTAGTTGCCAAATATAGGAATAATGAAATCAAACCAATGTTATTTCCTAATATTATTCTCGATGTTGCTAAAGGTTATAATGAAGCATTCTTATTGATAGAAGTTAATGATATTGGAGATCAAGTAGCAAGTATTCTTCAATACGATCTTGAATATGAAAATGTTTTAATGGCTTCTATGAGAGGACGAAATGGGCAAATTGTTGGACAAGGATTTTCTGGAAAGAAAACGCAACTTGGTGTAAGAATGACAGCAGCAGTTAAGAAATTGGGATGTTCTAATCTAAAAACGTTATTAGAAGATGATAAATTACTTACAGTAGATTATGATATTATTTCAGAATTGACTACATTTGCACAGAAACATAATTCATTTGAGGCAGAAGAGGGATGTAATGATGATTTGGCAATGTGTTTAGTTATATTTGCATGGTTGGTCTGTCAGGATTATTTTAAAGAAATGTCCGATCAGGATATTCGTAAGAGAATTTATGATGAACAAAAAAATCAGATAGAACAAGATATGGCACCATTTGGATTTGTATCTGATGGGTTTGAGGATATGGATAGTTTCACTGATAATGAGGGTGATAGATGGCATACTGATGAATATGGGGATAGATCTTATATGTGGGATTATATGTAAGAGCCACTAATTTATAAATATTTCTAGAATAAATTAGGACAGCGAGGGGAAATTAAGATGCCACTAAATTTAGCATCTCCTGGAATTGTAGTAAGGGAAGTTGATTTGACATCTGGGAGAATTGATCCCACTTCTGATAGTATCGGAGGAATAGTCGCACCTTTTGCTAAAGGTCCTGTAGAATTACCAACAACAGTTGAGAACGAGAATGATTTATTAGATACTTTTGGAAAGTCATATGATACAGATAAGCACTTCGAACATTGGTTGGTTGCTTCATCATTTTTAGCATATGGCGGAGATTTAAGAGTTGTAAGATCAGATGATGATGATTTAAAGAACTCTGTTAATAGTGGTGCAACCGCTGTTAAGATTAAGAGTGCAGAACATTATGAAAATCTTGGATATGATGATAATACTATTAGCGGTGTAGTAGCTGTTTCTAGGAATCCAGGATCTTGGGCTAATGGAATTAGAGTAGGTGTTATTGATTCAAAATGCGACCAAATTTTAACAGTTGGTTCTGCTACTAGTTTTACAGTTGGTTATGGTATTACTCAAACTATGGTCGGTAAGACTAATGTTGCAGCAGGATCAACATCAGCATTTGATGGATATTTAAAAGGAATTATATGTAATATAAATGGAACTAGTATTGGTGTTAAAGTTCTTTCTCATGTCTCTGGTGGATCAACTGAAACTACTGTAGATTATCAGCCAGGTGGTGCATATGAGTTTGGTTCTAGTTTCGGTAATGTAAGTGCACTTAATAGTTCAGGTTCTGTCCAAACTACAACTACTGTTAGTTCAACTTTAGATTATTTTGATACTCAAAATCTTGCAACTGCAACTGCAACTGTAGGCGGTGCATCAACAGTTATTAATGTAAAATGGAACGGACTTGCAGAACGTCCAGGTACTTCGGAATTTGCATCCGCACGAGGTTCAAGATTTGATGAAGTTCATGTTGTGGTGATTGATGGGGATGGAAAGATTACTGGAAATTCAGGAACAATTCTTGAGAAGCATTTAGGTCTTTCTAAAGCAAAAGATGCCGAATTCTCGGTGGGTGCTCCTTCTTATTGGAGAAAGTATCTGAAATTGAATTCAGCATATATTTTTGGTGGAGGTGGTCCTACTGGACTTACAACTGGTGGATTTGCTGCTGGTGGATTTACTCAAACAGCTGATAATACATGGGATCAAGATGCTCAGGGTATTATCTTTGGTGGAACTGGAGCACAAAACTATACTTTCCAGGGTGGAGTAAATTATGATGGTACATCAGATCTTACGGCAACTGGAGCACTAACTGCATCTGTTGCTAATTTATCTACTGGATATAAACTTTTTGAAAAGGATAGTTATGCCGTAGATTTCCTACTTATGGGATCTGGTAATCATGAAAAAGAATCCGCACAAGCACTTGCCGAACAGGTAATTGCAGTTGCAGACTTGAGAAAGGATTCATTAGCATTTATTTCTCCATATAGGAAAGCATTCTTAACAGATACATCTGTAGGATCAGTCACTATTAATAGTGATGACACAATTACTACTAATGTACTTTCTTATTATGCAGCACTTTCATCTTCTTCTTATGCAATATTTGATAGTGGATATAAGTACATGTTTGATAGGTTTAATAATACCTTCCGTTATATTCCTTTAAATGGAGACGTTGCAGGTACATGTGCAAGAACTGATTCTAATAGTTTCCCATGGTATTCACCAGCAGGAACACAAAGAGGTGCAATCTTAAATTCTGTTAAGTTAGCATATAATCCTAATAAGGCTCAAAGAGATAAACTGTATTCAGCACGAATTAATCCAGTTATTTTCTCTGCTGGTTCTGGAATTGTTCTCTTTGGAGATAAGACTGGACTTGCTAAGGCATCTGCATTTGATAGAATTAACGTTCGTAGGTTGTTTATCTTCCTTGAGAACGCAATTGAATCTGCTGCTAAAGATCAGCTCTTCGAATTTAATGATGAAATTACACGAACTAATTTCATAAATATTATTGATCCTTTCCTTCGTGATGTTCAGGCTAAGAGGGGAATTCAGGATTATGTTCTTGTTTGTGACGAGACAAACAACACTGCTGCAATTATCGACAATAATGAATTTATTGCAGATATATACATTAAGCCTGCAAGGTCGATTAACTTCATCGGTCTTACATTTGTCGCCACTAGATCTGGCGTATCATTCGAAGAAGTAATCGGTAACGTTTAATTAAAGAGGTTTAACCAAAAATGCCAACACGCAATACTCCAGATCTAAGAACGATCAGTGGGTTTAAAAATAAACTCACAGGTGGTGGTACACGCCCTAATCTGTTTGAAGTTGTATTAAATTTTCCAACAATAGTTACACAACCTGATGCTGAAAAAACAAGATTTCTTGTTAAAGCAGCTGCTCTTCCAGCCTCTACGATTGCTCCAGTAGAAGTACCTTTTAGAGGTCGTATTTTTAAAATTGCCGGAGATAGAACTTTCGAAACATGGACTGTTACCGTTATTAATGATACTGATTTTGAAATTCGTAACTCTTTTGAAGAATGGATGAATACGGTTAATCAATTGGATAATGCAACTGGTTTAACTAATCCTGATGATTATATGCAAGATGCATTAGTTCATCAATTAGATCGTAGTGCAGGTGAAGGTATACTTTCTGCAGCACAGACTTCTGTTTTAAGATCTTATCAATTCCGTGATATATTCCCAACGAATATTTCTGCTATTGATTTGAGTTATGAATCAACTGATGCTATAGAAGAATTTACTGTAGAATTCCAAGTTCAGTGGTGGGAAGCGATTAAAGGTGGTGCATCTGTTGCTTCTAACACTTCTGATATTAGCTAATAGAGCTAGCCTAAATAGTTCAACGACGAATTTAAAATTATAATATGGCACGACTTTTTGGCTTTTCTATTGGAAACAATGAAAAGAAATCTAAATCTATAATATCCCCCGTTCCTCAGAATAATGAGGACGGGGTTGATAATTATATTAGTAGTGGATTTTATGGTTCCTATGTAGATATTGAAGGTGTCTATCGAACTGAATTTGATTTAATAAAAAGATATCGTGAGATGGCATTACATCCAGAGGCAGATGGTGCTATTGAAGATGTTATAAATGAAGCAATTGTAAGTGATCTATATGATTCACCTATTGAGATTGAACTTTCAAATTTAAATGCCAGTGATAAATTAAAGAAAATAATTAGAGAAGAATTTAAGAATATTAAAGAGATATTAGATTTTGATTCAAAGTCTCATGAAATTTTTAGGAATTGGTATATTGATGGAAGAATATATTATCTAAAAGTTATTGATACTCAAAAACCACAAGAAGGTATTAAGGAATTAAGATATATTGACCCTATGAAAATAAGGTTTGTGAGACAGGAGAAGAAGAAAGATAAAAATGATTATATGAATATTAAATCAAATAGTGAAGGTGACGTTACAAAAATAATGTCTCCAGAAATTGAAGAATATTTTGTCTATACTCCAAAAGCAAGCTATCAAACGGGAACGGTAATTGGTGGTAGTAATGGTGCTGATAAGGGAGTTAAAATAGCAAAAGATTCTATTTCTTATGTTACTTCAGGTCTTATTGATAGAAATAAGGGTACTGTTCTTTCATATCTTCATAAAGCAATTAAAGCACTTAATCAATTACGAATGATTGAGGATAGTCTTGTAATTTATAGATTATCAAGAGCACCAGAAAGAAGAATTTTCTATATTGATGTTGGCAATCTTCCTAAAATTAAAGCAGAGCAATATCTTAAAGAGGTAATGTCTCGTTATAGGAATAAGTTAGTATATGATGCAAATACTGGTGAAGTTAGAGATGATCGTAAGTTCATGTCTATGATGGAAGATTTCTGGTTACCTAGAAGAGAAGGTGGTAGAGGAACTGAAATCACAACACTCCCAGGTGGACAAAACTTAGGAGAACTTGCTGATATTGAATATTTCCAGAAGAAACTTTATAGAGCATTAGGTGTACCTGAATCTAGAATTGCATCAGATGGTGGATTTAATCTGGGAAGATCATCAGAGATATTGAGAGATGAACTTAAGTTCTCTAAATTTGTAGGTCGTTTGAGAAAAAGGTTTGCAAATTTATTTAATGATATGTTGAAGACTCAACTTATTTTAAAGAATATTGTAACTTTAGAGGATTGGGAAACAATTCGTGAACACATCCAATATGACTTCTTATATGACAACCAATTTGCCGAATTAAAAGAAACTGAAATGATGAATGAGCGTCTGGGTACGCTTGCTACTATTGAACCATATATTGGCAGATTCTATTCTAGCGAATTTGTTCGTAGGAGAATTCTACGTCAAACTGATGCGGAGATTATGGAAATTGATGAGCAAATTGAACAAGAAATTGCAGATGGAACTATTCCAGATCCAAATGCTATAGATCCTATTACTGGAGAACCATTACCAGGAGAAGGAGAAATGGGTATGATGGGGGATGTTCCGTTGGAACCAGATATGAATAGTGGAATTACTAATGCACAATTCGGAAAAGATACCAAGACAGCCGAGATATAAATAAAGAATAGGAATATATTAAATTTTATGGAAGAAATTGTAAATTTGATTGCTACTGATTCATCAGCATCTGATGTTAGTGACAGAATTAAGGATATTTTGTACACAAAAGCTTCTGAAAAGATTGAGAAATCTCGATCTACCGTAGCATCTTCTATGTTTAGTGATACACAATCATCCGAGGATTCAGAATAATGGCCAATATCACTTTATGCAAAGGTACTGAAGCAGCATTACCAACTACTACTGGTGCTGCCACTAGTTTTAGTGGAGCAGGACTTGTTCGTCTTTATAATTCAAACGGAAGTAATGCATATCTTGTAAGTGTTGTGGAAACTCAGAGTGGATCTGCTGTTGGAACATTTACCCTGCCAGCAGGTGCAATTGAATATCTTCAAAAGAAACATGGTCATCATGTTTTTGCAGCAAATGCTGCTGTATTAGGTGCCAAAGTAGGATTTACAAATTAAGAAAATGAAACTCATTACCGAAGAAATTTCAAGCGTTAAATTTATCACTGAAGGAAAAGGTGCTAAAAGGAAAATGTATATTGAAGGGGTTTTTCTTCAAGGTGAAATAAAGAATCGTAATGGAAGAATGTATCCTGTATCAACTCTTGCAAAAGAAGTTGGTAGGTATAATGAAAGTTTTGTAGCAAAAGGTCGTGCTCTTGGTGAGTTGGGACATCCCGATGGACCTACAGTAAATCTTGATCGTGTTTCGCATAAAATTACTTCATTAAGACAAGAAGGAAATAATTTTATCGGTAAAGCACAACTTCTAGAAACCCCTATGGGTAAGATTGCAAAATCTCTTATTGATGAAGGTGTTACACTTGGTGTTTCTTCCAGAGGTGTTGGATCATTAAAAGAAGATTTGCATGGAGTTAAAGTTGTAGGTGAAGATTTTCAGTTAGCAACTGCTGCTGATATCGTTGCCGATCCTTCTGCACCTGATGCTTTTGTTAATGGAATTATGGAAGGAAAAGAGTGGATTTGGGAAGGTGGAACCCTTCATGAACAATTTGTCGATGAAACTAAAAAGAGAATCAACACTCTTGTAGATCAGAAAGCTTTAGAAGAGCATAAGTTGAATTTGTTTAATAATTTTCTCTTAAATCTTTAAGTTCTATAAATAAATACAGATTAAATATATCTAAAAAAATGTCCGTTGGTAACGATTTACAAGAAATGGAAAACGTAGTAACTAAAAACGCTGCGCCTGGAGAACCAATGCAGAAGTTAACCACAGGTGGTACTCCTGCTACTTGGGAAGATCTAGGTGGGCCAACCCCAGAGAATTCTAAGCCTGATGACAACTCTAATAAGTTGGCAACACCAGGTAAGACACTTAAGCAAGTTAGAGATGTTGTTAATGCAAAAGCAACACCTGGAGATCAAGCAGTTCCTAGTGGAAATGCAACTCCTGGTACTCTAAAGCAAGGTGATAATTCAGAAGTTTCTGATGAACAAGAAATTGTTGCCGAGGATGAAAAAGCAACTGAAGAAGTAGTTGCTGAAGAACCTACTAAAGAGGAAGATGTTGTTTCTGAAGAAGAGACTTCAACTGAAAAAGTAGTTGCTGAAGAAGAGACTACTGAAGAAGGAGTTGTTGCCGAGGATAAGATTGACGTTGAGGAAGATCTCAATGCTCTTATTGCTGGTGAAGAACTTTCTGAAGAGTTTCAAAACAAAGCACGTACTATTTTTGAAACTGCTATTAAGACTAAAGTTTCAGAAATGAAAGAAGAACTTAAGTCTGAGTATGAAAAATCTATTGCAGAAGAAGTCGCCACTGTTAAAGAGGAACTTTGCAACAGAACAGATTCATATCTAGAATACGTTGCCGAAGAGTGGGTGCAGGAAAATGCACTTGCCGTCGAGCACGGACTTAAAACAGAAATGACAGAATCATTCTTAACTGGAATGAAGAGTCTATTTGAAGATCATTATGTAACAATCCCTGAAGATAAATATGATGTCCTTAATAGTATGGTAGAAAAACTTGATGAGATGGAAGATAAACTCAACGAGCAAATTAATAAGAACGTTGCTCTAAACAAAAGGTTATCAGAATCGACTGCTGATGTAATCCTAGCGGATGTATCAGAAGGTCTTGCAGTTTCCCAAAAGGAAAAACTTGCTTCTCTTGCCGAAAATGTTGAGTTTGATAGTGAAGAAACCTATCGTGAGAAACTAGTAAAGTTGAGGGAGTCATACTTCCCAGCAAATCCTGGTACTCCAAGAGACAAATCAGAAAATATTTCTGAAGGTACTGAGGTACCTCAAGCAGCACCGTCTGGCTTGATGGAAAGTTATCTTCAAACTCTGGGTAGAGTCTCGAAAAATTGATTTTTAAATTATAGATCAAACAAAAAACATTTAAAGAGGTAAAATTCAAAATGCAAGCCCCCATTAATAGTGAGGCTCTGCAGGAGAAGTGGGCACCAATTCTAGACCATGAAGGTCAAGAAAAGATTACAGATTCTCATAAGAGAATGGTGACCGCAGTCCTGTTAGAAAATCAAGAAAAAACACTTAAGGAACAACAAGAGTTTCTTGGAGAAGCTGCTCCTACTAACGCTACTGGTTCAGCAATCAAAAACTTCGATCCAGTGCTTATTAGCCTGATTCGTCGTGCAATGCCTAACTTGGTCGCATATGACCTAGCAGGTGTTCAGCCAATGAGTGGTCCTACTGGACTAATCTTTGCAATGCGTTCACGTTACACTGATCAAAGTGGAACTGAAGCATTCTACAACGAAGCAAATTCTGCATTCTCTGGACAGTCAGCAGGATTCAATAAGACTTCTGGATGGACTGATGGAGCAGTTGGTTTAGGTACAACTTTACAACAGGGTAGTAATCCTGGTGCACTAGACGGCACATTCCCACAAACTGGTGATGCTACAGCCTACAACGTAGGTGAGGGCATGACAACTGCTCAGGCAGAAGCACTCGGAGATGCTACTGATAACCAGTTCAACGAGATGGCATTCTCGATTGAGAAGGTTACCGTTACTGCCAAGTCACGTGCTCTGAAAGCAGAATACTCACTTGAGCTTGCTCAAGACTTGAAAGCAATTCATGGATTGAATGCAGAGGCAGAACTTGCCAACATTCTTTCGACTGAAATCCTTGCTGAAATTAACAGGGAAGTCATTCGTACAATCTATAACGTTGCTGTTCCTGGTGCACAGGCAAACGTTGCAACTAGTGGTTCATTCGACTTAGACGTTGACTCCAACGGTAGATGGTCGGTTGAGAAGTTTAAGGGTCTTATTTTCCAGATGGAAAGAGACGCTAACGCTATCGCGCAGCAAACTCGTCGTGGAAAGGGTAATATGATCCTTTGCTCTGCTGACGTTGCTTCCGCACTCACCATGGCAGGTGTTCTGGATTATACCCCAGCACTTAATGCTAACCTGAACGTTGATGACACAGGCAATACATTTGCTGGTGTACTTCAAGGTAAGTATCGTGTATACATTGACCCTTATGCTGCTAACGTTGCTGCTAACCAGTACTACGTTGTAGGATACAAAGGTTCTTCACCTTATGACGCAGGACTATTCTACTGCCCTTACGTTCCTCTTCAGATGGTTCGTGCAGTTGGCGAGAATACATTCCAGCCAAAAATCGGGTTTAAGACTCGTTACGGAATCGTTGCTAACCCCTTCGCCCGTGGTGAATCAGATTCTAACCCTGGTGTTATCGCACGTAACTCTAACAAGTACTATCGTCGCGTTAAAGTTTCTAACCTTATGTAAGAAGAAAGGAAATATATCCTTTTTTACAAAGACTCCTCTTCGAGGGGTCTTTTTTTTATCTAAATATTCAAAAACTTGGGATGATATAACTCACTTATAAATACAAATAAAAGTAGTCTTACAATGAAATCCTTCACACCTAAAGATTTAAAAGAAGCACATGAACGCACGAAAAAGATTACCGATTATCTAATTCGTGAAGGGTATGCTGACAATACTGACATGGCAGGTAACATTATTATGGGTATGAGTGAGCAATGGTACGAACAAATTCTTAATGACTAATGAAAGATTTTGATAAATTTATTGAAGAGGCAGCTACTAAAAGATGCCCTCCAGGGAAATACTATGATGGTAATAGATGTATAATAGTTCCTCGTGGTTACCATGTAGGTAGAGGGGGATATATTGAACCAGATGAGGATGGTGAAAATGGAAAATCCAATAACGGTACTGGAAATGGTAATGGCCATTCTAGCAATGGTAATGGTGGCAACGGCAACGGCAATGGTGGCAACGGTGGTGGAGGCAACGGAGGATAATAATGGCAACTAGAAATGCTTTTTCTAATCAAATAGATAATAGGAATTTTTTATCTCCTATTGGGTTTAAATTTACCCTGGCAAAAGAACCCAAGGCATCTTTTTTCTGCAATTCTGCAAGAATTCCTGATATTTCTTTAGGAACTGCAATACAAGCAACTTATTTAAAAGATATTGATGTACCTGGTGATAAGTTACAATATGGAGATTTTGGATTAAGATTTTTAGTTGATGAAAATCTAGAAAATTATATGGCCATTCATAATTGGTTGAGAGGTCTTGGATATCCAGAGATAGTAACAGAACATCAAAATTTAATTACAGATCAGGATGGTGGAAAAGATCCATCACTTCAATATAGTGACGGTAGTTTACATATTTTAAATAGCAATTATAGAGATGTTGCTATTGTACAATTTTTAGGATTGTTTCCAGTATCATTAACTTCTTTAGATTTTGATGCTTCAGAAAGTGACATAAACTACTTTACAGCAGAGGTCACTTTCAAGTATACTATATTCAATATAGTAGCTGCAGACGGTAGAACTCGCTTATGAACCTTGATAAAATTCAGGAGATGTGGGAGCGAGATGCTGTCATTGATCCTGATAATCTACATGATGAATCACTAAAAATTCCTCAATTACATTCCAAGTATTATACTGTTTATAATACGATTACTTTATTGCGTGAAAGAGCAAGAGAGCAATATAACAAAACACGTTTAGAGAGATACAATTTCTATACTGGTAAGGCACCAGCAGAGGTGTATGCTGAAGAACCTTTTCCGTATAAGGTTAGGGAAAAGGATGCCATACAAAGGCATATGGAAGCTGATGAGAAGATGTCTAAAATAGATCTTAAAATAAGATATTATGATACTACTTTAAAATTCCTTGAGGAGATTATTAAGAATGTATCTAATAGAACTTTTCAGATTAAAAATGCAATTGAGTTTATGAAATTCCAAGCAGGATATGGGTGATAAATATTTGATATTGATCTAGTATCATGTCACATTTGATTATATCAAAGAAGAATGAAGTGT